>SDBU01001363.1_pt1 | contig 35161 bp, 35 predicted proteins | sample 2277071 | NCBI WGS metagenome assembly SDBU01 (sample SAMN10397929, study PRJNA504765) | marine sediment metagenome | isolation source: marine sediment core GS08_GC12, 126 cmbsf | place: Arctic Ocean: Gakkel Ridge, Loki's castle | collected 2008 | reverse complement strand
TGGTGTCTCCTCTAAGTAACAAACCTCTACGGCACCTACTTTTGCTGCACGCACCTTGATATCCGAAGATTGCTTCCAATCAGTGTCTCTGTAGTTTTCTGTCCTGAACTCCTTACCATTGATGGTGATTTTAGCACAGGCAATCTCAGGATACTGCCAACCCTGGGGCAGCAGATTTGCAACCTCCTGATATAGTTCGTTTATAGTAAGCCCTGGCCTTTCAGTAATTTCATCAAGCTTATAAATACACTTTAGTTCTTTCAAGCGCTTTTTAAATTCGCACTGTAGCTGCCTGTACTCAGAGCTTTCGACGACAGTCCAATTGCCTGCCTGTTTAATTAGAGTTCTTTGGTGGTTATGCACCGCTTCTACCATCTTTTCTGCTTCACACTCATCAAGGGAATAAGTGCAAATAGAGAGTATACGGTATTTACCGATGACCTTGTTTATTTCTGCTTCATAATCACTGAACTTTCTCCAATCTTTTTCTTCAACCCAAGCCGTATTACCGGTTACTCTCATTCCGTCATAACCCTTGTCCAGGGCTTGGTTTAGTTTATCATTCAAGATATTTGGGACTCCTTGCAGATTGAAAACACCGCCTTTGTAATAAAATTCGGTATACGGGGTAAAATCTATTTGCCCTCTCTCTAGATATTGAGTAAAATTAGGCACAACTTCCGCCATTGCTTCTCTAACTTCCTCTTCTTTAAGAGGTTTTGAGGTAATCCACAAACAAAACTCATTATTTTCCAACCCTGCTTTGAAGAAAGGCACCAAGATATCAAGTAAGTCTTGTTTAGTGTTATAAAATTGGCAGAAGTGCGTGCCCCAGGGGACAGTACCGATAACATCTATTCCTATGTTTCTAAGCTGATTCTTACCCACCCATGCACCTCCTCAAGCTCCTCTTTCCCCACCAGACCAGCCTTATAATACTATTATTATCGTCTTTAATATTATACCAAAAATTATTACCTTTTGTCAATAGTTTGGACAAAAGTCACGATAATTTCTTGAAATACCATATATTTTTTTGATGCCGATAGCAATAAATGAGACAAAAGAGGACAATTGGGTGACTTTCTTTACTTAACCTGCCTCCAGCCTTATACTGTCTTCGCCAACTAGCTCCGCCAGCCGCCGGTGAAGCTCCGGGCAGTATTCAACACGTATACTGGACAGCCGGAGCCTGAAGACCTTTTTTTCATTGTCAACAGCCAGGCTGACTTCATCACGCCCCGGGAAATCCCGCAAAATATCTATAATTTTGTGCAGATTAGCTATATCACCGGTCTCATCGCTGGTCTGCTTCAAGCTAATGACCAGTCGGCGAGCCTCAGCCGGTCCTGTCTCAGCTTCAGCTTCTTCAACTGCTGGTGGTATTTTTCCCGGCTGAGCAGCAACCACCCCTTCATCTCTGGCTTCCCCCAGCTGGTAGCGGCACACATCCTCGCAGACCAGCTGTACCCGGTCGCCCCTGAGCCTTACCCTACCCCTTTTAACCAGCAGTATATTCCCCTCCTGCCATAAATCCTTGGTAACAGCATATACCTTAGGCCAGGCCATAACCTCAAGTTTACCGTCCAGGTCCTCCAGTAACACACTGGCCGACGGCTGGCCATCTCTGGTAACCAGATTATGAACTGAGGCTACCATACCGGCTACACTTACTATCTGCCCCTCCATCTCGGCATCAACCTGCCCGCAAAGGGTGGTATTCTCCGCCGCCGCCCTGGCAACGAACGGGCTGAAGGGGTGCTCTGACAGATAGACTCCCAAAAGCTCTTTCTCCCAGCTCAGTTTCTCTTTAATGGAAACATCGACGGCTACCATATCAAGACTGGGCATAGGAACATCAACCGTCTCCCCCCACAGGTCAAACATGGTAGACTGCCCGGTATCCCGCGATCGCTGCTCCCGCTGTGCTAGAGACAGAATACGAGCGATATTACTCAGCAGAGTACCACGCTCTCCCAGGGAGTCCAGTGCACCGGCCTTTATAAGGCTCTCAATTACCCGTTTATTAACGCCGCCCAAGTCAGCCCGGCGGCACAGGTCTTCAACTGACTTATAGTCACCCCCACTATTGTGTCCTTTTATAATAGGCTCTATAGCTCCTGCCCCCACATTCTTAATCGCCGTCAGTCCGAAGCGGATGGCACTCCTGCCATCGGTTAATTTCTCTATGGCAAAGTTAGCCTGAGAGCGGTTGATATCGGGTGGCAGTACCGGGATATACAGGCGGCGGCACTCGACAACGGCGGCCGCTATCTTATCTGACTGACCAACACAGGTAATCAATAGAGCGGTAATATAATCCACCGGGTAGTTTGATTTAAGATATGCCGTCTGATAGGCAATAAGGGCATAGCTTACGGCGTGGGCCTTGTTAAAGGCATAGCCGGCAAAGGGCTCAATAAGGTTAAAAACATCACCGGCTATCTCTGAAGAGAAGCCGTTCTTTTTGGCTCCGCTAATAAAGTTGCGCCTTTCCTTTTTCATAACCTCTGATATCTTCTTACCCATTGCCTTACGGAAGATATCAGCCTGGCCCAGGCTGTAACCGGCAAAGGTACGGACAATAAACAGCACCTGTTCCTGATAGACAATTACACCATAGGTTTCCTTGAGGATATCAACCAGGGCAGGATGAGGATAGTGGATAGGCTCCAGCCCATGCTTGGCCTTAATGAAACGAGGGATTTGTTCCATAGGTCCCGGGCGGTAAAGGGCAACCATAGCCGCAATATCGCTGAAGGTGTTCGGTTTGAGTTCTTTAATGTAGCGGCGCATGCCACTACCTTCCAGCTGGAAGACACCGGTTGTTTCACCAGCGGACAGTAGCTCAAAGGTTTTGGCATCATCCAAAGGGATATTGTACAGGTCAATTTCAAGACCATGGTTTTCCAGGATAATCTCTTTTGCCTTGCCCAGAATAGTCAGGTTAGCCAGCCCCAAGATATCCATCTTAAGCAAGCCAATGCGGGCAATATCTTCCATGGCGAATTGGGTCATTACCAGCCCGTTGTTATTACCCCGACTCAGCCGCTGCAGTGGCGTATATTTAGTGAGAGCATCTTTAGCTATGACGATACCGGCGGCATGGGTACTGGCATGACGGGCAATCCCTTCAACTTCTCTGGCGGAGTCAACCAGGTTTTTAACCGTGGCCTCTTCATGAAAGATATTCCTGAGTTCACCATTTTCTTCAAGTGCCCGGTCAATGGTTATGCCCGGAGCAAAGGGAATCAGCCTGGCGACACGGTCAACATCGCTATAGGGCATACCCAGCGCCCGGCCGGCATCCCTGATAGCCGCTCTGGCGCCCAGGGTGCCGAAGGTGATAATCTGCGCCACATGGTCCTGTCCGTATTTCCGGGACATATAGGCAATTACCTCATCCCGGCGAACGTCTTCAAAATCAAGGTCTATATCGGGCATTTCCCGGCGCTCCAGATTGAGAAAACGCTCGAAGACCAGGCCGTTTTCAATGGGGTCAATCTCGGTGATACCCAGGCAGCGAAGGACAATGCTAGATGCGGCACTGCCCCGGACATTAAAGAGTATTTTTTTCTTCTTGGTAAAGGAGATAATGTCCCAGACGACCAGAAAGTAGTTGGCGAATTGGGTCTTTTCTATGACTTCCAGTTCATAGTCAAGCCGCTCTTTAATCTCCTGACCGGCCTGAGGATAGAATTTCGGCAACCCTTGATAACACAGGTCAGCCAGAAACTGGTCAGCGGTCTTCCCCTCAGGCAGTTCTATTTCAGGTAAATGAAGTCGGCCAAACTCAAGCTCAAGCTGACACATTTCCGCAATACGCTCGGTGTTCTCCAATGCCTGTGGAATGTCATGATACAGCTCCGCCATCTCCTGAGGGCTTTTGAGATAGAAGAAGTCGCCGGCCATCTTCATCCTCTTCTCATCATAGATAGTGGTATTAGTACCAATGCACAGTAGCAGGTCATGGGCTTTGGCATCACCCTGATTTATATAATGGACATCATTGGTGGCTACCAGTGGAATATCCAGCTCATCAGCCATGGCAATAAGAACCTGATTAACTCGCTCCAGCTCTGGGATAGGGTGCCTCTGCATTTCCAGGTAAAAATTGCCAAATGTTTGCTTATACCACAAGGCAGCCTTTTTTGCTTCCTCAAGCCGACCTTCCAGCACCAGAGCCGAAATCTCACCCGCCAGACAGCCAGATAGGGCAATAAGTCCCTGGTGGTGCTTTTCAAGCAGTTCTTTATCTACCCTTGGCTTGTAATAAAAGCCCTCCAGGTTCGCCTTGGTAATCAACTGGATCAGGTTTTGATAGCCGGTCCGGTTCTTAGCCAGTAGAATAAGGTGGTAGTTAAGTTTATCACCCGGGCCACGGCCCAAGCGGCTGTCCGATGCTAGATAGACCTCACAGCCGATAATGGGTTTTATCCCGGCTTTTTTGGCTGCCGAGTAGAACTGGAGGGCGCCATACATAGCACCGTGGTCGGTTATGGCCAGGGCATCCATGCCCAGCTCTTTAGCCCTAGCTATCAACTGGGGAATACGGCACATACCATCAAGCAGGCTGTATTCGGTATGAATGTGAAGATGAGTGAACATGGCACCTCTACCGGAAGAAATCAAGACAAATTATAACACAGGTAAGCTCTTTGAGCCCTTGATTTTCAAAGGTGGTAATAGAATTAGGATAAAAATTTAGTCTATTATTTTTAAAAATCCCTCGCCCTTTATCCCTCGCCCTTTAGTAAAGGGAGAGGGAGATTGTAATTTTACGACACCCCAAATAGAAAAGGCGGGCAGCTTGGAGGGACGCAGTCCCTCCATTATAAATCTTCCCCCTCTCCTTTGAAGGAGAAGGGGATTAAGGGGGTGGGGTGGATAACACTATGATTTCTAAGCTTAAAAGTGTAAAATCAATATGATAATGAGGGCACAATGGATAAAGATTCTTAGTATTGCCACCAGATGGCTGTTCATACTCTGCCTTCCGGCACTGCTGATTACCACCGGCATCGGCTTAGCCGTAAACAGCCAGTGGCTTTATGAATATGGCTTTAATAAATATAACATCAGCCAAAAAACAGGTCTGCCTGATAGCGAACTGGAGAAGGCAGCCGGCGGACTGATCAGCTATTTTAACTCAGGCGAAGAGGCTATTGCCCTTACCGTAATCAAGTTGTATCAGCCCTTTACACTGTTCAACCAGAAAGAGGTGGCTCACCTCAAAGACGTAAAAGGGCTGATACAACTTGATTACTGGGTTATGCTGGGGACGGGAATCTATGCCATTAGCTACGCCGGGATAAGCCTTTTCTGGAGAAAAAAAGAATACCGGCGTCGGCTGGCAAGGGAAGTGATTTATGGTGGCGGGCTTACCCTTGGTCTAATACTCTTTCTGGGTCTTGCGGCAATGCTTGATTTTGACAGGTTCTTTTTGCAATTCCATCTCATCAGCTTTGCCAACGACCTGTGGCTACTTGACCCGACCAAGGACTACCTGATAATGCTTTTCCCTCAGGGCTTCTGGTACGATGCTACCCTGTTCTGTGCTATAGGGACAGTGGTTATGGCAGTAGTATTGGCCGGGGTGGCCGGAAGCTACCTGCTGATTAAGAGAAGAAGAGCCATGCTAAAACAACCAAATGGGGTATAGAAATAAAATCGCCAGACTACAGGGTGAAGTTAGGTGGTAGCAATGGAAATAATATCCAGGTGTCCCGTTTGCAAGGGTGAGGGAAAAGTCCCCAGAGAGTTGCCCTTTGGTGCCAACCCCAAGGCACCGACCACCCGCGCTGATAAAACAGGTTTTAAAACCTGCCCAAGGTGTCGGGGAACTGGCAGCGTTGGCATCAAGTAGGTAAAAAGCCCCTTTGAATTAACTGCAGAGACCAAGATTACCAGGGAGCATTACGGAGTGGGCTATTAATATTTGTAGTGACTGTCTGTCCGGTTCCAAAGGTAAACATACCTCTTCTCTTGAGACATAAAAGTCCATCTAAACTGGAACAAAATCTTGCTAGCGAAATCAAGTATTTTAGTCATTACCCTCTCCTTATTATGCTATCTATAGGTTATAACGAAATTCGCCATAAAAGGTTAGGGCAACAAAGAAGCAGAATGACTAAAGAAGTAACCGGAATAAACACTATTGATTAAGATTAGCCTGACATATTGACACCACACCATCTATAAGTTAGATTAAGAACTGAAAATATCAATTATTGAATGAGCATGAAGTACAGCGGATTTCAAATAGGTAAAATTACTATAACCGCAGAACTGTTGCTTTATACCCTGCTCACTATCAGTGTTATCAGCGGTGTAATTGCAAACGTCTTAAAAACAGCAACCAATACCAGCAGCTTTTTTGACCTTTTTATTACTGGACTGATCTCTCTTCTTGCCGGTATCGGGTTTATTGTAATCGTATTAGGGATTGCTAAAAGGTGGCACCGCGTCGGCGGGGTGATATTTCTAGGTATAGCGCTTTTTATCCTCTTCTCGTTACCCTTTAGTTACAATGAGGAACTCAGCTTATTCCATAACTATCCGTATCTGATTGCTCCGGCCCTGGTGATAGCCCTATCCTGGGCTGTATCCGGAGTAATCATCATTATCAGTGGTAAATTCCTGTCGGTAGAAACCCCTGCATCGCCTCCTGGTTCTTAATCACTGCAGGAAAAATCTATCAGCGCGAGCTAAGAAGGGTATCTCGTAAGTAACATAGAAGCAGAAACCTTCACCAGCTATGGCCCACAGCTATCGCAGCTAGAAGTACTGCAACTGGAGCAGGGACTACCACCAAGAGAAGAGGTTGAGCCACTCTTATCCTTTGAGAAGCAGGCAAAGCTAGACAAAGCCCTCTCAGCCGGTTCATGACAATTCGGACAGGACACCCTTTCATTAGCCTGGCTCATAGGGCGCAGTAGTTCAAATCTTGATTTGCACTTGGGACAAACGTATTCGTATATTGGCATCTGTATTTCTCCTATGTTTATCTTAGTATCCCGCAAGTATAAAGTCAACGCCAAACCACCAGATTTTTGACCAGACAGCCATCAGATTGTATACTAAATCATCACCAACCTGCGGGAAGAAGACCTATGGATATGGAGCAACTGGCTGACAAACTGGTTTTATGGATAAGAGATAAGGTATTAGCCGCCGGCTTAAAGGGGGTAGTGGTCGGTATTAGTGGCGGCTTAGACTCCTCGGTAGTAGCCGCGTTGTGCCATCGTGCCTTCGGGCAAAGCACGCTGGGGCTGATTATGCCGTGCCATAGTAGCCAAAAGGATGAGCAGCATGCCCTAGCCGTAGCCAACAAGTTCTCCATTCCGACCAGGACGATAGTGCTTGATGCCATCTATGATACTCTTCTTAAAGTCCTGCTCGTTGATAAGGCCCCTGCTACAAGCCAGGTGGCTAAAGGCAACCTCAAGGCCAGGTTAAGGATGCTCACCCTCTATTTCTATGCTAACCAGCTTAAGTATCTGGTGGTCGGCTCCGGTAATAGGAGTGAGCTTGCCGTGGGCTACTTTACCAAGCACGGCGATGGCAGTGTAGACATACTGCCCCTGGGCAATCTGGTCAAGTCGCAGGTTAAAGAATTAGCCAAATTCTTGGACATCCCCCAGGAAATAATTAACAAGCCGCCTTCAGCCGGCTTGTGGCCAGGTCAAACCGACGAAGACGAACTGGGCTTGAACTATGACGAACTGGACCGCTATCTGACTACCGGCAAAGCGCCAGATAGAATTAAACAGAAGATTGAACTCATGATAACCAGGAGCAACCACAAGCGACATCTACCCCCGGTACCCGACTTTTAGCACTGCCTCTATTTACCAATCCTATACATATAAAAAACCTCGTTGACACTGATACACAGCCTAAGTATAATCTACCTGTACCGTGCCGAAGTGGCGGAATGGCAGACGCGCTACGTTCAGGGCGTAGTGTCCGCGAGGGCGTGTGGGTTCAAATCCCACCTTCGGCACCAAGGGGGCGCTTGTAGCTCAGTTGGATAGAGCGCAGCCCTGCGGAGGCTGAGGCCGTGGGTTCGAGCCCCGCCAAGCGCGCCATCAGGGCGGTTAGCTCAGTTGGTTAGAGCACCTGCTTTACACGCAGGGGGTCAGAGGTTCAAGTCCTCTACCGCCCACCATTGAGGCTAGGGGCTTATAAGAACCCTAATTATAACCGAAAAAGAAGATTCGTATAATAGCTAATAATTAAATATTGGGGGAACAATGATGGAAAGTGAGCGCAAAAGCACTTTGGAAATGCCAAAGGAAGAGGCATCTATTAAAATGAAATATATTACGGTTTATGACTTTCAATTCATTAACAAGCTTATTTCCTCGTAAATTGCAGTCTTGCTGGTTTAAGTCACAATTAGCCAGAATGTTACTCGCTTGTGGTTGATTCGCTTTATTGCTATAATTATTACATAATGGGTGTAAGCCCAAACTAAGAAGAATAAACTTAAAAAGGAGTTTAAAATGGTTTCACTGCTAGTTTTTGGTATAGTCGTACTCATCGTTGGATTATATGTTTTCCAAACTAACAAGGGAAGCGAGAGTGATCCCAAAACTCGACTTGCAGGCAAAGTGGGCAGCATTATCGGGATTGTGCTGATCGTTGCCAGTATTATCGCCGGCTCATTCACTACCATTCCTGCCGGTTCTCGTGGGGTGGTCATTCGGTTCAGCGCTGTTACGGGTAGTATTTTAGAGGAGGGTCTCCAGTTTAAACTGCCATTCATCGATTCGGTAGTGAAGATGTCGGTCCAGACCCAGAAATATGAAACTGATTCGTCAGCAATAACGAATGACCTTCAGGATGTCAGCACAACAATTGCTCTCAACTGGAAACTGGACCCGCGTATGGCTGCTGAGGTATACAGAACACTAGGGCTGGACTTCATTGACAGGATAGCCGCTCCGGCCATTCAGGAGACCATCAAACAGATTACCGCTCAATACAACGCCGAGGACCTTATCCTGAGGCGCGACGAGGTCAAGGCTGCCATCACCGAAAACCTGGAGAACCGACTGAGCGAGCGTGGCATCATCACCGAGATAGTGTCGATAACTGTCTTCCAGTTCAGCGACACCTTCACCGCCGCTATTGAAGCCAAGGTCGCCGCCGAACAGGCGGTACTTGAGGCAATCAACAAGCTGGAGCAGGTCAAGGTCGAAGCCCAACAGAGAGAAGCCGAAGCCAAAGGAGAAGCAGACGCACGAATAGCAACAGCGATAGGTGAAGCCGAGTACATTCGTGTTGTGACTGAGGCTCAGGTTGCCGCCAACAATGCCATAGCAGGGTCTCTAACACCTGAGATTTTACAATACATCCTGCTTGATAGACTCGGAGAAGACATCAAGGTTATAGTCATACCATCAGGCCAAGGCCTCGATCTTGTGCTGCCAGAGATTCAGCCATAATAATAAAAACTATCTTTTATTATGTGGTAAATATGGGGGATTGAACAATTCATCGTCTTGTGTAATTGCTTTGATACCAAATTAGCCACCTTTGTTCCAAGCAGCTATTCGAGGAGAAACTACAGTACAAACAAATCTACACCTATCCACAGAATCTTACTCCGCGCTTGTGTCGGCAAGATTCCATAATCCCAGCACGAGGCTGAAGGCAGTGCCTTTGCCCTATTAGTAGGCTTCTCTTGCTGGCTTTTCCTCGAGGTCTATTCAATTACTTTTTCACAATCTCTCTAGATGGAAGCTCTTCCTGATATCTCCCCCATATTCCCTTGTGATTTCCTAGCTATTCTCCTCAAGAGAAGCATAGAGGAGATTACCGAGGATACTATTGAAGCACAGAGTGGAAACACAGAGAGGAAGTACAGAATGAAAGTACAGAATGGAAGGATGGAGTTAAAGGATGACAGTAAAGGATGAAGTAAAGCACGGGGCTAAGCAAAAGGGCTGTAGGAAAACCTTTAATAAAATACCTCTATAAAGTAGCTGACCACAGAACAATAAATATACCTTAACGATTACTTGATCTAGGGGTTCGAGTTTATCACTCTGGTTATACATTGCCTCAGAATAGACACGGTTATCACAGCCACATTGTGAAGCTGTGCAATGGGTATATAGCTACCGTAATTAGCAATGTTTATAGGCGCTAAAAGATAGGGAAAAGGTTCTGCCTATTGTACAGTAGCGCCCACCACTTCCAGCTATATGGTTGCCCTCACACTTATCTAGTTATAACTATGATAGTATAGTATGATATAATTAGAGATGAGTATAAAGACGGTTGCCACCAACCGAAAGGCTTACCACAAATATTTTATCCAGGAAACCTTTGAGGCTGGTATTGTCCTCACCGGCACCGAGATAAAATCAATCCGTTCCGGCAGGGTGAGCCTAGGTGAAGCCTATGTCCGGCCTGATGGTGGAGAGTTATGGCTACTGGGTGCCCACATTGCTCGCTATGAGGCAGCCAGTTTTCAAAGCCATGAGCCAACCCGGCCAAGAAAGCTATTAATGCATCGTAAGGAAATTTCAAACCTTACCAGCAAAATAGCTGAAAAGGGCTTTACTCTGGTTCCTGTTAAGTTGTATATTAAGGAGCGTAGAGCTAAGGTTGAAATAGCCCTAGCCAAGGGCAAGAAGTTGCATGATAAAAGGGAGACCATAATCCGCCGCGAAATGGAAAGGGAAATGGGTCGGGCTATAAAAAGGCGGAGCCAGTGAGAGAAGCTCATTGAAAGACCTTTAGTAAATGGGGACGCGTGGATTCGACAGGGGAGGTAAGTTACAGGATTGCAGGTTGAGGTCGCCGCTAACCTCACAAAACAGGCGGCAAAAATTAATTGGCGAACCTGAATTGGTTCTTGCTGGCTAAAGACAGCTAGTACATCCAACCTGACCTCACCCCAACGGGTCAGGATTGGGTGCCGGAAAGTCGGGGTGCCACCGCTTGGACGCTGATAGAGGCGGTGAAAGAACAATCGGCTGGCTTGGCTAAACTCAGTCAGCAGAGGTTAGCCAGGTGAGATTAAAGAGCTGACTAAGCCTGTAGCATATCCTGGACAGTCTCTTCTGGACGGGGAGTTCGACCCTCCCCCGTCTCCACCAGATAATAATCAGGCTCCGGTGATACCGGAGCCTTTTTCATATCCCCTGAAAGATTATTATTAAGCGGTTAAATCCTGTCTTCGGAAGAAATAGTAAGATGCGGCTATAAATGCCGTGCCATATGCCAACAGAATACCGGCAGGCCGCCACCAGGACGTCAGGTCATCGCGCGGGTTGAGCATATTCAAAAATAACAATTCTCGGGCGTTAAAGCCGATAGTATAAGAAGCTATATCCGCAAAGAATTCTGTTGAATTTGAAAGCAAGGCAATTATCCCCGGCTCTACTATGATAAAGGCGATAGCTACTGCTATACCCGCCATTGAGGAGCGGAATAGTACAGTGAAGAAGACGGCTAAAGAAAGATATATCCCCATTACTATTAATATACGACCCATAGATGCAAACACGGAACCAACATAATCAACCGATAGAAAGTCAAAGCTAACTCCGCCATTAACCAGCAAAGTGGTAATAATGCTGGCAATAAAACCAACTAAAACCGCTATGATCACTCCGGCTACGGCAACTATAGCCAGAGTGATGAACTTAACACTGAGATATCTGGGCCTGCTTATACCTTTGGCTAGCACCTGCCGCAGCGTTCCCCACCCATACTCCGTCCCCAAAAGTGAAGCCGCCAGGACAACAATCAGAAATGGGCCGAGCCCGCTAATACTAGCAAAGATATTATCCATGGAGGTGGGAAGAACCAGTGATTCCTTGTATGGATTATCCATAACTACATTCGGTTGTTCTCCGCCTGTGGCTCCCGGGCCATTGATTATAATGATGTCCAACCCACCACCAGATTCTGGTGGTGCAGTAGTTATTCCGCCATCAGGGAAATTCTTAGAGCTCATGGGCTCCCAATCTTGATAGTTGACGTATAATATCAGCATCGGCAACAAAGTGAACACCAATAGAACCAGAAGCAGTATATAGGGCATCCATCTCTTCTTAAGCTTGAAAAACTCGGCACCAATTAATCTAGGCATTCTTCTCTCCCACAGTTTCTATATCTTCGTCAATAGTATCCAGGAAGAAATCCTCCAGGGAATGTTCGGACATTCTCATCTCAGAGACACGGATACCGTTTTTTACCAGAATTTCATTTACTTCGGGGGCTTTATCCTCTGGAGCTTCAATGAAAATAAATTCGTCATCTGTCTCTATCGTCGTAATCCATTCTATCCCTTTAATGAGCGATACGGCCGAATCGATATCGGAGACACGCAATTGAAGCCTCTTATCCCTATGCAGCAATTCACTGACGGAACCCTGCGCAATAACCCTGCCCTTGTTCAAGATAGCCACGTGACTGCAAACCTGCTCCACTTCATGCAGCAGGTGACTGGATAGAAATATCGTCTTTCCCTGCTTGCCCAGTTCGCTTATAAGCTCTCTGACCTCTATGATTCCCGATGGGTCCATGCCATTCGTCGGCTCGTCAAGGATTATAAACTCGGGGTCATTCAACAAAGCGATAGCAATAGAGAGGCGCTGTTTCATCCCCAGCGAATAGGTTTTTGTTTTACTTTTTGCCCTTTTCTTCAGCCCTACTATTTCAAGAACTTCTTCAATACGGTTCGGGTTTATGCCGCCTATCGCTCTGGCAAAATATTTCAGGTTGTCATAGCCGGAAAGATAAGGGTACAAAGGAGAGTTCTCCATTACGGCGCTGGTGCGCCGCAACAGTGATGGCAGGTCCTGCCTGATATCCTGCCCGAAAAGCTCTATCTCACCCGAGGTAGGTCTTATTAAACCCAGCAGCATACCTATTGTTGTCGTCTTGCCCGAGCCGTTGGGGCCAAGGAAGCCGAAGATATTACCCCGCCGGATTTCTATACTTAAATCATCAACGGCTAATATTTGTCTGGATGCTTTACCAAATCTCTTCGTTAATCCGCTTGTTTTGACTATAGGGCTATCCTGCATATGATAACTCTCCTAAATATTTAATTACCCCTCAACCCTAAGTATGCGTGATTATAGCATGGTCTCTTTATGAAACATAAACGTAATCTTGAGAAAAGGTTGAAGATATCTACCAGCGTGAGCTCAAGAGGATGTCACGGAAGTTTACCCGCATGCGGTATCATTCAATCCCTGATTTCACAGACCACACTCTGATTCCACCCCAGATAATCCTTCCAAATATATATATGCAAATACAGCAAAAAAGCTCATCTCATTTGATGAAAACACCTTCTCTTTAAAGCATATAACGCAAATTGGATGAAAAGGTTGCTATAGTCATTATAGCTGCTAGTCCGCTTTAGCCGTTACACTTTTGATGACCTGAATAAGTGTATCATCCAGGGATGGCATTACGGTACGCATATCAATTAGGAAGTGCTCACCCTCAACTCTACCCACAAGGGGCGGCGTTGCCAGGCGTAGCCGGCGAGCGAAATCCACTACCGGATACGGTGATTTGACAGCCACTATTTTGGTAGCCAGTGTTTGTTCCGGTAACGACCCGCCGCCTACCATGCTACTACCATCCTGTATACTGGCAATTATCCCGGCCCTGGCAAGCTTCTTAATCACAGATTTTGCCCTTGATTCAAGCTCTTGTAAGCTGGCAGCTATCATCTGCCAGACGGGGATCTCCTCCACAGCTTCCTTTTGTAGATAGTGCCTCAGGGTAGCCCCAAGTGCCACAGCAACCATCCTGTCAATACGAATAACCCTCATAAGGGGATGCTTGCGTAGCCTGTCAACACAGGACTTTTCGCCCAGTATAATACCTGCCTGAGGCCCGCCCAATAGCTTATCGCCACTAAAACAAACAACATCAACACTATCCGCCAGTGCCTCCTGGACTGTTGGCTCATGCTCCAGCATAAAGTTTTCGGTATTGAGCAGCGCTCCGCTACCAAGGTCATAGACTACCGGCAAATCGTGTTTTGCCCCCAGCGCCTTCATCTCTGAGTTACTGATTGAGTGAGTAAAGCCCCTGATGGTAAAATTACTCTGATGAACCTTTAACAGCAGGGCGGTCTTATCACATATAGCCCGCTCATAATCATAAATGTAGGTCTGGTTGGTAGTGCCCACTTCCCTGAGGCAGACACCACTCTGTTCCATAATCTCGGGGACGCGAAAGCCACCGCCAATCTGCACCAGCTCCCCCCGTGAGACGATAACCTCTTTATTTCTGGCCAGCACAATCAGGACAAGAAGAACAGCAGCAGCATTGTTATTAACCACCAGGGCACCTTCGGCACCGGTCAGCATACACAGCAGTTTCTCTACCTCTTGTGCCCTGGCTCCACGCTTCCCGGTTAAAAGGTCATATTCCAGATTACAGTAGTTCCCACTGAGGTCTAATAAAGAGTCCAGCGCCGGTCGTGATAAAGGCGCCCGACCAAGATTGGTATGCAGTATAACACCGGTACCATTAATCACCGGGCTTAAGAAACCGGGCCACTCCTGGCTCAGGAACCGCTTAATCTGGCGAAATATTTCGGCTCCTGATGGACAGGCGGCGCCGTTACCAATCTGCTGGCGAGCTTCAGCCAGTACCGCCTGCGCCGCCCAGGTAACCAATGCCCTGGAATACCTGTCTATTTCAGACTGAATCTCGGCTGTTTCTAAGATTTTCTCCACAGATGGGAGCTTACGCAGTTCCTTATTAATCTTTTCCTTTTTATTATCTAAGGTACTCATACCAATATAATCTGGCTTTTCGGTTTATTGATTACCTGCCCCGCTATAGCCGCCTCCTCATCGCCGGCCTGCCTGATGCGAGTAAGCAGTGTCTCCGCCTTATCCGGGGGCACCGATATAAGTAAACCACCAGAGGTCTGAGGGTCATAGAGAACGCTAAGAAGGTCATTATCCACTTTACCCTCCTCAACCATACAGGCACGGAATTCCCGGTTGGCATGCATCCCCTCGGGAATAAGCCCCATCCGGGCAAACTCCAGGGTTTCAGGTATGATAGGTATCTTATCGCAAAAAATTTCAATAGCCACACCACTACCCTCAGCCATCTCACAGGTATGGCCTATCAGACCAAAGCCGGTAATATCGGTACAGGCGTTAACCCCCATGGAAACCATAGCCTCAGCAGCCTTGTCATTCAGTCTTAACATTTGCTCAGTAAGCCTGGCATTTGTTTCAGCTTTAAGTAGGCCGGCTTTTAATGCCGTATTCAGAATCCCGGTACCCAGCGGCTTGGTCAATATCAGCTTGTCCCCTACCTTGGCGGCGCTTTTGGTTATCACCTTCTCAGGATGGACAATACCGGTAATACATAGTCCGTACTTCAACTCTTTATCCTTTATACTATGGCCACCGATTAGCGATACCTTAGCTTCTTTGAGTTTAGCCAGTGCCCCTCTGAGAACCTGCGTCATGACCGATATATCCATGGTATCACTGGGGAAGGCGATAATGTTCATCGCCGTCAGCGGCTTAGCCCCCATGGCATAGACATCACTTAAAGAGTTAGCCGTGGCAATCATGCCAAAGGTATAAGGGTCATCAACTATGGCCGTGATGAAGTCAACCGTCTGGACAATAGCCAACTCACTGCTTAGTTTATAGACCCCGGCATCATCTGCCCGTTCAAGCCCTACAATCAAATTGGGGTCATTCTGGCAAGGCAGGCAGCTCATTACTTTATCTAAGTCACCCGGACTTATTTTGGCGGCTCAACCGGAATAGTGAGAGTAGGCAGTAAGTTTGATGTTAACCTCAGCCAATAATCCCACCCCCTTTCTTGAGCTTATCAGCGACTCCGCTAAACACAAGCGGAGGGGGAGGGAATCGAACCCCCCGCGGCAATTTAATTACCGCCAACGGATTTGAAGTCCGCAAGGCCCACCAGAGCCTATCCGCCTCCAATAAAAATTATATCACAACGCAAACCAGAAGTTAATTAATCCAGAATAAAGACAAACCAATAACATAAAGTTATTATAACGCAAGTATTATTTATAGATTTATAAGTAAATCTTGATTGTACTCTTACTTGAGTGAGCTAATGATGAACTTTCAAAGCCAGAAAAACAATATGCCACCCGTTGAACTAACCAACCAGAACTTGACTATTTGCACCAAAATTGCTACTATCAAATTAGAGGGTTATGAGAAATATTCCACCCTCGAGAATCTGGCGAAAGGAGGATGTATGATGAAGTTGTTGTTTTCTTTATTATGCCGCAGGTTTTTTCCCTGGAAAGGCTCCTCGCTGGTAAGAGGTGGAGAGACACCATAAAAGCATCGGTGAGGAGCGGGGGAAGGTTCTTGAGCTCCTCGTAATTTTTTAGACTCCCGTTTAATGTGGAGACATCTGGTTAATAATCAGGCGGGAGGAGTAAGGAACGAATTAAAAGGCTCCAAGATTATTTCTTGGAGCCTTTTTGTAATTATCAGCCAACCGAGCTTAGCTTCGCCTGGTCACCAGGGACCAGAGGGAGTGCAGATACCTCAATTTTCTGAGACCGGTGGGTAGCTCAAGCTCAGCCCTCTCATTAGCCCTAAGCTCATTTACCTTATCCACTTCTGCCTTCAGGCGCTCAAGGTCTTGGCGGTGATTGTCTCCGCACCATATCTCACCAATACGGCGTTCCAGCTCCATAGCTTTTTTGATACGCCACTCCTGTGTTTCAAACATCTCCCTGGAAATAAGGCCATATTTCGCCTTGAGACGGGTAAGACGCAAAATAGCTTCATAGGTAGAGTCTATAATCTGATGGCGCGTCATCCACTCTGTTTCGTAGTTGAGTGTATACCTCCAGCTTGGCGCCAGCAGTGCCTGGCGATGTTCCTCAAGTGTTCGGAAAAGGACACGATAGCCGTATTTCTCCGGTTGCTCAAAGGCAAGGCTGCCCGGGTCAAGGAAGGGAGCCAGGGGACCGATAAACAGAGAGAGCCTCTTATCACCCTTAAACCTGTCCAGTAAGTATTCACAATAGTCAACTGTCCCCATAACCGATTTTTCAGTTTGTTTTGGTAGCCCGACTATAAAAAAAATATCAAGCCGCCCGCAGCCGATTTCAAGGGTATCAGCAATCGTCTGCTCCAGGGCTTCATTGGAATAGAATTTGCCGGCAGCCTTTCTTACCACGGGGTCGTGAGATTCAGGGGAAATCTCCAGGCAGAAATCAGGACAGGCAAGACTCATCTTGCGTAAAAACTCAGCCGAGGCAGGGCTGAATATTTCAAGTATAAGTTGATTTTTAGCCTTTTCCTGAGCAAGAACATCTAAAAGCTCATCAGCACAGGCATCTCCTAGTTGACGTATGTCACCAAGTATAAAAATAGGGCTGTTGCTAAAACGCCCGATACTCTTTATATCCCGGGCTATATCTTGAGGAGAGCGAAAGGCGGTCTTCTCTCGATTAAGAAAAGTTCTGAAGGCTGCGTTTGAACCGCCACAGATAACACAATTTTCATTGCAGCCACGGCAGGTGAAGACGGCAGTAATGGGATAATGAAGCCAGTCCTTAACTGGAATAATGCTCATCAGGTCGCGGTACCTGATGACAGAGCGTATGATGCCATGATAATGGTCAACCATAACATTACTAATATCATCAGGGATATATGAAAATTGATTTTCCTGTACCTGTCCCTGGTTATCTCGCCAGACCAGATTGGGCACTGTTTCAGGCGGCTTCCGGTTCTTCACCGAGTCTATCAGCTGCCTGAGTGGTTCTTCAGTAGAGTCACCCCTGAGCACATAGTCTATTTCAGGATAGTCAAACAGCTCCCGGTAGAAATAAGAGGCGGAAAAGCCACCCATCAACACCTTTGACTGCGGATGATATTTCTTCACCAGCCTGGCTACCTCAATGGCACCATGAGCGTGCACCAGCCAATGCAAATCAATACCAAATACTGGCGATTTCAGCCGCTTTATCAGCCTCTCAGGGTCAAGGTCCTTATCGTTGAGCATGCGCACCGCCAGATTTACGATGCGCACCCGGAAACCGGCACGCTCCAGGTATTCAGCCATACTGACAAGCCCGAAGGGGTATATCTCAAAAACCGGTGAGGCCGGAACCAGGTCACTTACCGGTCCGTAAAGAATCGTTTCCTTGCGGAAGTCATAGACATGAGGTGGGTGCAGCAGAACAAGGTCAAGCGACATCTTACTTTTAATCTCCAATCAGGGGAAGCCAGCCTTAAGCCTCTATACCAGGAAGACCCGGGACAGAATGTAGCCGATGCCCAAGAGCAACTGGGTCAGCAGGACGACCAGAACGTTACTTGCCATAGCCGGTACTAACCTGCCCATATCCTGATACTTCATGGAACCCTGAATAGCCTTTATGGCGAATGGAAGTGTCAGCAAAGCTATCAGGCAGTATGGCGGCATTATTCCGGCTACTACACCACCGATAATCCACAGATAAACTGCTACCGTCAGAACTGAGTAGACTATGCTTGCCTTTGCCTTGCCCATAGTGATAGGCAGGGTTTTTCTGTCGGCTTTCTTATCAGCCTCGGTATCGGGGAATTCGTTTAACAGGAGTAGGTTATGTACCAGAATACCCGATGGTATTGAAGCAATAAAGGCGTGCAGGGTATATTCACCGGTCTGGATGAAGTAAAGCCCAAGGATGGGCAAAGCCCCCATCCCTAAACCGGGAACCCACTCGGGCCATCTCAGTTTGAGTATGACGGGGGTATAAAGAAAAATAAACAGGGCTGCCACTAAAAGTAGTGGTAGCAGCAGCCAACCCTTGACAATCACGAAATAAACGCCAATGGGTATAATTAGTAGAAAGGAAGCCAGGCCAAGCCACAATGCCTGCCTTGGGGTAATGAGGCCTGCCGGAAGGGCGCCACTACCCCCACTGAAAGGGGTCCTTTCCGTGGCAAGGTCTACCCCGCTCTTGTAGTCAAAGTACTCGTTAAGCACATCGACACTGATATGAGCCAACAGCAGCCCGAAGGATGCGAGCAGAGCATATCCCAAGTGAAAAGCACCATCATACCAGGCGATGCAGGTGCCCAGAAACGCCAGCACCACAGAGAGGGGTAAGAATGGAGCCCTGATCACCATAAGCCATCTTTTTAATTTCATAAAATTATTTCCTGTTTACGCAATTTTTCCTGAAGCAACCAAATGATGTACAGTAGTAGATATGAATTGTGCCTCTTTCCCGCAGGGAGAGGAGGGCTTAATAGTTATCCACTGGCTGCTGCCTCAACTTTACTTCATCGCCCACCTTAGCGTCAAGCAAGGAGGCGGCATTACCTCCCTTCAGGGAGACCTCCAAATAGCCGCTTGAGCCTATAAGGGCCAGCAGACCGCTCCCCCCGGCATAGGTGCGTCTCAGCCCGGAAATGAGCCGACTTCCTACCTCTACAATGGCTAGCTGTTCAGCGGGCGGTAGGTCACCGCTTTCTATATCAGTAATCAGGTTACCAAAGCTATCAATATGGATGATATGCCCCACCAGTGAGCCATCCGGCCTCTGATATGGCCTCGGCAGGGGTAACATCTCTACTGAGGTTACTGGCTCCCCAAACTCTATAGGTGGGAAGCCCAGGGATAATGCCGCCGCTACCGGGGCAAAGATATCACGCCCATGGAAGGTAGGGCTTACCGGTGACCTCCAGAACCTGGGATTGGTTATCTGTACTACTTCTATGTTTGCCCCCGGCTTCAACCCCCCCTTTATAGATAAGCTACCCCCTTTCACCACCGGCTCAATTAAGGACTGCTGGATAACATGACTCAGGACGCCGTTATCGGGGGCAACAAAACAGGCTAGTGGCGTTCTCAGTATGATAGCCTTGCGTTCGGTACCAACACCGGGGTCAACAACCACTAAATGAATTGTCTTTTTGGGGAAGCACCGGTATGCCGTGCCCAGGACAAAGGCAGCCTGGGAAATATTCTGGGGTTTTATATTATGACAAATATCAACCAGCCTGGCTTCGGGATTAACGCCCAGAATTACCCCTTTCATGGATGCCACATAGGCATCCAGAAGCCCGAAATCCGTGGTTAGCGTTATTATGGCACCCATGCTATTTCAAGCCACCAAAGCACTAGCTAAGCCTGAGCGAGCATTAACAACGAGATGGCAATAAATAGAACCACTATGACAATAGTAAATTGAAATAGGGTCTTTTCCACGCCCCGTTTGGTCCGGTAGACGGTATCAGGCTGGCCAAAGATACCCCCCAGGCCACCACCCCTAACCTGGAGTAAAAGAATCAGCACCAGTCCTACTGAGAGCACCATCTGAGCTATAGTTAAATAGGTTTGCATCTTATCCTTCCCCTAGCTTTTTCTTGAGTAATTCACTGGCTAAATTGGGATTGGCACGACCCTTGGTGGCCCTCATTACCTGGCCAACGAGAAATTTTAAGGACTGGGCCTTGCCCGCCTTATAATCCGTCACTGCCTGGGGATTGGTCTCAATCACCTGGCCGGCTACTTTTTCAATCTCCTGGGCATCACTTATCTGGCTTAATCCCTTGGCTTCAATGATTTCTTCAGCACCCTTACCGGTATCAAACATCTCCTCAATTATTGATTTGGATGTTGCCGTGCTAATGTTCCCTTCCGAATTTAAGACCAATAACGTGACAAACCTCTCAGGACTGACCTTCCCCTTAAAATCAGTGATATCCGTATTATTGGCATTTATTATCTTACTGACTTCACCTAGCAGCCAGTTACTTACCTCCTTAGCTGCCCTGTCTGAAGCCATCTTTTTATACCCTTCTGTTTTCAAGCAGTCCTCAAAGTAATCCGCCATTGCCTTAGAGCTGGTAAGCAGGTTGGCGTCATAGAGCGGTAGCCCGTAGTCAGCCATGAAGCGGTCACGCCTAGCTTCCGGCAGTTCCGGCAGTTTCTTCTTTATCTCCTCCACCCGCTCACGCTTAAACACCAGTGGCGGTAAATCTGGCTCCGGGAAATAACGGTAATCATGGGCATATTCCTTGCTGCGCTGGGCAACCGTTCTACCCTTATCCTCAACCCAGCCCCTGGTCTCCTGGAAGAGCTTCTTGCCCTGGGCTACGGCCTTTCTCTGTCTTTCAGCCTCGTATTCCAGAGCCCGGTAGACAGCCTTAAAGCTGTTCACATTCTTGACCTCAATCTTGGCCAGGGACTCGGTGCCCCCCTCCGGGCGGATACTTATGTTGGCATCGCACCGGAAACTGCCCTCCTCCATATTGGCGGTAGAGACTCCCAGATACTGAAGGATACTGCGCAGCTTTACCAGGTACTGTCTGGCTTCCTCCGGAGAGCGCAGGTCGGGCTCACCGACAATCTCCATCAGCGGCACCCCGGAGCGATTAACATCAACCAGACTATATGACTCTCCATCTGGCAAAGTGCGGTGCAGCAGCTTGGCTACATCCTCTTCAAGATGAACCCGGGTTATGCCTATCCGCTTTCTATGGCTATTAACATCTATATCAAACCAGCCCTGATAACCTATGGGGGCATCATACTGTGAAATCTGATACCCCTTCATCAGGTCAGGATAGGGGTAATTCTTGCGGTCGAACTTGGTGTAATCGGCGATAGTGCAGTTTAAGGCCAGGGCGGTCATTATAGTATATTCTATCGCCTTCTGATTGATGGTAGGCAGAACACCGGGCATACCCAGGCATACCGGGCAGACATGAGTATTGGGCGTGGCATTAGCATAGTCAGTGCCACAACGACAAAACATTTTACTTTCAGTATTAAGCTGAGCATGTACCTCCAGGCCGATAACAGTCTCATAATCCATTGTTTTTACACCGGCAGATAACCCGTTCAGTATAGCAACAATGACTGTAACTGACAAGGAAGAGGGTTTTATACATCAAAACTTTTAGATAGGGTTAATAAACACTCTGGCTTGTGTTATAATTTCCGTATGGGGATATAGCTCAGCTGGGAGAGCGCTGCGTTCGCATCGCAGAGGTCGGGGGTTCGAATCCCCCTATCTCCACTTTGGATATCAATAGGCAGAACTGATACATTACCCTAATCACTTGGTTCTTACACCCCGGTTGCGCAATTTATCAATAAGTTCTGCCTCTTGCTTTTGACCAAACGCCTGCTCATTGATATAGCGAATAGAATCAATATCTTCAGGCGTTTCCGGGCGAATAGTTAGCATATATAAATTTTCCACTTTTTTGATTTTAAAGAAGGGTGCCGCTATTTATTTCGGTAGCGTCTCAATTCGGTTTTCGAGCATTGATGATTTTACACATCGAATATGCGGTCGTTAATACTGATAACGTACAATTGATGGTTAAGCGGGACGAATGATATCCTGAACCATGTAATGCCACTCCTTGACACCGGAAAGCCATACGCTGAAGAAACTCCTTTTACTGCTTACTACTCTAAATCCCGCCTTCTTATACATCTTCAACGCGGCTTTATTGGATGAGGCTACATGCAACGTATATTCTTTAAGTCCATTCTGCATGGCGAGTTCCCTCCCAAAATCCAACAATCTAGTGCCAATACCTCTACATCTTGCTTCTGGTTTCACAGCAATTTCTTCAATGTGGCATTCTCCTTCTCTAAGATTTTCTTGAAAGATATACACGCTAATTAACAACTTAAAAGCAGTTAACCAGCTATACCTCGCAGCCTTTGATAGCTTCAGTTTCATTTTGGGCCGATCCTGGTACAACCACTTTAATACCATAACAGCGACCACCTCGCCATTTACCTCAGCAACAATATATCCAGGAAAAGGACATGGATATACTAAGCCAACCTCAATTAAAAAATCAGACAAATATTTTTGAGGCAAAGGCAATATTCTATTCAGTTTAGCTTTAAATGAATAAGCCATGATATCAGCTACCTGCTTCAAATCGCCTAGCTGGACGTTTCGGATAGTTATCACCTCTTGTTCTTGCATGGCTTCCTCTAATTTATTATATCCAATCTTCACAGGTTTATAAAATTTCCTGCTTCATACATATAAATACGGTTAATTCAAGACTATTGTCCACTGGCTATCAATAGACCTTTCTTCAAGTATGATTATCGGTTTTGCCTCTTTTCTGTCCATTGCGTATAATTAGCACTGGTTAAAGGGTTGTAAAAATGGCTATAGCCGAACAGGTAGCAGCTTTTAAAAGGTGGCAAAATATCTTAAGAAGGGAAGGCTTATTCACTTCCGTTAAAAGGACAATTTTGTTTCTAGTGCGAGATCTATTTAAATATGAGAGTATTTATCTCTATAGGGCGATCTTAGAGAACGAGGCGCAAAAACCAGAATCCACCCATAAAACAAAGGGCTTAAGCCTTAAAATAATCACCACCAATAAGCAGGTTGAAGAGTTAATTGCTAGCGGTTTCAACTTTGATTGGTTTCTGATTAGTGCTGATAAAAGGCTGCACCGAGGGGCTGTTGCCCTATGTTTATTTACTGAACGACAGCTTGTTTACATATCGTGGTTGGCTATGAATGCCCAAGCCAAGGATGCTATCACTGGTAGCCCGCAACCTATCGATTTCTCAAATAAGGAAGCGTATGCAGGGTGGACATTTAAGAATCCAAAATACTGGAGGATAGGCGGCGGTTACGTGGATATGTATTTCAGCATAGTGCGTTTTTTATGGCAAAAGGGCTTTAAAGCCTGCCATTTTGAGATTGATAAAAAAAACACGATTTCGAACAATACCATGTCTAAAAGAATACACATCAAGCCATATCGTGAAGCACGCTATATAAAACTCCTTTGGTGGAAATTCTGGCAAGAAAAGGAGATACAACAGCTAAATAATCAGTAGGACCAAGCAGAGGGAGGCTGGAAGACAGCAAGCCTAAAGGTATATTAATTGCTTATACCCAGTTGTGCTCAGCCTAAACGCCCCAGGACCCCACAGGATTAAACCAGTAAGGATAACTAAGGTAATCTATCTCGTCCCATTTGTTTTTTCTGCTTTTTTTCTCTTCTTTTTATAAAATACAGGGAGTAAATCTCTCTCAAACTATATTGCTTTATCTCATACAAACGCAGAAATGCCTGTAAAAATTTAAGGCGGAGACCAGGACACAAACCTTTCCTCATTATTATGACCTGCATATATCTCCTGGCTGATTTAGTCCAGTGAAACTTATATGGCTCATCACCCCTTAGTAAATCAATTTCTAGCAGGTGTCTCTTGATAGCTTCCTTTATAATAAATAAGTGATGCAGGTGCCCCACACTATACTCTGAGTACAAGATATCGCGGGCTGTGGTAGCATTATAGAGCTTCTGGTTATAGATAAAGCTATATTCCATTGACACTGGCTCATTATCTACCGTAAGGCTAGTAAAATACAGCCATTTATTTCTAAGAAACTGGCTGGCAATATCTTTATAGAATTCCTTCGTTTGGGGATAGGAGAATACGCCTCTAACATTCACAGCCTGCCACCGGCTTTGGTGAAGTTTATAAAACTTACTCAAACCCTCATCCAGGGAATCTGCAGTATATTCCTGCAACCCAACTTCGTGCCTATTTTCTAGAGCTCTTAGTGCTTGGCGAATAACCTTCCGCCGCCCCGGGCTTAACGAGCTAAGGTACTCCTCCCAGGTTGCCGGCAGTTTTATATATGGCGCTAAGGTCGTTGTCTTCTTGTGAATGAATATACTTCTCGTTGATAAAGCAGCGTGCTTTTGTAGCTGGGCGAGAAACAGGCTATCTTCAGGTATCAAGGAGAGCCTCAGTAGGAGTCTATCTCTAGCCATTTCCTCTTCAAGGTAAGCCAAGAAGGCGGTCATGGTATCATCTATATATTCAGGGGGGATGAGCCCTATATAATTACAGTTTACTGAGCCTATAGTCTCCAGAACATTCAACCTGATAAATGCTACTTTATACTCAACCTTCATTAACGGAACAATTCCAATGACCTGGTTTTCCTTCTTAAATAGTAATATATTCAGTTTCTTACCCTGCCCGAAGTACCGCCACCATGTTGACAGCCACTCGTGTGTCAGATATATTGAGTTGCTTTTTCCGCATTTTTGCAGGAGAGGATTCCAGACTGCTTTCAGTGATTCAAATTCTTCTGCCTCTGTTACCACTCTTATCTTTGCAGTGCTCATTTCATAACACCTTTAGATTTTGCCGGGATTATGCGATACAAAATATTAAAGAGATAAATTGCCAATATATTAACCTTGATCGGTTTTCGTAAGTTGAGTTTCTCTCCAGAACTTCCACCACAGGACTTTTAGGTAGCGAGCTTTGGCATACATATTGGGGCCGAACTTAGCCATTACTTTGTGAGATGCGGTATTACTTATTTTGACCGCATTTCGGGTGGTTACTATACCCTTTTGCCTCAGGAATTGGAACCTTACAAAATAACCGTACGCCATAAGTCCCTTGCCACGGTATTTTGGAATCGTTACCGTGCCCCCGGTACATGCCTCTTTATTCGTAAAGTCAACATAATAAGGCAGGCCGTCAAAGGTATTTTTAGCTTCCCTACTCATAGCCACCCACCCTATATGGGCAAGCTCATTGCCAACATAAACACAAAAGGCTATTGCCCCTTTGTCCAGACCTCGCCTGGCATTGATGAATTGCTGGCGAAAGTCTTCAAGGCCATTAGCTGATATCTGGTCGGCTTGCTTATTTGTTGAAACTACCTTTAAAGTAAAACCCTGGATTCTGGGTGCAAAGTCGGCCTCAGTTCTTTCCTTCAATGTATGCTTATAAAGGTAAAAGGTTCCGTATTTCAGGAAGTAACTTAACAGGAAAGGGAAGCCGCGTCTAAGTAATGGAATCAACCCTTCGGTTTGGAGGACCTGCTTTATTTTACTAACTGTTGAAACGACCACGTTCAACAACCTTCTTCTCAGCCGAATTCCCTAATACACTATATTCTCGTCTTATGTCCAACCTATTACTGGCACGATGGTTATTCTTGAATTAACTGAGCAAAATAAATAAAACGTTAACAATATAGCATATAAACACACTGCTGGAGAAATGTTCGCTGACAAATAGTTTATGAAAAGGCTAAGCACCTTCACCCGCTTGCAGGCTCTACATTTAATTGTTACAATTTGCTATAACGAGAACTACATAGAGCATGCCCCTGTAGCTCAGGTGGATAGAGCAGCGGTTTCCTAAACCGCGTGTCGGGCGTTCGAGTCGCCCCAGGGGTACCACTTTTTGAAGCTAAAATACACCCAAGAGATGTATTGACAATCGAATACTAGGGGACTAAACTCAAGTTCCAAGGATTTAGGCTATGAGGAAGCATATCTTATCAAATCTAGCACTAATCGTCCTCTTGGTGTCAATGTTGTCTGCCTGTTTGGGTGGAGTAACTACCACTCAAATACTAACCATAACACAAACTCAAACTACTACACCCCTATCTACTATGCCCCCATCTACAACGACCCCGACAACTACTTCAATTCGTGAAGAATTATCTAGCAATGAGATAATAAATAAAGTTAGCCCCGTCGTAGCTTATATTGAGTCCTATAGCATGATAGGAACTGAGATTTATAATAGCGTAGGAACAGGGATTGTAGTTGATGAAAGAGGATATATACTAACTAATAACCATGTAGTAGAAGACAAACAAGGTTATTCCGCAGAGGTTATACTACCAGCCGAAAGGCAAATAGAAGCAGAAATAGTATATGATGTAACCATAGTTATTGAATACGAGGGTAAATGGGAATATATATATAAGAACAGCGGAGGCGGGGGCGGTTCTGGAAATCGGACACTTGAATACAATAACATCACGCTACCTATTTATTTAACTGTTAATAAGATGGATGGTGGAAGTGGTACTTTATCATTGAAACTTCTCTACAACGGTGAAATTGTTGCCCAAGATATTGCAGGTGAAAACGATAATCAAGCGTATACTATATGGAGAGGGCCTGGATTTGATGAAGAAGAAGTAATATTCCCTGACTTAAACCTTGAAAACCTTATTCGTGGACAAATACAAATAATAAGTGGTGAAGGAATATACCCTTCAGACCTACAAAAACTTACATTTCTTTTCGGGCCGAATAAGAACATCTCTAATATCTCTGGCTTGGAGTACTGCACAAATCTGCGGTCTCTTGACCTTCCCTTTAATCAAATCACAGATATCTCACCTCTTGCTGGATTGGAGAACCTAAGTGGTATTTCGCTGCAAGGGAATAACATAAGTGACATCTCACCTCTTGCTGGATTGAAGAACCTAAGTGGTATTTGGCTGCACGAGAATAACATAAGTAACATTTCGCCTCTTAGTAATCTAACTGAGATTAGAAGGCTTAAGCTTCAAAACAACCAAATAAGTGACATTTCGCCAATCTCCGGATTAACAAATCTTACTGATCTTTACCTTGCTAACAACCAGATAACAGACACTTCCCCACTTATTGGGTTAACAAATCTTACTCATCTTTACCTTGCTGACAACCAAATAAATGATATCTCGTCCCTCAGTAATCTAACTAAGCTTACGACCCTTCAACTTAATGATAACCAAATAAAGGATATCTCCGCACTCGCTGGATTGATAAATCTTATTAACCCCAATCTTTCTAACAACCAGATAGAAGACGTTTCCCCACTTATTGCAAATAGTAAATTTCAAAAAGGGGGCAAGATAACCCTTTTAGGCAATCCGCTAAATGAGGATTCTATTAACATATATATACCTCAACTGCTTGGTTGGGGTGTTACTGTTCTTTACGATTTCGTTCCGCAAACCCCTACTACATCTTCAACCACTGTGATAGGAACAACTACTTCTGAGCCAATGACCACAACTCAATCTCCGTCATCCATAACAAATACCACCACAATTACAAGTGTTCCACCTACTACAACCATAACAAACACAGCAGAATCTACTATAACGGAATCTATTGCAGTTGTAATAACTACTACTACTTTAACGACTACACAACAAGATCATGTAGCTATTAGCACTATATGGTTAATTATTGCAGCCTTTGGAGTGGGAGGCCTATTGTTATCAGGCCTCGTTTTTTATATGATTAGACATCGTAGCAATTAGAGGAAAGCCTCAATCGTATGGTGAATAACTAAACACGCCAATATCCAAGTAGGCCTAACACACAATTCAAAGTTGCTCTATTCAGGAAGGATATTCTTATCAATGTTATTGCCCGTGCCCGTAAGATTAAGGCATGTACTAATAGAGTGAGGTTACGTTCAAACTGAGACTAAACGCCTCCCATTAAGCCCAATTATCAGAACTGAAGTGTGCTCTTTCTCAAATGAGAATGGCTACTTTTCTCTAATCCACAAAAGGGGATAGATTATGTCGCTGAAACAGCAGGGCAGCCAGACGGCGAGGAACAGAAACAGGAAGACGAAGGGCAGTACAGAAATCCAGTCGGCTATGCCGAAGGCAATAAAGCCGAATAATGACGCCCAGGTGCTTAGCAGCACATGCCCCATGTGGGGTAATCGGGTAAAGGGTCTCCAGAGGGCAATGGCAATGCCGATAATAGCGGCGGTATTAACAACAATCCATTTTGAGATGCCGATGAAGGGCATTTTCTCGGTCTCTATAAATGGTAAATGAAATTCCATAGGGATGTTCAGGATGCTCCCTCCCAGATAGGGGATGATAGCGTCACTTATGGTAGCAACGCCGATTGAGCCGGTGTAACCAATGATAATGGCTACCCAGAGCCTGCCACCTTTATGTATTCTATACATGGCTGTTGTCGCCAGGGCACTCAAAACAATATGGAGGGGATGGAGGGTATAAAAAAGTGCGCTGGAAGTCTCCCTGGGGGTGTTGGAAACATCAATTATGACCATGATGATAATGCCGATGACGGCCCCCATTATGGTAAATGGAGCGTGTTTCACCAGTTCTAATGTTATACGCTTGAGCATCCCTCTATGCTCCCTTAAGGCAGTCCCGGCATCGCCCCAAAAACTCAACCAGATGGCTATCTATCTTAAAGCCGGTTTGGCGGGCCAGCCTTTCCTCCATCTTGCCAAGGTCGCAATCGGTAAAGTCAACCACTTTATCACAACTGGAGCATATCAGGTGGTGGTGGTGTCCTGCAGGTCTCCTGAGCAGATAGCTTCGACCATTGTCCCCAATATGCACCTCGCAGATAAGCCCCAGCCGGGCAAGCAGTTCCAGGGTACGATATACTGTGACCAGCCCGATGCCAGGGTATTGCCGCTTTACCCTCTCATATATGGCAGCCGGTGTAAGGTGGTCATGGCTATGGGTGATTACACTCAGGACAGCCCTTCGCTGGGAAGTAATTTTATAGCCCTGCTGCCTTAAAATAGAGACTATTTTCTTATTGTTATATACCATATCATTCATTAAATGAAAATAATTTTCATTTAATGAATGATAAATCGGAGCACTGGAATTGTCAAGTGGTAAATATGGCAGGCTTTCTGAGTTTCCTCAGTCCTTAATCAGAATGCCCTAGGGCAGATAATCTTACAGGGCTTAAATCAGCATTCAGTGACCGGGTCTACCCTGACCCCACGGGACATTACCCAGGTAAGGCCATCCTCAATCTGCTTTTCTTCACCCTCAAGCTCAACTACCAGCCAGCCCCTGTCCTCGGTAATATCTGCCAGATGGATGTTGGTCACCACATTGAACTGCTGATCAAGGTTATGAATAATGGGCTCTTTGAGTAGCTCCTGGGGGAAGGTTAGCATAACCCGTCTCTTGACCATGTTATTCTCCCTGATTGAACTCCTTCAAAACCTCTCTTATCTTCTCCCTCAGTTCATCCCCGGGGGCTGCTATCCCGGATTTACTTTCAAGCTTCTCAAGGCGCTCCTCAAGCTTAGTCTGCTTACCTAGTACCAGCCTAATGGCTTCAGCCACCGGGTCAGGCAGCCGCCCGTGTTCCAAATCCAGGATGGGTTTTCGGTGTTCATCTATGACCCTGCCCGGGATGCCGACCACTGTAGCCCCGGGCGGAACTGAATTAATGACCACCGAACCCGAGCCAATCCTGGCGCCATCGCCTATAGTGATAGCGCCCAAGATTATAGCACCAGTTCCGACGACCACATTATTGTCCAGGGTTGGATGGCGCTTACCCTTTTTCAGGCTGGTACCACCCAGCACCACCCCCTGGTATAGAAGCACATCGTCCCCGATTTCGGCCGTCTCACCAATAACCACCCCGGCACCATGGTCAATAAAGAAACGCCGGCCGATTTTGGCTCCGGGGTGGATTTCAATGCCGGTAAAAAAACGATTGCAGTTAGAGAGCATACGGGCTAACAACCGCAGATGATGACGCCACAAGAAATTGGCCAGTCGGTGAAGCCACAGAGCATGCAGCCCGGGATAACAGAAGATGACCTCAACTACACTCCTGGCCGCCGGGTCCTTGACGAAAACTGTCCTAATATCCTCTCTTAGTGTCCTAAGCAAGGCATCTTCCTTCATCAAGCTGGCTTAAATTGCCCATTGTGGACCGCTGCCGCGGGCTTTATACTGTTTCTGCAGTTATGGCGAGGGTGTCGCCCTTCTTGATTGCCTCTGAAGTCTTAATTTTCTTGCTGGAGTCAGTATATTTTATAAGAGCCCAGAGATGTATCTTTTCTTCCTTCTTTCTGGTGGCATCAGCGATTGTATTAATGCTACCAATCCTTGCTACAGTGACTTTAAGCCTAGTCTGATCGCGTGTGACGTCTGTCTCTAACGAGAATTCCTTGATTCGCTCTGTATAGGGGAAGAGTTCTAGAAGGCTAATCTCTGCGCCTTTGCCAACATCTTTGTCGGCTTTTAGCTCTAGTTTGCCGACTGTCGTCATAGTATACCCTCCTTGTTTTTTATTAGTTTACTTTACAATATTTCTTAATTAAGCACCAAGCCCATACCACCTAATCCCCCTGTTTTGTATGGTGGCTTGTCCACTTTCGCAGTCACTATTCTATTTCCTTTATCACTTCATCAATCCATTCTAGATAATCCTGATTGCCACCAACAATAGGCAGGGCGATTATCTCAGGCACTTCATTTGAGTGAATCTCTTTAACCAGCTGCACGACTTCATCAACTAGCGTCGCCCTAGTTTTAACCACCAGCAGGCTCTCCTGGGCCGAGTCAATATTGCCCTGCCACCAGAAGAGAGAGTTGACCCCAGGCACAATACTTACGCAAGCTGCCTTCCTTCGCTCAAGTAGTACCCGTGAGATTAGCCTGGCTTCCTCTTCATCAGCCGTAGTAATGAAGAGAACAACATGTTTAAAATCTTTCATTTTGCCCATCTATCTAGGCTACCTTAAGCATCCTGTCCACAGCCACCTTGGCTCTTATCCGAATCGGCTCGGGAACCTTCACTTCAGGGGCCATCGCATCCAAAGACCAGAGTATCTTTTCCAGGGTAATCAGTTTCATATTAGGGCAGATAGCCTGCTCCGAGACGGGAATAAACTTCTTGTCTGGATTTTCCTTCCTGAGTCGGTATATGATGCCTATTTCAGTACCCACTATCATCTGACTGACATCATCTCGCCGGGCGTAGCGATACATCCCCCCGGTACTCAACACCTCGTCGGCCAGGGCAATTACCTCCGGCCTACACTCCGGATGAACGACCACCCTAGCCTGGGGATAATCCTCTTTCAGCCGGGTTATATGCTCAGGCAGTATACGGACATGGGTCAGACAATAGCCAGGCCAGAGGGAAAATTTCTTCTTTGTCTTAGTTGAAATATAGTGACCCAGATACTTATCGGGGACAAACAGTATCTGCTCACTGTCCAGGCTTTCAACCACCCTGACGGCATTGGCTGAGGTGCAGCAGATATCCGACTCTGCCTTGACCTCCGCCGTAGAGTTAATATAGCAGACCACTGCTGCCTCTGGTAGCTCCCTTTTTCTTTGCCTCAATCCTTCAGCAGTAACCATATTAGCCATAGGGCAACCAGCGTTTAAGTCGGGTAGCAAGACCACCCTATCGGGGCACAGGATAGAGGCTGTCTCAGCCATAAAGTGAACGCCACAGAAGACGATTACCTCAGCGTCTGTTCGGGCAGCCTTCTGGCTCAGCTCTAGAGAATCGCCAACAAAGTCGGCTATATCTTGAACCTCGCCCAACTGATAGTTGTGAGCCAGGATAACAGCCTTCCTTTCTCTCTTCAGGCTCAGAATTTTGTCTACCATTTCGGCATCATTATCCAACATCAACCACTGCCCTCCAGCCATGGCTACGACTCCTCAACAACAACGCCAAGGGTATCCTCTTTACCCTCTTCGGTAACACGGAGTATAGGAATCTTCTCTGTTTTATCCTTCATTGTTCTTCTCAGCGTATTAACCTTCACTACCTAAGACTTGTGCTTGGCAAGGGCACCATAAAAAGCCTTCCAGAAGGGGTCAACTATGGGGTGTTCCAGCTTTTCCTCTCTACCACCCTTAACCAGCACCATACCCCTCTCCGGCTCGGTAAACTCACCGATAATAGAAGAACTAATACCTTTTTTAGATAAAACCTGTATCACTTCCTGGGCTTTATGCTGACGGCAGGCGATAATCAGCGTCCCCTCACTGATAGAAGCATAGGGGTCAATATCAAAATAGCGGCATATTTCGGTAACACAGTCTTCAACCACAATCCGTTCCTGCTCCACCCTTACCCCCAGACCGGCCGCTTCAGCCAGCTCATAGAGACCTCCCCAGATGCCACATTCGGTGGCGTCGTGCATAGCGGTAACACCATTTTGTCTCACACCGACAGTGATGGCGGTCATGGCATCCTCAACCACCGACATCTTATAGAATATTTGCTCGGCTCTTTTGCGGAAATCAGGCCCGAACTGCTGCTCAATGAGCTGCGGGAACATGGCGGCAAAAATGCCGGTCGCCTCAATAGCCGGCCCCTTGGTAATGATTATTTTATCTCCAGCCTGAGCAAAGACCGGGGTAACATACTCGTCCTTTTCACCGATACCTATCACGGTGGCACCACCGACCATAGGATAGTGGCAGTTTTCGTATCTGGCGGTATGACCTGTAATTACGGAGATACCCAGCTTTTCACATTCACGGTGCATGGTCTGCCACATTATCTCCAGTTGCTCTTTGGTTATCTCCATGGGCAGGTTCAGGTCTATAGCCAGAAAACGAGGCGGTAAGCCACAGGTGACAGCATCGGAGGCAAGGATATGGATGGCAAACCAGGCCGCCCTTTCCCAGCCGTACTCAGGGACGATAAATACCGGGTCACAGGTGAATGAGACCGCCTTATCCCCGATTTCTACTATGCCTACATCTGTCCCGTGCCTGGGGCCGACCAATATCTTCTGACTTTTAGTCCCCAGCCTGGGAAATATTAGTTCATTAAAGATTTCTGCCGAAATCTTGCCAATTTCAGGGATTTCACCCATTTTGGATACGCCTCCTTTTCAATTTAAAGAGAAACTATAAATAAAGCAGGTCTTCTTTGTCTAGAGCTATTTCCAGCTCTGGCATATTTTAGACCTGCTATTTATTATTCGTTGCTTTCTTCACCCAGAGTCTCTAGAAATACCTCAGGAACTGCAGGTAACCGGCTATCCACCCATTTCTGAAGGCAGCTAAAGGAGCAAAAGCTATAACGGTCAATAGATTCTAAATCTCTCAAGCAGGATACTATAAACCAGCCACTGAGGACACCACAAGGCAATTCTCCCCTGCTGAATTCTACTTCCCTGCCACAGGAATAACAGATATAGCTTTCTACCATTTCAGCATCCCTGTCGTTCTGAGCTTTGCTATTGTTTCTGGCCTCTTTACCCTACAATGTTATATTCAAATGAATGCCGTGTCAATCCTCAGGCAATATTTCAGCTAGCAGCAGTATACTTGATGGTAGATAGATTGGCATCAGAAACCAGCCATCCGCTTTTAAACAGCTCAATGTGGCATTACTGAAGTCAAGCTTCGGCTTGAGGTTGTTCAGCCCGCTTTTTATAAACGAACCTGGACAGAAAGATACTCAGCTCCAGCAGAACAATCAGAGGCAGGGCGATGATAGTCTGGTTTATGGGGTCAAAGGTAGGGGTGATGAGAGCCGATATCACAAATGCCAATACTACCCATAATTTCCGCCTGCGGGCAAGCCACTGTGGTGATACAATACCCATCCTTGTCAGGAACATTATTATTATCGGCGTTTCAAAAATAAGACCAATAGATACTATAAGCCGGGTCACAATATTAATATAATTGCTAATCCTGATTGAAGGTTCAGCAATGTTCGACATAAAACTAAGCAGGAAGTCCAGTGCCGGTGGTAGAGCAACAAAGTAGGCAAAGGCGACTCCGCCAAAGAACATTATGGTTATCGCAGGTAATACCCGGTATATGTAAGATCTTTCTTTGCCGGTGAGTGCCGGTGAGACATAGGCTAAAAGCTGATAGACGAGAAACGGCATGGCAATGATAATACCGGTAGCAAGGGACACCTTAAAAAAAACGGCGATGTTTTCTATCAGTTCAATAGCCTGGAGGTCAATACCCCCCGCCGGCACCTTTAAAATCTCAATAATCTGTGGGCCAAATATAAAGCCAATTACGGTACCAATGACTATTGCTATTACCGACTTAAAAATGCGGTCGCGCATCTCCCTGAGATGCATCATCATGGGCATTTTGCCAGCGGGTGCTTTAAGTCTTTCGGTCTTGGTAACCACTTCAGATTCCTGTCTTATCGGATATATTCGGCATTCCTCGCCTCTGGTACATACCGGTTATATTTCTACCCTGACTCTAAGGAGTCGTTCACTTCACTGTCTGCTGGTCCGGTCAGCTTTTTCTCTTTAGCCTTGGTATCTGTTACCTTTTTCATGCTTTTGGTTGCTTTTCCCGTAGTCTTGCCTCGCCCTTCAACCCCTCCACTCTGCGTCTTCTTCTTCTTTACTTCGGCCCCCGTCTTCAGTGTCTTGCTTGTCTCTCTAGCTTCTTTATCTATTGTCCTGCTTGAATCCTTAGCCTGTACACCTTGGGTCTCCTTGGCTTCTCTGGCTTCTGCCTTTATTGTCCTGGCTATCTCCCTGGCTTCTTTGTCTATCGTCTTGCCTAACTCCTTAGTCCCTTCACTCAGTGTCTCCTTGGCTTCTT
>SDBU01001362.1_pt1 | contig 35168 bp, 31 predicted proteins | sample 2277071 | NCBI WGS metagenome assembly SDBU01 (sample SAMN10397929, study PRJNA504765) | marine sediment metagenome | isolation source: marine sediment core GS08_GC12, 126 cmbsf | place: Arctic Ocean: Gakkel Ridge, Loki's castle | collected 2008 | reverse complement strand
ATTGCAAAATCCGGACATACTGAGCACCCTGTCTTTGTATACTTGTAAAACTTGATGAAACAGAAGATCCTAAAGAATACCTAAACACATTGTCAAAATTTGTTCAGTATATGCTGCCCTAAAACATAGATTATAACACTGGTATTGAAGTTAAACCAGGACCCGAAAGGATAGGGTTTTATGACTTCGAAACTGGCAAAACAACATATGATAAATAGATTTTAAAGACGGACCAAAAACTACCTAAAAACACTCACCCGAATATGCCATACCTCAACACTGGTAAAGGATATGCCGCTTTACAGGGTTCTATTTAACTTAACGTTAATTATGTGGCCTTTTGCTGTAACTATTTAAACATTATATTTAATTGATTTTCGACGGAGCAACAAATATGAAAAAAATGCTTTATAACATATTTATTGTTACCTTTATGTCTGATTTAGTTCCAATTTGGATAACGACACACACCGTTGTAAAATACTTTTTTCTATGAGCCTGGATTCAGATCTCCCCTATTGTTTTGACCTGTACACAACTCCCCTGCCAGAGATGGGTAAAATACTGGTAACAGGAGCAACAGGTTATATTGGCGGCCGTCTGGTTGAGGAATTGTTGATTAGAGGTTATGATATAAGGGTATTAGCCAGGGTTGAGTCACCTGAACTCAAGATACGATGGCCTGAGGTTGAAATTGTTGTTGGAGATGCGTTGGATTATGAAAACCTCAGAAAGTCATTAAAGAATATAGAAGTAACTTATTATCTTATCCATTCCTTACTTCTTGGCAGAAATGAGTTGAAAGATGCAGAAAAAAAAGCAGCTGCCAATTTCAGAAAGGCTGCTGAAGTTAACAAAGTGAAAAGGATCATTTATCTTGGGGGGCTTGGGGATAGCAGGGCCGAACTTTCTGTTCATATGAATAGCAGACATAAAGTAGCCGAGGAGCTTTCATCAGGGACCATACCGGTAACTGTTCTCAGAGCAGCAATGATTATTGGGTCTGGAAGTGCTTCCTTCGAGATACTGGAGCAGTTAACAAAAAACCTAAGAATTATACTTATACCCAAATGGGCGAAAACAAGGAGCCAACCCATTGGTATCCGGGATGTTATTAAATACCTTATAGGAGTTCTGGAGTTAGACGAAACAACAGGGATTTCCTATGATATTGGTGGGAGATCTCAACTTACATATGTTAACATGCTGAAAGTATTGTCAGGCTTGCTGGCAAAGAAAAAACTATACATCCCCGTTTCATTCTCCGGTTATGCTTTTTTCGGTTATATTGCCAGTCTGGTCACCTCGGTACCGGCACCCATTATCATTGCCCTGTTTGAAAGCGCAAAGAACGAGTGTATTTGCTCGAACCAAAGCATCCGGAAAGTTCTCGATTTTGAACTACTTTCCTTCCCTGAAGCGGTAATTTTTGCACTGGACAAGGAAGACCAGGATAAAATCCATACAAGATGGTCTGACGCCTATCCGCCGGCTCACGATCTGGCAATTAAACTGGAGGAGTTAGCAACACCAGATTATGAAAGCTCCTATTCGCTCAATTCAACGAAAAATGCCTCCAGCCTTTTTGATACCATTTGCCGGATTGGGGGTCGGGAAGGGTGGTTTCATAATAATTGGATGTGGCGGGCAAGGGGAATGATTGACCGGCTACAGATGGGGGTAGGAACCACCCGGGGACGAAGAAGTAACTCCTCGCTGAGGATAAATGATGTTATTGGTTTTTGGCGTATCGAAGACCTGCAACCGAGCAGGAGATTGCTTATGCGTGCGGAAATGAAACTACCTGGTAAAGCTTGGCTTGAATTTGCAATTAAGGAAAAGAACAGTGAGAACCAATTAACAGTCAATGCCTATTTTTATATTAATGGTCTCGCAGGAAAGATCTATTGGTACCTCTTCGTGCCTTTCCATGCGATCCTTTTCAAGGCGCTGATCAGAGATATTGAAACAAGGAGCTAAGGCTCTCTCTTGAATCAATGCATCCCGAAAAAGACCGGCATGCGGTGATTCCCAGGGAGGTGCTCTCCACAACCCAGGAAAATACAACCCGTGCGGTTTGAATATTTTTTAGACATTGGTACCACCTTGAATTGAACTGTAATATTAACCAAGTTTGGGTCCTAAAAAATCGTCTCTCTGTTCACTTCAAAAGCCTTACATACTAATAATTACATCAGTACAATTAGATCACATAAATAATCGGACGTTGATTTTATATTTAATTATTTATTAACTTTATGTCTGATTTAGTTCCACTTTAGCTGACTACATACAATGAGCCCCTTATTCCGTTTTAAGGTGAGCAGTCTGTTTGTAATAGATTTAATAATTTTTGATATGCTCAAGTCCAATCCTACAAAACCCTCCAAGAATATAAGCACCTAATTCTATCTATTCTTTTGTTATTACGACAAATAAATTTGGATCTGGAAAACCCAATAAAAATTAAGTGACTAATGGACATCCAGATTGTGTAGCATGTAAATGCTATGTTCCAGTATCTTCAATATTTCCAGCATATATTCCTTAACTGCCTTTACACTTCCTGGCAGACAATACACAAGGGTGTTTTTGATAATGCCGGCTATTGATCGACTAAGAAGAGCTTCATGCTTTTCCATTCCATATTTTACTCTTATGACTTCCATAATTCCCGGTATTTCTTTATCTAACATGGGCCGGATTGTATCCGGAGTTATATCCCTGGGACCAATACCGGTACCTCCTGTGGTAATTAGGATATCATACCCTTTATTTACTGTTTCCTCAACCACAGCTGTTAGTTTGTCTTTTTCATCTGGTATCAGTTGTCTGGATATCGCATTGGTCCAGTTTTTTTCTTTCATAAATACTTGTACTAAGGAATAAATATTCTTTCCACTCAAATCTTCGTACTCACCTTTAGAAGCCCTATCACTCAGGGTTAAAATCTTAACCTTGAAAATTTTAGGAATATATTCAAGTTCATCATTTATCTTTAGTTTTCCACCTTGTATGACTCTACAAAAAATACCTTCCTTTGGCATAATACAATTTCCAATTTCTTTGAAAATATGGCAGGATGTTCCGTGACATTTTTTACCTATCTGTGTGACTTCAAGAATAATCTTTCCTGAGATGAATCTATCGAGCGGAGCTGTCTGTGAAAGAGGAATTCCTTCAGTGGTGATATTTTCAGCAAATTCTCCAAAACCGACCTGTCGTCCTGTTTTCTTCTCATATTTGGCTATGCTTTCCACTCCTAGTAAGCTTACCTGTCTTGTCCAGTTACCAGCATGGGCATCTTCGGCTATACCATTCTCCATAATCTCAATATATTCAACCGGTTTTTTAGTGGTCCCTTTCTTTTCAGATATATTAAGGGATAATATTTTGATATTATTTTTCATTTTAAATATCTTCCTTGGTTTTTTTGATTAGTATGATATCCTCAATTTTCATGTTTTTATCAATAGCTTTACACATATCATATATAGTAAGTAAGGCAATACTAACACCAGTCAGAGCTTCCATTTCAACGCCGGTCTGACCTATACACCTTACTTCACAAAAGACGGTTACACCTAGTTTATTTACAGTAGTTTTTACATTTACCTTTGTAATTTGAATCGGATGGCATAAAGGAATTAAATCACACGTCCTTTTTGCACCTTGTATTCCAGCTATTTCTGCAGAAGTAAGAACATTTCCCTTTCTTATGGCATTTTCACTTATAAGCCTTATAGTTTTTTTGCTTAGACAGATATGTCCGGTGGCTTGTGCTATTCTTAATTGATGTTTTTTATGCCCTACGTCAACCATATTTACTTTTTCACGTTCATCCAAATGACTTAATTTATTCATATCTGATAACATTTATTTAGTATGATTAATTACTTACGTGAGATCGCCCCGATAACTATCAGGGCTTAGTTCATAAACTTTTTAATTGAGGGCTAAAGTTCTTATATATAATAACTTTACCTAACTCTAACCTTTTGAGACTGAATAAAAACATATGTCCAAATTAATTTTGACTAACCCCCTATATTATAAAATTCATTCGAATAGTTTAAAGTTCCGCATAAGGGTTTATGCTTAACAGCATTTCTTAAGGCACTGGCAGCACCTATTTCTCTGATGTTGTATCCGATGTTATTAAACAAACAAGGTTTTATCAGACAATTGGCAGTTAAACGTAAACGGTTGCATATATTGCAATTTCCTCCATTCCCTCCATTAACAACAGTAAACTTCCCTGTTTTTAGATTCATTTGATGAATAAAACGTAATTGTAAATCATGTCTTCTGCAAAACTCTTCTAATTCATATCTATCAGTTATGTTATAAGAATTCATTAATACACAGTTTATTTTGATTGGATTCAGCCCTGCCTCTTTTGCAGCCATAATGCCCCTTAATACATCTCCTATTTTACCTCCCCTTGTAATATTCTTATATTTTTGTGGGTTTAAGGTATCCAAACTTATATTTACACGTTTTAAGCCTGCTGATCCTAATTGCCGGGCATAACGCTCTAATAATATGCCATTTGTAGTCATTGTCAGATCCTTGACTCCATCAATATCAGAGATCATGGAAATCAGATCAATTATTCCTCTTCTAACCAGGGGTTCACCACCAGTCAGCCGTATTTTATTTACGCCAAGATCGACTGAAGTCCTAATAACATCGACAATTTCTTCAAAAGTTATAATATCTTCATTATTAAGCAGGGAAATACCTTTTTCCGGCATGCAATACAAGCATCGCATGTTGCATCTGTCAGTTACAGATATTCTCAGATAACTTATTTTCCTGTTATATTGGTCTAACATCAGTAAAAGTCCCTTTATTTATTTTATTTTGCCCTATCGGTATTGAAACTATTCCATCTGCTTCTATGAGAGAATTTATGTGTGCTGAGCCATGAAACTCAACTGGAATAACTGTTCCTGTATTTGTGATGCGTACCGGGAAAAACAATTCCCTTTCTGATTTTTTACGTGTATAATCAACACCTAAAGGTATTTTTAGGCATACCGGATTATAATTACAACCCATCATTTTATAGAGAAAAGGCTTAACCATTAACTCAAATTGAAAAAAAGAAGAAACAGGATTTCCGGACAAGCCAAAACAAAACTTATTGTGCCCCATAGCAAAAACCATTGGCTTACCAGGTTTAATTGCCAGTTTATCAAATAATATTTCCAGATCCAGCTCATCCAGTATTTTGGGAACAAAATCAAAATCGCCTTTTGATACTCCTCCGGTTAGAATAAGTATATCATTCTTTTCCAGAGCATTAAGAATACTTCCTTTTAGTGTTTTCTTATTGTCTTTAACAATTCCCATATAACGGGCAAGGCATCCAGTATTATTCACCTGCGCGATAAGCTGGTATCCATTGCTGTTCCTTATTTGAGATATTTGAGGAGTTTGTTGTGGTTCGACCAGTTCATCACCTGTGGAAATGATCCCAACCCGGGGTTGCTTGTAAACAGTTGGCTCTATATAGCCGACAGAAGCCAATATCGCCAGATGCTGAGCTTTGATGAGGGTCCCTCTGGTTAGGAGTAAATCTCCGGGTTTGATATCTTCTCCCATCAGACATATATTGGTCCGGGTATTTTCGTTCACAATCCTGATCCTATTTTCATCAATGGTCTCAGTGTTTTCTATCATTATTATGCAATCTGCTCCTTCAGGCACCATTGCTCCTGTCATTATTTTTGAACATTTGTTTTCCTTAATTGCTTTGACCGGTGCTTTTCCTGGAACAATAACTTCAATCACCTCCAAAATTTTTCTTAAATCTTCTTTTCGGCATGCATATCCATCCATTGCCGATTTATCAAAGGGAGGTATATTGATATCTGATATTAAATCCTGAGCAAGAACTCTATCGTTTACGTCAGTTAATAATATCTTTTCTGTGTCAGGAGAGATAGTAATGTTTGATATTTTTTTCAATGCTGATTTTAGTGTAATCATAGTATACTATTAATTTTAGTCAGTACTTAAATGCCAGGAATTGTTTGAAAAGGATATTTGGTCAATACTAAAATCAAATTCTTCTCCGTCAAAATTCAACCATGTGTCAACCAATATTTTATGATTATTAATAATTCTTTTTTTACATGAAACATCAGAACGGGTAAGCATTAAAAAAATTCCCGGTATTAGATAATTAATAAGCTCGCCTGATTCGCAAACGATGGGTTTCTGATTACCTGTAATAAACAAAATATCCTTCAATGCCCTTTTCAAATTATAATTTGAAGCTTGCATGTAATATACTTTTGATGCACCCGCTTTCAACATCCTGGAGCTATCCTTATTGTTTAAAGGATTAATTTCTTCCATCAGGACATAATTTTTACTATTAACAATAATGTTTGTTTTCCCAATATATTGATAAAAATGAGGAGATATTTTGATCCCGGTAATATCAATATTTCTGGAAAAATGTTGGATTATCTTACATGCCAGAGTTGTTTTGCCAACATTTCTTCCTGTCCCGGCAATTAATAATATGTTTGGAACCTCCTTTTTCATTTTTTTATATAAAAAATAATTTCAGACTGGCTATAACCAGTACAGATGCAAGAATATATATTAGTTTTTTTGATGTTGTTCTAAAACTGCCAATGTATGAACCTGATAATCCACCTATTATAACGATAAGGATCCATAAAGGGATTTGTGGGGAAAGGGTTACCCCCGATTGCGATAGACCAATAAGGCCCATTGCTGAATTCAGGAAAATGAATGCTGCTGAGACTGCAGCCGTTTCTTTAATATTTGCCCAATGAAGCAAAAGGATCACAGGACTGAGAATAATCCCACCGCCTATTCCAATCATTCCGGAAAAAAATCCAAGAAGAGCTCCAATCGGTATTGCCAGAATAAACGGTGGTGGTTTTGAGGATTCAAATTCTTGTGGAAAGCGGACTAACATTCTCAATACTGCTATTAATAAACAAATACCGAGAATTATATTATAAGTGGTTGGCTCGATATTTATCATGGCTCCCAAAAATGCCATTGGCATAGAAGCTATAACAAAAGGCAACAAGATCTTCCACTTGAAATATCCACCCTTGTAAAATGAAAAAAATGCTATAGATGCTACAAATAAGTTTAATGTCAAGGCGGACGATTGCATAAATAGTGGTTCGAATCCAAACAGGGCCATAAGAGCCAGGTATCCGCTCGCCCCTCCATGCCCTACAGAAGAATATAAATATGCTATTCCTAACAATAATATGAGAAATAAAATTTCCATTATCAGCTATTCTTTAAATTTGGTACGCAATTTTTATATTATAATCTATACTTTCGATCCCTTTATCGTTAGCAAAAAAACCCCATATCTGATCAGATACAGGGCTTAAAATATTCAAGATAGTATGAATCATGATATATTCCCCTTTCCAATTCAGATAATCCGGTTATCTTCGGGAGGTTAAGAAGTTTCCTCTTTAACCCTTCGGCCTTATTTCCATAGAAATTGTTTTCCTTAGAAAATAAAGCTCGGAGAAATAATATTAATTATGTGTTAAACATATTTTGTTTTTACGATTTAATAAAGTGATACATTTCTCATATTTAAAGGTATAGTAAGCAAACAATATAAAAATTAGAGTAATTCGGCTTTTCCGCTTTTTTCCTCTTTTTACAGTGTTGTGATACAGATTATGTCTTTATCAATTTTACTTTTGTGTCATAAAATGAAGCGCTTGCACCAATCGGATCTGTAAGACACATATTCTTCAGTTTGGTATCAACTGCCATAATAGGGTTTGGACATAAGGAGTCATGCCGTCTTTTATCTCCTTTTATTAATTTCCCATCAACAATAACATCATTCCCGCCATATGCCCAATGTCCATAATGCCATGCAATTGATACAACTCCAGGTCTCAAACCCTGAATAACTTTGAGCATTCCTTTAATAAAGATTTTTTCACCATTAAGCAAATCAATCTCTCCACTGGGATTATGGTCAGAAACTATTCTTACAATATCTCCGTCATTGAATCCAAGTTCGTCGGCATCTTTTTTGTTTATCCTGATAACATTTTCGGGCCGAATTGAGAGCTGAGACCAGTAATTACTGACAGTCCTGGAATGACCAGCAAAAACTTCTTTAAATGTATTAAGGAATAATTCTCCTTCCTTCCGGTTTTCAAATCCCGTTTTTACGCCATCCTGGGACATTATTTCTTCATAGATGGCGATTCCGTTAAAATTTTTACCAGTAATTGAATTCTTCCCCTGTGCCACATTTTCAATAAAAAATTTCATAAATCCTTTTAATTGACTTGAAGTATATGGTGCACTTTTGGTAATTGTCTCATAATTGGCGGTTCTACAGCCACGATTTAGAAGATATACTGTTCTGCTCCATATTTCATCGTTGTTCTTAACTGCTTTTTTCCATTTGTTTTCATCAAAAATAGCTCCAGGCAGATGATTTCTTGCTTTTCCAAAAAGTTCAATTTCTTTGTTGTCGGCCTTTGGAAGTTCTTCTCCTGCCTTGTCTCCTTTAGCTATGTTTGAACATAATTTCAGATACCAGTCTTCAGGGCGTACAAAGTCTAATCCATCATCAAAACCATTTTTTCCAAAACCGGAGAGACCTAGTTTATTGGCAATAGCCAGGTAAATGGCTTCCAGACTAATTGGCATATCTTCTCCATCAATAGTTACAATTTCAGGTATTGGCGAAACAACCGGTTGCCGGATTTTACTTATCTTTTGGGCTACATCAGGTGGAATATGTGGTGTGCCCCATCTTTCCAGATAGGTTATATCAGGGAAAATATAATCGGCATACATACTGGTTTCACCTATGACAATGTCACAGGTAAAAAACAAGGGTAATTTCTTTGGATCAGAAACATATTGAATATATTTATGTCCTGCCGGAGTTGCCAGAAGTGGAGTTCCTTTATGAATGAATAAAACGTCTGCTTTGTATGGATAAGCGTCTTCCATTGAGGCAATTATTTCCTGATAAATATTACTAGAATAAGGATACCAGTTTCTTTTTGCAGGATATCCATTTTCCCTGAAAAGGGAAGTGTCTTCATATCTTGCCTTTTCACGGGTTATTGGAGGACCGAAAGCTGAAAGTTTATCCGGATGCAAACCCCCGGCAAGATTGAAATAACCACCTTTATCACCAAACTCATGCCAGTGACCTCCTCCTTTTTGTAATCCTCCAAGCCAATCTATATTTCCAATCATCATATTCAGGTAAATTAATGCTAAAGCAGAGTAGTACCCATTTGTATGTTGAACCGGACCGCGGTAAAATTCTACAGCGGCCATTTTACCATGGGAAGTGAATTCTTCAGCAATTTCCAGTATAATATCAACGTCGATATCGCATATATCCGCCCATTGTTGTAATGTTTTACTAATTGCTTTTTCCTTTACTAACTGGAGAGATGATTTAACTTTTATGCCTTTAAGGTTAGTATCAGAAAATAAATCGCCTTTAACAGGACTTGTTTTATCATTTGGATCCACTTTAACAGCTTTGCCACCAACCATTGTTACAAATTCAGTTTCTTTTCCAAGACCCACTTCAGAGGCTCTCAAATATTTACTACCTCTGCCATCCTCTATCTTAACCAAAATGGTAGCATCTGTAATTGATTTTTCACCTGTTTTCCCTGCACTTGCTAAATTAGCATTTGAGAGGAATGGTTTGTCGTATTTTTCATTCTCAAACATCCATCTTATCATACAATATGCAAAAGCTGCATCAGTTCCGGGCTTAATAGGGATCCACCAATTGGCTTTTGCAGCGGTTTCTGAAAGTCTTGGGTCAACCACGGCCATTTTAAAGTTCCTGTTAATCATAGAATCCGTTACTTTCTGGGCCATTGCAGTTTTACCAAAATTAGCTTCAAAAGCTCCTGTACCAAAGAAAATCACAAACTTGCTGTGCATTAAATCCGGCTTTAAATGGGTCTTGCCGCCTGTCCATTTACCTTTACCGTCGGAAACCACCCAGTTATTTGTTAGTTGCTGGTAAGCTATATGATGAGATTGTTCACATATTGTAGTATGCTCGAAAAAATTATTGGAGCCGAAAGAACCTGATGTGAAGCGTTTTCCCAGTTCTTTTCTTCCATGTTCTATTCGCCCGCACATCATAATAAATTTATTATTTTTAGGTCCCAGATCAGGATGATCCGGATCGATTAACACATCCAGATTGTTTGCATATTTCGATTTAAATTCTCCCAGAGTAATTTCTCCTTTTCCAAACTTTTTGGTGTCCCCAGCCATTTTTCCGGCAAGTTTTGAGTCTTTTAAAACATAGATATCCTTTAATCCTGATACATTTCCTTCACCGAACAGATCACCTCCATTAACAATTTCTTCTATTGCCTGATTGAAATCAACCGTAATCCATTTATTCTCACCTCTTTTGCCAGCCCTTTTAAGTACTTTACGCAATCTGTAGGGATCATATAAGGTTTGTATTCCTGATTGTGATTTACCACAGCATTTTCCATCTACTTTAGCTGCCATAAATATCGATGTTGTATTATCAATATGGGGCAGCATATTTTGGGGACTGTATGGATTACCATCAATTTTACCAAGCAAACCATTATATAATTTACCTTTTATGCTACATGCATTATGACATTGCAGGCACGAAGTATATATCTGGTTTTCGGCTTTTTGAAGTTCATAGTTAAACTCCACTTTTTCTTCTGGAGAAAGATTAGTACAGGCCTCAAGTCCCAGGAGAGAAAGGCCCACTGTGCCACCTCCTAAAAAGGCAGAAGATTTTAGAAAACCTCTTCTGGTTAACACTGATCTATCCATTCTATTTTTCTTTTGACTAATTTTAAGTTTTTTCATTTATTTTATTTAATTTGATTTTAAAACCTTGTTCACCAGGTAAATTGAAATCTTGAAAAGATCTCAAATAATTTATCAGGATTATTCGAAAAGAATTCATCAGTTATAACATATGCGCCACCCATTTCCAGGGTCAGATATTTAACAAATTGATAACTTAACATGCCACCTATTTCCGTACCCATATTTTTATTGTTGTTCCTTTCTTTATTCGCGTGGAACCAGCCTCCGAATAGTTGTCCGTTTAATTTGCTCATCCCTAGAGGAAAATCAACCTTGGCCTGGATCGTAGTTAATCCAGCCCCATTATTCCCGATTTCTAATCCTAAATCATTAACATCAGAAGGGCCGTTCGGGGTGAAAACATGCATATATCCCCAATAGCCTCCTGTGCCAACTAATTGATGAACAGTCACAAACCGGTTATTGATTTCATTTTCTTCATCTCCAGAGGCATAAATCCCCTGAATGCTTAATTTAGTTTTATTTATTTCAGTAAAACCTTCCAACTTTATTGCCATTCCGTTATGCGTTTCGCCGGCAATATTTCCATTGTTTAATAATAAAAATCCATTGATTGTAATCGGTTGAAAATTTACCGTAGCAGTGAAACCATACCAGAGTTCAAATTTCGTTGGATCTATATTAAAGGACTCAGGTATTGAAAGTCCGTAAATATGTAAACCGGCTTCGAATGAAGAAGTAAAAGAACGATTGAAGTCACCCAAAAATAAGTGACTATTCAGTCCTATCGGATTACCTGAACCAGCCCCCACACCCTCAATCAATCTTACATAAGCCAGTCGATATGAACCTTCCATGACTTTGCCGCCCATAGTAAGTCCTCCAACATTAAAATCCCAGTCGGCATCAAAAAGAATCCTGCCAACCCGATCGGTTAATGGGATTATACCTGCTGAGATGTGCAGGTTTTCATTATGATTATAATACACAAATCCATATCTTATTCCTCTTGATTGCAGGCGATTATAGGGATTATTTACAGGATCCAGTCCCCTGGGATCACTTTGCATGGGACTTGAGCCGCCCCAGCCTCCTCTATATTCAAGTTGTGTATATACACCTGCCTTAGACATTCCCTCACTATCAGTCAATCTAATGTCTATGCCAGTGCGAAATCTTTGACGGAAAAAATCATAATTAATTGTATTATCAAAGGATGTTCCTCCAGGTCCTGGTATGTTACTAATATTGTACATTATTCTGTCCTGCACCCATAAACCGATATTTAAACTTTTTGAATCATCTACATCAAAACTTATTAAATCTTTTACATTTAATCCTTCGTGACCAGGTAACGGAAAAGGGATTGATTGGGCATTTACACAAATTATTCTTCCCGTTAGTAAAAGGAATAAGATTACAAGATTTTTTTTCATGTTAGGTTTTTCATTTTATACAGATTTAATCATAAAACAATTAGACAATTGATAAATTTCTACGTTTATTAATACTTGATATCATTATAGTTTGAATTTTTCTACAGAAGTGGTAAGCGGGAATAATTTCTTTGCTATGAAAAACAATCCAATTCCGAATGTAACGATGAAAATTCCTACCAGCCATTCATTTAAACTCGGGAAATAATAATAGGACAATCTGGGTTGAATAAATGAACTTTCAAGACCACTAACTCTTTCAAATGACAAGCCAGGTATAACGATATTAAGCCGTACCGCCATAAAGGTAGTGGCAATAAAGGCAGCAGCTAATCCAACAAATCGGGAACGGGGAGAAGTAATCAATATGAAGGAAGGAATAATAACACCGAACAATACGTGAACTATCCAGAAAACCCACCAATTATCTCCAAATAATATCATTTTAAAGCCCATGACATGTGAAGGGATGCCGCCCCATAATGATATCGAATAATCTGCAAATTCAAGAAGAACATCAAATGCTAATAACCCTAAAGTAATCCTGCCAAGTAAAAAAAGAGTTTGTTTATATTCTTCATTATTTTTTTCATCCCATAAAAAGGCAACAATTGTGGTAAGTAAGGCGCAACCTGATGTCAAAGCACCAACAAGAAAATATAAAGGATATATTGCTGTATGCCAGAAAGGGTTAGCTCCAACCACTGCAAATAACGAACCAAATCCGCCGTGAAAGGCTATTGCCAGAGGAATTCCAATCGTTCCAAGAATGCCTAAGATCCTCTTGTCTCTTAATAATCGGTTTTCTGATAAATCAGTATTACCAAAAGTGAATATTTTGTAAAACTTATACTGTTGAGATAATTGAACAAGATCAGAACGGAAAGCATAATAAATTTCAAAACAAATTAAGAAAAAATAGATTGTGTATAACCAAATTATTATTGTCAATAATGATCGGAAATCTGGGTTAATAAATACTTTCGTAAATCGTTCCATATGACCTATATCAACCCATGCTGACATTATTCCGCATATAAGGCTTATTATGGCAATGGTCAAAGCTAATTTTCCTATTTTTTCAAATATTTTAATCCTAAAAACATAGACCAGGGATGACAAGAGGAATGCTCCTGCGGAGAGACCGATAAAATAAATATCCATGGCAATCCATTGTCCCCAAACCACATGATTACCCAAATTGGTAACTTTAAGGCCATCCGAAAATCTTTGGATTACTCCTATTATTCCTAAAATCATTAGAAAGATCCAGAGTACTACCCAAATGATATTTTTTATTTTCATTTTAATCCTCCCTAGTTTTATTTTTTTATTGTAAATAAAATACTTTCGGTTCCGTACCAAATTCTTCTTTTAAAACCGTAACATTAGATTTTCCTACAACTTTTATAATTTGACTCTTTGAATCGTTCAGGTCACCAAAATAATTTGCCCCTCCAATACATGTTGTAACACATGCGGGTAATAATCCTTCTTCAAGGCGATGAACACAGAAAGTACATTTTCTTGTATTTCCTATCGGGGATTTATTTTTATCTCTTTCCCATTCTTTACCATATTCAAATGAAGGTCGTTTTTCGTATTCCTGTTGCTGCGGAGTATTTTCTGTATAATATAATCCAAAATCGAATACTCTGTGTTCATAAGGACATGCTGTCATACAATACCGGCAACCGATACATTGGTTGTAGTCAATTTCCACTATACCATCCGGTCTTAAAAATGTCGCATGAACCGGACAAACCTGGATACATAGTGGTTTTTCACATTGCATACATGGTTTTGGTGTATTTTTTCGTGAAACATTTGGAAAAGTTCCTATCTCTTTTTTCAAAACCGGTCGATAAACAACTCCTGGTGGCAAGATATTTTCTGCTATGCATGCAATTGTACATGCATTGCAAGCAATACATTTTCTAAGATCAATTGCCATACCCCATTTTCTTTCTTCGCTCGGCTTTTTAAGTGCTCGTTTAACATCTTCCTGCATTTGAAGTTTGATGTTTTTACGTAATGTCATTGTATTCAGAGAAGGATCATCCTCAGGCATATCCTGATTCGCATAAACTTTAGTGCCAGGAAAATTAGCAACAGAGACGCCTGCTATTGTTGTAATTCCTGCTTTTTTTATAAATGCACGTCTTCCTTTCTTGTGTTTGCTATTCATCTTATATCGTTTTAATATTATAATTTGAACTATTACCAGTTGATAAAGTTATTTCGCCAAAAGCAAATGTTGCTGATTAACTAAAGAATTCCCATCGACCTTGTTTCTTCCTGATTGTATTTTCTTTTTTCATTCTGAATATCTTCTTCCAGGTTATTTGAATTTAATATGAAATGTGATCCTGGGAACAAAATCACTTTTTCTTTTTTGGGTTTCAAGCTCCTTTTCTGAATATGAATTTATCCAAAGATTGGGCATGATATGAACATTCTCCATTGGTGTATAATCTAAACCCAGAACAACAAATGATTCTTTATAGCCCCAATCTTTATCCTTTGTGTCAGGATTATAAATATCAACACGGCCAAAAACGTTTAACTTATCCTTTTGAACTCTAGCTCTAATAAATACCGTGCTTCCGAAAACAACAATATTATCCGTACCTCCCTTATAATTAGCCTGGATTTGACTAAAGGGCTCAAACCCGATAGTTACAATATCACTTTGGTATCCTATAAAACTCTTTATGGTGGTCTTGCTTTTTGAATTCCCGGCTGGTTCATAATCAGCATAAAGTTCGAGCAGAAGTTTTTTATCCATTAATCTTGCATTTACTGACCCATAATATTTCTTGTATTTATTATTTTCTGGTTTTTGAGCTCTTCCATTGCCTATCATGAGATTATAGCTGAAGATCCCTTCTTCATCAAATTTGCCCTGCAATGCTATACCAACGTCATTTGATGAACCAAGTTTTCTGAAATCCATAATTGTTTTTTCTATAGACCTGTAATACCAATTTTTCTCAGTAAAAAGAGACCATGTAGGTGTTGCCATTGCCCCAACAATTAAATTTGCCCTGGGAAAAATATTATTCCATTGCAGGTATGCATATTTAATATTTCCACCTTTTTTACCATCTGCAAAAAGTTGGCCGTCATTACTTTCAAACATGATCTTTGCAGAGAAAACCGGACTTAAATGATGTTCATATCCCAGATATATCCTACGAAAGGAAAAGGCAGAATGGTCTTTTTCTTTTTTGGCAAATTCGGCATTCCCCCAAAGCAAGGTATCACTTCCCGCTTTATAATAAAAATCGCCAAATACTTCACCAAACACTTTTCCATAGGATGTAAATTTTTCACTGTTTACTTCCTGGGCAAATAAGTTATTCAAGCTAATGGCAACGATAAAAAAAAGAGATAATAGTTTTTTCATGAATTTTATAATTAGGTTTTCCATTTATACAGTTATTATTAACACCTTGTTCAATTGAAAAGATTTGTGGCCCTGTTAATAAATAAAAACAATCTTCATATGTATAATTTAAAATCAAATATCGATATGTTTTTTAACATAACCAAATCGGATTTACTGATCTTATTAACGACTTAATAATTTCTTAACTCCCTAACAAATCGAAAATGTCTGATTGTGAAATCATTGCTTTTGTCAAATACTTTTAAATTAGCTGTTCTGAATTTTACTTTTTAATTGGTAAAAGTTTTTTCTATCTGATTTATATCCGTTACCCTGTGTACAAACCCAAAGAGAATCTACTTTGTCTTAATAGAATTATTGTGAACAATAGTTACCAACCGAAATATTGGACCTGTAGCATCTAATTTAATTTGCGTATTTAAAGCTTTCCTTTTTTATGAAATCGCGTGTTAGTCTCGCTAAGGCAATGTAGAAGTGGTCGTTGGAGACAGTCTCTACCTTATTGCAGAATTCCGGGAGCCAGATGCCAATATGTTCATTGAAAAGGGTTTTCTGGGCGCTCCTGGAAGTAGTACTATTGTACCGACCACCCGTTTCCATATATTCTGCCTCTAAATTCAGTAAACGATACATCAATTCGAACTCGACGCTTATATGGTCTGGCATTTCATTGAAATCGTCAGCATAGACCAGTCCGAATGTTTTTACTAAATTCTTTAACTCTACAGTTGCTTCTCCCCAAAGCTGTCCGGCGTTACCGGGTTCAATGCGATGGACCGACTCATAAGGAGGAACGAGTGGGCAAGGACCAACGAAAAGTCTGCAAAATTCGACTCCTAATTGATCGATACGAACCTTGTTCGTGATTTCAAAAACAGCGGTATTCAGTTGAGGACTAAAGACCTTCATGATAGAAAACATTTCTGCTATAGCGATCTTAGCTAAAAACTCCTCATCGGATTCCCGACGATATGTACGTGCGAGCAATTGATAAATCAAGCTCCGGTGTTTAAGATAATGCCTCTGTGCACTATGATCCATTTCAATTGCCTCTGCCATATTCCTTTCGTTCTGATTAGGTTTTGGAAACCGTAACAACCATATCCATCCATCGTTGCGCACCACCGATAGGATCACCGTTATTCGCAATAATCCAATTTGGGTGTACTCCTTTCTCCTTCCACCACTTATTGTCACAATCCCCTTCACATACATGAACAGTACTTTCCTTACCTGAGGCGTATTCTCCGTATGCCCAGTGTCCGCAGTGGTTTGATATAGCGATAGCTCCAGGTATTATGCCCTCTGTGACATTGGCCTTGATAATGATCTCTCCAATTGACGATTTTATTTTGATCATATCGCCCTCGGCAATGTTGAGTTTTCGAGCCGTTAAGGAATTGATCCAGGCAGGATTGTTATGGTAGATTTCTGACAACCACTTGGAGTTCTGGGTGCGCGAATGAGTTTGTACTGCGACTTTGAAAGTGGTCAGGAAATATTGGTCAGCAGTCATTTTTTCATGTTCAGGAATAGGCATCCAGGACGGAATTGCATCGAATCCTTTAGCTTCCAGTGCCTTGGATTTGATTTCAAAAAGGCCGGTTTTCCACCGGTGCTTATCAGGTGGGAAACCCCTCAGCGGTTTGCCATTGCCACATCTCTGTGCTACGTATTGTTTTGCAGCATGTTTGCTGTCGATCGTGGAAAAGTCCTTATCTCCTTCTTCCTTCATGTAATAGACACCGGTAGCCACATCCAATATCGCTCCGGAAGTATTCACCTCATGGGTATGACTGAAATAGGTTGGTTTGGCGTTCTTGTCGTACCAGGCGCCGTGTTTTTTCATGTACTCGAACCCACCTGCCTCTTTCACACCGGGAGTATTTTCACAACCATTTCTGACAAATTCCTCGGCTGAGTTGAACCCAAGATTCAAACCAAGCATTTTGGCCAACTCACAAACGACATCACAGAAATTGCGTGATTCACCAAGAGGCTTCACAATTGGTTGACGAATGTAAAATTCGGGAATCTGATTGGCGCAAATCATGTCTTCACAGGACCATCGTTCGAGGTAAGTTGCATCAGGCAGCACCAGGTCAGCTAGTTCGCTCGATTCGCTTAGAGCAACATCAACTGCAACGATAAAGGGCATTTTTTCTTCGTCTTTCATCAAGTCGATGTTTGCCTGACATTCGCCGTTAACATAAACCGGATTATAACAATAGTGCATGTAGATTTCTGGTCGTTCCGGACCTTCGCGAATCATATTAAAGACCTGGTGACTGGCGTGGTGTGTTGGGAAGGCGTATGCGTCTTCTTTTCCATCAAGGATATGAAGTTTTTTTGGACTTCCGTCTGGTGGTTTTATTGAAAATTTCCATGAAGCTGCAACGCCTCGGCATCGCCCCCCCGGACAGTCGATATTGCCCGCAATTGCTTCGAGCATTAGTATGGCCCGTTCGGTCTGCACACCGTTATAGTGCATGACTGAACCACGGTAATTGATACAAACACTGGGCCTGGTCCGGCCGTACTCGAGTGCAATCGAGCGGATCTTATCAGCGGGTACGCCGCTAATTTTCTGGGCCCAGTTAGGAGTGTATCTGGCCAGATGGGTTTTCAGTTCATCAACTGTTACATTGGTGTAGGTGTGGATAAACTCTTTGTCGCAAATATTGTTATCGAGGAGCACCTTGCACATGGCCAGAACAACTGCCAGGTCGGTCCCTGGTTTTATGGGAATCCATTCTGTCGATTTTGAGGCGGTATTGGAAAGACGGACGTCAAAAGTATATAGCTTTACGCCATGGGCCATTGCCTCTACCAATCTCTGGGCCATTGGAATATGATTCGTATGGCATTCCAGCACATTGCTGCCGAAATTGAGGACAAAATTGGTATTGTCAAAATCCCAGTTATCGTAATGACTTCCCCAGGTAAGCTCCTGTCCTGTCCACTTAGCAGATTCGCATATTGAAGTATGGTTGCCAATAGTTCCGGTCCCATATGCTTTCAAGAAATAATCATTGATTATTTTGCTATCGCTTCCCTTCATTCGGCCATAGTGAAACATGAAATGCTCAGGCTTCGCTTCGTCCCTCAAAGTTTTGAGACCTTTTACCTTGCGCCCCGTAATCTCTCCACCATTCACAAGAAGTCCCAGGGCTTCATCCCAGGAAATTCTTTTCCACTTTCCTTCACCACGTTTGCCAATGCGTACTAATGGATAAAGTAGTCTATCCGGATTGTAAACCTGATTGATACCTGCTTGACCTCTCGAACACAGTTTACCGTTTGTCCTGGGTAGTTCAGGGTTCCCTTCCAGCTTCATAAGGCGTCCATCTTCGACATAACCTACAATTCCATCCCTGGTGACGCATTGCCAGCAAGCTGAAGGAATTTTTTTCCTTTCGGCTTTTGTTTTGGGAGAAAAATCCTTTCCACCAAGGGCCAGATTAAGTTTACCGGTAAGAACCTGATCTTTTTCGCCGGCAAAAGCCAAACCCCCAAACACAGTGGAAGCACTAAAAACGCTTGCGCCGGTAGCAGCCAGCCTGATAAAGTCGCGTCTTTTCAACGAAGACTCCACTTTAGTTTTCTTTTTAAATTTTGAAGAATTATCCATAGTCTGACCTATTGATGTATTTTTGTTCTGAGTTTTCATAAAATTTTTAACATATAGGTAATCAATGATATACAGAATTAAAACAAATCCGAAATAAATTCTATTCCGGCTCAGGGTGAACGATTGGTTTATCTTTTATGAGACAATTTGCAAGCGGAATGGTAACGAGTATGGTTAAACCGAATAGCCATTTAGGTGGTGCATAATCGAAATCCCGGGTTAAAAATCCCCAAACAATCATAAATATACCAGCGAGCAATGCAACCAGCATAACCGTATTTCGAAGGCCAGCCTGACTTTTCCGTGCACCTGTGGGTACCGCTTTGGTTTCTACCGGCATTTCAATTACAGGTATTACCTTAAGCAATACGAGAAATAAAACAACTGCAAAAGCGTATAATCCGAAGGTCACCACCATTTCTGAGAAAGTTGGGTCGTAGGTAACTGATGGCCTTGGCAGCGGTAGGTGTGTATGATATTGACCGGGAACCACAATTAGAAACCGTTTCAACCACAGAGCGATATTTGTCATGATTGCCGCAATTGTGGTTAGGCCGATGCTGATGAAATTTTTATTAACCCCCTGGATAAAAAAATAGATGAAAGGAATTACCAAACCCCCGATTACCGCCAGCCAGAACATTCGCGAAAAACTTCCCGTAAGTAAAGATGTTGAAACCTTTTGCTCGCCGGGCAGAGGGGCGTATTGGCTGGTTAATTGTTCGGATAAGAGAAAATAGAGGTATAAAAAAATCACGAAGGCCAAAAATATTCCAAATACCTTGAATATTCTATCCGTAAGAATCATTTGCCATGAATATGCCCAACGCAATATGGCCATAACGATAATGATAGCTGAAAAACCGGAGACGATGGCGCCCAATACGAAGTAAGGTGCCTGGAGGGGATTAAACCAACCTGACTTTGTGGGGAGGAGTCCAAAGAACAATCCGTAAACCGAGTGAACAGAAACCATGATAGGAATCAGGCAGATGGCGAGCCAGAAGAGCGTTTGGTTATGTTTCTTACGCTCCACTTCCGTATCTTCGTAACCCCATGTCATAAATTTATAGAACCCTTTCCATTTTGGTGCCAAATTTGACATAAGCCAAAAATCCCTTCTCATTGAAAGGTATAAATAGGCGCCACTAGCAAGAAAGTAGAGAGAAATCACCGTCATGGACCAGACCATTGGTGCATGCCATCGCCCATACAACACCGTTTCTATGATAAAGCGATCGGGTCTTCCCACGTCGAGACCGATATTGACCACCGCTGTAGTAAGAGCGATGAGGGTAACAAACTCTGCAATCCGTGCGACATTGCGATAGCGCTCAAGGTTTAAGACTCGTACAGTAGCGGAAATAGCAATACCGACATGACTGATGCCTATCACATGGACAATGTTAGCTACCATAATCCCCCATGTAGCGCCATACGAGGTAGTGCCCTGGAGAGTATGTCCGTCTACAAATAATAGACGGAAACAATAGTAAAGCCAGAATGCTGTTGCACAGCCCGCCAGAATAGCCAGTACATTGAAACTGGATTTCTTTTGGATTATTGGCTTGATATATGTCTGCATTGAAATTGTTTTCATGTTTTTTCCTCTCTTTTCAAAAATAACAGGTTACTTGGGCTATTCCGATTTGGCGTGTAAATCTGGATCAGCAAATAGATTCGGATTATCCCCTATATAAAATACCGATGGTTTTGTTCCAAACTCGGGTAAAAGTGTTGTGGCAGCATTGCCGCTGAAGAGTTGGGAAATCTCACTACCAGGATTATTCAGATCCCCAAATATCCTCGCTTTGGCAGGACATGTGTTCACGCAGGAAGGCACAATGCCATTATCCACACGATGGGAGCAAAAAGAGCATTTATCAACAATTCCATGCACACGTGATGGGAACCATTTTACACCTTCCGGATCACGTCCCGGATTAAAATACCTGACGTTATAAGGACAGGCGCCCATGCAATGCCTACAACCGATGCATTTTTCATTGTCAAGATCGATAATACCGTCATCACGCTTGTTAGTGGCACCGGTGGGACAAACCTTAAGGCACGCGGCATTTTCGCAGTGGTTACACAATCTGGGAAGAAAATATCGTTTGACTTTGGGGTACATGCCCGCTTCCCTGTATGAAACCCAGGAGCGAAATCCACCTAAACGAACGCCATTCTCCGCTTTGCACGCCACTGCACATGCTCGGCATCCGGTACATCGCTGCAAATCGATTACCATACCATAGTGAACTCCAGGTTCAGAAGCGAAGCTTTTGGATGTACAACCACCAAGAGCGATTACAGCCGAGGCAATAAGTGAACCCTCCAAAAAAACCCGACGGGAACTACCAGGCTTCTCCGATTTTACCGGAGAAGAAGACGTTATCCGGTCGTTGGTATCTCGTTTCATAACTTATAGGATTATATTAATTTGCCTTGAATAAATTCTATTTATAAGTTTCTAAACAATTAATTTTTTTATCAAAGATTCTATATATAAAAAATTCTTCTGCGGCGATTGTTAAACACAGAAAATTCCTCTCAATAAGTATTCATCTAAAATGTGAAACCCCTTTACAACTTGTATGCCATTTTGTGGAAGTGGTAATTTATCCTGGGTGCTAATTAAAATATTAAAAAAATTTCAATTAATAGTAAAAGTTAATTGGTTGATCCATTAAAATTTAACATGAGGTAGTGATTATTTCAGAATTGATAATTTTTTTAGTTACTAAAATCTTAACCTGAAGGAAAACCGAAAAAGGTAGCGATATTTCGTTCTTTTTGACGAAAATCCGCAGATAATTTTTGTTTTTATACGGAAAGGGTAATGTAACTTATCAGGAATAGTCTGGTAATGTTTATATTATTTTCTTTAGGATAAAATGAATAATATATGGGAAAAATATTAATCAGTGTTATTAGGTTTTAATGTTAACAGACCATAATTTGTTTAATAATATAAATACATTGAAGCATAGGAATTTTAAAGGAAATAAATAGAGTATTATTCAATATTATATTTATTTATTCTTGTTCGTAGAGTAGAAGTAGGGAGCCCCAGAAGTTCAGCTGTCCTGGTTTTATTATTTTTACACTTCTCGAGTGCTTTTAGAATTGTATTAATTTCGATTTCTGAAAGAATTTCATCAAGCGTTTTTTTCCCAATAGATGTACAAATACTTTCATCTGAAGGACATCTTATTTCGACAGGAACCAGGGATGAGTTGATAAAATCATCATTTGCAAGAAGGACCAATCTTTCCATTAGATTTTTCAATTCTCTTACATTTCCATTCCAGTGATATCTGTTTAATATATTATAAATCTCTTCGTCAACTCTAATATTCCTGCCTTGTGAAAACTTGTTTACATAATAGTTAACAAGCAAAGGGATATCCTTCCTTTTTTCACGTAAGGGCTTGAGGTGAATTGGAAATACATTCAAGCGATAATATAGATCTTCCCGAAATTCACCTTTCTCAACAAGTTTTCTTAAATCATTTTTTGTAGAAGCGATCACTTTCACATCAACCTTAATTGTTTCGGCACTACCCACTCTTTCAAATTCATGCTCACCAAGTACCCTAAGTAACTTTACTTGTAAATCATAAGGAATGTCATCAACATCATCAAGATACAATGTACCCTTATCTGCAAGTTCAAACCGTCCTTTTTTATCTGTTCCAGCTCCGGTAAAAGCACCTTTTACATGTCCGAAAAGTTCACTTTCAAGAATTTCACGTGATAATATTGCACAACTTACTTTAATGAGAGGTTGAAGTTTACGAATACTATTGTGATGAATTATGTTTGTTAATAATTCTTTACCTGTTCCCGTTTCGCCGATGATTAATACAGTGGTTGAAGTGTCAGCAACTGTCTTTATCAAACCAGTAATTTCCTCAATTTCCGCAATTGATGCAATAAATGAAGAATAATCATATTTTGATTGAATTTGTGAACGGAGTTGTTTAATGTCCTCTTTTACTGTTTTCAATTCTTTGATCCTGTCAAGTATCAGGATAATTTCTTCAGTATTAAAAGGTTTGTTTATATAGTCATAAGCTCCAAATTTCATAGCTTCCACAGCAGAATCTATGGAACCATAAGCTGTCATTACGACAACATAAACCTCAGGATTAGTGTGTTTTACTTTTTTAAGGAATTCGATACCATCCAAATGTGGCATCTTGATATCAGTAATTATAACATCTGCATTGTTATTGGAAATTTTAACCAATGCGGCTAATGCATCAGTAAATTCGAAGACTTTATATCCTGCATCACGTAAATCATCAGCAATTGAAACGCGAATTATTCTTTCATCATCAATAACAAATATCCTTAATGTTTCCATGCTAAATTTATTTAATAGAGGTAGGTAAAGTTAAAATCATTTTTGTACCACTTCCATATTTGCTTTCTGCTTTAATTTCACCATTATGTTCCTTAATAATATTATAACAAATTGCCAGTCCGAGTCCGGTTCCTTCTCCTGTTTTTTTTGATGTAAAAAAGGGATCAAAAATATACGGGATTTTATCAGGCGAAATACCAATTCCATTATCAGCAATAATTACATTCAAAACAGAATCTTCTTTAAAAACCATGAACTTAATTTCTCCAGGGATGTGGGGTTCTTTCTGGTGTCTTTCGTTAATTGCATCGGCACTGTTTAATATTAAATTCAATATTACCTGTTCCAAATGGTTGCGACTTCCATTAAATTCCAAAGAAAAAGAATGATATTGTTTTTTTATTAAGATATTTTCCTTTTCTAACCTGAATGCCGCCAGCGATAATGCATTTTCAATTATTAGTTCCATTTTAACATTTTGAAAGACAAAGTCGTGTTTCCTGCTGAAATCCAGGAGCCCTTGTATTGCTTTTTCAGCCTTATCTGCTGCTTCTGTCATCATGTCAAGATACCGGTTAATTTGATCAACATCATTAGGTGCTTTGTTTATACGTCTTATACAATTCTTAATCCCTGCTATTGGATTGTTTATCTCGTGTGCAATCCCGGAGGCCAAAATACCAATGGAAGCTAATTTCTCCGATTGCAATAAAGAAGATTGTGCAGATTGCAACTCGGTATATGTCTTTGTTAATCTTTCCAGCATATCATTAAATTTTGTAACAAGTAAGTCTAATTCATCTTCAATACGAAAAGTTTTTTTGCGTAAATCGTAGAATAAACCTGATGGTACAATTTTTTCATGCTGTTTAGTTGATAATGATTTAATATCGATATTCTCAGCAATATTGCAAATGGTTTTTATTGGTTTCGTTATTACGTACGAAAAGAAGAAGCTGCCTGCGATTCCTGCAAGAAGAAAAATTCCCACCATGATGAGTAACGTACTAATTGCTTTTTTTGTATCAGCTTGAATCTTTTCTGTCTTCAAACCAATTCTGACGATACCAATTTTACCATCAAGGATAGGAACAGCAATGTCTTTAAGTATTTTATTTTCAGTGTTTTTAGGTTTGATATTTATAATATTATAATGCATTTTATCACCAATTGTGTTTGCAGCAATTAATTCCCTGGGAACTCCTTTCTCAAAAGTGTGAGAAATAATTGTTCTTTCCTCATTCATAATAAAGGCATATTCGACACCCTGGTCTATTTTATTTATTCCTGATACCAGGTTTTGAAGGGTTACGAGATCATGGTAAAGTAGTGGTGATATTGCCTTCTCTGCAGTGCTCTTTGCAATGAATATGGCCCTTTCATTAAGTTCATCCTCAAGTGAATTGTATGTGGTATTCCATATTAGCATTACATTAATGGTGCCGAAAAGTGTTACAATAACCATAATAGCAATGGTAAATTTCCAGAAAAGCGGGAGTGTAAATTTCATCATAATTGTATGAATTCTTTCATAGCTTTGATGCTATTATAATCGGAATTCTTTCCTTCAATGAATCTATCGATGTTAATCTTTTCTAAAATTTTTTTGCCGGTTGAATCCTTATCCATATTTAAGAAGAATTTTTTTAACTGAATTGCAATACCAGGTTCAACATCTCTGGATATTACTACCGGGGGTATACCGAAATATTCAGATTTTTCAATTATTCGAATATCCTTTAGTACTTCAGGAGAGAACTTTTTATGATAATCATAGATCAATCCGTCAACAGACGCTCCATCAATCGATCCCCTTGAAACAATGTGTAAGGAATAATCGTGTGCATATGTATAAATTATTTCTGAGAAAAAATTTCCCGCCGTACTACCTAATTCTTTCACTCTTTTAACAGCGTACAACTTTCCTGAATTTGATAATGGATCTGTAAAAGCAAATGTTTTTCCTTTTAAATCTTCAAAAGTTTTAATATCAGATGAACTGTTAACAATAATATATGCCTGATATTTAGATAAACCATTTACTACCGGTACAACCAGAATTTCAACTTCTGCATCAGAAGCAAGATCAATGTAACCACCTGAACAAATAAAAGCAAAATCAACTTTATTGGTTTTTATCAATGTATTGATTTCTTGATATGTTTTGCGGGCCCTGAACTCAATAGGATATCCCATTTTTTCGGATATGTAATCAATTAATTCCTTATAATAAGAATAAGTTTCCAGAGGTGAAATCATGGCAGCAATAGCCACTCTAAGAATGGGGACCGAATCAGTCAGAATCTCATTATTTACGCTTAGATCAGTTTCAGAAAAATCTATTTCAATTGGTTCATTCTTAGAGTTTACTAAACTGCAACTGGATAAAGAAACTAACACACATGCGAAAAAAAATCCTCCGATTAATTTTATCATCAGGCTGTAAAACTTACAAAATACATTTAACATAGTAGATATTTCTTAGAGTGCAATCTATAAATCATATAAGCTAAAACCAAATTGTGGAATATTTCAAATGAAGTCCACAAATCTCCGACTACTAAGTTTTGGTTTATTATTGCATCTATTCTTTTCCAATAAGAATTATGTTATTTCCAAGAATCCTGGTGATCATTCCTGTTTATCAAGCTTATATAAAGCTTTTCTGGAATTAATATTAATAAAAAGATTTGGTTTATAGAAGGATAGAGTTCTGGTGATGAGCAATGATTTAAAATTTACAATCTTGAAAACGTCACGTAGTTTAAAATTTCCGTTTCTGATAAATTTTTCTAATGTTGGTATATTTCTTTGGTGATAAAATGCACATAATGGTTCATAATGTTCATTTCTTTCTGTTGGTACAACAATATCATGATCACCGATATTAAGTATGATATGTTCAAGTAATCCCTGGTTTATCATTGGAGTGTCGCAGGAAATAACCAGATTAAAACTTGTCTTTGATTTCTTAAGACAGGAATATATTCCTCCCATTGGACCACAATCCGGAATTTCATCAGGGATTACTCTGTATCCGAGAAAATTATAACTATTATCGTTGGCACTAATCAATATTTGATTACATACCTTTAAGAGCACATCTATAGAATATTCAATAAGATATTTATTCCTATGCCTGATCAGGCCTTTTTCAATTCCCATCCTTGAGCTTTTTCCTCCTGCAAGGATAATCCCTGTTATTTGTAAATTATTTATCATGAAGAATAAAACTATAACTAAAACAAATATAGTAATACTTAAGAATAAAAATTAAGGACCAAAAAATGAAATGAAAATCAATTCCTGTTATAAAAACAGTACAATAAATAAGGAATTCATTTTGAGATCCAAGAATCCTATTTTTTTTGAGCTGAATAATTATAATTCATATCTTTTAAAAGACTGTTTATGCCTAAAATGTATATCTTCAAAGAAGTGGTACTAAATGGGACTAAAAATTATGAGATGATTCAAACTTATTATTGTTCAAATAAAGGTCCAATTTTTTACTCCCATATTTCAAGGAGGTTAAAAACAGGATTTCAATACTGATTTGATAAAGTAATATTTTTCGGGATACTTTTTTGATCTTATTCAAAATTATTTAATTTTTAATAAACTTCGTTCAACTTATAATTTCAATTTTCTTATTCTTTAAAAAATGAATTTATCTTTTCACTCTGCGCCAAAAAAGATCATTTTGCGCACCCCCAAAGGGTTCGCGAGCTGATACAGTCAGCGAGCAACCCCATCATGCCCTCCATTATAGTTGGATCCTTACCGTATTTCTTCCTTTTTTCGGCTATCCACTCTGCGGATAGTGATTCAATTTTAATCATTGAATATACATTTAGGGATGTCCGTTTTTTCTGATAGAAAATCCATTATATCAATTGCCTTTCGCCTTCTTTTAGCATAACCCAATAGCTTTGTAAAGTCAATTGCATAACGATTATATGAGCCATTAACAATATGAACTAATTCACTTCCCTGAAATGCGATAAATAATTGACTATCACAAAACAGGTCAACTATCAATTTTTCAATGGTCGTTGTTAAAACTTTTCTTACCTTCTGAGTTGGTGCTTTTGAAATTAATGATTGTAAGATTATTGCCGATTCTGTTTCAAAAACGTAACGCTCAATTTCTATTTCCACTGGTTGGATATAAACATTGTGAAAGTTTTGGCCTTTCAAAAATTGATATACTGGCTCAAGCGCCTCAATTTCAACTTGTAAAATAGTAATGTACTTGCCAGGGATATGGAGCATAAATTCACTGACTATTTTAGTGGACCAGATACATAGCTTCAGACCGGGAAATTGTGGAAAATGTTTGAAATCAAACAAAGGACAGCAAACAGAGTTTTGTGGAAAATGTTTGATTTTTCACATATGGTTCTTGTCAATTTGCGAATAATTGGTTATGGTGCAACTCCACTACTTCTTTATATCTTCGTTTTCCTGCATCAGATAGAAATGACTTATCAACAAGTAATAGCATATCCGCTTTAGCTGTACTAAATTCCTTTTCTATTGATAATAGTATCCGGTCTCTTACTCCTATTCTTTTTCCTAATTCAATGAAGGCTCCAATTTTATAATCGTATGTAGCAGTTAGCAAATTTTGTTTTGTTCTCTCCATCTCTTTGAACAAGTTCATTGCCATTTTTGGGTCGTTGATGTGAAGTTTTGTGTTCATCAAATCATATGAAGGAGATAATAACATATCACCATCAGCTGATTCCAAAAGAGACAGGTTTTTTAAGTGAACGTCCCCATTGCCTGTCAGGAAATTGAAGACCAGAATTCTAATGAACCTAATCTGGTCTGTAGGATTAAGTCGATTTCCAACATCTTCGTAAGTAAACGAATTATACTTATAAAGTCCATGGTCGTTTGTGCCCGGAGTAGCATTTAATACAGAGACAAAATCTTCCTGACGCAATATGTTTCCTTCTTTATCCCTGTCAAATCTTCTTGTAAGGTATGCCGGTTCACCGTTAGCGAATTTCATAAACCCACATTTTGCTGTTGAAATCTTGAACAATTGGTCGGCCATAACCATGGTCAAATGTTCATTTGCCGGAGAATCAATGTATAAAGTTCTCCTTGAATCTAAAAATGGCTTGATAATGTACATTGATTCAATATCCCTGTTTGGAACTAAAAGATTATTTTTATCTCTTCCAATAAAACCTTTAGGTTGTACTCCTGAAATACTAAATCCTGCAGGCTGCCCCATAATCCTATCTTGAATATCATTCCAATTAAATTCAAGTTGGCTGGGAACTTTAGACCTGTCAAATAATTTGGTTTCACACGCTGAGCAAAACCCATCAATATTCTCTTTTAAACATCCGTTACAGTTGGCCATTATTCTTCTATTTTTTCAATTGTAATTGCACCGATTGTGTCTTTTTCGCACGTATACATTAGCAGATTCCAATCATCATTGGTATCAATGCCTAATGCCTTGCATTGTAATTCCCGATTGAATCCTTCACTCAACATTGATTGAAAATTTGCAAATAATCTGTTTGAATTATATCTTTTTTGAGATTTAGGCATATTCACCGATATAGGAAAAGTATTTTCATTTGATATGAATTCATCATCATACTCAAAATGATATCCGGATTCGTCTCTCCAGAGCAATCCAGCATTGTGTTTCCTTTTATATATTACCCTTAACTTCATTTATCGTTTTTTTACTACAATTATAATTTCAAGATTTAAAAAGTGAAAAATCTCATTTAGAGTATCTAATGATGGGTTTGCCTTTCCACTCTCTATCTGTGATAAAGTAACAACTGACAATCCTGTATAGTTTGCAAGTTGGCTCTGTGACATAGACATTATCTTTCTTCTTTCCTTTATTTTTTGGCCTATTTCTGTTTTAGTCATTATACTAATTTTAATTATACTTAAAGTATTGCAACAAATATATGTAAAATCACAATAAATGTCAATATTATTTAAATATATTTAAATTATATTATCAGATAAAGCTTTCAATACAATCATCAGTGGTACTCATGCACACAACGATTGTAGATATGTTAATGCTTTTATATTTTTGTTTTAATATTTTTATCCCGTTTAATTTTTGCACTAAAATGATTAAGGGTTATCTCCGTGTCTAACTGAGCACCTTATTCCGGAGCAAATTGAATATATGATTCCGGGAATGACCGTGCACTTTGAAACGAAACAGCGTGCTTACTTATACAGGAATTTGTTACCCTGGTTAAGAAATCGGGGGCTTTTTGTAAAAAAGAGATGTATTGTCTTTTTAATTTTAAATTTTTAAAGCATTTTCCAGGCGTTTAGCAAAATCATCGATCTCGCCCGGTTGTTCAAATCCTACAGCCAAAGTATCTACTGCACCTAAACCCATAACATATTTGATCGAATTGTCAATTTTTTCCGGCTCATTCTTAAATGTGCCATTACCAATTAGCTTCATTCCTATTATACCTTTACCTTCATCATGCAGTTTTTTTACTACTTCAGCTACTATGTCAGGGTCTTTGTTATCCATAGCTGTACCATAGGCATTAATTCTGGCATGAACTGTATCTACCCAGGGATTGTTCAGACATGCTTTCATTGCATCCAGCGAATGAACTGAAACACCATGAGCACGGATTATTCCCTTCTCCTTGAGTTTTGTCAATATCTCCATTTGCTTTTCAAATTTCTCAGGCCAGTCCGGACTTGTAAGACAATGGAGCAGCATTAGATCGATATAATCCGTATTGAATTCTTTTAAAAAACGGTTAACCACAACATCCGCATCGGGTCGTTCTTGTTCGGGAATGCCACCTTCATGGAGCCATATTTTAGAGCTCAGTACATACTTATCACGAGGAACCGATTTAAAAGCGTTTGCAATATATGGATGTGTTCCGTATGTGTCAGCACAATCGAAAAAGCGGATACCTCTTTCCAGGGCGTAATTCAATAAGAATTCAAATTTTTCTTTTCCCATCCTGGTCATATTTGATTGCCGGTTGCCTCCATGTGCACCTGTACCCGCACTAATAAGTGAAACTTTTATTCCTGTTTTTCCAAGGTGAACAAGCTCAAACGGATCCGGAACAGTGTATTTAACAATTTTGTTTGCTAAAAGAGAACGATTTAAAGCTATACCAGTTGCTCCTGCAATAGTTGTGCTGATGAATCTGCGCCGGGTTATTTTCATGACTTAGTATAATTAATCAATGATAGACACAAGATAGCAAATATCCGGGACCATTAAAAATAAAGAATTCAAGAAATCAGGTTCCGGTTGTTTTCAATAAAAGCTTCATTAATCCGATTTACAATTCATTTGGGGGAAGGTAAGGGAATAAAGAGCGTGGAATGTTATTGTTTGAGACAAAAACAAGAAAATATTGATATCCTTTTGATAAAACATTCCTGAAAACTATTGTTTTAAGTATTTCAGTTACAATCTCAATGTAACATTTTAATGGAAATTATTCCGCCATACCTGCTTTTGTGATAATTCTAAAAATGATATACAACCCCAGTTTTTAATTCAAGAACTAAACATTCCCGCAACCCCCCAACTGCAAAATAACCAATGGAAGGTTCAAAAAGTATTCCTATCGTATTATTAATATCATATTGACCACCTAAACCCAGATTCACAATAAGATTATAATGTTTCCAATTTAGGATCCTTGCATAGCTTCCTAAATAATCTATATGCATACGAATTGTTTCTCTGGAATAAAAAGAATTGGTTATGCCACATATAAAACATAATGATAGTTTAGATTTTTTTTGCAAATAAAATTTAAATTTAAGAGGAAGCTCTACAATATTTATTTTATGGATTTCAACATAATTAAAATCATCCCCGTTGGAGGCCCCAGGTGATGCAGAATACATCCATCCTATCTTCTCTATTCGTTTATTTTTATAATTTAGACCGGTCTCCAATGATATTTTGTCCTTGAAATACATATTAACCTGAGCCGAGAACCCCAGTAGATAATACGTTTCCCGTGATAAAAGATCATCAAATTCATCAATGGTTGAAGGAAAATAAAAAACTCCCACTTCCCATTTCCGGTTTGTTGAATCAGGGTTATTCGCCTTTGCAACTAAAAAACTCAGTAAGATTATTATTAAAAAACAAAATTTCTTCATTTGTTTTGTTGGTTTCTCAATCTGCTTTAAAAATTAAATCAATATTCGTTATAGTTTCAATAGTTAATCTATTGCCAATAATGTTATAATTCGCAGCATTTTTCAATTCATTAAAATATTTTTCTTCCCAATCCCTTACAGTGTCATTTACACAATATTTTAATGTTGTAATTACACTATCAATTATTATTAAATCAGGGTCAGAAACTGAATAATAACCATCAAATGAATTACATGAACTAATTGCATGAAATCTGTTAGTATCACTAAATTCAATATTCATCTCCTTTAAGTTGTCTGGTTTAGATTCTTCAACATTAGTATCATTATGCAAGACTCCTAAAAAAATCCATTTATTATCTGTTAGATATGCCGTCGTCTTATTTAAATCATTCTCGCATGAAAATGCTAAAATAATCATGCTCACAATTGTCACAATTTTTAAATTTTTCATGGTGCGGAATTCTTTATTAAAGCTGTATATTTATTATCATGGGTTACGCCCAAATAAGCCTAACGGCTCTGTGCATTAACCACTTTAATGGCTTATACACAGAGTCCTGGTTATTCTAAAAGTAATATCTCAACTTCATGCTTTTTCCTATTGAAAATCCCTTATTCCAATCAACACTATCTTCAGTATCATCATCCGTGTAATATGTTTTATGATTATGGTAATTAACTATAAAATCACATCCAATACTAAACTGCTTGTTAAACAGATATTCGACACCAAATACCGGGCCAAAATCAAATTGTTTTCTGTTAAATTCTCTTGAGTCTCTATCAGTAAAAGATTTCGAACTTCCGTAAGATAATTTTATCCCACTATAAAAATTAATTCGTTTTATCTCTTTTTTCAAATATAAACCAATACCTAGTGCAACTCCTGATCTGTCGGTTTCAGAATTATAATAATCATCATATTCTTTTGTACTATAAAAACCAATCTCCGGTTCGATACTAAATGTTCGATTAATATCAAATAAAATCATCAAATGAGGATGTGGCGGGGAAAAATAATAAAAATCATTTAATGTGAGCAGATCAATACCTAATCCAATCCTTATTTTACTGGTATCGTTATCTGTTCTTTCCCGGGCAAAAACATTTTGTTGATTGATTAATACAATCATCATTGTTAACAAGGCGATTTTAATCAGTTTTGTTTTCATAAGTATCTGATTTAATTATTAGGACTACGATTGTATAAAGGTATTTTCTCTGTTTTTCCAATAGGTTTAATTGTTGTTTGAGTAAAATTACATTAACCAGATTATAAATCCAAATGATCGTTAATATTTTGCAAGTAACCAAATGTGTGGTTAATTGTCGTTATGCTTAGGCTTTTAACTATTAAATCATGCAAAATGCAACCTTGTGTTGCAAATTGCATAGTTTTTTATATCTTTGAGAAAATTACCAGATGAAAAATTACATTCACAGATCAGTAACGGATCAGATCATTCAACTTTTGGATCATTTCCCGGCTGTGGCAATATTAGGACCAAGGCAAAGCGGCAAATCAACTTTAGCAAAACATCTGATAAAAGAAAAACCAGACATACTTTACCTTGATCTCGAGAAAATATCAGACAGAAACAGGTTGTCGGACCCTGAAATGTTTTTCAAGTTGAATAAAAACAAATTGATATGCATGGATGAGATACAGAAACTGCCTGAAATATTCAGCGTTTTACGGAGCGTAATAGATGAAAATGATAAAAATAGCCAATTCCTGATATTGGGCTCCGCATCAAGGGATCTGATAAGACAGAGTTCTGAAACACTGGCAGGCAGGATCATTTATGTAGAGCTTAGTCCGTTTATGTTTTCTGAATTGGAGCAAACAGGTGCAACAGAAGAAAACCGCTTATTTAAATATTGGGGCAGGGGCGGATTTCCGAGAAGTTATCTTGCAGAAGATGAACAATTAAGTTTTGCCTGGAGGCAGAGTTTTATCAATACTTTTCTTGAAAGAGACATCCCGCAATTTGGATTTAATATCCCTCCGGAAACAATGATGAGATTATGGAAAATGTGCTCACATAGTCAGGGTCAGGTTTTAAACACGTCAAGCCTTGGAGGTTCACTCGGATTAAGTCACACAACCGTTAAAAAATACCTTGACTTGCTTAAGGGTACCTATATGATCAGAATTATGCCGCCATTTTATGTTAATCTAAAAAAACGGTTGGTGAAATCTCCCAAAGTGTATATACGGGATACGGGTATCCTACATGCATTACTGAATATTAACACAATGGACGATTTATCGGGACATCCTGTTTTTGGTTCATCATGGGAAACACTGGTTATTGAAAATGTTTTAAATCGATATTCCGATTGGGAATCAGGGTTTTTTCGAACATCCAATGGAATTGAAATTGACTTGATCCTTGAAAAGGGAAACAGGAGAATAGCAATTGAATGCAAAGCTTCAACTGCTCCGAAAGTTACACAAGGTTTTTATTCGGCTTTAGAAGATCTGAAAATACAAGAAGCCTGGATCATTGCACCGGTTGATAACACATATCCGCTTAAAGAAAATGTGTTTGTAACTTCTTTACCCGGCTTTTTAAGTAATAGTATTAAGTGATCAACGTTAAATTTATTTCTCCACCGGAAATGTTTTTAAATTCAACATCATCGTGCATTAGAGCGTTTAAACTGAGGTTCCGGAAACTCCCGGGATGGAATGTGCACTTTTATATTAAAAACCCCAGCACCAGATAAAGAAGTGCTGTGATAAGTCCTGCAGTTAAGGCATATGGAAGCTGCGTTTTTACATGATCGATATGGTCACTGGCTGAAGCCATGGATGAAATAATAGTGGTATCGGATATGGGAGAACAATGATCGCCGAAAACACCTCCGCCCAGAGCAGCGGCAATCGTCATATATACATTGGAGTCTAATGTCTGTGCCACCGGAACAGCAATGGATATCATAATAGCAAATGTGCCCCAGGAAGTGCCGGTTGAAAAAGCAATGAAGCAGCTTACCAGAAAGATTATAAAAGGCACCAGGTTAGGCGACAACCAGCTTTCCGAAACAGATGCAATATATAGTCCTGTACCCAGTTCATTACATAAATTGCCAATAGCAAAAGCGAGTACCATCAGGAATGACAAAGGAACCATCCCTGACATGCCTTTTAATGTAAGATCAATCAGTTCTTTTCCTGACAGCAATTTTTGAACGGCATACAGAACCGAGCTTACCAATAATGCAATAATCACAGAATACAACACCGAAGCAGCACCGGAAGAGTACCCGATAGCTTCGAAT
>SDBU01001361.1_pt1 | contig 35176 bp, 26 predicted proteins | sample 2277071 | NCBI WGS metagenome assembly SDBU01 (sample SAMN10397929, study PRJNA504765) | marine sediment metagenome | isolation source: marine sediment core GS08_GC12, 126 cmbsf | place: Arctic Ocean: Gakkel Ridge, Loki's castle | collected 2008 | reverse complement strand
GTCATCGGCTAAATCATCGCCCTCGCAAACGACTTGATTTTCTCACACCTCATGAAGTATTTTTTGAGGGGCTTGTTGCAGTAGATACTTGAATCCAAGGTTCCAAATATTAGCTTGCTTTCAGTAAATTCGAAGTAATTCTTTGTTGGCAATTAGATATTGTTGATAGTTTGTAACCCATTACAACTAAATTCAAGTAATCTCCACTGTAGCGGAATCTGGGGACAGAGCCGCAGGGCTCATCCAGTATACATTTATCGATGTTGAGCCAGCATCGGGGCAGGGGGGTAGATGTCAGATTTAGACCCCCGATCATTTCCGGTGCGTGATAAATTAAAGCTCGATGTTCTTGGTTTTGATACCAGCGGGAAAGGCCGCTAGGGTGGGGAAGGGGCACGACAAGAGCGCGGGAATACTTCAGTCGCTGCCCAATTATTTTCTCCAGAGCTTTTGAAGCAGGGAAAAACGCGTCGATTGCCAATCTGCCAACAGGTATGATCAGTCTCAGGTTCAAACCTGTCATCAAAGAGAGAACCCTGGATAAATGAGGTTGGCAAAGATCGAGCTGTTTTGACGAAGGGCTGCGATCGCCGCTCCCATCAGGCTGCTTTCCAGGGTAACAGAGATAGCGCTGAAAGATAAGAGAGTGCTCTCTGATCCAGGCTTCCTTGAGCCCAGCTTGTTTGAGCTAGGAAAAGAGCCGTTTACCACTGGATGGACCAGCGGGGGCATTTGAACAGAAAGTTACGGTTTAAAAGTGGATGACAGCTGGGAAGGGCAGGGAGATATCCTCTTGCTAACCATAATTACCAACACCCCCCTTTTCCTTAGTGGGTCGTAGATTTACGCGAAGAGAATGTGTCTAAGAGTAATTCTACAGGAATGACATACCCAGTATGTCCGTATCGGGAGTGGTTAGAACGGAACAAAACCCCCACTTTGGAAAATCATTTTCTCTGTATTAGATTAGAATAATATTGTTGTTCTGGTTGAGATAAGATTAGTTATCGAAAGCATCTATTATTTATTAACCTTTTTTCCCCTTATCAGTTTTAGTTCTATAATCAAATACAGAAAACACCTGGCAGTTGGTGAGCTCTTCCGCTATCCGACAATTATTCAAATGTTTGTGTGTCACAAGAAATATGGAATCATCTAGTTGCTAATAACACTATGGGAGTAAATAAAATGGGTTCAAACCGAAAACTCCTTAAAGAACTCCGAACAGGTAGAGCACGTTTCTTTCCAACGGATTTCCACGTCCATAGCCCTGCCTCAGCAGATGTCAGATTGTCCCCACGCTTTGATGATTTATCAGAAGAGTCAAAGAAACTATTGAAATCAATTCCAGAAAATCTTGCGGGCAATCCTATAAAATATGAGTCAAAAGTGCTCAAGACTTTCACTCCAGCTACTTTCTTTCAAATGTTAATTGAGCACCGAAGTCATTATTTTGAGGACAATATCATCACCAATGGCGATGATTGGGCAATTCTTGCCATTACGGATCACAACGTATGTACATATGCATGTGATCTTGCTTCGTATGCATGGTCTGTAATAAACAAACACCGTCTGATAGTACTACCCGGAATTGAATTAACTGTGAATTACCTCGTAACAGGTATAAGAGAGCCAGCTGCGGCGCACATTTTATGTATTTTCGCTCCCAAAACCACCAGTTCCGATATTCGACTCACTATCAACCTTGCCAGCAATAACGAGTCATGGGATTTTGGAAAGCCATTGAGTGTAAAGGAACTACCCAAATTCATTAGCGCCCTCCGACTACATCAGAATTTTCCATGTATTTGCATTGCTGCGCATGTTGGGTCCAGTTCTGGTGTGCAAAATGAGACCAAAGACGCGATTTTATCACGGAGAGAAGCTGCTATCACCAGAGTAAAAGGAGAACTTCAGACTGGAGATGAACCTGATACTGTAGAGTTGCAGAATCGATTGAGACAACTTGAAAAAGAACGAGATGCGACAGATGAAATATCTCTTGAGATTCTTTCCTTGATCGGTCTCTGTGGCTTTGATGCTCTTCAAGTTAGGGGGAAGCATGATGAAGTTCACTATCGACGACTCCATCGTTTTAGAGGGGAGTACGGCCGAGCTGTTCCAATAGTTTGTTCTGATGCACACAGAGTGGAAGATATATTCATAACGGACAGCGGTATACCTCACCTAAAACTATCTGGGCTATCCTCTGGTATTGCTCCAAACACCCTTTTATCAAACGTGAGACACGCGTTACGGCTCGGTGAGACCCGATTCAATTATACTTCTCCCGGAAATCCTCCTGTGTATTGGATCAGAGGTCTCAAGATAACCCCTGAAACCTCTACCTCGGTTTCTTTTTGGCCATTTGAAACAACTAGTGCTGATCAACAGGAATTCATATTACCTTTATCCAGAAACCTTAACTGCCTTATCGGTGGACGAGGGTCTGGTAAAAGTGCTGCACTTGAAGCATTAGCTTTTATATCACAACCATCAGACTTCGATGAAATCCATCAATATCGAGACAAGCTCCCTGATTATTATAGTCGGGCGAAAGCCACACTAGATGGTTGTAATCTCACTGCATGTTGGCAATTCATGGGAAACGAGAAAACTACCGATTTGCCTAAACGTGCTGTATTTGCTTCCCGATATTTCAATCCAGAGGATCTCCATGAATCAATAGTTTTCACGAATGCAGATGATATTGAACTCCTATCCGAACAAGTCCCCAACCATTCTATACAATACTATCGCCTTGGTGAAATCGAGAAACAGGCAGGACCCGAAAAACTCAGAAAGCTCTTCGATCAAATCTGTGGCGAGCAAATCCAACAACACGAGAAGGAGATTCAATCATTAATCAATATTCTCAAAAGCCAACGCAAAAAAATGGTCAAAGTCAGTCAAAAAGCAGCGATGTTAACAGAAGATAACACTCCATTGCGTGAGTATGTTCAACGAAAGAGATTATTCGATGCGGTCAATGTAAAAGAGGTGCAAGATGCTTATGAAGAAGTTGATCTTACCTCTGCCGCTCAAACCGTTACAGACAGAGCCAACAGTGATTGGAGAACTTTGATGGAAGAGATTGATTTGAATACCACTTTGAATAGTATTTCGGAATTCTTTACAGGCGTTGCTGAGTCAGTTTTTGATCCAAATGGAGAAATAAAACCCTATCATGAATCCTTGGCAGTACTCAGCTATGCCGAGCCGATGAAAGAAAACACTGAACCAACTCATAGCCAAAAGATATCAATAGCATCCAATGCTTTTGACGGTGAGCTCAAAAGCGTTTCAAAAGCTCTGGAGGTGGGAAAAGAACAGATTGATGCACGGGGCAAAGAAGCTCGAGATGCTCTTGCTACAAAAGGTTTTCCCACTGGAGGAAAGGATCGTGAGGCGAAGAAAAGTGCTTTCGATGATGCAAAAAAGGCATTGAAAAAATATCGGCAGGTAATAGGCGAATGGGAGCAATTGGATGATGACCGAAAAAATCTGGTCGAGCTACTTGCAAGTGAATGCCAGTTGCGTAGCAACTTGCGCCAAAAAACTGCTGTTCGGATAACTAATCAATTAAAACGCGATTTGGATCCATCTGTCTTGATAGTTGAGGCTGATGCTCAACCACAGTACGACAAACATATGTTTGTTGAGTGGATGAAGAATCACTTTACTTGTGGGGGATTTAAATACCGAAATGTGCGTATAGACGCTCTCGTTGATGAAGGTCTCACACCAGCAAGTTTGCGTGAATTGCTCATGCAAGAAAGCACTCAAGATCATTCGCTACTTCAAGTTCCCCGTGATAGTGCTAAAGAAGGAAATATAAACGAAAATATTGCTAAACTACTTTTTAACCATTGCGTTGCAAGATCCAAACTCGACAGTGAGACCGAAGAGCTGTCATGTAAAACTGCATTCTGGGAAAAACTTCCTCAGGAGATTAGGGACGGCCTAATTACATTTCCATCAGAAGACGAGATTCCCAATGATTTAAAAATCAATGATGTGTTGGAACTCGATGAAATTGTCTTTGACGATGTGCCAGTCATAAGGTTAAACGACAGGCCTAATGACTCTATGAGTAAACCTCGTCCTGTGGAATCACTTTCCCCAGGCCAACGATGTAGTGCGATTTTGCCAATTATTTTACTGACAGGACAATCGCCTCTTATCATCGATCAACCGGAAGATAATATGGACAACCGTTTGATTCGACAAGTTATTGTCAACATACTTTCAGGCATTAAACTTCGTCGTCAAGTGATTCTCGCAACTCACAATCCAAACTTGCCAGTCTTAGGTGATGTAGAGCAAGCAGTGATTCTTCAAGGCGTTGGTGAACAAGAATGCCAAATAAGAGCAAAAGGGGACCTTGACGCAAGCGATGTTGTACATCATCTTACAGATGTAATGGAAGGGGGAAGGGAAGCTTTCCAATATAGACAAACTATTTATCAGGCTCATTGGCCAGGGCCCGTAAACTCAGCATCAGAAGGATAAGGAAATCGAACCTCACATTGTACCAATCTACTATAATAATATTGTTTAGAATAATAATGAAATATTGATTGAGATAAGTGTTCTTATCACAGCCAATGAAGGATACATACTCATCCTTTTATCCTTCATTTGAGAAATAATTGAAATTAGATTGCACATAGTAAAGATTAAGTATTTGATTACTATATTTTCACAGGATAAATAGGAGATTATATGCCATCAGACAATAAGCTAAACTTACCTGATTATGGTGAAGTTGAATACAGCAGTATTCTTTTTGGTGATCTAACTAACGCAGAAGAAAAAATATTGGAGATAGATAATAAATCTAAAGGACAGATATTCATTAATTTCCTCCTTGATAAATTATTAAGTCCATCCGACCTTGATTCTAATAATATATCTTCACTATCTGATCATGATAAAAAGGTTGTCTTTCCACATCTTGCAGAAGAGCTTGGAGCTAAAGATGAATATGATTTATTGGAAGCAAAACCGCATGGTCCAGATAGAGTTTATAAGGCCTATATTGAGCAAAATCGCAAATTTGCTGAAGAATTCACTAATTTAATTGAGGGCTCTGCTAAACAGGTATTGGAAATTCAAGATAGTATTATTCCTATTCTTAGCTCCGCAAATAAATTACGTGACACAATTTCTCATACTCTTTCAGACAGTTTTAAGGATTCAGTTAACATGATGGGGGCGTTAAATTTCAAGGTTATTTCTCCACAAATTCCTAATTCATTTACCAATAACCTTAAAGGACTCTCCAAGAGTATTGCAGATAATGCTATATCCTCAGATATTTATAAATTAGTTGAAAATATCGCTAGCTCGCAATTATACGAACCTTTCTATTCAGCTGCAACGAGAATTTCACAATTAGATTCACACCAAATCCATTCACCCAACTATTCATTTCCGGAGATTCTACACGATATTGAGGATTTAGATTTATCATCAGAAAACGCCAAGATGGAGCGTTTAATAGCTTCTTATGACACTTTAATTCACCTAGAAACCAGCCTGCGTACCCTAATCCGCCAAAAGCTTTTTGATCATTATGGAAAGAATTGGTGGAAAACCGGAGTTCCAATAGATGTTCGCTTAGGATGTGAGGAACGTAAGGAAGAGAATGAAGATAGTTATACTCCAATTTATCACCATATTGAGTATGGGTATATTCATGATTATCAGAAGATAGTTATCAGAAAAGACAATTGGAAAAATATTTTCAAGGATATATTCTCAGATCATGATTCAGTTATAACTTCATTCAAATGGGTTGCTGATAGTCGTATATCAATAGCCCATAGTCGCCATCTTAACGAAGTGCAACACTTGACATTTACAGCTGGAGCTAAATGGTTACAAACAAGAATTGGTCCGGCTCTTAATGATGATTAATTACATTTTATATATTGTTATTTATTCCCTATTCCACCTGACTTTTCTGTTTTTTATTCTGATCTATTTCATCCCCTTTATCAATCACAGTTCTGTGATCATTAACAGAGACCACCTAGCAGCATTTGATCTCATCCATTAATTAAATATATAATTATATAGCCCGTTTGGAATTACGCCTTTATCCGCCAGGTCGCAGGCTCGAATCCCGCCGGGTCCATAGAGGAAGGGGCTGTGCCACTTAATTTTTTGAACAGCCCCTTTTATTGTTCGATTCGCCTTTCCGTTATAGGGAACTGGTTTTTTGGTGCAGCCCGGGTGCAAACGGGGTGGATAGGATAGATTCTGTGGGCTCTCTGGACTAATATTCCCATCTCTTGTAGACACAATAGACGCTGTAGTTCCCTCTGGAAAGGATAGACGATTTCGCCGCTGATATGAAGTCAGACGGTCTGTCAATTGAACTAGCGGCCTTGAGTGGGGTAGAGCACATCTTTTCAGAGATCACTTTACTTAGTTCTATCCTTGTTTGGCGCCAACCGTCTAGAATAAAGTAACAGGGCAGGTCAAAACCAATAGAATAAAACAAGATAAAACCTCATTTTTTGCTATAGCTCGATAAGAATAATCAATGTTGTTCAGAACCTTTTTGTTTTAATTCCGTATCGCTTAGCATTATCTGATGTGCGTGTGAAACAAAATCCCGTATTCGTGAATGAAGTTTCGTTAATACTTCATCTACAATCACATTATCGTCTTTAAGATCTGCCAACCGATAATCCCATGGATGCTCTGAAGCGTCAATAAGTAAAACCTTACGACAGACACTTTCTGCAATTATTTCTGCTAACAACATTCTAAATATCGGTGTATTTTGGCCTTCAAAATCCGGTGGTGGTCCTAGATATCTTTTTAATGACTTATGCTGACCTGATATCAGTAATAAATTTGGTTTCCCTTCATGATCTGCCCATCTCGCCCTATAATTGTAAAAATCTTCATCTCTTATTTCTATCTCTAACGGAACTCCTGTTTCACGTTTTTGAACAACTTTTACCGGAACACTTGTTTCCCGCCCATTAACATTGGCAGTTATTGTTGCGGTTGATTGAAGTCGTCTTCCTTCAACTCTTATCTCAGAAAATGCGTAATTAGTGCCAGTAATTGGAGATATTGAATAAGACCCCCTAATAGCTACTGATTTAGAATCTGATGAATTCAATTGAACGGGACTTTCTTGGCTTACTAAATCCGGATAAAGTGCGAATAAGCGGATAGTTCTGGTTTTTCCTTCTTTTATGGAGTAACTACCATGCTCAAATTCCAGAGGTTCAGAGAAATCCCTTATTTCAATACCCAATTCATCAATTTCAACAATAGCCTCAGCATTTGGAGACCCATCAATATTTGCCAGAATATAAGTTGCGTCGGTTTCTCCTTTTGCAGTTATTGTAAATGTTCCAAAAAATCTATCTGGTTTCTTAAGATGTTGTTCTAAGTCAAATTTTTTATCGTTTATTTCTAATAGATCTTCGTTTTCACAGGAAATAATAGCTCTGGGAGAATCAGATTTTATTAGATCCTTATGGACATAGAGCCATATTTTTTTCTGATCCCCAATTTTCATATGTATGTACGTTGGAACAATCATGATGCCTTTTTCGGTGAAGGATTTTGGATCAACATCTTCCCCTACTGATAGTTCGCCAAGATCTTCTAATTGTTCCCTCATGAAGTTACTAGCAGCTTTTGCTAATTTCTTTAGTCTATCCTTAGTTTCTTTGTTTGCGATTTCACGATGTTCTTTCTTCTGCGCTTCGCGATCTTTTGCCAGCAATGACCTTAATCGTTCTGAGGGAACTTGAAACAGCGCTCTGGTGAAAGGATGATCCTTTATTAGACCATGTTGTCTGTTGGGATCGATTACTAGCCTGGGATTTTCATGTGGAAACTCTTCGCCCTTCTCTCGTAAATTGTCATATCGATTCATTAAATGATCAATATATTCACACTTTATCTCTCCGTAATATTTTTTTGCTAAAGGATCATTCTCAAATTCATGCCTAATTAGCGTGCACTCATGGATAGCTCTTTCACCTTTGACTAATAAGCCAGCTCTTTTAAAGCGACGATCTCCAGGATTATTAAGGGGTTCGTCAGAACGATAAATAGTGAGTGTCGCTTTGGCTTCAGGATATCCTTCAATATCGAAATCTATACCATCAATAATGCATTCAGCTTTAGGCCTCCTATAAACAATAGGTTCTGGAGATGAGTTTTTATCATTTACATTTATGATTAGTATCTTTGTGGGGCTTTCTTCAGATGTGATATCCCTTAACGCAAAATGCCAGGGAAGATCCCTAATCAGAGTTGATATTCTGGGAAGCCGATGATTCGGACTAATTAATAATGAAACTGTAGTTCCATTTCCCCGAAGAATACCCATTTGTTCCCTGTCTTCTTTTTTTACTTTTCTTCCAACTTCAAGGGGGATTAACTCAGGCTTTTTTGTTAATTTACAGGAGTAGAATTTTCCACCTTTAATTGACTCAACTGTCATCTCGCCTAATTCTGTGCAATCTTTAGCTCCTCTCGCCATGAAACCACGATCGCCAAGATTACTTGTCTTTTTGCCAACATTACCAAATTTGTTAATCATTTCACCAATATTCATTCCTTCGGCTCTATCCCGGATCCTTATTAATGAAGGCTCTCCTCCTCGTTGCTCTTGGTACTCAACAAGAACTTGCCCACCATCATTTGGAATTTCTCCCCGTATGAACATCCGATGATAACTATCATCTGAATTTGTTAATAGCTCAACAAGTGCATCAAATACATCTCGTACAGCATACTGCCGATTAAATTGGAAATACCTAGTGCTTAACTCAATTTTTATAGGTTGACCAGATTTAATTTTTTGATTGCTCATATAACTCCTCAGTAGATGAACCAATTTCATCAAAGAACTTATTTTCGCATGCAATTAAAAATTTTTGGATATCCTCATCTTTGCTTAACTCTCCTACCTTTAGAAGGCGGTTAATCTTTGCATGAAAGATTTGCCTTGGTGCATCAGGGCTAGCCTGCAATAAATCTGCGAACAAATATTCAGTAACTTCCTCCAAAGTCCCTTGTTTGGAAAATTCTTTATACGCTGCGGAGTCTTTGATTCGTGAGAGAAATCTTTTCATATCTAACGGACGCATAGACGGTCTTTCTTCTGGTTCTGTGAGCGTCAAATTAATTCGTTCGCGGTTAGAATTAAGCCACTTAATTCCCTCTGGAGTTAATGTCCAGCCATCCCTAGACTCATCCCTTGCGTAACTACCAACAACAAATCTTCCAGTTTTTTTCTTTGCTGCATCTTCAAGCGCTGTTTTGGCTACTAATTTATCTGGAAAATGTGAGAATTTTCTATTGATCCAAGAAAACCTATCGGGGGCTATTTCGTACGCTTTTATTGCTATTTCCTCTGTAGAAATTTTCTTTGAAGCACCTCCAAGAATGTCAAGAGAAAATACAACTACTTCAACATTGCTCTGAAATGGATTATCCATGTGAACCTCTCTTGCTACTTCTTTTTTCGACGTGATTTCTTTGTTTTTGCAGGCTCTAAACCCCATTCCCGCAACCCATATGTTCCAGATGATACTCGAACAAAACGCTCATCTCGATTAACCTGTGAAAGAAGGTTAGCAGCTGGGTCCTTTCCTGGGATAAAATGACCTTCAGATTGGATTTGCTCTGAAAGATCTCGATAATGAATAGGAATTTTAGGACTTTGTTCTTTTAGAAATGCTTCGACTATATCTGTAATATGAACTTGACCGGAATCCATTTTATCTTCATCTGTTGGTTTGTAACCTTCCGCAGTTAGCAACTCAAGAATGTGATGTGCTTGTTCTTGTTTAGAATCAATTTTCGCAAAAACATTTCCGACTTCATTACGAAGTGTGGAGATTTCATCACAAAGGTTATCAAGTTTGCTTTTCAGAATATTGAGATAATCATTATTGTCCACAATCCCTCCAATAAAACTATATACATTATATAATACGCGTATTATATAATGTATATAATATAATGTCAAGATGAAATCCATTAATGCTGAACTTATAAATATTGAACTATTTAATCATGTTTTAGATGACAGCTAACAGTTAAGGATTGATGTGGCGCAGCGCCGCCACATAATCAAGGTTGGACTAAGCAGCGAAAGGGCTTTGTTTGAAATTTAGTCTGGAGTATTTCAGCTGATCAATACCTATAGTGTGCCCAAAGACGGCCTGTTTTTAGTAGAGAGCGTCTTGGTTCAACGGGAAATAAAAAAAAGACCATTAATAGATAGACAAAGTACTGCACCCCATTTTTTGTGTCCAAAAAAGTGTTTCTAAATAGGGTATTTTTGCATATCCCCCCAAAAAGGTATATTCCAGAGCTATCCGGTTGAGAGTACCGAGCCTGACCGGGACACCAATTCCTGCACAATCGCATCGATGTCAATCGACTGGAACGATTTAGTAAACTCATAACGGCTATAGAATTTGATGTGCTGCCAGGCAACTGGTGAAACCGGGGCAAGTGACCTGGCCGCCGAGGAATCCCAATATTCTACTTGACGAAACAGCAGCGCATTCGATAAGATCGATGCATTGTAAAAGATAATACAGTTGGCAAAACACAACGAGATGACCACAGTCGTTCCAAATCTGCTGTTCACCCTCTGTTTTGAAGTGCAAATTATCAAAATTGGCGCAAGAAACAGCTTTATGAAGCAAAACAATAACTTTCGCCCCGGTTCAATGCTTGTTGCACATTATGACGAAGAGATAGCGAGTCAATATAGTCGAGAGGGCAACACAACGAGAACGCATTCATAAGGCCAAAGAGTGGCTTGACAAGTTTGGCAAGTGAAAGAAATTAGAATTCTGTGTTACAGTAACGTCGTCCCTAGCCCTTCTCATCAAATATTAATGCAAGAATAGGGTTGTTCTAATCTGGAATATACCTTTTTGGGGGGATATGCAAAAATACCCATAAACTAAACCGAATTGTCAACTACCACCATCCACAATCATGGACCCAACTCGAACCTCAAAGTGAGGAAGTAGAGCAATTTTTAGCTATGCTCAGATTTGAGCAAAAAAGCGAGGTAGAAAAGCTCTCGGAAGTCCTCAAGTGAGGCTGGGATGGGATTTTCTATTAATACACACAAATCTGATTTTACAAATGAATATGTAACTGTAAAAACAGCCGCCAGAATTAGTGGATATAACCAACAATATTTGAGACGTTTATTACGTGGAAATAGATTTCGATCAAAAAGGATTGGGCAATTGTGGTTGATTAATCGGGATGATTTCAAAAAATCCCTTCGTAGTACCAAGCGATCATCAGATAAACGTTATGGACCAAGTAAACGAACAACAGTGTAGTAATTTTAGATGCGACTTTTTCTAGAATATCTGATGCTATACTCAATATTGTCATAAGATCTGTAATATTTTCCGAACTAATATCTATAAAGTATATAAAGAAATTGGATAAATCTTTCGACCTTGGTAAATAACTATGACTGATAAAGAAATACTATTCACTCATGTTGATTTTGAGGAATCGAACTGGAGAGAGATAATAGCTTCAGCTGGTATCCATGGATATTCATCGATTTCTCAATCCTTTAATACTGCTTCTTTCGAATTGAAAGAAAACGGTGAAGATGCGAAATCGGATATGTATAAATTGCTTGGAAATATATGCTCGATGATGTTGTTTCCATCCAGCCTAAACGAACCATTTAAACCAATTTGGCAGAATTACGAAGAAGGTACAAGGTCAATAATCCCCGATGATTTATATCTTGCTGAATTGGAATTCTTTGAGGTAATTCTTACAAGCATCGATGAACCAATGTTGAAAGGACGCGTTTCTGATTTATTATGGCTCCTCCGTGTACCAAAAGATCCGAATCATGCGAAGATAGCTATTGAATCATATACTTCACATACAATAGAAGTTAAGACTTGGCATCAGGGCATAGGCAATTGTTGGGAGCGGGCAGCTCGTATATGTATTCAGATGAAAGATTATCCTGGTCTGCGAGAAATTGAAGAAACACTACTCATTTCTTTCCAGGAAAATCATGAAGAAAATAAATTTATGGTGCTGTGGATCGCGCAGTTACTTGATAGACTAAAACTTGGACAAGAACAACTCGGAGATATTGGTGACAGATTATTTCAGATTGCACAAAAACTTAAAACAATTAGTGACTATAGTAGTGCGCGTTCCTATTTTGAATTATCCGCAAAGAAATACCAACAGAATAAGGATGATCAGGGATCACTTGATAGTAAATATTCTATTGGAGAATGCTATGAACTTGAGGCGGATCTAACAATAAAAGACACTTCATTAAAACAACTCGTTGCTAACTCATTATATGAAAAGGCTATCCAAGCTTATCGATGTATACCAGCAAAGCATCGTGGACCATACAATATTCAAAACAAAATAATCGAATTACGAAAGAAATTAACAAAATCTGGCAAAGCATCTTTAGAAGAACTTTCATTGCTTTCCACACCAGGGATTGATATTCGGGAAATTGTCGAGGTATCAAAAAAACATGTCGCGGGAAAAAGCGACATTGAAGAAGCTTTGTTATATTTCTCCGGATTGTCAAAAATATCAGATTATGAAACATTATTAGATTCTGCAAAAGAGATAATCGCGCAGAATCCATTAAGTGCAATATTTAGTTCTAAACATCTGGCTCCCGATGGTAGAGTAATTGCAATTACACCAGGAATTGACCTTTCCGGAAATGATGATAAAACAAATCAATCAGCATATTTAAGGCAAATGCACCAACAAATTTCACTGGAAGTCCAGCTCTCTGTAGAAGGGCAAATATTACCTGCACTCTCCCAGATATTACTTGAACACAGGATGCCGCGTGATTTTCTTTTAGCCATGTGTAATCACTCAAACCTTATACCCGAAAATAGACAAGAACTTACGGCAACTGGTTTGTGGTATGGGTTTGAGTATAATTTTCCAATAGCAATTCACTTATTATGTCCACAAGTGGAGAACATAGTTAGAGTACAACTAAAGAAAATTGGTTCTCAAACAAGCGTTGTAGATTCTTTGGGAATTGAAAACGAAGCTGGACTTAGTGTGTTGATTGATCGACCTGAGACTGAAAGTGTATTTGGAAAAAACCTTACTTTTGAGATCAAAGCCTTATTTGCAGATCCGTTAGGACCAAATCTAAGAAATGAAGTAGCTCATGGATTACTTGATGACATAACAGCATCTAGTGCAGGCAGTGTCTACGCCTGGTGGATGGTTTTGCGAATGATTATAAGATCAATCATGGGAGCAGGCTTAGAAAACTTATGACAATCTAATTCATACCACGGTTCATCTTGTGGGTTAATCCCTCGTTATATTGATCCTCCACACCAATCATTGACAATACATTTTCGGCTATTTTCAGAGCGATTGGCGAACATGCAGCAAATAATATAAGATCCAAAGGGTAGAATTACCAATAATCAGTATTGATTTAGATAAGAATCCTTATCTAAACCTATCCGGTTCGGATCCAAAATCACCCATGGAATTGAACTCGAACCAGATTATGTTTTCAGTGCCCAATTAGTAATTTCGGTGAATATAGATAGAAACAATATACAGGATATACACTATAGACACTATTTTCCCCCTAATTTCCCTCTAAAATCAGTTTCTCTCGACGGAACTATCAAATAGCAGAGGACTTTTAAGCCATTGGTAGATGTTTCTTGTTCTCAGGTCTACTAGTTTAATCATCTTTAATTGTTTAGAATAAGATTGTCACGCTGGTTTTCTTCCAAGCCTATGGAAGCATCGTAAACAAGCCAATTTTTAATCCAATCGGGAGTTTCAAATGAAAATTGCCTTCACGGCCGATTGCCACCTGACCACAAAGGAAGATCATCCCGAGCGTTATCAAGCGTTTGAGAATATTCTCGATCAATGCGTGAAGAGGAAAATCAATAGCCTGGTAGTTACGGGTGATCTGTTTGACAAAGGAATGACCAACTATACTGATTTTGAGAAGGTTTGTGGGAAGAAGAAATACCAAACCCTCCAAATACAGATTGTGCCTGGCAATCACGACCCTGGTCTCGAGGACGGACATTTTTCATCCAAGAATGTTCATGTGATTTCAGAGCCGAAGGAGCTTGATTTAATTTCGGATGAAATTCCCATTCTTTCCATTCCCTATCGCGCTGACCGGACGATGGGGGAGTGCATCGAGCCATTCCGCGAGCATCTTCAGCCAAGGCGATGGATTTTAGCCGGACATGGGGACTACACATCTGGGCTGAGCATAAAAAATCCCTATGAGCAAGGTGTCTACATGCCCCTGACCTCACAGGATGTCGATCGCTACCAGCCCTTGCTCTGCATCCTGGGTCATATCCACATCCCATCATCCCTCGGGCGAGTACATTACCCCGGTTCGCCGTGTGGGATGAACATCAACGAGACCGGGCTGCGGTATTTCCTCATTTACGACAGCAATCTCGATGAGATCGAGCCGATCGTGGTTGAAACTCCGGTTGTCTTCTTCAATGAGCGATTGCTCATGCTCCCTGTGGAGAACGAAAGAATTTATATCGAAGACCGGATAAATTCGCGGATTGAAGCATGGGATTTGCCCTCTGGATGGGATGACAAAGTCCGGGTTCGGGTTCGGGTTGCCGGGTATTGCCAGAATATACGTGCCCTCGAGGGCAACATTAGGAAGGGATTCTCCAAGTACACCTTCAATAGCGATGAAGACCCCGACATCTCCAAAGTTCACCTATCCGAGGACCTTGAACGCCAGTACATTGCGAGGCAAGTCCAGGATCGTCTGGCGGAACTTGGATGGCCATCAGGTGAAGATGAACCCGATCGGGATCAAATCATGCTGGCTGCCCTGTATACCATCTATGGGGGGGAATGATGTCGATCCGCATCGAAGAAATCAACGTTCGTGATTTGGGGCCGCTCAAGGGTGAGCGCAGCTTCCCGCTCGATACCTTCAACTTAATTTACGGGAAGAATGAGCGTGGCAAGACTTTCTTGGTGGAATTCATCCTTCGCTCCCTGTTTCATTCCTCAAAAGGATGGCGCTTACGGGATTTTAGCGCGGATGGGAAGGTGCTTCTATCCGGGATAAATGAGGATCCAACAGAATTTTCCCCTGACTCCCGGTTCAAACTGGAAGATTATCTTGAGGATACTCAACCGGGGCTGCCCATGGACCTTGCAAAGCTGCTCGTTGTCCGAGGGGCTGAATTAAGCTTGGTCAAAGACAAACTGGTTGATCGAGCCATCTTGAAGGAGTACCTGTCTAGCGAAGCTACGCTGGATGAGATTCAAGAATCAATTTCCGCGACGGTTCAAAGTGCGCAAATATTGGACGGAGTGATCGAGGGAGCGAAACGGGGGGAGATCAGTAGGCATCGGGATAAGAAAGCCCAACTTGAAACGGTCGACGCCCTGTTCCACGAAATCGGGCAGCTCTACTCCGGCGGCGAGCGAATCGCGCTTGAGAATCATCTAACCGAGATTCAAGCAGAGACAAAAGCACAAGACCACGCGAAAAGTTTTAAAGCCTATAAGCTATCCCAAGAGGAGATCACTCTTGAAAGTGAGAGAGTCAAGCTGCCGGATGACGTCATAAAGCAAGCAGAGATCGATCTTCAATCCTTCCAAATAAAGGAAAGGGATATCCAGTCCAAAAAGGACACCATCGCTGGGCTTGAAACAGCCAGTAAACATTACCTCTGGATTAAGAATGCGATCAGCGAGTATACAAAGCGTGAGGCGCGAGTTGATGTGCCCACTGGCGGACGCTTCCAGGTCCTGGGTTGGGGCGCTATAGGAGTAACGGCGTTGCTCCTGGTCCTCACGATCTTCAACATATTGCCAGTTCCTTATGGATCTGGGCTAAGCCTTATAAGTGCCCTCGCCAGCGGTTTGTTCTTCTGGTTGGACTACCGGGAGAGGGTTAAAGCACAGAAACACGCCCCGGACATCAAGGAACTAGAGGGGATTCGCGAGGATTTCAAGCACCGCTTCGGTGCAGCGATGTCAAGTTTGGCGACCCTGGAAGCGAAGAAAGAGGAACTTGAACGTGCGTATCACGAAAAAGAGACCCTCCAGAATCTGCTCAATAAGGATCAGGAAACACTAAACTTGCTTGGCGTGCAGGTTGAAGGAGCTTTGGCGAAATTAGGGGTAGGGCGAGGAAACGCTGAAGACTGGTCGGAGGTGATATCCGCCACAGAAAACGAAGCACGAGAGTTGGACCGAAGAATCGCACAATTGCAGAACGATCTGAGCGGCTTAGGGGTCGATCCCTCCGACTACCTTGAAGAAGATCCAGGCGTATCCTATCAGAAGACCCAAGTAGATGATCTTTATGTGCAAAAACGTGATATTGACGATGAATTGCTTCGAACGACTGCGGACCTGGAATCGTTGAAGCAGAGAATTTGTCAGGAAACAAAGGATGACATCTCGACGCCATGGGATGTGCTGCTCGAGAAACTGCGCGAACATCGCGAGACCGTTGCCGACGAATACCAATCCGTCACAGCGATTATCCTGGGAAAGATCCTTGTGCATGACGAGCTCGAAATCTTGCGAGAGCAGGAAGATCAGAAGATCCAGCGTAACCTGGAATCATCTGCCATTGTCGATCCTTTGCACGACATAACCCAGCGCTATCAGCGGGTGAGCCTTGATGGCGACCGGCTCATAGTCGCGGATAAAGTAAGTGACTTCCCTTTGAACGACCTGAGCACGGGCACGCAGGAGCAGGTGCTGCTTGCGCTGCGTATCGGCTGCGCGGCCCACATCCTGGGTAAACAATCCTTATTCCTGATCCTCGACGATGCTTTCCAACATGCTGATTGGGATCGGCGAGAGAGGCTGCTTGATGAGGTCATTCGTTTAGGTAAGAGTGGTTGGCAGATAATGTATTTAACAATGGATGATCATATGCGGGATTTATTTCAAGATCATGGGGCGAAAGAGTTTAAGAAGGAATTCAAGTTTTATGATCTTGAAAGCTAAGTTTTACGTCTGATTGCCTTCGTAATCGGAAATGAACCAGAATCCGTCAGTTAACAGGTGCTTGAGATAAATGTTGTTATCGTAACAAAATCTGGCAGATTATTTTCTTGTTTATTTTCAAATTGTAACTTAAATTACTTTATGCCCTTAGCAAGGATTATAAGAATGAAAATCAATCAAATAATTGACAAAATTGATGAGAATCATCTATTCGTTCCCGCGTTTCAGCGCGAATATGTTTGGAAGAGGAACGATGCTAAAAGACTTGTTGATTCACTAATTAAAGACTATCCGACTGGAACAATGTTGACTTGGGAAACAACCAACCCTCCTGAATTGAAAGGAGAATACATATATGAGGAAAAACAAGGCCAAGTTAAATTAATCTTGGATGGTCAACAACGAATAACGACGTTATATCTTCTTATTACAGGTAAAATCCCTCCATATTATTCAGAAAAAGAAATTACTCATGATATTAGAGGGCTCTATGTAAACATTGAATCGCTCGCGTTAGAGTATTACAAGAAAACAACAATGGCTAATGATCCAACATGGATTGACATTACGGAAATATTCCAGGGAAAGGTGCGAACGAGGGATATAGTAGATCTGCTTGAAAAACAAAACGACGGTGAACGAATAGAGCGAAAACGAGAAAATCTAATAGATGACAATATTGAAGCGATCAAGCGTATTCGCGATAGAGATTTTCTTGAACAAGTTGTACCAGTAAAAGCAACAATTAAAGAAGCTATAGATATTTTTTATATTGTCAACTCCAGTGGGGTAAATTTAACTGATGCCGAATTGGCTCTTGCACATATTTCTGGATATTGGCCTAAAGCGCGTGAGAATTTTAAGACCAAACTTGAAGAAATGAAATCTCGTGGATGGGTATTTAATCTCGATTTTATTATGTACGTTCTGTTGGCTGTTGTCCATGGCCAAGGATCCAAAATGGAGAAACTCCATGCTACAGATAACAAAGAAAGAATACAAGAGGCATGGAGCCTATTGGATAAACAAGTGCTGGATTATACATTTAATTTGCTTCAAAGCCAGGCTTTTATCGATCACACTGCAGAAATCAATTCAGTTTACGCACTTATTCCAATTATTGCCTACGTATATTCAAAACCAAAGCATAAGCTTTCTGAAGAAGAACTAAAGAAAGTAGTCAAATGGTTTTATTACTCTCAAATCCGCTTCAGGTATACAAGTCAGTTACCCCAGAAATTGGATAAGGATCTTGGAATAGTTGCAAAATCAAGTAGTCCATTTGATGAACTTCTAAAAATAATTGAGGAAGAACGACCACTAGAAATCAAGGCCTCTGAGTTTGTTGGCCGAGATATCAGGCATCCGTTGTTTAGCCTGATGAGATGGTATTTTAAGAGTCAAGGAGCGGTGTGTTTTGGAACAGGTCTACAAATCCGTCGGAATATGGGTAGCAAATATGAATTAGAACGTGATCATATTTTTGCTTATTCTGTATTGCGTGATTCTGACTATTTTGACATGGATGATCGTTTTGACTATGCCCTTGCTCAAGAAATCACAAACCGGGCTATCTTGACCAATGAAGAAAATCAAACAAAATCTTCAAAATATGCTGATGTTTATCTAGCAAATGTTAAAGAAAATTACCCAAACGCGTTGAAACTGCAATGTATTCCCGAAGACCCCAATTTGTGGAAGATTGAAAATTATAGGCAATTTATTCAAGCAAGAAGAGAACTCCTCACTAATAAACTAAATGAATTTTTAAACAACATTTCTATAACACCAGAGAAAATCAGTACGGCACTAGATATTAACGAAGTCATTCAATCTGGAGAACACAGATTCCTAGAATTCAAATCTTCTTTAAGGTGGAATTTACAGGAATTAAAACCTGACAAGAAGATGGAAGAAATCATTCTAAAAAGCATTTCTGCATTTAGTAATTTTGAGGGAGGAAAGTTATTGATAGGTGTTGCGGATGATGGCGAGATTCTTGGACTTCAAGACGATTACAATACTATGAAAGAATCCAACAAGGATTATTTTGAAGTACATTTGAGGAATTTATTAAATGCTGCTTTTGGAAAGGATTTTGCTACTAACTATATTAATATTAAATTTGTAGAACTAGAGGAGAACGAGATCTGCGAGATAGACATTAGTAGTGGTTTAACCCCTCTGTTTATGGAAGTAAAAGACAAAAATGGTCAGGAGCAGAAAAAGTTCTATGTAAGAAGTGGAAATACTTCTCAAGAATTTGCAATTGATGAAGCTTCTACCTATATTAATGAAAGATTTAAAAATTAGTGGCATAACAAACCAATGAGTTCAAATATCTTCCTTCGTTTTATATCTTAGATGAACAAATTTAATATTATGACGAATGATGCTTGTTAGCAAATACATAAAATGTAGCTGAGTAGGAATAAAGCCGTTATCCGCCTGGTCGCAGGTTCGAATCCTGCCGGGCCCACCTTTCTGCCTATTTCTCCTCTTTTTCTCCCTAAAAACATACCCAAATAAGTACCGTACAGGATATGGGCTTTTATTCCATGGGCTACAGGTTCGAATCCAAACGGGCTAACAGTTTCTTTTTTGGGTTATTGATTTATCTCTAGGATTAATTTTAGATTATGATAAGTGTTCTTATCACAACCCTTGACAGAAAACATAATAATCCTATAATAAAATAGACAATTTAATAAAATCAACTTTGAGCACCTTACCCCCGGATGGGAAGGTAAAGCAAACATAGTTTGCTTTGGCGAAGCCGGTGAAAGTCCGGCGCTGTCCCGCAACTGTAACCTACTTAACACTGTAGGAAGTCAGGACGCCCACACAAGGTTGGTTCCAACATTCTTCGAGAGAAAGGAGTCGGAACATGAAGAGTATACGCTCGTTGTTCCCTGCTACGAAAGCAGGATTTTTTATTTCTATGGCATTTGTGCTGATCTTCAGTGCATGTGCTCCCACGGTCACCCCGACCGTGCCAACTCCCACAGAACCAGAAGTAGTAGAGCAAGTTCAGCCAGAACCTACGCTGGTCCCCACAGAAGAGCCAGAGCCGGAGTTTATCGCTCAGGAATTCACTGATTCTTTGGATCGCGAAATAGTGGTTGACTCTCCTCCTTTGCGAATTGTTTCACTTGCCCCATCTGTGACGGAATCACTATTTGCGATTGGAGCAGGTGATCTTGTTGTAGGGCGCACGGAATATTGTGATTTTCCAGAAGAGGTAGAAACATTACCTACCATTGGTGGTTTCTCTGCAAGTTCAATTAGTGTTGAATCAATTCTTGATTTAGAGCCTGATCTAGTAATTGGTGGCTCAACCTACCAAGCAGAGATCATTGAAGCTTTGGAATCTGCTGGAATCAATGCTTTTGTCATTCAACCTGCAAGTGTGGGAGAGATTTTAGATTCAATACAATTACTGGGAATGACAACTGATCGCCAAGATGGCGCAGATGCTCTCGTGGCAGATATGCAAAGCCGAATAGATGCAGTCGCTGAAGTAGTCTCAACGATTCCAGAAGAAGAACGATTGACAGTATTCTTTGAAGTTTTTCACGAGCCGCTGATGACGACCACCCTGCAAACTTTTCTCGGTGAACTTATTCAAATTGCAGGAGGGGTTAACATTTTCGCCGACATTGAAGAAGATTATCCAGCTGTAAGCGCCGAACAAATACTTGAGGCAGACCCAGATGTGATCCTTGGCCCCAGCAGTCATGGTGACCAGCTTACAGTTGAAATTATTTCCTCTCGTGAAGGTTGGCAGGATTTAACTTCCGTACAAAATGAAGCGATCTACATAATTGAAGGGAATATGATTTCACGATCTGGACCAAGGATCGTAGATGCCTTGGAAGCAATTGCGGATGTTTTGTACCCGGATTATTTTGGCGATTAAGAAAAAACAATCAAATTTCGTATTGATAGTGGGGATAGTATTAGTATTGTTCTTAGTTCTAAGTATCTTGTTCAGCATAGGGGTGGGCGCTGTATCGCTCACCCCTGCTGAAGTTCTTTCAGCCTTAACAGGAAACCCAGTTAAAGCCACTCATCGAACAATAGTCTGGGATTTCCGTTTTGCGCGTGTGCTGCTTGTCAGCCTTTGTGGGGCTGCGTTAGCTTCTTCTGGGGTAGCCTTTCAAGGGTTATTCCGCAATCCCCTGGCTGATCCCTTTATCGTTGGAGCATCTGGTGGGGCGGCTTTAGGAGTTACTCTTGCAGTAGTTTTAGGCGATACTGGGCCAGCGATTCCAATGGGAGCGGCTGGTTTTATCGGGGCAGTTGCAGCAGTGCTTTTAGTTTACCTGATTTCTGAAGCCAGCAATTACGGATCCATCACTGCTTTACTGCTTGCGGGCGCAGCACTCAGCACAATGTTATCTGCAATTGTTTCATTATTGCTGATTTTCAGTGATGAAGTATTACATTCAGTTTTCACCTGGTTAATGGGTGGCTTTTCGGGACGGAGTTGGTCCCATTTGCGGCAAGCTTGCCCAATTGCCTTTATTGGAATTCTCATGATTTGGTTGATGTCTCGCTCCTTGGACGCGTTGGCTTCTGGTGAAGAAAGCGCTGAAGCTCTGGGATTAAACCTCTCAAGATCTCGTTTTTTCATTATTATTGGCGCTAGTCTGGCAACGGCAGCGGCTGTTTCTGTGAGTGGGATCGTCGGTTTTATTGGATTGATTGCCCCTCATATCTCTCGTCGATTGGTCGGCGCAAAACACTCGACATTAATCCCGATATCTATGTTAATAGGAGCGATTTTGCTCCTAATTGGCGATAACTTAGCCCGCACCGTGATGGCCCCCCTTGAATTACCAGTGGGTATCTTTACTGCATTATTAGGCGGACCTTTTTTCTTGTACTTATTAAGAAAGGGAAAGAAATGACAATGAATGTTCTTCAAGCATCCCAATTAAATTTGGGATATAACAGGAAAACTATTGTTAAGGAGTTCAATCTGGCAATTCGCTCCAAAACAATTCTAGGATTAGTTGGTCCAAACGGTTCAGGCAAGACGACTATATTGCGAGCATTAGCGGGTTTGCTGCAGCCGCGGGCGGGCGAGGTATTGGTTCAAGGAGAATCGATTACTCAATTAGATTCTCGCAAACGCGCACGTCGGATTGCTTGGGTTCCTCAACGCGAATCTTTAGTCTGGTCATTATCTGTTGAAGAGGCTATTCAACTGGGACGAGCACCTCATCGTGGTTGGTTTTTACCTTATACAGCGCAGGATCATAGAATAGTTGATTGGGCTATTCATATAACTGAATTAAATGATCTAAAGGACCGTCCGATAGATCAACTCTCTGGTGGTGAATTTCAAAGAGTACTGATTGCTAGAGCTTTAGCACAAGAGCCTGAAATCCTCCTGCTAGATGAACCAACGACCAATTTAGACATCCATCATCAGATACAATTGCTTGATCTGATCAAGAGCCTAGTTGATCAAAAGCAGCTGACTGTTATTGTCGCCATCCATGACCTGAACTTGGCAGTAAGATATTGTGATCAAATCATTTTACTTCATCATGGACAACAAATCAGAAAGGGTAACCCCGGGGAAGTACTAACCGAGGATAACTTGAATACAGTTTTTGGAATTGAGGCGAAGCTTTATCAAGACCCATGGGGATATTGGGCACTGAGTGTCCGGAGTGGAAAAAATGGAGGAACAGAAGTCTAAGAGACAGGCAAGGGGAAAGAGAATCAAAAAAGGGTTAGTGATTGTTTATACTGGAATGGGTAAGGGGAAAACATCAGCAGCCTTAGGAATCGCGATGCGGGCTTGGGGACGAAATTTAAAAGTGGCAATGATCCAGTTTATCAAACATGCCAGAGACCGGCCCGGAGAAATCTTGGCCGCAGAAAGGATGGGTATTGAGGTCATTAAGACAGGAGATGGCTGGACCTGGACAAGCAAGAATATAGATGAAACAATCGCCCGTGGGATTCAAGCCTGGGAAATTGCGAAAGAAAGAATTATTAATGGAAAAGACAATATCCTGATCCTGGATGAATTCACTTATCCGCTACAGTACGGATGGTTAGACACCGATGAGGTTGTTGCCTGGTTAAAGAAAAACAAACCTGAAATGCTTCACCTGGTTATCACAGGACGAAATGCTCCTGATGAGTTAATTGCATTTGCTGATCTTGTAACAGAGATGAAAGAGATCAAACATCCTTTCCGTGAACAAGGGATTCGCTCGCAAAAGGGTGTGGATTATTAACGTGAAAGCTCCTCGGTTAATGATTGCGGCTCCTTCAAGCGGTAGTGGCAAAACAACCATTGCGGTTGGAATAATGGCTGCTTTATCTGACAACAAGGTCGTCCAGGGGTTTAAAGTGGGGCCAGATTATATTGACCCAAATTACCATACCGCTGCAACCGGTCGAATTTCTCGAAACATTGATTCCTGGATGCTGCCAACCAATCAAATAAAGGGAATCTTTTGTCGGGGACAGCAAGGAGCCGACATTTCTATTATCGAAGGGGTGATGGGGTTGTACGATGGATTTGAAGGCAAATCTGAGAGTGGGAGTTCCGCCGAGGTTGCTAAATTATTAAATACGCCTGTGGTATTAGTGATTGATGTCAGGGCAATGGCTGGCAGTGTTGGAGCTGTTGCTCTGGGATTTAAAAATTTCGACCCTGATTTAAACCTGGCTGGAATAATCGCCAACCGAGTAGGCAGCTTAAAACATGCTCAATTTGTAACTCAGGCAATAGAAAGAGTTGGCCTGCCCATATTAGGCTGCATACCTAGAGATCAAACGCTCAATGTACCTGAAAGACATTTAGGTCTTTTTACAGCAGGAGAGAGAGAAGAGGCCACCCAAAAACTTATTAAAGATGCTAAAAGAGTGGTGAGAGATAACCTCAATATAGACCTTTTGGTTTCCATAGCCCAAAATGCCCCTATGCTAGATATTTCTGGGTTAACAAATCTTCCAGTAGTTAGAGAAAAAGAAATACGCATCGCCGTGGCGCGAGATGAAGCATTTTGTTTTTACTACCAGGATAATTTTGATCTTTTGGAAGCAGCTGGAGCAGAAATTGTATTCTTTAGTCCTTTACGAGACAAAAAACTACCTGAAAATATTGCCGGTCTGTATCTTAGTGGAGGATATCCAGAACTGTATGCAGCTGAAATTTCCGAAAACACCAGTATTCGAACCGCTATCCACGAAACCATATTATCAGGTCTACCTGCCTATGCGGAATGCGGCGGGTTAATGACCCTGACAGAGTATTTTCTTGATTCACAAGAAAATATTTTCCCAATGGTTGGTGTACTTCCTGGGTATGCTCAAATGACCGATCAATTAAAGATGGGATATCGAGAAGTTGTATCCTTAGAAAATACACTTCTACTATCTAAGGATGGGATTGTTCGTGGACATGAATTTCATTATTCTGAGTGGGTAAGAGAAGAAAATGATTGCTATGCCTATGCCGTAAAATCAGGCGCTGATGACATAAAACGACTAGACGGTTTTGCAAAAGGAAACCTGCTGGCCTCTTATATCCATATTCATTTCGCTTCAAACCCAGACATAGCAACTCGTTTTGTAAATAAGTGTAAGTTTTGGCAAACCAGTGGGAAAGGAAAATGAACAGACAGGGATCCGGATGCGCTCCCGGGGCGTGCGGGGAATTGGTACAAGGGCAATTTGAAAACGGAGAAGATTTTTTAGTATCTCTGCCTGTTGATATTTGGGCAAAGGTAAACGTTGAAATTACCAATGAATCGCAAAAAATTATTGTGTCCCCAAAGGACAAAATTAAAACACGTCAAGCTGTAAGAATGTTGCTAAACTATTTGGATCACGCTGCTTTTGGCGCTAATGTTCAAATAGAATCTGATATTCCCGAAGGGAAAGGTTTGGCAAGTAGCACAGCTGATATTGTTGCTGCTTGTTATGCGATTGGAGATGCACTTGAGGTTGAAATTTCCCCATTGCTGATCTCAAATGTTGCCAGACAGATTGAACCTAGTGACGGGATCATGTATTCAGGGTTGGTAGCGTACAACCATCGTAAATGCGAGTTGATCCAAGAATTGGGAGAAGCCCCCCCGATAAGTTTGTTAGTGATCGATTTGGGAGGTAATGTTGATACACTTGACTATAATAAAAACCCCAAAAAGTATTCTCAAGAAGAACAGGTTTTGTGTAAAGAAGCATTTGATCAATTATTACAAGGGATCAATAAAAAAGATTGGAACATGATTGGAGAAGCGGCAATTCGTAGTGGGAAAATCAACCAACGTTTCTTGTTTAAACCAGAGTTTGAAGAAATTATTTCAATCGCAGATCAAAACAATGCTTATGGTGTTTGCGTAGCCCACAGCGGTACAGTTGTAGGCTTATTATTGGATTACGAAGAAAAGATTGTTTCGCGGGTGGAAAAGGCAATACTGTCCAATATCAGTAAATCTGTAGAGATATTTAAAACAAAAACCCTTGAACCAATTCAATATCAAACAAAACTAGAGGAGAAGTCCGTTGCTTAAACAAACCATAGGAAATATCAAACCCCTTGATCAAACAGCCATGAATGCTGCCCGAGATCGCCAAAACAATCTCACAAAACCAGTTGGTTCTCTGGGCCGGTTGGAAGAAATTTCTATTCAGTTAGCTGGTATTTTTAGAGACCCGATGCCAAAGATTAAGGATAAAGTTATCGTCATAATGGCTGGTGATCATGGTATTGCGGCTGCCGGAGTGAGTGCATATCCACAGGAAGTAACTTCCCAAATGGTGTTAAATTTCCTTAATGAAGGAGCGGCAATCAACGCCCTTGCAGGTCATGTTGAAGCCCGAATCTTAGTTGTGGATATGGGTGTTGCCTTCGAGTTTGAACCGCATCCTGATCTTGTGAGTAATAAAATTGCGCTGGGAACTCAAAATATGCTTGAAGGCCCGGCGATGACCCTCGAGCAAGCCGAGGCCGCAGTTATGGCAGGCCTCGAAGTTGTCACTGCCGAAATCGAAAAAGGTTTGGATATTGTTGGTACGGGTGATATGGGGATCGGTAACACAACTACTTCTGCTGCTATTGCTGCTGTTCTAACAGGAGAACCCCCTGAAAAGATTGCGGGGCGCGGTACTGGTGTTGATGATGAAGGGTTTGCGCGTAAGATCAGCGCCATTGAAACTGCGATTAATGTCAATAAACCTGATCCCAAAGCTGGCTTGGATATATTAGCAAAAGTGGGCGGATTTGAAATCGGTGGTTTAACAGGCGTAATTTTAGGTGCGGCTGCTCATAACAAAGCTGTGATGTTAGATGGTTTCATCTCGACTGCTGCGGCTATGATTGCAGTTAGTATTGCCCCTGAAGTAAAATCATATCTGATCTCTGCTCACCGCTCACAAGAATTTGGGCATCAATTGATGCTGGATTGGTTGGGGCTTGATCCACTTGTTGATCTAAATTTCCGTTTAGGTGAGGGAACTGGCGCGGCACTCGGAATTTCAATCGCAGAAGCCGCTTGTAAGGTATTGTCAGAGATGACGACATTTGCTGAAGCTGGTGTCTCTGAAAAAGAAGAATAATTAACTTGTCGGGAATAATTATGAGCGATTTACTAGCTGCATTCCAATTTCTATCAATATTCCCCGCGGTGATTCGAAGGTCATTCACAGAAAAAGAACTCGGCCGTTCGGTTGGTTATTACCCATTTGTTGGTTTGGCAATTGGTGGTGTGATGTTTGGAATTATGAATGGAATAAGCCGCTTCTTCTCGTCACAAGTTAGTGCGGCTGTTGTATTGGCTTTATGGGTAGTTCTAACACGAGCGATTCATCTAGATGGGTTTTTGGATACTTGTGATGGTTTGTTTGGGGGTTTTACACCTGAGAAAAGATTGGTTATTATGCGAGATTCCCGCATGGGAGCATTTGCCTTGATTGGGGGTGGGGTACTGCTGATCAGCATGTTTTCAGCAATTGAATCCACAAACTCCATGCTATGCAGCTTGCTGCTTGCTCCTGTTTTTGGACGCTGGGCACTGTCCTTTGCTGTGATTGCGTTCCCCTACGGCCGGTCAGAAGGTATGGGCCGGGTCATCAAAGACAACAGCCGTTGGTCTCAATTGTTGCTTGCCAGTTTGACAACATTGGTGATTGCTTGGTATGCAGGGCAGTGGGTTGGTCTTATTGTTTTTGGATTGGTAGTTATCACTAGTTTTCTATGGCTAAAGTATGTATTACGGCTTATCCCGGGGCTGACGGGGGATATTTACGGCGCGACTTGTGTGGCGATTGAAGTCTTGGTTTTAGTCATTTTCAGTGCCAAGATATTATAGGAGTTTACATGGGCAAGACGATCTTAATTTTAGGCGGTGCGCGGAGTGGAAAGAGCACCCACGCGGAAATGCTCGCTGAGGAACTCGGTGGTAACTCCGTTTTATATGTGGCTACAGCAGAAGCCAAAGACGAAGAAATGCGATCCCGGATAGAAAGACACCAAATTGAACGGCCTTCGACCTGGCAAACTTTGGAAGCCCCCAGGTTTGTTAGCGAGGGTATTCAAAATGTCTGGGATGGGCACGCTGTGTTATTGATTGATTGTTTGACTCTGCTGGTCTCGAACATTTTACTAAATGGGATGGATGGGGATGATGCTCCAATCGATATAGAATTGGTACAAGCGAGCGTACAATCGGAAATGGAAGGCTTGGAGAAAACTATCGGAAATCTTGAAACCACAGCAATTATTGTATCCAATGAAGTCGGGTTAGGTTTAGTTCCCCCTTATGAATTAGGACGGGTTTACCGGGATGTTTTGGGGCGAGCAAACCAATATGTTGCCAAATGGGCTGGTGAGGTATATTTTTTGGTGGCTGGAATCCCTATGAGGGTGAAATAAATCAATGGAACACCGTATTCTTATCCTGGGTATTGCCTTGATTATTGACCTGGTGTTTGGCGATCCGCTTAATGCTTTTCACCCTGCTGCCTGGATGGGTTCCCTGATCACTTTCTTTACAAATCATGCCCCCAAAAAATTAGCAGGCAGTCAATTTGTTTATGGCAGCATGATTGTTCTATTTGGCGGATTAATTGTAGGTGTGACTGGTTGGGGACTTGACCTGCTGGTCCAGAAATTAACTTTACCAATATATTTACTTCTTGGGGGAATATTGGTCAAATCCACGTTTACATTAAGAGGATTGGTCAATGTGAGCAACCAGATTGTAAAGGCATTTCAAGCAAATGATCTCGAAGAAGCCCGTTACTTGGTCAGTTGGCACCTGGTTAGCAGGGATACAACTTCATTGAATGCCTCACAAGTATCAGCCGCGGCTATCGAATCGGTGGCAGAAAACACTTCGGATTCTATTGTGGCTCCGATCTTCTATTACCTACTTTTTGGTCTTCCAGGCGCTTTGATCTATCGCTTCGTAAATACTTCGGATTCTATGCTCGGGTATAGGGATGAAAAGCGTGAATGGTTAGGAAAAGTATCCGCCCGTATGGATGACTTATTGAACATAATACCTGCCAGGTTGACCGCACTTCTTTTCTTTATTGCAGCTTCTTTTTCTGGCTGTGATCCAATAAATGCTGTTTCCACTTGGCACACAGATCGCTATAAAACAGCCAGCCCCAATGCAGGGCATCCAATGAGTATGGCTGCCGGAGGATTAGGTGTCAAATTGGAAAAGGTTGATCATTATATCTTGAATAAGGATGGGCGGCAGCCCCAACCAGATGATCTAATAAGAATGGTGCGACTGATGCAGTGGGCGGTGGGGATTGGCATTTCACTTGTTGCCGTTTGTGGAATAGGTTTTGGATTTATTTAATATGAAAAAACGTGCTTTTGCTTTCTCCCCTCTGCTGCAAAAAACTACAGCTGTTCATCATGGCGCAATAAACCATAAAGAGCTTGAATCTATTGGGGTTTCTCCCCAGCAGGTTATAGATTTTAGTTCCAATATCAACCCTTTTGGCCCGCCGTCAATTGTAAAAGAAATACTGCCAAATGTTGAGTTGTCATCATATCCAGACAGAGATGCGATTGCCTTTCGCAGAGAATTGTCGAATCAACTGGGTGTTGATCTTAATCAAATAGTTGTTGGTAATGGCACTTCTGAACTTATCTGGCTGATCGCGTTTGCCTTTGTTCAACCTGGAGACAAAATTGTGGTTATAGGACCCACATTTGGTGAATACCAACGCTGTGCAAGGTTGATGGGGGGACAGGTGAGATTTGTGAATGCCAGTCCAGAAAAACAATTCAATCTTGATTATAAAGAAGTTGATCAAGCACTGAATACTGATCAGCCTGGGTTGTGTTTCATTTGCAATCCTAACAACCCTACTGGTACCATTGTCCCGCTTGAGACCATCCAATCTTGGGCACAAACGTATCCTGATATTGGTTTTATTTTAGACGAGGCGTACTTGCCTTTTGCACCAGAGTTTCAATCAGCGATTAAACTATGCTTGCCAAATTTAATCGTCTTATGTTCGATGACCAAAGACTTTTCATTAGCGGGGGTAAGGTTAGGGTATGCCGTTGGACCGGAAGAGGATATCAAAAATATTTCGCAAATACGCCCAGCCTGGAATGTGAATGCTTTGGCTCAATCAGCGGGCCTGGCGGTGCTTAAACAAGAACATTTCATGCCGGAGTCAAACCAGAAGATCCGAATAGAAAAAGAAAAATTAGTATTTGCGTTAAAAGACCTTGGGTTTTCTACCCCTCCCTCTGAAACCCATTACTTTCTTGTGGAAGTGGGAGAGGCTAGAAAATTCCGCTCACGTCTTTTGCGTGACCACTTGATCCAGGTGCGGGATTGTACCTCGTTTGGTTTGCCATCTTATGTGCGAATTTCTACCCGTAAAAGCGAAGACAATCAACAATTGATTTCTGCAATTAAAGACATGAATTTATGATCCGTTTATTGTTAGTTCGACATGGGTTGACCCAATGGAATGAGGAAGAGCGCTATTTGGGAAATACCGATATTCCATTAAACAAGATTGGAAAACAGCAGGCGATTGCTTTGACGCACGCATTAAGGGAAGAGCACTTTGACCAGATTTATTCCAGCAATCTACAGCGGGCGCTTGAAACTGCAGCACTGATTAAAGCTAACCGGAAGATATCGTTGATCCCTGATCCTAGACTGCGAGAGCTCAATTTTGGGGTATTTGAAGGGCTGACATTTTCAGAAGCAAAAACACAATACCCAGACATGTTATCCGCCTGGTTGGATAACTATGACCAGCCGCCCGATAATGGAGAACCTTTTTCCTCTTTGGCTGAACGTGTAAGTTCTTTTTTAGATGACCTAAAAACGATTGCAACACCGCAGACTATTTTAATTGTTTCTCATGGTGGGTGTATACGAGAAATCATTCGCTTAATTTTAGGGCTGCCGCGTGAAAGGTATTGGTCGTTTCAGTTTGACCCTGCCAGTCTTTCTATAGTTAATTTATGTGGTAGTTATCCAGCAATTGTGCGGATAAACGATACCCAACATCTCAGAGGGGTTTGAAAATGACAGGGAAAACTTTAATGGTTGTTGGAACAATGTCTTCTTCGGGGAAAAGTTTGTTGGTGACCGGGCTATGTCGGATATTTTATCGAATGGGTTTGCGAGTTGCGCCCTATAAATCACAAAATATGTCGAATAACGCTGCTGTGTGCGCCGATGGTTCAGAAATTGGCCGAGCGCAATATACACAAGCTTTAGCATGTGGGATTGAACCGACAGCTGAGATGAATCCCATTCTGTTAAAACCAGAGGCTGATTCCCGGTCACAAGTCATTGTCATGGGAAAACATTACGCCACTCTTTCAGCAAGAAAATACTATCAAAAAAAGGATACTCTCTGGAAAATTGCTACTAAAGCATTGGATGATTTACGAGAGAAATACGACCTTGTGATAATTGAAGGTGCAGGCAGCCCAGTAGAAATGAATTTAAAACGCAGCGATATTGTTAACATGGCAGTGGCAAAATATGCTAACGCACCTGTATTGCTAATTGGTGATATTGATCGGGGAGGAATCTTCCCTCAACTACTTGGTACCCTTTGGCTGCTGGAGCCAGATGAGAAAGAATTAATAAAAGGACTTGTCATCAATAAGTTCCGTGGAGACATAACCTTATTTTTTGATGGTGTAAAGATACTTGAAGAAAGAAGTGGCGTCCCAGTTATTGGTGTGGTCCCCTATATACATCACTGTATTCCCGAAGAGGATGCAGTCTCAATTGAGGCCCAGAACTTTGTATCCTCAAGTGATGGTGAAATTGATATTGTGGTCATTCGCCTACCCAGAATTTCAAACTTTGATGATTTTGACCATCTAAACAATGAGCCTGATGTTAGGGTTAGATATGCGGATTTTCCAAATGAGGTCGGGAATCCTTCTGCGATCATTTTGCCGGGTACGAAAAGCACTATGGCTGATTTAGAGTTCTTGCGGGAGAGAGGATTGGCCCGTTATATCCAGGAGTATCAAAAGAATGGGGGCAGGGTGGTTGGAATTTGTGGAGGATACCAAATGCTCGGATCTTTGGTCAGTGATCCTGAAGCAGTTGAATCGGCAAATAGTTCCATGGAAGGGTTGGGACTGTTACCAACAAAAACTATCTTCCGGGGAAGTAAAGCTACTCATCAGATTCGAGGGGTAATTATTGGGAGTGTTGGTTTTCTAGGTGAGATTAATGGGACATCAATCACAGGGTATGAGATTCATATGGGTACCTCAGAATCAGATGACCTTAAGCCCTGGTTGTCAATTGATCTTCGAAGCGGTGAAAGTGTTTCGATCATGGACGGGGCAATTAGCGAAGATGGGAAAGTATGGGGATGTTATATCCATGGTTTATTTCAGAATGGACACTTTCGCAGAGCCTGGCTAAAATCCTTAGGTTGGCAACCTATTGTTATTCCTGACAGCGATCTTCTTTATGATTCTATAAATGAATTAGCTGATGAAATGGAAAAAAGTTTAGATCTGGATTATTTAAGATCTATTCTGGACCTTTGATTGATTGGAATTATTGGGTAATGAAGTCAAGTCAGTGGCGAATTACTATAAGGCTAGAGCAATGGCAGGAGTGAGCGCCAGTAAAAGCAAGTCCATTATGAAAAAATATTGATTTCGAAAATGGGATAACATGATCAACAATTCCTTTTAGCTAATCTAAAAAAGCAATTAGTGTCTCCGTAATCGATCATTTCTAATATCACCACCTTTCCTCCACTCATATTGACTCGGATCTCTTCTGTTATAGTTTTTCGTCAAATTATATCCGTATTGGATAACAGCCGTTATCCGCCAGGTCACAGGCTCGATTCCTACTGGGCTCATCCAGTATACATTCATCGATGCTGAGTCATCAGCGGGGCGGGGGAGTAGAAGCCAGGTTTAGATCCCTAATCATTTTCAACGCACGATATATTAAAGCTCAATGGTCTTGGCATTGGTGCCAACGGGACAAACCACTAGGGTGGGGAAGGGGGATATCAAGAGGGCGGGAATACTTTATCAGTTGGCCGACGATTTCTTCCAATGGTTTTGAGGCAGGGAAAAACGTATTGATTACCAACCTGCCAACAGGCACGACTAGTTTATAGTTAACACCAGCCATTACAGACAGCACCCTGGCCAGAAAGCTCAAAGAAATGGAAAAGGAAAATGCCCACTTTTAACTGGTACCAATAATGGGGGCATGTCAAGGACTTTGTTTTTATGAAGACAAGCTAGAATAAATAACTTCTTTATTGAATTTAATTTCTTGTTTCTTTTTTATATCTGATGTGCAGTCTAGATAGATGGGTTTGAATCTTGATAACCGTTTCTTCATTATTCGAATAGCCTCTTTGCTTTCGTCTATCAATACGAAATGACGGCCATTCTTTCCTGCAGCTTCACCGAATGATCCTGATCCGGCAAAAAAGTCCAATAACAGGTCACCTGGATTTGAATGGACCTTGACAATTCTTTCAAGAATTCCTAGTGGCTTCTGTGTAGGATAACCCGTTTTTTCCTCTCCCGTAGTATGGACAATTGTATGCCACCATACATCTGTCGGAGTTTTCCCCCTTGCGGCTTTTTTTGCTGTGACTAACCCAGGCGCCATATACGGGATTCTATCCATGTCTTCATACCTAAAGGTATATTCTTTTGGATTCTTCGCATACCAAAGAATATTGTCGTGTTTTGAAGGCCAGCGAGTCTTTGATCGTCCCCCATAATCATATGCCCAGATAATCTCATTTATAAAAGAATCGCGGCCAAATATCTGGTCTAGCAATACTTTACAATAATGAACTTCTCGATAATCAATATGAAGGAAAAGACTACCACCTTCATTCAGAACTCGATACGCTTCAATCAGTCGAGGTTGAATGAAACGAAGAAAATTATCGAACTTGTCATTGAAGCCAGAAACTCCAATATTCTCCGTCCTGTATAATTTTCCACCAAACCCCATTCGATCGCCGTTAGTTGAATCTAGGACAGTTTTGACTCTGGTTCTTTGTTGAATCTTCCCAGTATTAAAGGGAGGATCAATATAAATCAAATCAATTGCATCTGATTTCATATTTGATAATATTGGCAAATTGTCTCCCAAACATATAGTATTCATAAATATCCTCGAACGCTAACTTCAGATTTGTTATTCGTTAAAAAGTCGTTATTGCCTGTATAGTACTAATTGAAATATATTCAGATATCATCAATGGAAACCATAGGTGTGTCAAAAGCTCTTTTCCATTCTCCCGTGAAGGGGTCTTTACATATAATTTTAGGAATATTCAGGCTGCCTTCCGCAAATTTCATCCCTTTTCTAGTCAATTTTCTCAACTTATTAGAACCGGCATCTTCTACCAAGCCCCAGGGCACATGACTCAATTTTGAATGGTTTCCATATGCCCCAGGCCCGACTTTATTATTAAGTTCTCTCCTAGATGCACCCTTTGGTGCCCCGTCATTCCATAGAAGAAGAATTATTTTTTTCAGGTAGGGGGAGAAACGCTCTTCTTGCTGTTTAAATGCTACGTTTTTGGCTATTGGAATAGGGGGAAGATCTCGCCCTACAATGCACCGCGGAAGCGGAACCCCATGGCGAGTTAATACTTCTCGAAGAGGGGACGCCAATAGTTCTAATGTAATGTATGGCGAATATCGTCCTAAATCATCATTCACCCCTGAATGAATTAAACTGTATAACGCTTGAGTAAAGGGGCCGCCACTTGGCGAATCGACGGATACCGTAGTTGGGCTGCTTGAAGCCAATAATGCGAATGTCTCAGGGTTTGTCCTGCGTAACTGGTCCTCCATTGCTAGCGGACCGGAAGAAGACGATTGTGATGATATAGCACTACTAAAGCAAGCGTCAATGATAAACACTGGATGAATATCTGATACTGATAATGTGCTCAGCACATCATCAATAGACACTACCGAGGTAGGAAAAATCTCATCTCCTTTAGTATTACATCTCGTATCTGTCAAACAAAAACCAAATGAACCCGACGGCAGTATACACCCGTGTCCACTGAAATAGAGTATTAATATATCACCACGGGCTGAGCGAGTTTGCGCGTACCTCGTTATCCTTTGACGGAACTCATCATTACTTGGATTTCCAAGTAATTCCACGTTAGGTTTCTCAAATAGTGATATATCTGGATGATCCCTAAATATCTCAGATACCATATCTAAATCGAAGGAAGCACCATGGATTGGATCTAATTCATCATAGGTATCAACTCCCGATAAGATCACATGGGTTCTGTCAATGTTCTCCTTTGTCCTTTCTAATAATTCCTGTGTAACTATTCTTTGTCGTGTCATAAAATAGTCCCTGAGATGAACCCGTTGATTGGGAGACGAGATAGTTATTTGGTATTATACATGACGATAACTATCTGATTGTCCAGACGAACTCCCAGATACTGATAGTATAAATGAACCAGATACAAAATCTAGAAAGGAACAAAATCACTAATCGTTGTTTCAAGATCAAGCTCTATATTGAGATAATCCTGGGTGGTCTCAATACTGGCGTGCCCCAACAGCTTGCTGATCTGTGATATCGGAACCCCGGCG
>SDBU01001360.1_pt1 | contig 35183 bp, 68 predicted proteins | sample 2277071 | NCBI WGS metagenome assembly SDBU01 (sample SAMN10397929, study PRJNA504765) | marine sediment metagenome | isolation source: marine sediment core GS08_GC12, 126 cmbsf | place: Arctic Ocean: Gakkel Ridge, Loki's castle | collected 2008 | reverse complement strand
TTATAGAGTGTTCTGGACAGATTGAAATTACTTATGTTAACTCAACAAAACCAGAACATCTTGAAGTCATCGGCAACATCCACGAGAACCCGAAACTACTGGAGGCCAAATGAAAAACCCATTTTTCGCCATAGGCGAACCGTGGCGATATGGATGCCCTGCTTGTCTCCGAACAGGACGGCAGGTCCGTTGGAGGGTTCGTCTGGGAGTATACCATTGTGAGGCCTGTGGACATCGTTTTAAGATTCCGATTGACAGAAACACCGGAAAACTGGCGGTAAAGAAAATATGAGGAGGCAAGGAAATTATGGAACTTAGTAAGATAGTATGTAAAAAATGCGACATGGAAACAGACATGACGATAGACGGATTATGTGAAGATTGCGACAGAGCAGAACAGAGGAAAAATAATGTTTAAATGTGAGTGTTGTGGCCTTGAAGTTGAAAAAATACCAACTATGAAAAAAGGAGAATGTCCAGAGGATGACCTACAGCACCACTTCAAACCGGAAAAATGAACACCTGCTCAACCCCCGACTGCAATAAACCCCACCATGCCAAAGGACTGTGCAGTTCATGTTACAAGGCCGAACAAAGGCGGGACAAAAAGCGGGACAAAAAGCGGGACAAAAAGCGGGACACATCCGGGACACCCACCCCACACCAGACAACACAGTATAATACACCAACCATAGAACGCCACAACATAGGCATTTATTTTATCATAGAATCAGATAGCTACACCTTTGACACGAAGATAGACTGGAGGCCCATAACAGGCCGAAGGGGATTCATTGGCAAGTACAGCCACACATTCATACGTGATGCTCTAGGATATACGTATGACAGGTCTAAGAAGGGCCAGAAGCCACCCTTCTCTGTAGTGAAGGGCCGATACACAAACAAGATAGAGGTATTCATTAACGAGGGCGCAGAGATAGACTCAGACGAGAAGCTCGACACACTCCTAACAGGCATCAAGGGAATACTGGAGACAGACATGGGCGCGGTCCTCTCGGGCCCATACACAAAGAAGTTCAAGGACGGGAAAGATATAACGGACTATACAGTGCCATGCCCCCTGGCGAAGGCATTCGCACAGGCGAGGCCGGAGGAGATTCCTTTCCAACCTGAAAAGAAACCAGACGAGAAGCACAAGCCCATGGTAATTGATACAAGCCACAGGGACTCATGGGAGGGCCACGACAAGCAGCAGGCCGAGGTAATGCGCGAAATCATTAAGGATATGGGAGTAACTGACGTCACAACCACACAACAGGCCATCCTCGTCGCAAGGGCCCCCGGATATATTATTGAAACGAATAATAAGGTGAACGGGATATCTGAGGAAGTGCGGGCGCTTAAGACGGGCACAGTGGGCCTTGAGAGGGCCGTGGAGGGACTTATAGAGCAGAGTGTAAGGCTAGGACACATACAGGAGGATATGGCGTTCAGACCCGACCTTATGGCACACCCGGTAAATGCAGACGGTTCACAGCTGCTTGAACTCAAGATAGAGCTGAAGCAGGAGAAAGAGCATCGTGAGGGCCTTGATGATCGCCTGAAGGCCCTTGAGGGCAAGAGCATGTGGGATATATTGATTGATTACTTACGAGGACGTAGATTAAATGACTGAAAAGGACGTAGAGACCATGACAGACCGAAAATGGGAAAAAATGACGATGCAAGAGAAGGTAGAATATACATATAACAATGAAATTTTAGGACATAGAGTGGTGGCCTTAAAATTGTATAACGGACCGGAAGGATTGACATGCCTTTTTCAATTTGAATCAGGTTTTGTATTACACGCAGGAGGTATAGTTGGGATGGATGACTATGAAGAACGGAAGAGGAGACAAAAGATGACCTGTAAACACTGCGACGCAGAGGGCTGCGACCACACAAAAGAGGAGTGCAAAGATAAGGGAGGAAATCACGATGATTAAGGCATTAAATCTATATGCTGGCATTGGAGGCAATCGTAAGCTATGGCCTTCAAACGTAGAGGTTACTGCAGTAGAGAACAACAGCGAGATAGCAGGGATTTATAAGGATTTCTTCCCTAAAGACAACGTGATAATAACAGATGCACACCGATACCTTTTAGAGCATTATAACGAGTTTGATTTTATCTGGAGTTCCGTCCCATGCCAAACACATTCAAGAATGAGAAAAAACGTTGTAGTTCCTCGAGGACAGGGAAAACCCAAATACCCAGACATGAAGCTCTACGAAGAGATAATATTCTTACAGCACTACTTTAAGGGGGTCTGGTGTGTTGAGAACGTGGTCCCTTATTACGAGCCATTAATAAAACCCTACAAGATAGGCCGCCATTACTTCTGGGCAAACTTCATAATTCCACGTGCACCACATAACAAGAGCAACAGGATAGCAAAGAAGGGGAGTACCGAGAAGGTAAAATCAAAGGCTAAAGGGTTTTCATTGAAGGGTTACAAGTTGAGCCCAGGCTTGATGAAACGAAAAGACCAAATCTTAAATAATTGTGTCGAGCCGTCTTTAGGCCTCCACGTGTTCGATTGTGCATTATATGACATCCTGGGCCCGCCTATAAACTATGGAGTTAAAGTATGACTCTATCCGAGCACTACCAGGAATACAAGGCAGAAGCCGAAAGTAAAGGAGAAGAACCGAAGTCATGGAGACACTGGCTCTATTCAGGAGGGAACTTAAAGTGATACGACCCCAGGAGAACCCGGTGACTTATGGTTATGCCCAGAGCACTGGAAGAGACATCGTTTGTGGAAAGCCAACGCCAAATCGCAAATCTCCTCGGGGTCCTCACAAAATTATAGGAGGCTAAAATGGACATAATGGAGACCATAATAGCAATGAGACGAACACTTGAATTGGGAGGAGATAGACCAAGTAGGTTATATCTTGGGCCACAGATGTACGCAGAATTTATGTTAATACTACACGATAGAGAGAGTGGACATTTCAACTGTTTAGGGTATAGCCCGAGTGTGCCAGAACTCAATGGCAAGGAGACTTTATACGGAATGGAAATAATTCAACAAGATTTCCACGGGAAACTTCTCCCGAGTACATTCATAGGTATGGAATAAGGAGGCCAAGACATGAGAATAGCAGCAACATTGAACTGGGACGGAGACCTCACAGACGAAGACGCAAAGGATTTTTTAAAGGCGATTGAGTATGTGAAGCTCCTGACATCGGACCAGATGAGAATGAACAAAAAGACACACGACGTATTGAGGGCATTGCTTCTGACAACAGATACAGGAGAGATTGATACAGCATCCAAGGACGGAGTGCTCAATCGCCTCAATGGAATAAAGGTCCACATAGACAACAGGAGACCAGACAACACAGTTCAGATATACTGAGGAGGTGACGAGTGATGGAAAAGAAAGTTTATGTTGTCACACAAGGCCAATACAGTGACATGACCATAGAAGCAGTCTTTACAACAAGAAAGAAAGCACAGGCATTCATAGACAATGAAGGCGATATGAATGAGGAGATTGAAGAGTTTGAACTTGATAAAAATCTGAGGCCATTATCAACAATCTTAACGCCGTGCATGGAAAGAAACGGAGACGTTAGAATGGTATTGAAGAGAAGAGATTCTCCAACCAATGCCGAATCAGCAAGAGTTATTTCAAGTTACATGTCCGACCAGTTATATCTAAGATGCGATATTGTAACTGACAGTGAAGAGAGAGCCATCAAAGTATGCAACGAACGCAGAATACAGATTCTTGCAGAAAACCGATGGTCAAAGGAGGCAAACGATGACAAAGGAAAAGGAAGAAGACAAGTATGAGGCGGTCCTTAAACTGGACAGGGCGATAGAGGTCACAAAGAAGTCAAGAGTGCCAATAGAGGAAAAGCTCGAAACATTGCCAGCACTGATATTCATAAAGGACACAGAAGTCTACAGGAAGTCTTCGGAGATTGAGAAAATCAAGCCGAAGATAAAGAACATGGAGCAGGATGCGTTCAACAGGAAAAGGGCAGAGACAGTGGAAGGGGCCAAGGAAGGCGTTACGAAGCCGAAGTACACCGTGGACCAGGCTACCTATGAGTCAAAGCTACAGCTTTCAATACATGACGAGACCTACAAGCAGCTCAAGGAGACCGAGAAAAACCTGCACATCGAGTACGAGATGATGAAACTTGAGAGGATGTTCCTTGAGAACTCATTCAAGGCAGCACGTACCCTCGCATGGCTAAAGGCATCCGCAGCAATCATGGAGACGATAGGATGAACATAGACGCAAAGAACATGGAGACGCTTCATGTCCTTGAGGAATTACAAGAACACGGAAGAGGGATATTCAAACTACCATCGAGGAAAGGAAAACACGACTGGCCCGTGTCTAAGTTCGAAAGACCAAGCGAGTGTCCATACTGTGAACACGAACTGAAGGAAGGACATGAATGGCTATTCCCTCCAAGATGTTCCTATTGGTTTTGTCTTAAATGCAAGAGTGTATTCATGGAAAGACACAACGAACCAGCTCACATTAAATACATAGGACAGAAAAAAGACCACGAAAGCGAATGCACGTATCGTTCTTATGTTAGAGGATATGTATCACAAATTGATTCACAAGGCAACGAGATTGAAGGAAGTAGGACATACCCATGAGCACCCTTAAAATAATGGCAAGGACCTTCTCACGATTCGCAGAGAAGAGACTCAGGCAAGGCCGAACAGGAAGGGCCGCGGAACCCCGGTAAGACTTAACGGTGGAGGCCCACTCCGCTGACTCAAAAAGGAAGCAGTTAAATGAAGATAAAAATTAATCCTGAAGTAGAAATAATCATAACCGATAAAAAAGGTGAATGTTCCACTGCATGTAATTTCAACGGTTGGAATAAATGCAGATTATTTAATAAAAGGGTTCATGATTACAAGAGATTAGACGAGTGTGTGAAATCTCAAGGTTCCCAAAAAGGAGGCAGAAAAGCCGATGATTTGTGAACGGAAGGACGGCAGAAAAGGGTGTTCAGGGTGTCCACATGGAAAAGAACACAAAAGAACCCCTGCTTGTAAAGAACCCTGTAAAATAACAGGATTAAAATGTATTCCTAATACCCAAAACAACGGCAGAAAGGCCGAGGAGTAAGTGAAAATCATGGAATTGTATAGAACTCGACACGGAAACGCCTTTCATTTACCAAACCATAAGCCAAGCAATAATATGCTGTTATGGAATTGGGCGAAAGGCAAGATATTAAAAACAATACTCAAGGAAACAGAACCACCAGAAACGGTAAACCCATGTTTAAAATGTTTCCCTATGTGCCGATAGCAAAATAAGGAGGCAGAAAATGATTTCATACAAAAAAGAAACTCAGATATTGAAGGAAGAATTAAAAGAACAAGAAAAAATCCTGAAATGGCTTACAGAAAGATTCATCCATCACACCCATGCCGAACTATCAGAACGTGAAGATACCTTAATTGGGAGTGGATTATATTCAATAGAGCTAAAAAACATGCTCAGTGAAAAGAAAGAAAAAATGGAGAAACTGAAAAAGAGGCTTAATGTACGATAACCCAAAGTAATGGCAAAGGAGGATTGATAAAGTGAAATTTGAACCAGGATTATCAACAACAGGCAACCATGCTAAAGGAGTGGCACAGTGGCTAAAGTATTGGCATATACCATACAATTTAAGCCCAGAAGGTATGAAGGTTACAACACATCACGACAACAGCAAAGATTTACATTATGCTATGGGGTTAGAGGCAAAAGGTGTAGTGCCACCCCCCAAGCACAACCCCCCCCCAAAAGGAGGCAGAAATGTATAAAGTAGAAATAAAATTCGATACACCTGTGAAGAAAAAAATAATCAAAGAGAAAATAAACGATTTGTTTGCCGATTTGATGGTAGGTCGCAAATATCTTCTTTCAATAGAGGAAAAGTGAGCCACCGATAATCGCCACCAAAGGCCATCCATAACACATAGCCACACACAGAACCCGGCACGACTTGGCAGTAAATCAGTGGAGGACTGGCAAAAAAGGATGAAATATGGGGAGGTTTTATATAAGATAACGCTATATAAAATGTAGTTATACAATATATAGCTAAAGAGGAGGCAAAAAAAATGGAATGGATAAATGTCAGAGACGGGGAACGCCTTGAGTTCCCAGAAGAAAACGGCTCAATCGTAGATGGATGCGAAAGAAATGAAGACTGCACATGTGAAGAGTGCAATCCCTACGGATAAAGATGCCAGACCTTGAGCAGAAAATAGAGGACAAGGCCCAGAAGGTCATTGACCTTGTGGAATACTTTGCGGATAAGACAGACGACCCAGAGAACCCATTCTACAAGAAGACAAAACAGGACATTGCCCTCATGCTCTTGACATCAGTATTCCAGGAAGCGCATGTGGCATGCGAGGCAGCCGACATCATCAGACAGCAGTATGGCCTCGGAATAATAGAAGGCCGGAAACTTCAGATATTTTAGAGGAGGCAAACAACGATGCCAGACTATGAAGAAGACCTAGAGAAACTGTGTCCAGAGAGACATGAAAGCTGCGTAGGGGATTCCTGCGCAAAGTATGTGAAGATACCATCACTAGAGATAGCGGGATGCGCAGAGAATGTACAGGCCAGAGTCCTAGCAGTGATAGTGAGGATATTAGACAGATGAGACTCATTGACGACAAGATACTCCGATACCTGAAGAAGGAGGGCAGGGCAACCCTGAAGATGATATCAGAGGGCATCAAGGAGAACAAGGAGTACACATGGCAAAGGCTGCAGGTCCTCACGGCAGCAGACCCCCCGCTTGTAACGAAGGTGGCCCAGGGGGTTTACGAGGCGGTGGGGAGTAAGAAATGACTACCTGCAAGTATGAGACAGACTCTGGCAACTGCAAGAACAAGAGAGTGATGGCAGCATCAATACATCATAAAGGGCCAGGAGAGCCGCCCTGCGACCTTGACAACCAGAAGCTGTGCCTTGAATATGAGGAGGAGAAATAATGGACGATGGACAGTTTGAGAAGATACATGCAGCCTTCGTCAAGAGCTATAACATTGATGCTGAATGCGCATGGTATCCAACGCAGAGGCCCTTCATAAATCTGCGTGAGAAAGTGAGGGAGATATTGAAATGACAACCATAGGATTCAAAGAACAGTTCGCATCAGCAGTCGAGAACGACATAAAGCTCCAGTCATTACGTCCTGCAAATTGCATCAATAGGAAAGGTTGTGGAGCACTCAGGAAAGGATTATGCGACCTCATGACCTGTGAAGAGTACGAGCATAGAATCAAACCCGGCGACACCCTGCAACTCTATACAGGACTGATGCAGAGGAAGTATTGTAAACACAAGGAAAATCTCGACAAGGAAGGTCGATGTAAACCTAAACCCATCCATAACTTCTGTGCCATATCTGGAGAGGCCTTGTGGAAATGTAGTTACAAAGGTGCAAAGCTCCTCAAGACAGCAACCTGCACAGCGAGCAACCCCATACGCTTCGAGGACCTAACAGAGGAGGACGCAAGGCTGGACGGATTCGAAAAAACCTGCCAAGCATTATGCGATGACAGATGCCACAAGGGACAGCCCTGCCTGTCACACAGTAACAAAGGGGCTCTAAAAGAACTCAAGGATTTCCTCATCAAGACCTACGATGCAAAACCCAAAGATGTCTTCCAGGTGATACGATGGCAGTAGAGTGCAACAATAAAAAATGTGGGCATAGGTTCTCCTGTGAGCATGGATGCGCCCATACAAAACTTGCAGAATGTGAACCCCCGTGTTTTATTCACAAAGATGCCAGGTGTGTGAGCGTGAGATGATGGTCTTTAATTGGATAGAGCGGATTGTAAGTGAGGCAGAGAGTGAGTGGGCAGACAGGAGAGGATTAGAGAAGAAAGAGGAGCTCTTAAATACATATCCTTTTGGACTTAGAGGCTATGTGGGAGAGGTCTATCGGACAAGAGGCAAGAGAGTCAATAAGATGAGAGGCTTTAATGAGACAGGGCTTTGGTCAGAGGAGTCAGTCAGAGATACTTATCCAGACATATATGAGGTAGTCTATCAGGCAAAGCTCTGCCCACATGGTGATTTTGTCTTGACCTTATTCCATAACCAGCTTGACCTTGTAGGCAAGGAGATTATCATCAGAGAGTTTGGCTGTGTAAGACATGCCTTTCATTGGTTAGAGATAGGGCACAGCTCCTCAGAGGTCTATCCTCAAGATGTGAGTGTGTTAAGATGATATACAAGGAGGGGAAGTTCAAGTACAGGACAAAGACCGGAGCATGTAAATACTTCAGTGGAGTATGCCCTGTGAACAGGCTGCAGAGGAATCCGGAGGAGGACGTATGCCTGACCTTCTGCATACCGAGCAGGGATGACAGGAAGGCGAGGAAGAAAGGAGATGACACAAAAACCGACTTAAAGAAATTCAAGAAACGCCAACAAAAGGGGGCATCCAAAAATGCTTAAAGTGATTTCTAAAAATAAATTACCAGAAGGATGGCAGCCCGTTTTATTTAGTACAAGCTCAAGAATACTTTATGAGAAATTACCAGGAAAAAAAATTAGTGTAGACATCCTTCCATCTGCAACTAAAAATATAAGGGGAAAAAAGATATTTAGAGTAAGATATGAAATTGAGGATGCTATATCACAAGCAAAAATAGCAATTGGGGATAAAGAAGCAAATCACATAGCCCTAAAAATCATGCATGAACTCAATGCTAATGAGGTCATATAAAGATGAATACAAATGACTACCCATCCCTCACAAAACGCCAAGCGGAAGTCTATCACCTTCACAAAGTTAAAAAGCTCAAGCACAAGCAGATAGGTGAGAAGCTCGGGATTAAGTGGCAAACCTCACGCACACTATATTATCGTGCTTGTAGGGCATTAGAGAAGATGGAAGCAACGCTTGAGAGTGTTAAAGGGAGGAAGGACAAGTGAGCGGATATATAGACCAAGATACAGTAGACCATTTGATTGATGGCATTCTAAAGATGACCAACAGAACTTCTATTCAAGATGATTCTATTATTGGGGCAATTATGTTCTATGTTGGCAATGGTAAAAAATATCAGAGGGGGGAATAATAATCATGGGGCGAAAGATACCGTTTGAGAATGTAGTAAAGAACCTACAGGCAGGGAAATACAGAGGGAAGATACAACAGGCAGATTATGCAAATACTGGAGTACAGTTATTTCAAGAGAGACACTTTGCAGATAATTTAGGCGTTCAATCCCGCTGGTTAAGGGAAATAGGACTTATTAAAATTACTGAACAAGCTGGATGGAATCTTCCAACTGAGCCAACAATTGAGGAGTTACTTAAATTTAAAGATATTATATTACAAAAAGGAGGCCATCAGTGAACCTTAAATCTGAAATCCGGACCCTCAATAAGATGCTCGCTGCCCTCGTTGACATGCTTGAAGAAAAGGGCATCCTGACACACGAGGAATGGGACAATAAAGTAAAACAAGAGCTTGAAGAAACCAAGGGATTAAAAAAGCTCTAAATGAGGACTAAAAATGGAGATGATTGACAATGGGACCAATACCAAGAATAACCCAACGGAACCCTTTTAATCATCCAGCACAGAATCAACACTGGAAACGCATGATAATTAAAGGTGTTGTTGGAGTTTACACGATAGGGGGATGGACAAATATGAGGGCCCTATCTGTATGGGAAAAGCACGGACAGCTGGAATTAGGAGAGTAAACAATGCCCCCAAAACTTAAAATAGAAAGAATCCTGAAAATCATAAAGCTAAAGCAGGAACACCCATCATGGGGATGGAAGAAACTGTCAAAGGAAACAGGGATATCAAAGAATACAATCAAGAGATATATTCTAATGTTCGAGAATAGCACAACGGAAATGATTCTCCTGGAGGATGTAATACCATCACAGCATTGCAAGGAGTGTAAAATAATAGTAAGGAACTCATTCTATAAGGAGTGTCCAAACTGTAAAAAGGAAATGAAAAGAGGGGTTAAATAGAAATAAACCGATTTGGTAATGTACTTAGAACCCCACTAAGTATCTCCTAAGTTGCCACGCATCACCTCTCTGGCCTGCGAAAGCGGGCCGGAGTATGCGTTGGATTACGTAGGAGGCAAAGCGATATGGAAACGGAACCGATTCTTCAGATTGTTGCCGGAGCCCTAACATTGTGTCTGGGCCGGGCAGGTATGGTTTACCGAAAGTACAAGGGGAAGTGGGATGAATTGGTCGATGTCATCAAAGCAGTCGACGAAGCAATAGAAGACGACAGGATTACAAGAGCAGAACTGAAGAAAATCCTGAAAGAGGTCTCAGACCTAAAATAGAAGTCACTTCCCGCAAGGGAATGACAGGCAAACCATCGTGTTTGTCTCCTCGGGAGCGGGCCTCCGGGCCCACTCCTCTTTACGGTTATGAGACTATGAGAAGTGGAACAGGACTGAAAAACTACACGACTAAAATCAAGGTAGAACAGACAGTCATGGAAATTGAGAAGGTTCTCTCAAAACATGGTGTCTCTGACATCTGGAAGGAATACTCAGGGGATGGGGAAATAAATGGAATGAATTTTGTTGTCAAGACAGAGCACGGGAAGATTCCATTTAAGCTGCCGGCAAATATCACTGCAGTACAACAGGTCTTAAAGAACCAGAAGAACGCAGGAAAATTAAGTAAGATTCCATGGCACGCGATAAACGATATGGCACAGTCTAGACGAGTCGCATGGAGAATAATACTGGATTGGATAGATGCACAGATGGCCCTCATAGAACTGGAGATGGTGACAGTGGAGCAGGTATTTTTACCGTATGCCTATGACCCAGTCAAAGAAAAGACACTATATGAATCTCTAAGTGAGAAACGGTTTGTAGGGATGTTGATGGATGGAATGGAGGCCAAACAATGAAAAATCACCGTAGCCCCGGTAAACGGCCTAATCTCTCGACGGGCAACGGAAGTCCAAATTAAGAAAAAGGAGATAGCGCAATGTTAGACTATACAAAACTCGGAGACTTTGAAAATACTAAGGCCAGAAGATTCATGGTAATCGGCCTCATGACAAAGAGGGCATCCCCCCCAGAGATTGAGAAAAACATAAACAAGTCCTTAAAAGACCAGGGCAAGAGGGCCGTATCCCTGAAGACAATCTACAGGGACATGAAGCATATTAAGGACCTGATAGAGGCAGGAGACCCATTACCCCCGGCAATAGCCCGGGCCCACGGAGAGGAGTTCTATGAGCAGAAGATAAGGGAGCTTGAGGCCTTTGCCTCTCAGACAAGGAAGAGCAACCCTAACGCATACCTCGGAGCACAGAAGGAACTCATAAAGCTCCAGGGTGAACTCCTGAAACTGCAGGGAGCATCAGTGGAGAGGATAGAACACACGGGAATCATTAAGCAGGAGGTGAAGATTGCAACAGACGAAGAACTCAAAGACTTTGACAGTACATTCAAAGAACTCTCTAAAAGAAGGCCTAAAAAGGATATTGATTAAAACCATACTTGAAAACCCTTACATACCGCACAATCCGCATATTTTGTGGAAGTGTGAAAAACACGGCACGAGGAAGAAAGGGAATAATCCATGTCGATGCAAAGACTTAATCACAAAATCCCCACAAACGGAATATCTCTTAACACCAGAGGATGAGGCCCTTTATGGAGGAGCTGCGGGAGGAGGCAAGAGCGATGCTTTGTTAATGGGCGCCTTGCAATACGTCTATGTGCCGGGATATGCCGCCATACTCCTGAGACGGACATACACCGACCTAACGCTCCCAGAGGGGCTTATAGAACGGGCAGAGGCATGGCTCGGGCCCACGAACGCAAAGTGGAGCGAGAAGAAGAAGACCTGGAAGTTCCCCTCGAACGCAACACTATCCTTCGGGTTCCTCGAGCATGAAAAGCACAAGTTCAGATACCAGGGCGCGGCATTCCAGTACATAGGATTCGATGAGCTGACCCAGTTCACCCAATCACAATACAGATATCTATTCTCACGCCTGCGACGTCTGGAGAACACGCACGTACCGTTGAGGATGCGCTCGGCATCGAACCCCGGGGGAGAGGGCCATGACTGGGTGAAGCAGAGGTTTATCATTGAAGGCGAAAGTAAGGGCAGGCCTTTCATCCCCGCAAGACTGGAGGACAATCCAGCACTAGACAGGGATGAGTACGTCAAGTCCCTGAACAAGCTCGACCCCACAACAAGACAGCAACTCCTGAAGGGTGACTGGACGGCAGCGCAGCCAGGTAATATGTTCCAGCGGGGATGGTTCGACATCGTTGAGGAAGCGCCGGCACAGATGAAGCGGGTCCGTTACTGGGACCTTGCGGCAACGGAGGCAAAGGAAGGGAAGGACCCGGACTGGACTGCGGGAGTCCTTATGGGGGAAAGCGAGGGGATTTATTACATTCTAAATATCATAAGGGCCCGGATATCAGCGAAGGCAGTGGAGGACCTTGTAAAGCAGACCGCAGAGCTTGACGGGCATGAGGTCATGATTTACATGGAGCAGGAACCCGGGAGCGCCGGGAAGAGCAGCATAGACCATTACGGGCGCAACGTCCTGAAGGGCTTTGCCTTCTGGGGAAAGAAGACAACGGGCGCTAAAACGATGAGGGCCGCACCACTGGCCTCCGCAGCCGAGGCAGACAACGTGAAGCTCGTTCGTGGCCCATGGATAGGAGACTTCCTCGATGAGGTCGAGCAGTTCCCGTTAGGCTCACATGACGACATGGTTGACGCAGGAAGTGGGGCTTTTGAAATATTAAGCGCAGGCTCTGATGAGCTGGCATGGATAGACGCAAGTGATTTAACATTTTAGGAGAGTGAGTAAGTATGGAAATGATAGGGAAATGGACACCAACAGTGGCAATCAGCCACGCAGAGGGCTGCGTGACGAACGCAATAATATCCCCGGAACTGGCCCAGAAGATATTCAGGCTCGTGACGGATGAGCTTAATGGAACTGGGGAAGGGCCGAAAAAAGACATTGAGACAATCAAAAGAGAGTGCCACGAAAGATATGCACCAGATAAACCGCCATGTAATGCATGCACAACGAAAAAAGAATGTGGGTACATTATAGTAACAAAGGCCAGAGACCCCGAAAATATACATGAAGGAATATCTTCTGCAACACCGGAAAAATCTCCTAAATTTTGTGCAGTCGAGGGTTGCCTGACCCTTGCAGAGGAAGGCTACGGAGTATGCGAGTTCCATGGAGGAGGAGAGCCTGAAGGAAGGTCCAACGTACAGGTAAGCGACCCGAAGAAGAGTGAGCACACGGGAGGCAAGCAGAGTCATCCAACTATAGATGAGGGCCTGATATTGCTAAAAGAAGGGAAGAAACCAGACGAAGTTTTTAGAATACTCGAAGAGAAGCATGGAGACAAAGGCCCATCAAGGAATTTAATCTATCAATGGAGATACAAGCTCAAGAAGGCTGGCGAGTTGCCTGACAAGGGGGCCAAGGAAGAACCTACAAAGAAGGCCCCAACCTACGACGGCCTCCACTCAGTCACAAGGAAACCCGAGGACTTGATGATAATAAAAGGGGAGGTCATGTGCCCCAAGACATCGGTGGCGACTGAATGCGAGGGACAGGAATGCAATACGTATATCGGAACCCTGCTAGTAGACGGAGAACCCCATATAAGATGTGCGAAGGCAGGGGGTTGAACTATGGGAGAAGACAATACCGACTTTTATATCTCTAGAATCGTTGAGAAGACAAGTGCCACAGAAACCAAACGGACAACGATAAAGGCAGGCGGTAAAACGAAGGAGGCAGCCCTGACACTTTTCAGGGAGGCCGAAAAGGGAGGCGAGTGATATGGGAGAGCAAGACGACAAGATATTTGAGTACAGGAATGAGTCACACCCCCACATAGAGGGAGCGGTGACAGGGCGAAGGAAGCTCTGCGTCAGGTGGGACGTACTCCTCAGCGTGATAGTTGAGCGGATTGTAATTCAGGCGGGAAGCCTCGGCACGATGCTGGCCTCAGTTGTATGGTGGGCCCAGAGCAGAGGGGGGCTGTGCTGATGGATGTTCCAGAGCGACTACATTGTATTGACAGAACGACACCGGAGAGCTTAGGGGGATGTGAAGAAGAGAATAGGCCTCCATGTCCTTTAGAGGAGAAAATAAAAAGAGGGAGGTGGCAAGGGCATGTTCCTTGTTGGAGTGCCTCATGGCAAGAGGCACATAGACTCGAAGGATGTTCTTTCTATCCTGGTCCTTTTTGCAAGAGAGGCGCACCAAAGGAGAAGATAATTTCTTGTAAATTCCATATAGAGGTTGAATAATGGCCTTCCTAAAAGGAACCCTAATAAAGCTCGGCACAAGGACAGCCTACTATTGGTTCCCGAAGCAAATCAGAATCAAAGACAGGCTCGTACCATGGTGGCCCTTCATTATCCGGCAGAAGCATGAGACGAAGCACTACTATATCCTGAAGAAGAACAACGGGCAAATCCTCAAGACCTACAGGATACCGCTGCTCGACTATATCTGGACTCGCATTGAGAAGGTCGACAAGGAGTACCTGCTGACATTCACAGAGGTCCACGATGACATGATGGAAGGGGATTATGACAACTACGTGACCCACGAGCCGGACAAATTAATCGGAAAGGAAGTGGAGGTCTGGACTGACGTGAAGGACCACAAGCACTTCGGATTCATTGAAGAGCATTACCCGTTCAGGATTAAGGAAGTAGAATAATGGAATATGCCCCCGACCAATGGATTGAAGAGATAAGGCTAGTTGGAACTGAAGGGGAAGTTGTAAGTAATCTTCATTTCAAATCAGGATATACCGAATTAAAAGGACGTTTTATGTTTTCTGTAGACGAGGAGTATTCGGATATTTTAAGAAAGAAGAAGGAGGTCGAATAATGGAAAAGAAACTACTTGAGGCCATGGCCGAAAAGGTACATGACGCATGGTGGGGGGAGAAGAAGGAGCAGGGATTTCATAACCAGAAGGATTGCGACCCCAAGAATAAACCACCTTCGGAAGACGAAGTGAAATACTGTGATAACTGGCCCGACCTAACAGGAAATGAAATTGTAGAGAGAGAATTATGCAGGGGAGAAACCAGGGCAAAACTTCAATTTAGTGGCCCAGGGTGTCAAGGTTGCGACCATTGGATTACAGGGAAAAGAATAACGAAAAACGAGATAAGAGGATTCTGTTCAAAATGCCACAAGGACATGAAGCCTTACTCAGAGCTCGACGACACGACAAAGAACCTCGACAGGGTTATGGTAATGAAGTTCGAGATACAACTTGAGGAACTGGGATACATAATATTACGAAAGATTGACATGAGCGTTCCGAGGGAGGCATCACTAAAGTGACAGAATCATTCGACACAGAGCACGACAGTGACGCAGACACCCGGAAGACAAGGGTAAAGAAGTTCGGAAGGGACAGTGAGATTGACGAGGTACTGGGGAAGGCCTTAAAGCATGGAGTACGACACGGAAGGCACAAGACGCGAATACTCGGCAGGATGGACCTGACAGACGTGCCCTCTGGATTGAGCCAGAAGATTATGCCTCTGCCATACACCTGCGTACAATGCGGAAAGGCCCACCTATCCTATGTGCTGAAGTGTGTCCTCTGCGGATGGCCCTCACCAATCGGACTGATAAACTGGAGGCGATAAGATGAGAAAAAACGATTTTGAATTCTATTGGATAAAGTCAGATGGAAGAATCCTGAACGTAACTAGAGAAAAGGCAAGTAGAGTTAGGAAAAACCATAATTCCTTGATTGTTGGAATTTATCAAAGTGCCATAGGCATTTGGAAAGGTTGGGAAGATTGTATAGTTTTAAGTGGTAAACAGAAAGACGCATTTTTAAAAGCACTTGATATTGAATGCAATGAATCCCCACTTAAAAAATTGTTGGTGGACGATTGACTAAATTGAGGAGATGAATTGAGCATACTGAGAGACAAGGACTGGCTGGCAATCATAGTCCACTACAAGATATTCACGAACAACAGCGACGTAGTAAAGGAGCTATTCGAGAAGCCTGTCAAGTTGTATCTGGCATACTTCACACTCATGGACTACTGGATGTATTTCAGATATTCCCACGTGCACAATATACCCTTCAATTACATGGCGCTGTTTGGAATTGTAGTCATGCCGTTCTACATAGCCACCCAGTATAAAATCGGAAGGTCAAGGCTAGTAAGGGCCATGCAGAACAAGACAGCGCAATTAACCAGGACTCATAACGACGGGCAATGGGAGAGATTATTCGCAGATGTAAAAGAAATCAAGGAGGAAATTAAATGAAGCGTTCAAGGAAGGACAGGTTAAAAGAAAAACAGAGAGAAATCAATGAGAAGGCCCATAAGAAGAACGATGAGGAAAATGCGAAGCTCCTGGAGATTTCAAAGAACTGGCACACGAAAGGAGAAGACGCACTATTCAGCATAGACAATATCTCGTTCATGGGAGAGGAACTGGGAGACTTCATGGTAGACCCGAATAGGCCAAAGTTCGGCAAGGTATTCCTGATAAAGAAGCACATCAAGCAGATACCGAGGGCATTCACCCTCATGCCGAAGGTAGGCGATTTCAAGGTCAAGAAATTCCAGACTATGTATCTTCTGGAAATTGCTAAAGAGTGGACAAAGAGAAATGTAGCGAGGGACAAGAGCGTTCTGGAACACAGGAAAATGTTTGACCCGGATGATGATTTCACTTCCCACGGATTCCCTGAGTTCGCATGGAAGGCAATGCTTAACGTGGCCACGATAATCGAGGCAGACAGCTTTTATGATTCGGCAATAACAGACCTGGCCATGACGTTTATATCAATCCATGAGACCTGCGACATAAACTGGAGCAACCACATAATGAAGTGCAATCGGTGTAATGTGAATATGATATTCGCAAATTCAACCACAGACCAGGCAGGAATAATATGGCTGAGTTTCGTATGCCCCAAGTGTCAGGCCAGTGCAAGCTATGGGAAGGACATGTATCTCAGGGAAGTAATGGCAATGATATACGCAGGAGAATTGATGGGACACCAGACATACATGATGAAGATGCACTTTGAGAAAGACCACCCAGGAGTATTAAAAGACTCGGAACTGGGGAAGTATCCGAAATGTGTCAAGGGGTGTGCTGCCTGCAAGGGGATAGACGACGAGAGGAATAGGCTGCATAAACAAAACACGACACTGCTAAATAAATATCTGACGCTATTCCATGAACTCTTCCAGATAACAAACCCGTTCACAGGAGAGGCTTATGCAGTGAAGAAGAAACCCGAATCTAAAGAATAAAGGAGTGTGAAGATATGACAACTAGATTTATAGGATTATCACTAACACCAGAGCTAGTTGAGGAGATAGATAGAAGAAGAGGCATTATCCCTCGAACTCGTTACCTTGAGTTCACTTTAAGGGATTTCTTTGGATTAGATGAATATAACTACCCATGAACGAGGTAGATAAAGTGATTCTATTCAAGTCCTGTCGCAACTGCGGAAGAATCCCATATTTCGATGAACTCAGAGATACTATCCATGATGAGGAAGAGCGAAAGAAAACGATAAATGCGCACAAGAAGACCCACTGCTGGATGTGCAAGCATTATCCGAAGCACCCGAGGGCGGCCAAAAGTTCGTACAAGAAATCATACTGGGTGAAGGAAGTTGTCAGGGGGCCGTAGGAGGAATAATGCGAAAGAAGAACGTGGACTGGGTTGAAATCTCAAAGGAGTTCGTAGGACGTTCCCCGAGGGTGTCCTATGCCATGATAGCGGCAGAGCGCAACCTTGACCCACGGACAGTCAGCATCAATATCAAGGAGACCCTGAACACGGCATTGATTTTACTCGAGGCCCATAAAGAAATCAAATAAAAAAGGAGTGATAGAAATGACAAAGGAAAATGAAGAAATAAAAGAAAAAGACATAGAAGAAATAAAAGGAAGATTGAACGCCATAGGTTGTGATTTGGGTACAATAGCCCAAAGAACCCAAAAGATATATAGCGATTTAAAAGGGGAAATGCGAGAAGAAGAAGGAAGACAAGATAACCCCTCAGAGGGCCACATCCCAGAAATAAATCACAAACTTGGTATTGCTGAATCTTATCTGCAAGACATCAAAAAAGACCTTACGGATATTGAAGGAGTAATCTGATAAAGAAATCAAGTAAATTATTTATAGCAGAACCCCCAATATTTCTGTATTAGGAGAATAAATCAAGTGAAAATCGGAGCATGAGCCCTAGTGTTCCTACGGGGACGCTAGAAGAAAAAATAAAAGTGGAGACCATACACCACGGTGTACAGCCGAGTTGGGGGGATACTCTCCCCCAATCTCTATAACTATTTTTACTCTAAACAACAGATAGACATTTAAACAAAATGTAGTCAGTATAAACATACCGATGCGCATCGTTCCGTTATCGGTGAGTTCTAAATTTAGAAATATTAAGAAGGTAGTCACTGACCCAGAAGTGCTTGCCGACGTACTTGTGAAGGGGAAGTATTTTGCATACAAGGACATAGCTTCACTTGCAGGAGGAAGGCCGGACATGCCGGAATCCAGAATGCTCCAGACGGGGGTTCAGCTCCCGCCAGTTTATTCATATCAGTATCTGAGGGCGGTGGAGAAGAAGGTCTCGATACTAAGGACAGTGAACCTCAAGATAAAGCAGGAGCTATTCAGGAATGGGGGAAGCTGGCAGCCAAGATTCGCAATGAAGTGTTCGGATGAATCCTGCGGAGAGGAGTTCGAGGAACCTGTGGATAAGTGCCCGAGATGCAATGGAAATGATTTTCTGAAGCCCTCAATGATAGGGAAGAACGACTTCGAAAAGGTACTGGCAAGCGCGAACCTGAATAACCAGAACCTGCTTGAGATATTCGACGAGATAGAGGAAGACCTGAATACAGGAGATGATGCCTACCTGGTAACACCGAAGAGAATCCTGGCAGACCCAGGGGAAGGCAGGCCGATGCTGTGGCCTACGGAAACGTTCAGGGGCGACCCTGACCTGTTCAGAAAGGTGACAGACAGGAAGGGAATCCCTGGAGGGAAATACTGGAAATGTCTAAGATGCAGGGAGGATGAAGGAAAGCCCATTGTAAAGGTCGAGGAGGATAGGGAGAAGGCAAGGGCCCTGAAGTGCGACAATGGACACGAACTATATGAAGTGTTCTATGTGGCTACCAATTATCAGGGCATGGAACCGATGTACTACTATATCGAGGGAGAGGTCGTGCATGTCTCGAAGTACAGTCCATCGAAGCTGTACGGATTCTCGCCAATAATAACGCTCTACAATGAATCCCACTCGCTGTTCCACATGGACCGAAGGATAAGGATGCGATTCGAGAAGGGCCGGGCTGAGGGTCTAATCCTCATCCCAACAAAGAACGAGACCTCATTGGAGAAAATGAAGAAACGCATGAAGGAGGAGAAACAGGATGACGAAAGCTATCTCGGAATGATGGCGGTTGACCCAGATGCAAAGCACCAACCAACTTTCTTACAACTACTGGGAACTTTCGGAGATAATCAGGTACTGGAAATCAAGCAGGAACTCAAGGAAAGGATAGGCTCACTGTACGGGGTGTCCCTTGTGTTCCAGGCAGACACAAGCCAGGGAGGAGGACTCAACAATGAGGGCATCCAAATCACAGTAACGAACAGGGCCATAGAGAAGGGCCAGAACATTTACAATGATAAGCTCTTGCCGTTCCTGATGCGACAGTACGGAGTGATTGACTGGGTATGGCAGCTTAACCCGAACGAAGAACAGGACCAGGTTGCTGATGAAGACCTGAAAGCCAAGAAGATAGCAAACGCAAGGGGATATCTAGAACTGGGATACGTGAACGAGCTAATGCCTAACGGGGATTTCACTTTTGAATATGACCCGGACAAGGCAAGGGAATTGCGCTCAACACAAGAACCAATGCAGGAACCATTGGGACTGTTCGGTAACGGAGGCCAGAGGTTCACAGGAGAGCCAGCGAATCTCAGGAGGTCAATGGACGAAGAGGTTCAGGACAGCATGCAGAAGTTCATCGACCCAAAGTTCGACGATATCCTTGAGGCACTCGACAAGGGAGCGATGTTCTCAGCGTTCGAGGGAATGTCAAAGGCACAGGCGAATCAAGTCAGGATAACAATGCTTGAATCCATGACACAGCCACAGGGATACAGCGTAAGCAGTGTAGTCAAACACCTGAAGGAGAGATTGCCGGAAAAGCTGCACAAGAATCTCAGGCTGATAGCAAGGACGGAGATCCAGAGCATCAAGAACGTATCGAGGAAACTCGAATATGGAGACAGGGACCCGGAGGGATTGTTCAAGTTCCAGTGGATAGGGCCCACGGACAAAAGAACGACAAAGACCTGCAAGGCGATAACGAAGAGAGTAGGCAAGGGAGTATCCATGAAGGAACTCCAGAAAATCATAGACGAGGAAGCAAAGAAGGAAGGATTCGACCCGAGGCCTATGCTCCCTCACATCAACTGTAGGCACACACTGAGGAGGGTTGTATTGTAATGTTCGAGATGAGCGTGGAGGTACAGGAAGGGCCCGGGGAAAAGAATCTCGGGGAGATACTGGCAAATTTCAAAGAGGAGGGTGCGCTGGAGGTTGTATTCGATGCACCGCACTCAGCAGCGATTGAGTTCGGCTCAGACCCACACTTCCCGCCAGTGGAACCCCTGATAGGATGGGCCAGGAGAAAGCTCGGGTTATCCGAAAAGGAAGCGAAGAAGGCCGGCCACGCAATCGCATGGAAGATATTCCACCATGGAACAGACCCGCAGCCGTTCTTTAGGCCAGCGATAGACCAGACAAGGGTAGAGATTAACCAACTTCTGAAGAAGGGGTACAGCATGGAGGACATGGCAGACCTGATTCTCCAGAGAGCGCAGGACAATATTATATTAAAGGAGATATCAGACGAGGGGACGCTTCTGTCAAGCGGAAAGGTCAGGAGGGTCAGATGAAGAAGGCAGACAAGGACAGGAGGCTATTCGGAGGGTGGGCCTCAGTTGAAGTCATAGATAAGCAGGGAGAGAAGGTAGACATCGACGCATTCAAGGAAGTCATGGATGCGTTCATGGACATGGGAGGGAACATAATCGACACCCATTCGAACAAGACAATAGCAAAGGTTCTGGATTACGAGTTCAAGAAGAAGGACGGCAAGGAAGCCCTCTGGCTCAATATGGAAGCCTACGACCATTACGATTATCATGATGACGTCTGGGAGAAAATAAAGAGCGGTGAATATGGAGGACTTAGCATGGGAGGGCGCAGGAAGAAGGGAGAGTTCGAGCTAAAGTGCGATACAGACGGATGCCACAATTCCGTCAAGGGGATTGAACTCTTCGAGGTAAGCGTGGTGGACAATCCAGCGAACCCGGAGGCAACAATAGAGGAAGTAAACAGTATGGCAAAGAGCGACAGGCCATTAACATTCTCGATGATATGCCCCAAGGGAAACGAGAAACCGTGCTCTGACTGCGACGTGGCAAAGATGTCCGTGGAGGATATCATGAAGCCAGCAGCGTTCGACAGGTGCATAGAGGCACTTGAGGACGACCCTAGCATTGACAGCCCTCATGCCGTGTGTCAGGAGACAGTCGGCAAAGGGTGTAACGGTAACCCCTCCAAATCGGAGGATACCAAAACAGGAGGTACACAAATGACGGAAGCAGAGAAGAAGGCTGAAGAGGCCAAGAAAGACGGTACTCCTCCAAAAGAGGAGGAGACCAAAGAACTGAAAGGAGACGGAGATCCCATGGAGGACATGCGTGAACGCATAGCGGCCATTGAGCAGGTAGTAGCCAAACTGGTTGAGACGAAACAGGACTCCGAGGATGAGAAACCAGAAGAGAAACCAGAAGAGAAACCAGAAGAGGAAGAAGAGAAGGTAGACACAGCCCTGACAGCCGTAAAAGAGGTCAAGGAAATAGTTACCGACCTGAAGAAGCAACTTGAATCTCTGAAGGCCCCAGTGCCAAGCAAAGATGCAGAAAGGCCCGATATGGCTAAGACAACCCCTGAAGTCGAAGGAGACACAAAGCTCGACATCCTGAAGGCGGCAGAAGAGATGAGCCACAGGGAAATCGCAGAAAAATTTCCAAGGAGCTAGGAGGAACTAAAAATGAGTAAATTTTTCAGAACCATACAAGAAATGGCGGCCTGGTATTACAACGAAGCAAATATCCCCGCCATAAATGCAGAGATGATGAAGGCAGATGCGCCTATACAGATAGGCACGACAGGCGTTAGGAACGTAGTCTTCGGAGCAAAACTCCACTCACAGCTTGTAAACTCCATGAACACATTCGGCTTACTTGAAAAGAGGCCATGGGAAAAAGGAGGATACAGGGCGATAACAGCGGCAGCGACGACAGTTAAAGGAGGAACATCTGAATCTGGAGCAATAGGCGATACAGTGAAGCCCACATTCCAGGAAATCACAGTGCCCCCAAAACTTACGCACACACCATACGAGGAGAGCTCACTGCAGAATGCCATTGAACCAACACAAGACGACACGATAAAATGGGCAGATGTTGTTGCGTATATGCACGTGGAGTTTGCGAACATGATAAACCGATGTCTCAACACTGACAACGATACGCTGGCAAGCTCAAACATCGAGAGTATCGACAGGATAATCGGCTCGTACGCTGAAATCAATGCAGGCCCCCAGGGAGGAAACGATCTTGACATCCACGGACTCGACAGAGACGGAGGGGCATCATGGGCAGACGCATACGTAAGCCACGGTTCACAGACAGACAGAACACTGACTCTCAGCCTGCTAGATGCAGTCCTGACGAACATAAGGCCGTACTGGGATTCATCGAAAGGGAATTCCAACAAGGTGATGACGACAGGAAACGACACTCTTGAAAGGATGCAGCAGCTATTGGTGGCACAGCAAAGGTTCACTGCCCCAGTATCAGCGAAAGTCGGTGTCAACGGAATTGAGACCCTAGTGGGCGCAGAAGCGGGATTCAACATAGCGACCTATCAGAATATCCCGGTGTTCCCAGAGAACGAAATGCAGCAGGATACACTCAGCAGAGTCTACGTGATAGACAAGGACAACCTGTTCTTCGCTATGCTAACCCCACCGCAACATTTGGAGACCAGAGGAGCACAAGACTACATCCTACTGGATGCGTTCAACACAAGGGCACTCGACTATCTCCAGGGAGAAGTCACCTGCGTGAAGTTCAAGGCACAAGGCAAACTCAGGGATATAAAGTAGGGGACTCCCCCTACTCCCATTTTTCTTAAAAGGAGGCACAAAAATGTTAAGATTCAAAAGGGCGACAGTAGCGTACAACGGGCAAAGTGAGGCCCTGAGACATCACTGCAATCCATCGAATACTGACTATATATTCCAGAGAGGAGATGCTCAGGAAGTTCCAGAAATAGATGCAGAGCATTACGCCAAGAAGTCAGATTTCGAGGTAATTATAGAATACTTCCCGAAGAAGGTAAAACCCGCAAAGGGGAAACCTAAAAAAGAGGATACCCCCCCCCCAGAGAAGAAGACACCTGAAGGGAAAGGAGGACATAAAAGATGACCGTTACAATAGACGAACGAGGCAATATGGGAAGCAGGTCGTTCCGTGTAGGAACCCTGACTGCCACGCAAGCCCAGACATCAGAAGACATAAACACAGAGCTAAATCAGGTAATATTTATGGCAATAACGCTCACGAACACCACAGTAGCAGACTCGTCTGCAACTATAATCAATGAAAGTTTACCTGCTGCTGGAAATGCCGTAACTGTGTTAGTACCAACAGGTACTGGAACAAGGACATACAAGTGGATAGCAGTGGGATACTAAGAGGAGATTGAACAGTGACAGCAACTGTAAAAGTCTCCTCAGACGCTAGTGTGAGCCCTGGGAAGTCTATATCCATAAAGGTAGTGACTATATCCATTACAACCTTGACAAGCACTATACAGTGGACAAAGACTGTAGACATAAACGGAGAGGTTGTGGCAATCCAGTATGACATGCCGACGTTCGCTGATTATCCACACGACATGGCGTTCAACTTCAAGGATGAAGATAGCATCGTATGGCACAACAAGACAGGAATAATCACAGCGCAGCACACCCTTGAAACCCTCTACAGAGATTCAGCGCCAAGGAGATTCCCATTTGTAGGGACGGCAACACTACAAGCCACTACAGTAGCACTGAGCGCAGCACAGGGCATAGAGGCAAACATAGTCCTATACATAAAACACGATTCGTAGGGGACTTAACAGGTCCCCTTAGAATTATGTAGGTACGTGAAGATGGACGACCATGATCTGTTAATCAGGATAGACGAAAGGACCAAGGCTACAGACGAGAAGCTCGACGAACTCAACAAGCACATGGAAGATGGTTCTATAAGGTTCGGTGACATGGACAAACGGTTCGATGAGGTAGAGAAGGAACAGACGAAGGTAAAAACCGTTGGTGCTGTATTTGCCTTCGCAATTCTAGTAGGTACTACAATCTGGGAGATATTCAGGAGATAAGATGAGCACGACAACACTGGGCGACGTAACATACACGACGGCACAAAAAATAGCCACACTCTTAGGAGTGACTACATTTACGGCAACGACAGCAGCAAGCAGCACAAGGGCACGCCCGAGCCAAGGACAGGTCGAGGATTTCATACTCTGGGCAGAGGATGAGATTAACCAGAGGACAAACCACTCATGGAAGGCCGTCACGGTCACTGATGAGGTCTACGATATCACTTCCAGATATCTCGGTGGAAGGTTCTGGAGAAGGGAGATACCGCTTCACGTAAAACACCGGGCCCTCCAAACATTCACGTCAGGGACGCACAAGATAGAGGTATGGGACGGAAACGAATGGAAGGACCTCATACTCACGGCAAATGGATTCACTGAAGGACGTGCGAATGACTACTGGATTGACTACAAGAATGGCATAATTCACTTCATAGACGAGAGGCCATGGTACAGGGAGAACGGTGTGCGTCTCACATATGCCTATGGAGATGCAAGTGTGCCCGGAGATATCGAACGGGCCGCGACATTGCTGGCAGCGACCCACCTACTGCAGAACGACGACTACAGCATGATATTCCCCGAAGGAACTGACAAGTATCCAGTTCAATCTAAAGCGGAGGTATGGAGGAAAGAGATAGACAACATTCTAAGCAGAAGAAGCGAGTTAATGCTGATATAAGTGAGTGAGTGAAAATATGGCATCGACACAGACCAAAGTAGGGGGCGCATCAGTAGCCTTCATGATAGTAACTGGGATATTTTACAGTCTAATTTTAATGAATCCAGACATAACGGTTGCAGTTGGAGAGCCGGGGATTTTTAATTTCACAACGATTGACAGGGGAACGCTCTACATTTACGGAGTGACCGACGAGGAGAGCAGCACTGAATGGGATATTGACGTGGAGTTCGTTAAGATAATCAAGTGGGATGATTCAGAAAGGCAGGCATCAAGGATACTCACAAGCGAGAAAGTCCTCTCAGACGGTACGAGGCTGCCTCCAGGCACGCTTCAATTCCTTTCATGGGGCTACAGGGACAAGGTCTGGAATAACAATCAATTCATATACACGGCCCTGAAACCAGGGAAGCATCACTTTGTATTGGTGTTTGGAACAGAGAAGGCCGGATATTTGGTGCTTGATGCCTACAATGAAGCAATCGGGCCGGAAGAGCCAGAGGAAAAGCCAGAGGTAGAAGTGAGCTATAACGAGAACGTCTTCACCTGCTACTTTGAGGATTGGCAAGGACAACAGCAGAAGTGCAGAGACATGACCCTTGGCGATGTATGGCCCTACAAGATAGACGAGGACAATGATTTTTATTATATAACCAGGCTTGATGAAACGCTGCCACCTATTCCAAAAGAAGGGACACATACATTCACTCCTAATTATATCGGCTGGAAATTTGAAATACAAAAGGATGAGCTGAGCACAGTTAGAACAGCAATCACAAACAAGCTCCTACCGGAAACCCATTTGAAACAGTTTACTTATGTCCAACCGACTATTATAGATTCAAACGGCAGCCGTGTTTATATTTACAAGGATACTCTGCTGTTGAGCAAGGAGATTGAATGGCCCTTGATAGTTGAGGACCCCTGGTATGTGAACTCAACAGAGGAAGGTGGGTGGAACATATCCTTCATTCAGTCGAACCTTGACGAGAACGAGAGCGTGATACCTAATATTGATAACTCAATTTCACAAATAAATGATGCAGTCTCTTATTATACTTTTGATAACATTTCAGGGACAACATTATTTGATTTAAACCAGAGTAGTAAAAATAATGGAACAATAACAGGGACTGCCGATGCAATAGGATGGAGAAACAGAAGTAGACAATTCGATGGAACTGCAAGTGATTATATCTCTATTTTAGATAGTCTTGAATTAAGATTTAATGATTCTTTTTCAATATGTACTCGGCTTTATAGAACTGTGGATAGTGGAGGATATGAACGCCTTATTTCAAAAACAGACACAACAATTTCATTTGATATTTTCTTCCAGATTACTAATGGAGATGTAATACAGATGGGGTTTGATAATCCAGCAGGCAGTCTTTACTATCTGTTAGGAACAACAACCATATTAACAGGCAGATGGTATGATATATGTGGAACTTTTGATGGAACAGAATTTCATTTATACATTGATGGTGTAGAAAAAGACTCTGGGTATTCTGGAGATGACCCAGCAGGACAAACAATAAGACAATCAACCGCAACTTGGGAATTTGGGCGTTTATATAGTCTTGGGTGGAATTATGAATTTAATGGTAGATTAGATGAGATACTACTAACAAGCACTGCTTTTAGTATAGGAGATGTAATAAATAGGTTTAATGGTAGTTTTTATTCATCAAGCAATATAACTGCCCCCCCACTCGGACAGTATAGGGATGCCGGAAGCGATAATGGCATCGTAAACGCTTCTGTTAATGTAACGCTTGATGGAAATGCCAGCATGAACTTGTACCTCAACTATTCAACAGATGCCTCGACATGGAACCTTGAACTTGTGCAAAGTGGAATAACCTCACTTACGAATTACACCCCGACATTCGCAAGATATAATCATGTCATCCCTGAGTGCATCAATACAGGCGGAGGCATTTGCCATATCCATGAAATCACAGTTTATGAGGCGGCAGGGACAATAGATACTCAAATATTCGTAAGGCAGGCAAACGGCTCATACGAAGAGCAGGATATCCTCTATGACCTCTGGTGCTCATACTACGAGAGCCAATGCCAGCCGGACAACCAGGATTCCACCTATGCCCTCGTCCAAGTGAAAAACAATGGCACAGGAACTGGGACAGGCATAAACTGTTCAATCAATGCGTCAGTATCAAACATAACAGCAAAGATGGGGAACTCCTCGACCTATGCCAATGCTTCCAGCTTAACGACATCGAACACGACAATCTGGAGTGAGACAATACAGGCCGGAACAAATAGGAGCATCTGGATATGGGAGGACTGGCAGAAGCCCCCGACCTTCGACATAATCGAATATCTATGTGAGGTAATCTGATGGCAAATGCGATATCATTTCTTGTGGGATATTTGACAGACAACTGGAAACCGGCAAACACTGACGGAGTGACACCGACTATAGACTTAATCACTAATTACAAGAGGACAGACTACAGGGACGGTGGAGGGGATGGTGATGTAATCCTGCTATACAAGGCATCAGGTACGGCAAAAGGATTCGGGTACTCAGGGATAATTTATACGGACAGGGTGACAATGGACTGCCGTTCAACATGGTTCTCGGATTCGGTGACGTGGCAGGAGCACGGACAGAAGGTTGAGGATGAGGTATTGAGAATCATAGAGGGAAAGAAGACAAGGCCAGCAGGCGATGAGATATGGGATGCTCTGGACCCTGCGGCAAATCTTGACCTCGACGATAAAATGAGGGGGATGAGCAAGAGAGTCATAGACGTAATGATGATGAGAAGCAAGGAGGTAACGGAGATATGACAGGCGCAGACCACATGCACGTAATCACAGACAGGGATTGCAATATACTCGGGAAAGGATACGAGAAAGGAAAGTCCTACAGGGTATCCATTGGAGAGGGGCAAATGCTGCTTAAGAACGGATTCACATATAGACTCAAAAGAAGAAGAAGGAAAAACATAAAGGAGGAATAAAAATATGGCATCGACAAGCTATTTCGCAAACACAGTAACTCTGGCTATCTCAACGGCAGCAGGTTCATCCCTGACAGTGGGGATACTCGGAGGAGTAGAAATTACCGGGGAGTTCGAGCACGTTAAACTTTTCGGTCAGGAGACAGTCTTCAGGGAAGATGTCGCAAGAATCAAGGCAGAGGTCGCAGTTAAGGCCAAGTTCTCTAAGTTCCACCCGAAGATACTGGGGGCGATATTAGGGACAGAAGAAGCAGGAAAGGACATAAACGGAGGCGCATCAGCGACAACTACCAGGGCATCAATAACGGACTCGAATACAGTAGTTCTTTTCGACTTAATGGGTTCAGTAACTGGCAAGAATGGAGAAGTGTTCAGAGTCAGAGTGGATGATGTCTACTTCGAAAATGTGCCGTGGCCTGCACCGGAAGACGACTTCATGGGACCAGAACTAAGCGGATTCGGAGCTAAAGGATGGCTCGAATACGTGACGACATAAGCTCAAGGAGCAGTGGTAAAGATGAAGATAGAAACTGAGATAACTCAGGAAATGCTGGACGGGATGAGCCGCGATGAGGTCGCGGCTCTGAACCATGAAATGGAGGCAGACCTGGAGAAAAACTACGGCAACTCTATGAGGAAATTGGTACTGAAGGACCTTGAGGGAAAGGAGCGCCTCGAAGAGTTGATAGGCGTACTGAAGACAGACGACCACCTGACGCTAGACCTGAATGGAATAGCGGTCAGGATACAGAGAACCCTCACAAAGAAGCAGAAAAGGAATGTCATAAACAGTGACAAGATACGCAAAGACATGACAGCAGAGGAACTCGAAGAGGTCCAGTACAACTTTCTGGCAGAGATATGTCTCGACGAGCCATTCAATCGCAGGGAATCGTGGGAGAAGATTGATGACGAAACAGGAAAGGTTCTTGAGATATGGACGCAGGCGAATGTCATCCTGATGGAGGAGATTAAGTCGATGCGTGGGTTTCGCAGCGGGAGAGGGCCAAGTCCTAGCGGAGATGGCGGTCCTGACAGGGGGACTGAAGAACCTCCGAGGACTAAACAACTATGAGAAGGAATTGATGTATGAGATTGCAGATAGGAGAATAGAATGGCAGTCGACATCCTACAAACCCTAATAGTGCGCCTGAAGGCAGACGGGGCCAAAGACACGCAAGCAGCAGTGGACAAGACAAAGAAGTCCACTGAGAGGGCCGGAGTTAAGATGAACCAGGTATCCAAGAAGTTCGGTCTGGCATTCAAGGCAGCAGGTCTATTTGCAGTGGGCCTGTTCGCTTCAATCCTGAAAGGTGGCCCGGTAACAGCCATGTTCCTTGCACAGATATGGAGGGCAATCGGACATCTAGGTGACACGATTCTTCAGAAGGCAGGTGCGTGGGATATATTGAGCAAGATAGTGGACGGGATTTATTCACTGAACGATGCGATAATCGAAGCAGATTGGAGGCACTTCGTCGATATCCTGAAGTTAATGGCAACAGACTTCGGTAAGCTATTCAAGAAGCTAAGTCCACTCAATTTGGCAATGGGAGTTCTTGAAAAGGCAGTCCCTCCACTGAAGACAGCATTCTCAGGACTCAAGACCGCATTAGTAACGACAGTAACTGAGATGGCGAGACTGATAAGGGCAGGCATGAATCGCCTGTGGAGATTTCTCATAGATAAAGTCGACAGGATGAAAGAGCTATGGAATTCTGCACTGAGATTAGTCGGCAAGGGAGTATCAAGGAAGGAGCTTGTGAGTGCGAGGGAGACCCTTGCAGGTTTCGGAGGAGGCCAAGACTCCGGCCTTTATGGGCCAGCATTCGCAGAAGGGGGGATAGTAACAAAACCGACCAGAGCATTGATAGGTGAAGCAGGACCAGAGGCAGTGATACCTCTAAGCCAGATGGGTTCGATGGGGGGGGACACCGTTATACACATGAATATACAGCTCGACGGAAGGACGGTCTGGCAGGGAATAAAGAGACATGCAGGGAGTGACCTGAAGAGACTTGGAGGCGGGAGATAATGGTCTATACTATCAAAATCTCCGATGATGACGACAACGAAGTAACACTGAGCCCGAACGCAATCTTCAGGAGGACGGTAGACACATCCAAGGGATACGAGATAATTGACAGGCCTGCTCAGCAAAAGCCGAAGGTTATAGACCTCCTACAAGTAAATAATATCCTTGAGATACAGACAACGTTCAAGAAAAGGAGAGATGACTATGATTTGCTGTTCAAGACTATGATATCTGAGCGAACAAGAGGCACGGAGTTCACCTTGACAATCGAGAGAAAAACAGGAGAAAATGAGGTTTACAAAGTCATACCATACCCGAGGGCGGTGGACGCAAGAGACCCAGGAACAGGAGAAATGGATAACGTAACAATATCATTCCTTGAGATAGAAAGCATTGGTACTGGAGGAGATTGATGCCACCGAGAGTTAGAATACGTCGGAGACTGAAGCCCGAATCAGTAGTCTTAAATGGAGCAGCAACAAACAGGTGGGTCAAGTTCAGGACCATTGACAGCCTGACAAGGGCATCAGGATTCTTCGAGGCAGAACTTGAAGATACAGATGGAGCGATAACTGAGGCATACGAATCATACGACACTGCGGAAATCTTCATAAACACGACGACAGTGTTCAAAGGAGTGATAGAGAACATTGAGCCTAACAATCTTGGCACTCTAAAGGTGGAAGGTAGGAATTACCTGCATGAATTACAGGGGGAGTACATAATCGAATCGTATGGGATTCCCCAGGTAGCTACAAGCAGTCCAATGAGGGGCACAAGCATTACCGTAAATATTCCAGATACAACAGGATTCGCAGTAGGTGACGAGGTTCTGCTAGAAGATGACGGAAGGCTGGCATTATCACTCTCAGCAGTAACGCTTAACGGGACAACAGAAAGTGGGACATTCGAAGACACATATACAGTAAACACCACGTACCACCAGACAGGGGAGAGGGCCGGGGACGGACTGGGAATAGAATACACGTTCTGTCTTGGAAAAGGAGTAATTGGGAAGACCGTCCACATGCAAGGCAGATATGACGGTTCAGCAGCGCACTATCTTGATGTTTCAGCATGGAATTACATCACATCATCTTATGACCTAATCTCGGATGCGAACAATAGATTCAATGACAGCTCGGTAGACTTGGTTTATAAATTCGACATACACGATGAAAACTTCAGTGATTCAGGGGATGCAAAGATAAAGATAGAGCACAGCCCGGGAGCCCTAAATAACGCAGATGACCTGTACCTGGACTATTTATCAATAGAGAGGGACGGAACATCTGAACTGGCAGTGATTGAATCGTTGGTAGTAGATACGAGCATCACAGTAGTCACACTGGATAGAGGCTTCACCACGCCCACAGTGACAGTCGGAGAATACGGCAAGGACGTAGTGGATGACCTTGTTGGAAAGTATGGGACTAGCATGACGAAGACAGGGATATCTGCGACAAGCCCGGAGAAATTCATAAAGACGTTCAAGGGAGTAACGGCCTTCGATGCAATCCAAGAGATAGCCGATGCGGAGGAGTTCGAGTTCGGTCAGGATATGGACGCTGACTTCTATTATCAGGTGGCAAACTTCGAGGACTCCAGTGTGACCCTGACATATGGGACATCTGATATTCTAGGAGTAAACGTGGACAGGGTGGGGATGGACATTGTGAACAGGGTCGACGTTTACGGCAAGGTAGTCGGTGGAGTTCAAGTGGCGGCAAGGGCAGAAGACGGAGATAGCCAGACATACTACGAAGTAATAAAGGGAGTCACTATTCTCAGTGAAACGGTAGAGACAGATACGGAAGCGGAGGCTATCGGCAATTCAATGCTGGCAGAGAGGGCATGGAAGATACAGACAGCAAAACTTGATGTATTCGGATATGAGGCCTTGAGAGCCGGACAACTGATAACCCTCGCAGATGTCCCAGGACTCACAGACGGGCAGTATCTCATTATAGAGAAGGAGCACATATACCCGGGAGGATTGACAGTATTGAGCCTCGCAAACTTCAGGATAGAGATGGAGGACATTATTGTAAACCTCATAAAGAGGATGAGGGACCGCGAAAAGGAACTCCTCGATGAGGATGCGACACTGACAAAGCTCCTGAACTTCTATGAGGACACGACAAGCGACGATACCCTAGAGGTTATCCAGGTTCACATAAATGACGGGCTGATAGCAGGACACAAGACCAATGGAGTAATCGGCAGGGGATTCAATGGTGTAGGTGGGACACAGATAGTAGCCGGAAGACAACAGACGGAGACGGTGATAGTATGATAATTTCTGCAGGACTGAATCTAATAAGGTCATTTCTTAGAGGAGATGCCCCAGACTATCCAAGATACGGAGCAGTAGGGGCCGGAACGACAGACCCAGTGGCAGGAAACACAGCCCTCGAGGACGAGAAGGGAACCAGGCAGGAAGTATCCCCGGTGAACAAGGGAAACGGAGTAGTGGACTTTGTATGGACATTACCATCGACTGAGGCCAATGGGGAAACTCTGACAGAAGTGGGAGTTCTAACGGCCCTGACAAGCGGAACACTATTCAACAGGGCGACGCACACAGGATTTGCAAAGACAAGCTCGTTCGCAGTGAAGTACAGGGTGAGGCATACACAGGTTGACGTATAGGAGTGATTTGAATGGGAGTTAAAGTAGCGACGAGAGGAAATCCAGTAGAGCCAGTTCACTTGAACAATTTAATGGTGGGCCTCAGAGGTTGGGGTGTGCAGTCAGGTCTGGCAGTGGCGGAGAAGGCTGCGGGTGCAAACATGAGCGTGGACGTGGCAATCGGTGTGGCAGTAGTAAACCTCACGGTAGTCACTAAGTCAGCACCAACGAACGTGGCTATATCGGCAGCTCACGCAACCTATGACCGGTACGACCTGGTTGTGATGAATAGCTCGGGCACAGTAAGCGTTCAAGCAGGAACGGCGGCAGCCACGACATACGCCAGTGACTACGACCTTGTGGCGAACAACGCAATCCTACTGGCAGAGGTCTACGTTCCGGCAACAGATACGACAATAGAGGACGCACAGATAACAGACTTCAGGAATATATTGCAGAGTCTATCAGACCTCACAAGTGGACACGACCATGACGGGATAGATAGTAAAGGGATAACAAATACCGGTACCTATACCGGGAATGGAGGCACAGGAGACAGAGCAATAACAGGGATTGGATTTCAACCTAAATTTTTAATACCAATACAACAATTTAATGGAACTACTGACTGGATGAAGTCCGACCAAATGGGTGCAAACTCAAAGCAGATAGCCGTCGCCGGCAATTATGCACTAAACGAAATTGATAGTTTAGATTCGGATGGTTTTACGGTTGACAAAGCTGGTAATTTAAACGCTAATGGTCGAGTTTATGGATGGGTGGCGATATCATGATGTATTACTATAAATTAAAAGACGGCTCAAGTGTCGAAAGTTATTCATGTCCTAATACGGATTTATCTAATAAAACCGAAATAACAGAACAAGAATATAACGATTTTATAGACACCATGCCTGAACCTGTGCCGCCCGAAAAAACCGACCTTGAAAAACTCATAGAACACGCAAAAGAACAGAAATGGATTTAAGAGGCCGAAACGTATATATACCCCACGTATACATTAAAGTATAATGAAACCAACAGGTACATTCTGTAAAGGCACTGTAGTCAAGATGGGGAAGCGGAGGATGATTGAAGTGCCAAAGAACGAATACAATAATTTTAAAATTAAAGACAGAGTAATCGTCTTTAAAGAGGAGGCAACAGATGAGCGACGAGAGGAAACAGCAAAACCCGGTTAAGATTGTCCTACAGGACATACAGACCAAGCCCCTGAGCAATGGCTACAATGCTATAATCAAGGGCACAGGGGATATGACGAAGGGGAAGGAATACTACAGCAAATGGTTCAGTTCAGAGTTCGAGGCAAACAAGGCACTTGAGACCCTGGCAGAAAAGAACGGCTGTGTAGTGAGCATAGACAAGTGGCACATAAAAGGTAGCTATCAGAACTGGGAGGAGTACACCCTGCATGATGACGAGGAACCCCCGGCCCCACCAACACAGGAGGAAAGGATACAGGAATCGAGGGACGAGCTGGCAGAGAACGCAGACGTGATGAGGGAATGTATGCTTGAGGCACATAAACTATTCAATGAGAGATATCCAACACTTAAGGCCGAGCAGGACTCTGGAGTGGTAGCAAAGATTCTCGAATATCAGCAGAAGATAGCAACCTCACTATTCATAAGCCTTGTGAAGAGCGCAGGATACAAATGACGAGGAAAGGTGAGGGTGGGTGTTCATCTAGGGTTCACCTCCTTTCAGTCCCCACCCTCACCCCTCTCATACAATATAGGAGGCAAAATAAATGAGAGAAATTAAATTCAGAGCATGGCTCAAAGAACAGAAAAAGATGGTGCATCCTAGGGGAGAGTTAACAGTATATTTCACTGAGTATCCTGCGTCAGGATGCGAATTTGAAAACGTGGAAGAGATGGCCCTTGCTACAAGTACCCTTAAAAGTGGAGGCCAACGGTATGATGATTGGTGTCGTTGTGGATTTGAACAAGACGAAATAGAACTCATGCAATACACCGGCCTCAAAGACAAGAATGGCAAGGAGATTTACGAGGGAGATATTGTCAAGGTTTGTTCAGATATTTTTGGGAAAGTTGAATGTTATGATAGACCAGAGGTTGTTAAGTGGGATGAAGAATTGGCAGGATTCCAACCATTTATAGAGTGTTCTGGACAGATTGAAATTACTTATGTTAACTCAACAAAACCAGAACATCTTGAAGTCATCGGCAACATCCACGAGAACCCGAAACTAC
>SDBU01001359.1_pt1 | contig 35186 bp, 42 predicted proteins | sample 2277071 | NCBI WGS metagenome assembly SDBU01 (sample SAMN10397929, study PRJNA504765) | marine sediment metagenome | isolation source: marine sediment core GS08_GC12, 126 cmbsf | place: Arctic Ocean: Gakkel Ridge, Loki's castle | collected 2008 | reverse complement strand
TCAATTTATAAAATCAAAGCAGAACCAGAGAAAAAAACGTCAGTGCAGATATTATTCTTTGCAGATGATGAAGCAGTGAAAGAATTAAAAGTTGCACCAAATTACAGGCTTCCATTAGGTGACAAGAAAAACACTGTAGACCGGCAATCGGTTCGGTCTACTATTGTCGAGCCAAAGAGGAAAGCTTACATGTTTTTAGATATAAGGGATGTTAATGCTTGCTACGTAAAACTAAAAGTTATATTATCAAGCCATCAAACAAAAACAGTCAAAGTATGCATACTGTATACGTATTACTACCTTTCAAAATGGCAAAAGTACCTGCGATGTCTATTAGAAAGATATTATATCTAAACATAATTGGCATCCTCTTCCTTTTTCACCCTGAAACAAGCTCAGCACAAGCAAACTCTGTACTCGGCCTGGTTCATGACTCAACACACAACCCACTTAGCAACGTCGGAGTGTTTGAAATCAGACACAAAGACAAGATAAACGATACTACTAATACTAATGGCTTGTATTGCGTTAAGATACCTAAAAGCAGCCCCAACTACCAACTAAGATATCACAAAGAAGGTTATCTCGACCATGTAGACGCGGGACCCATTGCAAATAACGTTGACCCCAAAAAAAGAGCTACCATCATTCTATTAAGCCCGAAAGACCTAGCAACCTATTCAGGACCTAAACTGAAGCAATTACTAGGAACCCAAGTTGCAACCTTCAACTTTGCCAAGCAGTGGAAACTCCCAACAGTTCTGTACGCATCAAAAGCAAATTTTAAACTAATGTCCGACAACATCCACCTCAATAAACGTATCAACTGGAATACAAAGCGGAGGATTAGGTCAGAATTGCAAGAATATATCCGCCAAGCCGATTATGAACTTCTCAAATGGAAACGCTATGAATAAGCAAAGCTACAACAAGCTAACGTCTCATTATTTCTTTACCTTCAATACTGCCCTTACCTTGCTTTTGTAGATGCCTAAAACTCCTGTGTACAAAAGTCCCAAAATAAGCTAAAAAGCCGCCACTTAACGTCGTGTAGTTGTCACCAGTGCAGATGCCATAGACGATTCCACAAAACCCGCAAGCTTCTATAGAATAGCCCACATATTTTCCCACCTTTGAAGTAAGTTCATGGTTTATTAAATCATCTAGATTTGCCATTGTAAACAAACTTTATATTTTCCCTATTCTTAAATATTTCCCTTTTTCCCCCAATAAAGTTGGGGGAAAAGCGGTTATTATTTTTCGAATATTAAGCAGTATTCATGTTTGATAGGTATAAGGAAGGGATTATTTGACCTGTAAAACTTTTTATCACTGCTACAGTGATGCTGTACTTTAATAATGATAGCTTTAAGCTGACCTATGCTAGGATTCATCAAGAGAGTTCTTAGCAATGCATAATAAGTTTCTTCTCTTCTTTTATCACCTATCAGGACTGCAAATATGCCTCCTTGCTTAACTGTCTTAAAGAGTCTCTCTGTTGATTTGTTAAGTTTGTCTTCGAATTTTTCTATTGATTTGCAGTTGCTCAAATCTCTTTCATCTCCAGTATATTGGATAATGTCCCAGTAAGGCGGGTGATACCAAACCAGGTCAAATTGTTTTTTTGGCAGGTCGCTGGTTAGGACATCCCAGCCATGCTTTAAGTCTTTGCCTTCATAATATATTTCCTTTCTTAAGAACTGGTTAATTCCTGTTACTACGTCTTTAGTTGTGCCGCCGCCTTCAGCAGGGTCAAAAACACTCCTGCATTTAAATCTCAAAATAAGGTCTTTGATAAGCCAGCCGCTACAGTTCCCCCTGTATTTAGAATCACCCCAAGGACCTCTATCAGGATAAGAAACCACACTGCAAAGCTCTTTGTTCTCCTCGTAAAACCCATAAAACCCGTTACCAAACGCTTTCAATTTCTCTTCAAGGTCTTCACTCCTCGACATTTCAGACAGCCGAGCCCTGACAGTATGCTCAGGCACATCCGGCCTCAGCTCACATACCTGCAAGTGAACCTCCTTGATATGGCTAACACCATTCCCAGATACAAACTCAAGAATCAACGTCTTAATAGTCCCGGTCATTTTCTATGAGCTTTTTTCCTCCCAGAAAAGATGGGGAAAAAGCGCAACCAAAAACACAAAATCCAAATTCGCATATTTATTCTGAAACCCTCCAATCCGGAAATCCTTCCCATTTTTCGGGGCAAAAAATATAAAGGAAAGCTCACATGCAAATAAGACATGCTAACAAAAAAGAGGAGGATACAAAGCCCCACTTCCATACTCATGTACATGCAGTGCCCACGCAAATATTACTATCGCTATATAAAATGGTTAGAGCAAAAGCCAAACATACACCTCATAACAGGCGGAATAGCACACTCAACCATAGAAGCCTTCCACAACACAGACATCACGACGATAAAACCAGAAGGGTTCTTCCAAAAACTTAAACACAAAATAATGGAGCAGTTCAACCAGAAATGGGAAGAGAGAAAAAGAGAGCTAGAAAGGCTCGACCTAAGCCCAGAAGAAAAATACACACATCACGACAAGACAAAGATGATGATAAACAACTTCTACCAGCACCACACCAACAAAATAATAGCCTTTATGCACCTGTATAAGCTAAGCCTTCTGGAAGCCTACCAAAAATTAAAACCAAAAACAGAAACAAGGCTGACATCCGAAAGATACGGGGTAAGGGGGGTCATAGATGCCATCCACGAACTAGACAAACAGACAATAATTATCGACTACAAAACCTCAAAGAAAACCGAAATAGACGCCAGCTGCATGCTCCAACTGGCGATATACACGCTCCTGCACAAAGACAACTACGGGAAAATGCCAAGCAAAGTAGGCATACACTTCTTAAGGCACGGAGAAAAAATAATCCAAACAACCTACCAAATGCTGACACTAGCGAAGAGGACATGCTGGAAAATCCACCAAGCAACCAAAGAAGAAACCATAACAAACTACCCCAAGAAAACCTCTGGTTTATGCAAATACAAAACAGGACAATGTGACTACTACGAAACCTGTATGGGCAAACAAAAATATTTCTAAACGTAACATGAAAAGGTTATAAGTTGCAAATTCGGCATACTCCGTATATTCAACTCTTATATCTAATAATTTTAAGGGATGAGCACAGAGATATTTACTTACCCTATTATCCCATTATCACAATCTTTAAATAGAACTGCTTATACAGAATATCTATGGAACGGCAAAACTATCAAAAAAAGTATGTCTTTTATTCTTTCTTATTTGGTTCAATATTTTCTTTGATATTTAATTTGTTAAAAAGATTTGTTATTTCAAAAATAATGGTTAAGTTTTACCCTCTATATGGGGATGTTTTGAAATTCTCTTTTTGGAACACTGTTGTAGGAGCTAGTCTTTATGTATGGGTCGATATTTTTATTGGCATTTTATTTGGGTTTGTCGTCTTCTTAAATTTGAAGATAACAAAAAAAATCGATTATAATTTCAATAAAGATAAATATGGTGCCACAACTTATGTTGTTTTAGGTTTAGTTGTTACAAATATTCTTTACGACTTAATTGCAAATCATTCACTTGCAGGGAATACAGGGTTATTTCCAATAATTTTAGCATTCGCTCTTACCCTTTTTTATAAAAAAACCGGGTTTACCTCAAGATGATATTTTTGTTATCCAATGCCCCCTCGTATTTTTTCCGCAATAATATAGCCTTGATTTCTTATTGAAATTTTGCCAAAATAAAAAATAAGGCTTTCAAAATTCTGAAGGTGTGCTAAAGTTAGTTGAAATTCAGGGTAGCAGCTCCTAAAATGGTTGAAATTTTGAATTATTATAGACCATTTAAAAGGAGGAGCCGCTTATGAGAAAAGTACTACGAGTAGGTAATGATGTCAAGGCAAGGAGATCGAGGGTCAAGGAGCTAATGAAACTAAAGATAGGTGAACTTGAGATGGATCTCAAGCTCCAGCTAATCAAGGAGCCTATTCCTTTAGGGCTTATGCATGTAGGAGAAATTCTAACAGAAGAGGTAAAGGCACTTGCAGGAGAAAGATTACAAGAGGAATGGAAAACCTGGCCATGTGAGGTGGACCAAACAGTGGGGTTCTGTCTATATAGGGGAACAGAAGCTCCCTATAGTCTATCAGAGGGTGAGGGACAGGAGAAAAGGCAGAGAGGTTGAGTTCACAAGTTACAAGGGTCTACAGGAACCTCACCAAGTAGACGAAGGGTTACTGAAGAGGGTACTGCTTGGCCTTAGCTGCAGGCGTTACAGGGACTGTTGTGAGGCCATACCTGAGGCCTTCTCTTTAAGTCCTTCTACAGTCTCAAGGAGATTTATAAGGGCCAGTACCAGGGAGCTCAAAGAGCTTATGGAAAGAAGATTAGATGAGCTTGACATAGTAGCCATTGTCATTGATGGCAAGAGCTTCAAAGATGATGAGATGATAGTAGCCCTTGGGGTTACAGAAGAAGGCAAAAAAGTACTATTAGGCTTTATCCAGGCAGGCACAGAGAATGCCTCTGTGTGCAAGGATTTTCTCAACAGCCTCCTGGACAGAGGACTCACTATAGAAGAAGGGGTACTCTGTGTGATGGATGGGAGCAAAGGGATCAAAAAGGCAGTTGAGGAGGTCTTTGGGAGCTATGCCCTTATTCAACGGTGTCAGTGGCGTAAGAGAGAGAATGTGGTGGACTACCTGTCTAAGGGGAGGCAGGCTGCCTTTAGAAAACTCTTACAAAGGGCCTATGAGGAACCTACCTATGAAGGTGCAAAGAGGGCACTCATGAGGGTAAAGAGGGAGCTCTCCCTTATCAATGAGTCAGTGGTAAGGAGCCTTGAGGAGGGACTGGAGCAGACCTTGACCCTCCACCGATTGGGTCTCTTTGAGAAGCTTAGGGAAGAGCTTGAAGACCACAAACTGCATAGAGTCCATAATGGCCCTCATAGGTCAGAGGACGGATAAGGTAGACTATTGGAGAAACAGCAACCAGAAGCAGAGGTGGTTGGCCACAGCGCTTTTGGATATAGAACCCAGGTTAAATAGAATCAGGGGATACAGGTATCTCCCTGAATTGCGAACAGCGATACGAATGGAACTTGGCATAGTGGAAAAGGAGGTAGTGGCTGCATAATGGAAGCAAGGGGCGGCTACAGAATGTCAACTAAAAATGGGATTGACTCAAAATTCTTGTCCCAACAAAAGAAGTAGGCTGGTGGGAAATAAATTTTTTTCTAAAATATGAAGAGACTTTAGCAAGAAGTGAGTATGTCTACTTAAATTTTCCAGGATTTAGTTTATATTGTCTCTTTGGGAGGACGTAATGAACGCGAAACTAATTTCTAAAAGTCGCAGCTTGAGTCCAATTATTGCTTGCTTCTTTATTTTTTTCGTACTGAGTCAAACGTTTTCTTGCGGGGGAGGAGATGGCGATAGCAGTGGCGGTGGTTTAAATGGAGAAGGAGTTGAACCGGGAACCTTCGATATTTCTCAGGATGGTTCCGGTGAAGGTTTGACTGACACTTCTGGCCAAGCAACAGTGAGTGCAGAAGATTCCCCGAATTACGATTATGACATCGAATTTCAAATAAAGGATGAATCGGGGATCCCCATCCCAAGCATAAGAATATTGTACAGTGAAGGGACTGGAATAATTACTGCATACATTTATGACGGACAAGGGAAATATGAACCCGCAGTTGTTATGGGTGATCCTCAGAACCTTGCAAATATAACGAGCTCAGCTAGAGAACATGGTGGATCAGGTAATGGGCATATAGTGATAAATGCTGTTACAGCTTTAGTTGTAATTGGAATCGTCCTCGCCGCTATTGGAGTCGGTCTAGGTGTCTATGAAATAGCAAAAGGAATATATGAGGTCTCCAATTTTGTTACTGATGAAACTGTGTCATCAAATATTGGGCTTTATATGCAGAATGGTATTAATCCTGTCCTTGGAACAGAAGTCGTTTTTTGCAAAACACTCGAAGAAATCGTGCAATATTATCAAGGAATGACTGATATTGGCAAAGGCATAATCAGTATAGCGTTAAGTGCAGTTACATTAGGTAAATATGGAATAGCAAATACAGCTATTCAAATAGGAAAAGAGGCTGCAGAAATCGGATCTGGTGTAGCGGCCAGCGCGATAAAAGACTACTTGATTGATAAATATGGTGATGTTATCGCAGCTATTAATGACTTAGACGAAGAAGATGATAAAGTGCCCTTTGTGATTTTGTTTGGACTGGATATAGGATCAAATACAGGTCCTTATTCCACCATAGTCTTCGCTGGGCCACCTTTTATAAAGATTACAGACCCTATGTCTGGAAGTACCCTTTCTGGATCATGCACTGTAGAAGCGTTGAGTTGCGATTCTGATGGTATCACAGATATCGAATTGCAAGTAGATGAAGAAGGTTTTGATGTTTGGTTTTCATCAACCGATCCCTCTAATCCAAATTACAATGGGATTTACCAGACTCAATGGGAAACCACGTACGTATCCGATGGAAATCATAGTATTAGCGCAAAGGCTATCGACAGTAATAGTGAAACAAAAACCAGTGCAGAAGTGCCTGTTGTTGTAAACAATCAAGGAGGGGTTGCCAATACCCCACCCACAACCTCCATCACTAGCCCTTCAGATATCAGCACATACACTGAAGGGGATTCTATTACCTTCAGTGGCTCCGGCTCTGATGCTGAGGATGGGACTTTAACCGGTACCTCTCTTGTTTGGACTTCGAGTATTGATGGTGAGATAGGCACAGGGACTTCTTTTACGAGAGATGACCTGTCAGTGGGAATGCATACCATAACCCTTACTGCCACCGACAGTGATGGGGCAACAGGGAGTGATTCGGTAGGTATTACGGTGAACCCAGTAGGGAACACCTTACCCACTGCCTCCATTACCAGCCCTTCAGATGGCGGCACATACACTGAAGGGGATACTATTAGCTTCAGCGGCACCGGGAATGACGCCGAAGATGGAACTCTAACCGGGAGTTCTCTTGTTTGGACTTCCAGCATTGATGGTGAGATAGGAACAGGTACGTCTTTCACAAGAAGTGACCTGTCAGTGGGAACGCACACGATAACCCTTACAGCTACGGACAGTGAAGGTGCGACTGGGAGTGATTCGGTAAGTATAACAATAAGTTCAGCAGGGACTTATCCCGATACTGTAATAGATACAATTCCTGTGGGTGATGGTCCTGTAAGTGTGGCAGTAACACCCAACGGAAGCCACGTGTATGTGACAAATTATGCTGACGACACGGTGTCAGTAATCCAGACGTCAGACAATACGGTGGTAGATACCATTTCTGTGGGTAATGGGCCTTATGCTATAGCAGTAACACCTAATGGAAGTTACGTCTATGTGGCAAATAGTTATGACACGGTATCAGTGATACAGACATCAGATAATACGGTAGTAGATACAATTCCTTTAGGTGAGTTGCCTCGGTGTGTAGCAGTGACGCCCAATGGAAGCTACGTCTATGTGACAATTGGGAATGAGGACACGGTATCAGTGATACAGACATCAGATAATACGGTGGTAGATACCATTTCTGTGGGTAAAGGGCCTCGGTGTGTAGCAGTGACGCCCAATGGAAGTCATGTCTATGTGGCAAATCGTTTTGATGGCACGGTGTCAGTGATACAGACATCAGACAATACGGTGGTAGATACCATTTCTGTGGGTAATGGGCCTTATGCTATAGCAGTAACACCTAATGGAAGTTACGTCTATGTGGCAAATTATTTTGATGGCACGGTGTCAGTGATACAGACATCAGATAATACGGTGATAGATACCATTTCTGTGGGTAATGGGTCTTATCATGCTATAGCAGTAACACCTAATGGAAGTTACGTCTATGTGACTAATGTGGTAGATGACACGGTATCAGTGATACAGACATCAGATAATACGGTAGTAGATACAATTCCTTTAGGTGAGTGGCCTCGTAGCGTAGCAGTGACACCCGATGGAAGCCACGTCTATGTGACAAATTCTGGTGATGACACGGTGTCAGTCATCGGGTTTTCTGAAAGCTAATATACTGCTGTTAGTTCTTCAATCATAGGTTCTTCTTGAAAGCTAAGAATTTTGGACTGGGCATCCAAGCTTAAAAAGCTGTCTGCCATCACTGAATGATTGATGACCTATTAACGATTAAAGGGGGGGAAATAGTATGGTAAAGGCAAGAAATGGATTTATCAAAAACCTACGTTTCCTTTACCTAGTAGGGGTTATTGTCTTCGGGCTGTTGACTATAGTAGGTTCAAACAATGGCGATGGAATTGATAAAATAAAGGATTCTTGTGGAACTTCAGATCTGACTGCTATCAGCAACATGGACTCGATTAGTGAGGAATGCAAGCAAGCAATTCTGGGCCTCCTGCCACAGCCAGAAAATGACATCCAAGACAGGCTCGTTAATCTAGGACAGGGAGTAATTGACCAAAAAATGGTCCTGTTTTGCTCGGGCACGGATGATTTTGGTGAGATTCTTGACTCAGGAGACACATCTGCTATTGAGCTGACAGGCTTCAGGGGTCAAAACGTGGAAACGATAGACAGCTCCCAATATTCTATTAAAAAGTTTGATGAGTTCACGGGCATATTGGTTTCCTTTTCATCAATAATGGACTACAGCGGCAGCATGAGTGACAAAGACATTGATGATGGTATTGAAATATTCACAGACCTCTTTAAGCTCACTACCTTAACAGAGAGGTTTGAGACGGACATAATCATCTTCTCTGATACTGTTAAATACGCAATGGATTTTTCGAGCGATATAGATACCATCAGTGAGTACATAGCCCGGGACAGCACTTTCGGAAGGAAGTCAACAATGTTGTTTGACGCCATGGGGACAGGGCTCAATTCTCTTTCACAGCGTGAATCTTCAATCAGATTGCTAATTGTTGCGACAGATGGAAAAGAGAACGCCAGCGAGGAATATGAAAAAGAGGATATTTTTGAACTGTCCAAAACAAACAGGATTCCAGTGATCATTCTGGGTTCGTTGTTCGCGGACTTGTCGTTTCTAAAAGAAGTCTCCCAAGAAACAGGAGGCTTTTACATATACTCCAAGACTATCTTGGAGGTAAAGGAAGACTTCATGGAATTGCATGAAATGTTCGACAAGATCGTTGGGATAGAACTGTCTGAGAGCCTATCTCAAAACCTGCCCGATTCCATGTCCATAAGTCTCGGTGGCAAAGAGATAGTCTACACCTTCTAGCATGCTTGAGAGTTATTTTCCGATTCTGCAATTGGAAAAGATGGAAAAGCGCCTTTGTTAAAGTTGTGCTAAATGGCTAAAACATTCTCTCTTAGGGAATGGTCAGGCAGGTCTTCTCGACACCAGATCGACCGAGAAAGATGAAACTGCCTTTCTTATCTATAAACTCCAGGCTGCTCGGTCTGATGATCTCCTTTTCCTTCAGGCTCGGATGAAAGGAGAAAAAATAGTCCCGGCAAGGTACCAGCTGTTGATGTTAGCGAAGAGAACATGCTGGCAAATCCACCAAGCAACCAAAGAAGAAACCATAACAAAATACCCCAAAAAAACCTCTGGGCTGTGCAAGTACAAAACAGGACAATGCGACTACTACGAGCAATGCATGAGAGAAAACAAAAACTTCTAAATGCGTTCCCAAGCCAGAAGGTTTAAAAACCTATAATTCTCAAAAAAAGATATGAAAAAAATCAGGGAATCCTTGTGGAAAATAGTATGCAAAGGCTGGCTACCCTTCAAGGTTTACAGCTGGATCTACTCTAAAGTTCTTAAGCAGGTACAGTAGTTCTTGAGACACAGCCCAGACATATAAGCAGGAAGGGTTAAAGGAGAGAAAAAGGTTTATATACCCTCTCTTTTTCATTATTAATATGGCATGTAGAACTCAAATCAAAAGGAAAGTAACTATCAAAACTGGAAATATAGACCAAAAGAACCTTAAGGAGGCAGGAAGATTACAGTACTTTTTTCATTCTCCTTCGTCAGAACTTCCTATAAGGGATGTTTTAAATGAACAAAATCAGGCGCATAAGAAAGAACCTCATATAGAGATAGGAGCGGAAAATTATTGGGTTGCGTGTTATCAGCCAAATAACATCGTTCCCTTTATTAGAAGCAATGAGAAATACTTATTTCTAATGACAACATGCCGAAATAAAAAACTAAAGCCCTTCTATGGAAAGAAGTTCATCGTCGGATACATAGTTAAAAAAAGCTCCGGAGAAAATACAAAAAATGTCTATTTTGTCAAAGGAGATACCCGCCTTTATTCTTTTAAAGATGCGCTTCCCATATCAAAATTAGGATATTCAAAATTCACAAGGATGAAACTAGTCGATGAAGGCGACACCCAAAAAATCCTAAGACATTTTAATAAACGCAAGAATGTTTTGAAAAAGTGCATAAAAGAAATCAAGAGATTAGACAAAGACAACATAACCTGCCTAAGAATCAAGGAAGGTTATAAATGCCCTTTTAAAGACGAATGCCTAAGGTGGAAAGTATAATGAAAGCCATGCTGCTGAGAGTTGGCATAGACAAAGGAACAGACGGAGCATTAGGTCCCATTTTTCATGATGGCTCATTTGAATACATCCCAATTTCTGAAGGAGACCAAAAGTCCAAAGAAGACAGAACATATAAGAAAACTCTCGGCAGAAGCGGAAAACCTTTATCCACCTACCTGCCAAAACAAATTGAAAACAGAAAAATACACTTCGACCCAGAATTCACAACCTTCACCTACGGCGACCCTACCCCTAAAAGGACTTACCTGTTAAAGCTGACAAAAGGGGATCTATTAGTTTTCTATGCAGGACTATCTCCGTATCAAAATAACAAATACAAAACAGCGTTATATACAATTGGATACTTCCTGATAGATAAGGTTGTTGACTTCAATAAACTATCAAAGAAGGAAATTAAAGAGCATTATAACATATACTCCAATAACGCCCACCTAAAAAGAACCTATGATACAAAAGACTTGGTAATCATTGTAGGCAACAAAAGGCAAAGCAAACTGTTAGATACAGCAATTCTGATCAGCGAACCAAAACCTGACAAAAGAGGCAGACCCTACCAAGCAGTATCAAAAAAGATGCAAAAACTATTAGGTATCTCTGGCTCCATCCAGAGGAGCATACCTCCAAGATTTATCTATGAAGATGTTTATATCAAAAACCTAAAGAAGCTGTTGTATATCAAGTAAGTCTGTCCTTCCCTTATGTTGTTCTTGACTGCTTACCTCGTTCGTCTAACAGAAAATCCGGAAGAGTTACTACTCCACTCCTTACCACATCACGGTCTAAAAAAAGCCTTAATCTATCATCGCCTTGAATTACACATGAATTAATGGACCTATGAATGGGCCATTGACATTCACCGAATTTTCGGTTAGGTTCTTTCATATTGAACTTCTGGGCTGTGAGAAGCTGGTTTACTTTCAAGGACTTACAGAATGGCTTTATTCTTCCTAACCCTGCTTTCATAGAATCCATAGCGCAACTGGAAAACGATTATGGGAGATCAAAAATGGCTAGATATTACAATTACAAATGGTCCCTAATCAGAAAAATCAATAACTATACGCTACTAAGAATGATACAAAATGACTACCACCTTAAAGGATTTTTCAAATACTTCACAAGTGAAAAAGAAAAGGATGAATTTAATGTAATAACAAATGACTATCTTAATACCGAGGGCAGTACGAAAGAAGAGATCTTGGACAGCCCCTTAAAGAAGTATTCCAAATTGTTTCTAGGGCCAAAAGATGAAAAGGACTTGATGAAATTGCATATCAATGTACAACGCGATCTACGACACGACGAGCATAGATGCCATTCCACGCACGTACTAAGCGTATTCTTGTTATCTCTTTATTTACTTGAAACAGACATAGATGTACTAACGATAGCTCGATCAGCTCCTCATTTCACTGAGAAACCTAAAAAGAAGTTCTATCCAGACCCAACAGACAGACTTAAGTATCCCGATGGAGAACTCTTCCCTGAGAATGTTCAGCGCCAGGACAAATATTATTACTTAGACCCTTTCCTTTGGCTGTTTTTATACCATGACTGGGGATACTGTATACAGCTAAAGAAAAACATAAAGTCAAAACCCGTACAACAAAAAGTATCTCAATCTTATGATAAGCGATTCAATATGCATTTCTATGGACACAAAAAATTTCGAATAGATGCATTAAAAGAAATCATTTCATTTCCTTTTTCTAATTCTACAACAATAAATAAGGCAGCTTTGATAGATCTGGCAAATCTGAAATTCAAACAGGAACACAACCATGGAGTGGTGTCAAGTCTACTGCTTTATCATAATTTCTTAGATAAACTCATAGATCAGCCAATTCAAGATGAGGGCTTTTTAGGTTACAAAGATGAAGAAAAACGAGAAAGCAAGAGAAAATATGTTCTAGACATTCTAAACGCGATATGTCTTCACGATTTAGATACCAGGAAGATATCAAGGATTAAAGCACAGGACTCTATATACTATTTTCTTTTGAAATTCACAGATTGTATTTCGGACTGGTCAAGATGGTTTCAAACCAAATTCTCAAGGGTTCCTGCGAAACTGTTAGATGATATCTTAATTGGGTTCAAACCGGTAAGATTGAAAAATGGAAATAGAGGCATCAAAGTTAACGTCGTCTTTGACTTTAGCAATATTTCCTACCTGTTAACAGATGAAATTGCAGAAGAAGGATATGAACTCGAACAATTTAAGAAGAAACGTGAGGAACTAGAATGTTTGGATTATACATTTACTCCAGAAAATGGAGATACTTACCAATGGTTCTTCTTTGAACTCCTATTGATAGACAGGCACGGTGAAAGGTGGCTTATTAACAACGATAATAACAAGATTAATTTTCGGGAAATCAAATCTCCACTATTTTGAGAAAGAAGGCAAGAATAATAGACTATAGACTAGTTCTTTTCACAAAAATTAAGGTAGCAACAAAGGGCACGGTAATTTGCTGCCTCATTAGCTAAGATGCTCAAGACTCTATGAGCCTCTAAATATTCTCCACCGAAAATTTTCTCTTTAAAGTAATACCCATTTAAGATTTCACCGAGCGAGCCCGCATGCCTCATAGGATTTCTGCCGTTAGCCAAATCATCAAGAATCCCTGAATTTCCTTCATCAATCATTCCTTTAACCCAATCATCTATTCCTGGATGTTTCATCACATTTTCAATTCTATGTTTAAGTTCCCAATCATACGATTTCGCAAGGATCTCGTTGTAAACCTTCTTCAAATTCTGTTTATCTTTCATTTTTATTTTAACCTCCTTGATCTTCTCTTAGGTAAAAGAAGAAAAAAAGGTATTTAAATAGTTTCGCTTTCATCTTGGACAGCTTTCTCATCCAGCGCTCTCTGTATCCATGTAAACAGTTTGTCACATCTTTTGTAAAAGAGTGCTAACGCTACCCTTAGTCTTCTTTCTGGGTTGTCAGTTAGGTATTGTGCGTCTTCCATGCAAGCCCTGAAAATCCTTATCGTTTCTATGTCGTGAAGTGTTCGTATCTTGTCTTCTTCCTCTTCGCTCAGCTGTACTGTCTGCCGTCCAATGCCATTGTTAAAAGTTTTGCGAAATAGAAGCTTACTCATTCTCATCACCTCGGCAGTACTGCTCAACTAGCTTGTCATTAACATACTGCAGCTGCTCCAAAACCTTATCCATGTCCCTGCCAAATATTTTAATCTCAAAGCCATAACTGTTTTTCTGTCCACGTATCAATTTTATGCTCGGCAATTGTTCTTGTATGTTTACTTCCATTCTTTATCACCTCGGTTTTTTTCTTTTCCAAAAATAAAAAAAAGAAAAAAAGACTTCATTTCCTCTCTTGTCTTACTTTCTCGTCCAGTTCTTTCTGAATCCAGGTAAATATCTTATCAGCTCTCTTGTCAAACACCGCTAGCACTAATTCCCTGTCATCAGGGTAGTCATCTTCGCATTCTTCTAATATTTGAATGCAGTGCCGCCTATGAGCACCTCTTAGCTTCGTTAATTCCTCAACTGTTAGCTTTACCGTCTTCCAGGTACCGTTGTGGTCTCTATAGTTCTGTGAGTAGCAAGGCAAGCTGTTGATGATATTTTCCTTTGTCTGTTCTAGGTTTTTTTTGTTCCCGTTCAATGCGTTATTGATAAGCTCCTTGGCTTCTTCTTTAGTGGTTTTCTTCTCGTCAAAGTCTACTTTTAGTTTCTTCATCAGGTCGATTTGTTTTTCCGTGGGCTTCATTCTTATAACCCCTCATCGTTAACAGTTTCTATACATTCCTTGATAAGTTCGCTGGCTTCATCCTTGCTAAGCTCATCAAACTGTTTTCCTTGCAGTATCTCTTTTAGATCACTGTTTTTTGCAAACCTTTTCAAGGCTATAATCTGTTTATCAGTTGCATTTTCCATCTTGTTTTCCTCCTGAGAGCTTCATCTTTAACTGTGAAACCCTCTCCAACTAGAGTAAGAGGGTTGAGCAAGTTGACTCAGCCCTGCTGCCTATCCTCAGTCACCTACAATCTTTTCATAGTAGCTAGCTGGCTTGATATCAGTGATCACTGTCTTGTGTATGACCCACTGGCCATCTTCGCTCTTTGTTATCACTGTCTCTATTATCGGCATCTTATTCAGCTGCTCTAACTTTTTACTACTTAGATCTGCCATTTTAGTTTTACCTCCTGAAATTCTATTTATCCTTATAGCTGTCGCTGTCTTGTCCTTTGTTCTCGTTGTCAGTCGTCTCTGTGTTCTTGATTATCGCTTCATAATAGTTCACTGGCCTTATCGCCTTTATCCTTAGCTCGTTAATGATGTACCTGCCATCTTTAGATTTGTAGATCCTGTTGCTAATTATTGGTATGTCACTCAGCTGCGTCATTATCTTCGATATCTTGTCCGATATTTCTTCCTTATCCATTTTGTTTCTCCTGGGAGTTTTCTTAGAAGCGGAAAAACCCCTCTACATAGGATTAAGAGGGGGTTGGAAGCGATATATGGGATAAGATTTTTGTGAGGTACAAAACTGTAGATAAGTCAAATGGGCGGGTCTTTATCTGTTAATTTCTTTCCATCCTTGCTTAACTTCTTCTTTCAGGTATGGCATGGCTTCTTTTAAACTTGGCTTGGGTTTGGCGAATAAGCGTATGTTGCGCCTGCTTCGCAAGAGCTGTCCAATTATGAAGACAACCAGGAACCAGGAAAAATACATCGCCAAGCCTACAAAAGAACCTATCCCGGTCTTTGGAAAAACTTCATTTAATTTCATGCACGTGGCAGGAGCTAAGAAGAAGAGCCAAAACATGGAAGCAAAAACAACTAAGATGGTTAGTCCTCCCGTCGGGGTAGACCGCATCTGTCTGAATTGTTCATGACCTTTCTTCAACCCGCCTGAAAAAGTTGGCTCTGAATCTTTTTTCTTCATTTGATTTTCCTATTAGAGTTTCTCGAAGTTGGAGCAGAAGCTGCTCCGAATAGGTCTAATTGCTTAAGGTCATCTACCAACTTAACTAAGGCTCGTATAAGTTCTTCTTTCCCATAATCATTTTTCTTGAATTTGATTTGTATCGTGAATGATTTGTCTTCCGGCTTCCATGTCCAGGGCTTTATTTTTGGCCTGCCTCGTGATGGCTTTTCTTTTTTTACTGCTGCCTTTATTTCTTCAGCTGTAGTTCCTGTTTTGATTCCCTCCCATAGTTGCAACTGCTCAGGTTCTTTTGCCTTGGAAAGTTGCAGCATGTGCTCTTTGGAAACCTCTATTTCCTTAGCTTCTTCAAGGATGGCTTGTGGCAGTTCCAGGATTTTCAAGGCTTGGGATATGTATGGCTGTGATTTTCCTATCAGCTTCGCGATGTCTGTCTGGTTGAGACCTGCGCCGGTTAGTTTTTTTAGCGCAGCTGCTTCGTCAATCGGTGAAAGGTCTTCCCTTTGCAAGTTTTCGATTAATTGAAGGGTTAAAACTTCTTCATCTGATACTTCTTTTATTACGCATGGGATTTCTGAAAGCCCTGCAAGCTGTGCTGCTTTGTACCTTCTTTCACCTGTGATTATCATGTAGTTGCCTTCTACGAACCTGACTGTTATAGGTTCTATAATACCTTTGCTCTTGACAGAAGCTGCCAGCTCGTCCAACTTTTCCTTGTCAGCTTTCTTCCTTGGCTGGTTAGGGTCAAGAGAAATATCGGATAAAGGTATGAGCCTCGCCCCAGGAACAGCCTTTGTCCTAGTCTTGCTCGGAACTTCTTTCTCATCAGGAATAGCTACAGGTTTAAGATCCCCTTTAATCTTTTCTTTGAAGTCTTTTTTAGCCATTTAATTTCCTTTTAAAGAATTTATTTGGTTACCTCAGTGATTTTAGAGTCTTAGGGAAGATGATTTTTGAATAGCCTGTATTGCTTTGATGGTTTCGCACCTCTTTGTAACTGGTTAAGTATGCAATTAATATTCCTCTTCATCACTGATTTTACCGAAAGCTAATAAGGATAGGAAATAATCTTTTATTTTGAAAGATTTGCCACAATAATCACAGAAATCTTCTGCTTCCTGGCTGACAGTAAACTTTCTCGGTCTTGGTTTTTCTTCCATATGATAGTTTTCTAATTTTTCTTTGAATCGGATGCCAGCTGATAAGACTGTTTCAAGACATTTCTCTGAACAGAACACAGCATTTAATAGGGTTTGTTCTTTCCCAGGTTTGGATTCTTCAAGGGTTAATCCAATAATGCCGCTCTCTTCTTTTGGGTAATTCGTGCATGAAGGATTAGCACAAGTCCATTCCCAGGGGAATTCAGGACTTAGGTCATCATATTCTTTCATTTTCGATCTCTTTTAAAAGCTGCCGGTACGCTTGTACCTGGTCTGACCTCTTCAAGATTGAAAAGGATGCTTTTTAGTTTTGATGATTAGCACCCATTACATTTCCTCATAGTGATGGTTCATGATTTCTTTCTTACGTTTAATTTATCAATTACATCTTGAAGAGCTTTTGATACTTCTTCGAAGCATGGATCGCACATAACTATATTCACTATCTTTATAGGTTTGGAATTTAGTTCAAACTGGGAAAGTAATCCAAATTCGCCACCATGAAAAAGAGGATGATGGCAATAGAAACATGCTTTAATATTATCCAAGCATTCTTGTAGATTTTTGTTTACTTTTGAATCCTTAGGTATCTCAATATCAAAACGAGATCCCAAAGCACGGCCTGGTGAAGATTTTTTTCCAGTTGCTTCCATATCTTTGTGAAGGCATTCAAGGGAACAAAAAGCATTGAAGGTTATGACACCAAGGCTTTCATTGTTTTTGAACTTTTCAATCAATAAGAGCACATTATCATCTCTTCCTTTGAAAGTCTTATCACAGCCTTTACATCGAAGTTCTGTTTTTGCAACTTCCGGAGAAGTTTGTCTTGGTTTAATCCGGTCTTTCCCGTCATATCTTATTTTGTCTAACAATTGTGCTCCAAGGCTTATGGACTTCATCAAGCATTCTACATCGCAAAACTTGGACTCAACTAGGCGAGTTATTTTATCGCCCTTGTTTTGATCGATTCTTAGAATAGTATCATCCTCTCCTAATTCTTTGTTGCAATCAGGGCAGTATTCTTTAGGTTTCATTATTGAATACTCCTATATGGTTTTGTATTTCTTTCAACAACTCCCTGTAGGCTTCCGCCTGTTCTGACTTTGGCTGGTAGAAACTGATAGGGATCTTGTAGGTTATGGCTTCGGCATACTTGACAGAATTCTTAAACTCTGTCTTAAAGACCTGGTCACCAAAGTTTTCTCTTATCATGTCTCTATAGTCTTGCTCTAATATCCGTCTTGCATCTATTTTGTTTAGCACATAGCCTAGGATTTCCAGTTGAGGGTTTGGCTTCTTCTGCACTGTAGAAATAAGTTCCAGGAGAAAGCTGGTGCTTTGAACACCATAAGAAGAACATTCCAAAGGTATCAGCACATAATCAGATGCGACTAATGCCATTTGTGTAAAGATGTTAAGGCTGGGCGGGCAGTCGATTAGTATCGTATCGTACTCATCCCTAACTTCCTCCAGCTTGTCTGATAGCAGGTGCTCACGTGACATCACACCTGCGATTTGATATTCGGTTTTTCCAAGGCTCAGATTAGAGGGAAGGATGTCAATATTTTTGAACTTGGTCTTCTGCAAGATCTCAGATGCCTGGGTGTCAGGATTCATAAGCAGTTCTGTCATACACCCATTCAGCGAATAGACGTCATCAACGAAAGTGCTGGAAAGGCTTGCCTGCGGGTCCACATCACACAAAAGCACCCTCATACCTGTCTCAGCGAACACACCGCTTAGGTGAACAGCTATGCTGCTCTTACCGACTCCGCCTTTTTGCGCTGCAACTGTGATAACCAATTTAGAAACCCCCTTTATCATTCCAATTACGTCCAAGCTTCGGGCTGTTTAATTCTTCGCGCATTTCACATTGCGGACACAACCCTTCCTTTTTAATCAAAACAAGAAGGGCAAAGATGGTTAAAGCAGGTTAATGAACCAAGGCATTTATTAAGAGGGGTCGGCGTAATCTCAAATCCGCATACTGCACAGTTATCCTTGAAAATCATGATATCATCCTTCCTTGAATTCATCTGGATAATGAGCCTTCAATAAGCAGACCTTTTTAATCATCTTCATCTTCTTCGTCTTCTTCCTCGTAATCTGTTTTATCGTCGTAGTCATAGGCATCTTCTTCCTCTATTTGATCATCACTGGTATCAAGATCATCTTCAGCACCGTTTTCGTAATCTTCTTCATCAAAGCCGTTAGCATCATCTTCGTAACCTGTCTCATCATCAAAGCCATTATCCTCATAATCATCATCTCTTAGTCTCGTTGGACGGCCTAATCGCCCGATTAATCTGCCGCCTTTCACGCCGGCTTTTAATACATTCTTTGCAACAAACATTTCGCCTTTTTTCTTAGCCTTGTATAATTTCTTCTTCCATCCTGGCAGATATTTCCATCTCGATCTTATCATCTCTTGGACTGGCTCGCTACTTCGGTGCGCTTCTTCGATCATGTCGAATTCGCCGTCGTAGGCCTGTAATTCCCTTCGCAGCGCCCCGTCTGCAAGACCTGTTGCCCAATCCAAAGCTCTCCCCACTTTCTGGCCAACGGTTCGGTCAGGCTGGAATGGATTCTTTGTCAGAGATTTTTTGCATTCCGGGCAATAACCGCCGGTTCCGCTAAAGCAGTCAGAGCAGAGCCTTTTTTCACAGGTATAGCCTTGGCATTGGTCGCTCTCATGCTCTGGAATGCTGGAACCACAAGTAGAGCAGTTAGCCTTCTCCACTTTTAGAACTACCTTTCTCAGGATAGAAAATCTGTCAATGTCATGAACTGAATCCTGTCCAAATAATCCTTGCCGTAACGCTGTACCGTCTTTTGGTAAGCATTTATGGATCTCTTGGTCCTGGCAACGACAATGACCTTGTCGCATCCGGCTATAAAATCTTTCTGGATATTCTCCATTAAATTCTTGGGAGTGAGGTCTACCTCCACGGCTATCTTTTCCCCGTTCATCTCAACACCTACATCAACGTTCTTGAAGCCATACCTTTTTTCTATCTCGGCTTTGTAGTCTAGGCTTTCATAAAAGTCTTTAATCTTATGCTGCCAGAACTTGTGCTCAAGACTGCCTTTGCCAGGGATAACAAACTTGTCCATCCGGGCAAACTCCCTGCCCTTGTCAGTGATCTCATACAAGACTTTCGTGCTTTGCCCTTTGCCTAATCCAATAGGAACTCTAAGCATAAAACCTCTCGCCAAGAGTTCTTTGAAATATTTGTCATTCGTAGAACTGGAAGAAGCAAGCCCCAGCATTTGAACTCTTGTTTTCTGGTCGATAAAAGGATGCTCCCTTATGTTGGTGAGGATCTTTATGAGTATGTTGCCTTCTACCTTTTCTTTCTTTGCTGTTTCCTTCTGCCTTGCCTTTATCTCCTCGTCTTTCTGTTGTTGCTCCTCTTTTCGCTTCTCCCTTAAGATATTACCGTATTCGGTTCTTGGGATAACATGCTGGTTCAGCTCCTGGAATAAAGGAGCTATTATCAATTGAAGGTCAGCGCTGGTGACATCTTTGTTCACATGGTAGCGCTTCACCTGAACCACGAAAGGGGTGGTCCACTTCCCATTCATCCTTACGATAGCCTCAAAAAGGCCTTTGTTTTTGTCTGACTGGAGCTGCCTGCAATCTTCTATCTGTTCTCCTGTCAGGCCCAAGGCCTGAGCCATATTAAGAATGTTAGGGCTTCCAGACTGTGACATGCAGATAACAGTATAAACGTTAGCCTTGATGCTATCAGCCAATTGGACAGGCATCTGGTCTGAAACAACCAAGCCTTCGCCAAACTCCCGAATCTTGCTAGTGAACTGGGAGATCTCAGAGCGGCCAAGCTCTTTGCTGAACTCGCGCTGCCTGTCATAGACTGTTTTGGCTTCGTCAAACAGGAAAACATGCTTCAACCCGCTTCTCTGGTTGTTTGAAATCCGGTATTGGAAAACATAGCGAAGAATGATTGATACAAGAAAGGACTGGCTGTTAGTGTTTAGCCCTTCAAGCTCTAAGACCACGTTCTTGTCCAGCAGTTCTTCTACAGGGAAGCCTTTGTCACAGTTTAATATATCTTCAAGGTCGAGAGCGCATTTACCTGTCCTGTTCAGGGAAGACTCCATGTAATTCCTTCCCCTGAACCCGTATTTCTTTTCAACCCAATGCTTTTTAAGGAGTTCATGAAGGTCAAACATGGTAGGGTAAACGTTGCTGCCGGAAAACACGCCGTATTCCTCGTAAAGCTCTGCAACATGCTCATTGATGACGCCTTGGGAAGCATCAAGCAGCCAGTAAGCCTGGCAGAACACATTAGAAAAAGCCTGTATCCAAATCTTAGCAGGGACACCCGGCGGAGGCCTTAACGGGTTGAAACGGAACGTCTCCCAGTTGAAAACAAAAACCTCGCTATTAGGATCAGCTTTGACTATGTGCCTGTAGTCTTCCTTGAAATCAAAAGTCCAGAAAGGGATGCCATACTCAAGAAGCTGCAACAGGATGATATAGATAAGCGTTGTCTTGCCCGCGCCTGCCCTGCCGGTTATGAGCAGATGTTGTACCAATTCTTCGAGGTTAAGCCCAAAATCAACACCTGCATGCCTGACATTGCCAATCTTCAAATCCCCGTCCACTTCGCGATCAACAGGGTTGGGTTTGAAATTGTTGGGAAACTCCTTCTCCACTTTCAGCTTGGGCTTAAGGTACCTCATAGCATCCTTGAAATGCTTTTCAACCACTGCTCTGTTGTTGGGGAAGCGCTTTATCATCAAAAGGGCTCTTTTAATGGAAGGTTCGTTATGCATATTGGTAGCATTGGCTCGCTCTTGTATACGCATGTAGCAGTTAAAAGCATAAGCCCTTGTGTCTCTGACGGGTTTTTTTCTTTTCAAATCATTCATCATCTTCGTCTTTTTCAGACCCTTTCCGCTTCCTTCCCGGCTTTGAATCAAAAAGAGGAGGGTTCTTTTCAAGCCAGATTTTCATTTCGTAATGATCCAAGCAGCAAGGCTGCTCTGTTCCATCCTGCTCGGTAAAATAAATGGTATGGTTACCGCAAAGAAGCTTATTACAAGGAAACCCCTCATAGCCAACACAGTGCTTGGCATGTTCAGAACAAGCAGCTTCTTGGCATACAGCACAAAAACCTGCTATCTCATCATGGGAAGAAAGCTTTTTTCCGCAAGCCGCTACCGGGACCGTTATTATAATTGTTATTTTTGCACCTCCACCTCTCCCAATAATTTGTCTTTCTCTCTTAGTTACAATTTCCTCACCTTTTTTAATATGGTGGTAAATAGTTTTCTCCTCGGTTTCAGCGGGCTCTTGAAGCATATCCTCTGCGACATCTAAGGTTTCGGATTCTTCTTCTGGTGTAGACATTCTTTCTGCCTTGAATCTTCGGTACCTGCTTTCGACATTAACACCTGCTCTTTCAATCTGTTTTTGCAAAGTTCTACAGCGTTCATAGTCGGAATCGCCAATTTTTGAAAGATCTGATTCTATCTTGTACCTTAGCCTAAAATACTGTTCAATAAGGTCTTCAGATACTTCACCTTTTTCCAGAGGTTTTGAAGTGTTTGATGATTCTTCCAGCTTGTCTAAGAGACGGTCTAACCAGCCCATGATCTTACCTCTTTTAGATTTCTGGCAGGATAGCCTACCACTCAATGAATAATTGGATTACTAACAAGCCATAAATTATTACGTAAAATACCTTACTGATTATAAGAGAGGTTATTGGAGTCCTGCCCAAAGATATCCCTAAAAGATAAGGGCCAGGAATCATGCTTACTAGACAAAAGATACCGAGACCGGTCTTGCCATCCTCACTAAAATACAAAAACGTCTTATCTAATGGTAAAAGGAACACTACCACTAGGGAAAAGACAAACAGAAAGAAGCTAAACCCTCTTGATTTAAAAACCTTTAAGATTTTATTGGCTGCCAGCCCGACTATGTTTATGAAAAACATCAGTGAGACGAAAATCATGTACTTGCAGGTTAAGTCACCGAAGCTCTCGAAAAAAGCCACAAAATGATACCTGATAATATCAATTATGCTGTCTAATGGTACCCCGGCTTTTTCAACCGAGATCATTGCAGAAATAATGAATTTAAAAACAAAGATAGAGAGCAGTACGAGAATGAGCACAAAGATTCTTGTCAAATGCCTGTTGAGCCGTAATAATCGGATCTTCCTTAGTTTTTCAGGGTCAATATATTCCACTAACTATTCCCCGGATAAGGTTCTGTAAATCTTATAAGATTCTTTATCAATTTCCCTTTTCAAATCAGACAAGAAATCGTCTCTTTCAAAGCTTGTCTTAAACCTGGAAGAGCTTTCCGCAACCTCATTGCCTTTGCCATCCAAGATGGTTATGCCTAGGTCAGTGTAGTCATTATGAATGGTTAATTTACAGTTAAGCGCGTTGCAGTCTTCCTTCTTTCTTGAGAGATTAAAAAGTTCTTTGAAATGCTTATTTGATTCAAGAATGTTTTGTAGATCTTCAGGCTTGACATCTTTTTTATATTTCTTCTTAAAGAGAGTGTCATATATTTTTTGAGTAACAGACAGTCTAGATTCGTCTTTAACCCTGATATTATTGAAGAACAGGCAAAGCTTTTCCTTCAAAATAAGATGGGCATAAGAGTCATCATGGCTTAAAAATTTGTAAGCTGTCCTGTAACCTTCTCTTTTTACAGCGATCCTATGTCTTGTTTTTTTGAGCGAATTCTGTGCCTCTTTTTCTGAATCAATAATCTTTCTCCTCCCAGGCCTATTTCCTCTCCTTAACAAAAGATACTTATTGCGCTTCCTTTCGCTTTTAAGAACAGGATAGGAAAGGCTGACGGTCAAAGGTGTGGAGCCTTCAAGCCTTCCATCGATATAAACCTTAGAATTAGTCGGGGCAGAGGTGATATTTAGAGTGCGGGATTCTGATTTATTAGTATCTTTCCATTTGTTCCATTCAGACCAGCCACCCCAGTAAACGCTTTGGGAAACGCAACCAGTCAACAAAAACAAGAAAAGAACTAACCTAATAAGCATCTATTTCTCCCAGCTAGATATTCTCCCAATCAGATCTTTGAAAAAATCACTAGGCAAAATATTCAGATTAAGCTCAGGACTTTCAGGATTAAAAACATCAAAGCCAGCAAGATCAAAAGCATTATAGCGCTCCATACCAAAAGAAAGGCTAACGTTTTCGAAATCTTCCTTTTTATGGTCTTTCTCTGAAGATTTCAGAAATTCGTACCATTTAACCAACCCGTTGCTAAGAAACTTATAAGCTGTCTTGAAAACGAGAGGATTATTTACAAACCGAAGGTTATCGGTTAATTCATAAAGCTCTCTTAATTAAATCTCAGGGATTTTGTCTTCAAAATCTTCCACAGACTTGCCAGCCAGTTCCAAAGCTTCACCAACATTCATAAAAGATCTCTCTTTCTTGTGTTTTATTAAAAATCCCAGGTAGTTATGTCATCTATCCGCTGATAATTTGACAGCTATCCTCGGGCTATGACAAAAACCCTCCGGCCAAAAAATGCCGCCAGGGTCTCTAAACATTTAAAGACCTCCTTCATCCCTTATCGGAAATAAATCATAAAAGTTGAGAAAGTTTTCCGAGCGGAAATAATAAATCAGAAAATTGCTTGACAAAATATAACAGAGAGGTTATATTCTTGATATGGGGAATGAGATTAAAAGGATAAGGGAGAAATTCAAGCTGACACAGGTACAACTGGCTAAAATACTTGGAGTTTCCCAGCCAAGAATAGTGGGGATGGAGAAGCAGAAAACCGTGACGGTAGGAATTCTTAGGAAGATAGCCCGGGGCCTGGGCGTAAGCATCAAGGACCTGGTAAACAATAACCAGTAAGAATTTTTTTTGTCAAGAAATATAATGAAAACATTATATAGAAAGGGGGTGAAAAAGATGAGAAAGATTATATTCATATTGGCGTTGCTCCTAGCATTCGTTTCCGGCTGTGCCACTTCTAGGCCTAAGCCTTACATGCTGAAAAACGATGATGTCAAGGAAACCATAAGGCAGGCAGTGTTACAGATGCAGAGGCAGATGGAAGAAAGCCTAAAGCGCAAAATACAGGTAAAAGAGAAGGCTAAGGTAGATATCAGTACCATGGAAATAGAATCTGCCAGGTGGGAAGGATTAGTTTTCAGAAGCATTGGCGATGTAGAGCTGAGCTTTACCATCAGCGAGACTAACGGGCTAAGCGTAGAATTCAACAGCTATGATGTCCAGGTGGTATGCAAGTATTATTCCCTGCTAAAGAATAGGGAAGCGAGCAAGAAAGGACACTTCTACTTCCAACAGCCAATAACCATAAGGTCCGGAGAAACCAAGCTGGTCAAGTTCAAGACAAACGGATGGGTAAGGAAGACCATAAACAGCATGAATGAAAGGCTAAGCTTCGAGGACATAAGGCTCTACCTAGTGCTCCACGGCAAAGACACCAACGGAAACGAGATCAGGATAAGAACAGAATCAGCGCCGATCTAAAAAACCGAGGGAGATCCGAAAAGGGTCTCCCCCTTCCTTTTTTTCAATTAACCATCATCTATTCAAAATCTAAGCTAGATACTACCTCTTCCCATTCAACTTATCCCTCAGCACCGAAGAGCATCTAAAGGTGACCACTCTCTTCGATTCCAGCATCAAATCTTCACCAGTTTGAGGATTCCTTCCTCTCCGTTTATTTTTGTCTTTCACGCAGAACTTCCCGAAGCCGCTTATAAGGATATCCTCGCAGGATTCCAGCTCTTTCTTGATGATTTCGAGTAGGGAATCGAAAATTTCGGCGGATTTGGTTTTGGGGAGGTTGGTACTGTTATAGATGCTGTCAATGATGTCGGCTTTGGTGAGGGACATAGAGGGATCTCTCATTCATTTTTTGATGAGGTTAGCTTTAAGCGTTTAGATTGTCAAGAGATCCCGAATATATAGCATTCAAATTAGTTTACAGTAAACCTTTTTCTTAATTGAGAAGGTAAAAAAGAGTTACCTGGGAAAAAATAGGGGTCATCATATTTGGTTTCTGAAATGATTTTTTAGCACTATATGATGTAGGATATTTTAGTTTAAACCCAATATTTTGTTATTTTTTGTTATTTTTTGTTTTTTTTTCTTGACAAGGAAATCATGTTGTGCCTATAAAAGAAATCGATAGACTTATCGATTAATTCAGCGTTACTTTAATCGATTAATCTCACGCCTAATCCATCGATTAATCGAAAGATTAATAAAGGAGCTTTGTTCATGCCTACACAGATGCTCCGCAAATCAATCAAGTCCCTCCTTGAAAAAAATTCCTTCCTTACTCACGTGGATATTGCTAAGAAGCTCAAGAAAGACAAGGCCAGGGTCTCCGGTTATCTTGAGGCTATGGCTGATTATGGTGATCTTTCCTCAAAAAAGGTTGGCAATTCAAAAGTTTATTTTTTGAATAAAAATAAAAAGGTGAACAGATGAAAAAAGAGGGATTTAAATGAAAAAGGAATTCAAGGAAAAGATCGTTAAATACATTAAACAGAAGGACCCTAAAGGGGAACTGGTTTCTGAGATACGGCCAAGCAGCGATTATAAAAAAGGAAAGATAGTCTATAACAAAGACAATATCATTCTGCGCCGTAATATATCTCAACTCAAGGATGAGGAATATGTCCGAGCCTATCTTGTTGTCAAGCTGGCAAAAGAGCTTAAATATCCTCCATCCTGCATAGAACTTGAAAAAGAATACGAAGCGGGAAGACCAAAAACGATTAAACCCCGTATCGATATTCTGGTGAAGGATAAACGTAAGAAAAAGGAAAAAACATTCTTATTTATTGAGGTTAAACCACCAGAGAAATTCGAAAACGATAAAGATTACATCGAAGGACAGCTTTTCAAACTGGCTGCAATCGAACACAGAGGCAGCGAAGTAAGGTACTTAGTTTATTTTTCAGCAGATTATGATGGAAGCTCCATAGAAGATCAGGCGATTATAATTGACTATACCGGTTATCGAACCTTCCAAGCCTGGACGGATGGCGGTAGGATAAGCCTTGACAAGCTTCCCGCAGAATATGGGATAGCAAGGAAATTAATATATATTAACAAAAAAGATGAGGACCTTAAAGAAGAGGAAAAAAATTTAGACCGCAAAGTAACAGTAGTTCGTTTCAACTTTTTGAGAAAAGACCTACATAACGTCCTATGGGGCGGCGGTGGGATGAATTATAATGATGTATTCAGTAACCTCGTAAAACTGTTCCTGGCAAAAATATTTGATGAAGACACAACACCAGTTGGCAAACCATACACATTCCAAATCGAATTCAAAGATGGAAAACCTGAATCCCCTGAAGAGGTTTATAATAAAATAAACAAGCTCTTTAAACAATCTCAAAAAGAATACCTCGGCTACTCAGACAGGGTCATAAAAAATTCAATAGGGATTGACAGTGAAAAAATATCAGAAAACAAGGTAGCTTACGTTGTAGAGCAGCTCCAAGACATCTCCCTATTGGAGAATGAAAACAAGGGTAACGGTGACCTATTAGGTGACTTTTTCGAAGGGATAGTTTCAGAAGGCTTCAAGCAAGACAAGGGTCAATTCTTCACACACACTAATATTGTGCGATTCATTTTAGAGGTACTTGACGTATACCAGCTAGCAATAGATTTGGTTAACGGTAAGGAGAACCGAGTAAAGCCGCGCTTACCTTTTATCTGCGATCCTGCATGTGGCTCAGGAACATTCCTTATAGAAGCGATGAAATTGATAACCAGAGCAATCAAAACCAGTGGAAAAATAGAAAGCTCAAGAAAGAAAGAGGAATTTTTAGCTGCGAACTTTCCAGCTTTACGAGAAAATATCTGGGCAAAAGAATTTATCTACGGGATGGAGATCAATCCTGACCTCGCGCTAGCAACAAAAGTCAACATGGTCCTGCACGGTGATGGGAACATAAACATATTTCCGAAAGATGGGCTACTGCCGTTCTCCAAATACGAAATGCCCAACAAAATAAGTGCCCTGCTTAAAGGCGAGACAAAAGCAAATTATAGCTATTCTTTTGAGGTCAACGAAGCATTCGACGTAATAATATCTAATCCACCTTTCAGCGTAAATCTGGATACCGAAACGAAAAGAACTCTTCCCAACAGATTCATGTACCATGACAAAAGAAACTCAGAAAACCTTTTCGTAGAAAGATGGTACCAGATCCTGAAAGAAGGCGGAAGAATGGGCGTAGTGCTGCCTGAAAGCGTATTTGACACTTTAGAAAACATGTACATCAGGCTATTCATATATAAATACTTTAAAGTCAAGGCAATTGTCTCACTGCCTTATCTTGCGTTCCAACCATTCACTTCTACAAAAACCAGCTTATTATTCGCCCAAAAAAAGACACGAGAGGAAGTTGAACAATGCGAACAGAAATGGCGAGAATTTAACAATGAATATCAACGCCTAAAGCGCAGAGTAACCAAATACAAAAAAGGCGAAATAAAAAATGAGGCAGAAGCAAAGAATGTTCTAAAAAAATACCTCAAACACTATTTAGAAGATGCTGATCAAAATCTGCCAGCCAAAGAAATATTGGAAAAGTATTCAGACGAACTATCAGAAATAGATAAAAATTCAGATTGGTGGGTCTTTGGAGAAGTTTCAAAATATTTCGATTACGAAATTTTATTAGCGGAGGCTGAGGAAATAGGATACAAGAGAACAAAAAGAGGAGAAAAGAAACGACCGAACGAACTATTCCAAACAGACGAACATAACAATATCATAGTGGACAAGGAAAACCCGGAAACGATACTCGACCACATAAAAAAAACAGTCAGGTGGGATTAATATGCTCGTAAAGCCATTCGCCACAAAATTCAGCCAGATAGGAGAACAAGTCTTCCTGAGATGTGACCCGAAATACAGGCACTTCTGGGATAACAAAAAAGGCATCTCATTAAAGCAGAAAAAATACCCTAACGTAAAAATAAAAGACGTGCTACTTCCTTACTCCAAAAAAACCATACAAAAAGGGCCGCTTGACCAAGAAAGACCAATATTAGAGCTTAACGATGTAGAATCAAAGACGAGCATCATACTGCAAGAGAGAATAGTGTCAGAAGCAGGATCAACAAAACTTGACTTTAACGATTGCGACCTGGTTTTCAACAAACTTGAACCATACCTAGGTAAAATCGTCATCAACGACGGGACAAAAGAATATATTGGAACAACAGAATGGATACCGCTAAAACTCGATAAAAGCAAAACTAACCCCTTATATTTTAAATATCTTCTTCTGCTCAACGAATTTTTAAGATCATACTGGCTTCTGAGATCAGGTAAAAGACATGCGAGGATTGCACAAGTCGATTTCTGTAACATGCTAATCCCATTATTAGAGACCGTAAAACAGAAAGACATCGAAAATCTTACCGAACACTTAGAAAAGAAGATGCTATCGCTTCATTCTTCATTATCCGACCCATTAGTTATAATAGACAAAGTATTCTCCAAGGAATTCAAATATAATGTTAAAGAATATCAGAAAGGAGCTAACAAAAAACAATATATTAGAAAACTTAGCGACTTCCAAAAAGCCTTGCTGATAAGAAGCACAGTAAAGTTCCAACACCCAAGATATGAGTATACAGAAAAGATACTCTCAAGATACAAGTGCCTTAAATTGAAAAAGGTATGCTCTGAGAGGATTCATAGAGGTGTCCAGCCAAAGTATGAAAGGGATGGAGATATCCGCGTCATAAAGACCTTAAATCTTAAACACGGAAGCCTTGACTTCACAGAATCAGAATTCGTAAACAAGGACTTTTACATGGCCAATCTGAGAGCTGAGGTCAAGAAAAATGACATCTTAATCAGCTCAACAGGGGAAGGGCGTGGAAAAGTAGACACCTACGATTCAGATGAACCAGCAATCGCCGATTCTCACATATCGATCATACGATTGAAAAAAGATGTAAACCCATATTACGTAGCATATTTTATGCGCTCGCTTCTCGGAAAGACACAATTAGAAACCATCGAGATGGCAATAAAAGGAACACCAGAAATCTACCGTGACCAACTCGAAGAATTCAGAGTAATAGACATAGGAAAAAAGGAAGAGAAAATAGTCCAAGAAATTGACAAAGGAATAAAAATACAACAAAAACAAAAAAAAGAAATCAAAGAATTAAGAAAACAAATCGATGAGATATACAAAAAAGAGATGAAGTGACTACATCATTATGATGAATGAAAACTTTGAAACCAATGGATAAGATACTTAAAGAAATAAAAGAAATAGAGTTTAACCAGATAATCACAACAAGATGTTCAACTCTTTACTAGCCGCTCATCTGAGCAAGAAAGGGATAGACCCAGCTAGTGTGAAATTATGAAATAAGTGGGAAAAAGTCAGTTCCTGAAATACACAATACCAAATTGAGATGATAACATTAACAACAAGAAAAGAAAAAGTTATATAGTTGATGATATACGAAATATCCAAGTTAGGGTGAGAATATGACAACAAGAAAAGAAAAAATCATATCAAAGGCGGTAGAGATTCTTAAATCAAATCCTAGCGGTGTTCGTTTCTCAGAGCTTGTGAAGAAAATACAAGAGGAATTTCCAGAGATCCCTGTTAATACTATTCACGGAACAGTCTGGAATTTAGAGACACGAGTGCCAAAGCAGATCTATAAGGCTGCGCGAGGGCTTTTCCGCCATGTTAACTTTAGAGAGGAAGAAATTAGTCGAGAAAAGCGGGAACCTCTTCCAGGGTTTGAAAAAATCAAAGAGGAGGATTTTTACCCATCTTTTGCAGATTGGCTTGTCAACGAATCAGAAGAATGTACCAAAGCAATACCGTTAGGAGGAAATAAATTTAAAGACAAATGGGGGACGCCTGATGTTATAGGTAAGCGGGAACCCCTCCGAAGCGACATTGTTAAAGCTCCCACCGAAATCGTCTCAGCCGAAATAAAAACAGATACAAGAGATTTAATTACAGCGTTTGGCCAAGCTTGCTCATATAAGCTATTCAGCCACAAATCTTACATAGTGATTCCAAAAAACTCGTCTCAAGATGATATCTCAAAACTGGATGCTTTATGCCTAATTTTTGGGATAGGATTAGTTCTATTCGATAATGGCAACGTAAAAGATCCTCAGTTTGAAATCAGAGTCAGACCACACAAGCACGAGCCTGATATGTTTTATGTAAACAAATATGTGAAGCTGATAGAGAAGGAATTATTTGGGTAGTCAGCGATTATGACTAACAATTAAGATTCCATTTGGAAAACCTTTTTAAAACAGAGAATTTCTTTAAATAGAAAGAAAAGAGGTTATGAAAATCCCAGAAAGAGCTAAACACGAAGGATTAGTGGAATATGCTGAGAGGCTTTCTGAATCGTGTGCGAGAACATATGAGGCTAAGATTAGGAAACTTAAAGGGCAATTTTTTACCCCTAAACAAGTAAGCACATATATGGCAAGCCTTTTTGAAATACATCACAATACAATTCGTCTTTTAGACCCAGGAGCGGGAATTGGAATTCTTACTGCTGCCTTTTGTGAACAATTATTGGAAAATGATAAGACTTTAGGCTTTGTAGACTTGACCATAGATGCTTATGAAAATGACCCTAACCTTTTGCCGCTTTTAAAAAAGGTTTTAGAATCATGTAAAACAGAATTGGAAGAAAAAGGACATAATGTTCAATATAATATTTATGAACAAGATTTTATTTTACACAATGAAGGATACTTTAGGGAACGCGATTTGTTTTGGACTGAAGAGAAACATAGTATTTATGACTTTGTAATCTCCAACCCCCCCTATTATAAGTTAAACAAGAACTCACCTCAATCCACCGTAATGATGAAACTAATTTCTGGTCAACCCAATATCTATGCTCTTTTTATGGCATTATCCACAAGAATGCTAAAACCCGAAGGTGAAATGGTATTTATTACCCCAAGAAGCTTTTGTTCTGGCTTGTATTACAAAAAGTTCAGAGAATGGTTCGTAAGCAACGTTAAGATAGATAATATTCATAGTTTTGAGTCAAGAAAGGAAATCTTTGAGAAGGATGAAGTTCTTCAGGAGAACATAATTATAAAAGCAAAGAAACTAGAAAAAATAAGCAAACATGAAAAAATAATCATAAGTATAAGCAAAAACAAGCATTTCACTGAATTAAGGAAAATCAAAGCCCAACGGGACGATGTAATATCACGCAGGAATGGAGAAATTTTTATAAGAATACCAACTTCACATCTCGATGTTGACATTCTACATATTGTTGACACATGGCCAAACACTCTTAAAGATTTGGGATTGCAAATCTCTACAGGTCCGGTAGTTCCTTTTCGTGCTGAACAATATTTACTGCCTGATTTAACAAAAAAGCCTAAATCAGCTCCACTTTTATGGATGCATAATATGCAAGACATGAAAGTTGTATGGCCTCTACAGAAAAACAAAAAAGCGTCTGCAATTCATGTATGCGACAAAACAAAACCATTATTATTACCTGTTAAAAACTATGCACTTGTCAAACGCTTTACTTCAAAAGAGCAGAAGCGCAGGCTATATGCAGCTGTATTGCTAGAATCCCAATTTCCCTATGAAATTGTAGGAATCGAGAATCATGTAAACTATATTCATAGGCCAAATGGAACCTTATCAGTCTATGAAGCTTTTGGTATAGCAGCAATCCTAAATACAACCTTCATCGATAATTTTTTCAGATCGCTCAATGGCAATACTCAAGTGAATGCTACAGACATAAGAAGCTTGCCATTCCCCAAGATTGAAAATATTAGAAAAATCGGAGAGCTAATTTATAAATCCAAATCTTACCGTAATGGACTAGATTTAGACAATACTGTCGCCGCGAGTTTGGGGATTAATGCTGAAATAATAAAAGGACTAAACAAAGGTGAACCTAAAAAATGAGCAAAATTGAAGAAGCCATCGCTATCTTGAAAGACTTGGGGCTGCCTAGAGCTCAACAAAATGAACGATCAGCATTAACATTACTGGCTTTGATAGACTTAAAAGAAGACACCCCTTGGCCAGAATCAAAAAAACGAACCATAAGAATCCATGATACCCTAGTTTTCATAAAGGAATATTACGGTAAGCAATATGCTGAAAATACACGAGAAACAATAAGGCGTCAAACGCTCCACCAGTTTGAACAAGCAGGAATAGTTATTAGAAATCCCGATAACCCATCCAGGCCAACAAACAGCCCTAACACAGTATATGCAATAGCAGATGATGCTTTGAAAGTTATAAAAAAGCATGGCGCCCCTAATTGGCAAAATGCTCTAAAAGAATTTATAAGGAAGAAAGGTAAACTAATCGACAAATACGAGAAAAGGAAGGAAAAATATTCCATATCTGTGAACTTACCCGACGGAACACCCGTTAATTTCTCGCCAGGAAAACACAACGAACTCCAGGTAAAGATAATTAAAGAGTTCCGAGAAAGATTTTGCCCTAATACTAAGGTAGTATATGTAGGCGATGCCGCCAGGAAATTGTTATATTTGAACAAGACTTTTTTGAAGGAACTGAAAATCCCAATAACAAAACATGATAAACTACCTGATGTTGTCCTCTACGACTCCAAAACAAAACATGTCTTTTTGATAGAAGCCGTTACAGCACACGGTCCCTTATCCCCAAAGCGCCAAATAGAATTAGAAAAAACATTGAAGCAGTGCAAAGCCAACAAAATATATATTAGCGCATTTCCGGATTTTCGCGAATTCAAAAGGCATATCGATAACATTGCATGGGAGACTGAAGTGTGGATAGAAGATAATCCTGACCATATGATTCATTTCAATGGACCGAAATTCTTTAATGTATATAGTGGCTGAAACTCCTTTCTAACCCAAAAATTGACCTTTGAATCTATCAATTTTTCATTAAAGATATCTTTAGTGTACCCATTTTTTATTGCTGAAAGGTTATGGAAAAAACCTATAAAATAATCCTTCTTTTCATCATCTTTCTTTTACTCCTCCCTGCCCTATCCTCAGCCGGACAATATGGAGTAATCCGCGTAGTGGATGGCGATACAATAGTAATCAATTACAAAGGTAAACCAGAAAAAGTCAGACTATTATGCGTTAACACCCCTGAGTCAGTCCACCCTGATAAAAAACAAAACATCCCAATGGGAAAGGTGGCCTCGGACTACGCCAAAAAGAGACTCAAAGGAAAATATGCTGATCTTGAATTTGAGGGATCTTTGAGAGGGCGATATGGTCGTCTTCTTGCTTATGTCTTTTTTGATGGAATCAATTTCAACCTGGAGCTGGTCAGGCAAGGATTTAGCCCTTATTACACCAAATATGGATTGAGCCAGAAATATGACGAGGAATTCAGAGAGGCAGAAAGATACGCTCGGAAACACAAATTGAATATTTGGGGAGACCCAGCTCTTACACAAAAATATCTGAGACTAAAATCAAAATGGGGTCAGCACAGGTCCCGAATCAGTACCCCCACTGGCACCGTTCAGACCAAAGACTGGAAATATGTTGCCAGCAAAAAATCAAAAGTCTTTCATCATCCTGATTGTAAATGGGCGAAAAAGATAAGCTCTAAAAACCTCATGGGGTTCAATACCAGGGAAGAGGCGATAAAGAGCGGCAGGAGGCCTTGTAAGAGTTGCAGACCTTAGCGAATTTCTAAATAGTATCTAAAGATGAAACATACAACAAGTGAGAAAAAGTGCTATCTCTGTGGTAAACCTAATCCAGACACAAAAGATCATATACCACCAAGAGGCATTTTCGCAAAACTGCCAAAAGGGAATTTGATCACAGTGCCTGCACATAGAGATTGCAATAATGATTTTTGCAAAGATGATGAGCTTTTTCGTAACTTCATAATAGCAGAGGTATACAGAACCCCAGAAGGTAAGAAAGCTTGGATAGAACAAGTAGTTCCATCTTTCCAGAAGAATCCCGGTGCGAGAAAGAATTTGCTGAATCGTTTTGATACAGTATTGATAAAAGATTCAAAAACTGGAAGTTATATCCAAAAAGGCGCGTTATCAATGGAGGCTTCTCTTTTGAAGAGACAGATAATTAGGATAACAAAAGGACTTTTTTATCATAAATTTAAGGAGCCACTTCTGTCGGATATTCCTGTTCAGGTGGAAAAACTGGATTATCCTGAGAGGAGCTTAGCTTATTGGAATAAATTCTTTGACGAAATCAAAATTAAACCAAAATGGAACCATGTTGTCCCAAAGGTTTTTTCATACTTTTACGGTACAGCAATAGAAGATAGAAACAAAGGTATGGCACTATTAGTATTTTATGATACTGTGGTATGGGAAATTATTATAGGTTAATTGCATAGGTTAGGATAAATCGGACAAAAAATCCAGATAATTACCCTACACCTCCTGAAACAGAAAGGAGGTAAATGGGATGTCAAAGAGACGAGATTGG
>SDBU01001358.1_pt1 | contig 35195 bp, 44 predicted proteins | sample 2277071 | NCBI WGS metagenome assembly SDBU01 (sample SAMN10397929, study PRJNA504765) | marine sediment metagenome | isolation source: marine sediment core GS08_GC12, 126 cmbsf | place: Arctic Ocean: Gakkel Ridge, Loki's castle | collected 2008 | reverse complement strand
CGGAAACTTAGAAATTGGCTGATACTCATGCTCCTCAGAAGAAATCTGAGATAGTTTTTCAAAATCGACATCAAACAAAACAACTTTTTCTGGAATATTAAAACCGTCAAGGACCCGAGGAGAAATTTCACCTAAAAAGCCGATTTCTTTCCCGTCAACCTTAATCTCAGCGCATTTTTTAGGATGCCAGATTAAGAACTTACTTTCCTCAGGAGTTGGCTTGTATTCGTCATACCAAACATTACTAATGCCCAGTTTATTTAAAAGCAAATCAACTACTCCCTTTAATTGATAGAATTCTTCTCCCTTGATTAAGCCAGCAATCGCCCTTTTTTCTTGTTTCTCGCCCTGAGCTTGCCGAAGGGTAAAAATTTTCCCTAATTCAAAAATCCTAATCTTGCTAACGTTCTTTAAATTTCTGCCTACATTTTTCAATAAGTTGGGGATCAAACTAGCTCTTAAATATTTTTGCTCCTGGCTCATCGGATTTTTCACTTCAATTAATTCCTTTCCTTTAAGATAGCCAAAAAGTTTAGCTTCTTTTTCGCCAAAAAAAGAATAATTATAGACCTCGGTAAAACCAGCTTCCTTCAAGATATTTTTTGTCATATCCTTCCAGAAAAGATTTAAATTTCTTTTGGGTAAAATTAAAGAGGAAACAGGAAAAGCTGCTTTAATCTTATCGTAGCCGTAAATTCGACCAATTTCCTCAATCAAATCTTCCTGAATTGAAACATCTAACCTTCTAGTGGGGATTAAAATGTCTAAGGAATCTTTGGTTGATTTCTTAACTCTAAACTCTAAATTTTTCAAAATATTCATTATTTCTCTTCTGGGAATTTCTACCCCTAACAAACTCTTAAGATAATTTAAATCTAACTTGATTACCTTTGGCAAAACTTTTTGAGGGTAAATATCGACTAAACCTTTAGCTACTTTTCCTCTGGCCATCTTCTGAATTAAATAGCAAGCTCTAGTAATGGCCAATTTAGTTAAATTAGGGTCAATTCCATGTTCGAAACGTAAAGAGGCTTCGGTTCTTATTGCTACTTTCTTTGATCCCCGGCGGATAACTCTGGGGTTAAAATTGGCTGCTTCTAAAACAACGACTTTTGTTTTCTTGTCAATCTCAGGGATTTTCCCTCCTTTTATCCCGGCGATACCAACCGGCTTCTTTGCGTCAGCAATGACTAAAATATCTGGATCTAAATCAAACTTTTGTTCCTCTAAAGTAACTATCTTTTCTCTAACTCTGGCAAATCTGACAATAATTTTCCCGCCCTCAAGCTTCTGGCCATCAAAAACATGTAAGGGCTGACCAGTTTCTAACATAACGTAGTTTGCAATATCAACAATATTATTTATGGGACGCAACCCACAAACTCTCAATCTATCTTTTAACCATTTTGGTGAAGAACCAACCTTAACATCAGCAACCACCCGAGCACTATATCTTGAGCAAGCTCTTTCGTCTTTCACTTCCACTGAAACAAAATCCCTTGTCTTTATATTTTTTTCTTCTTTTATTTCGGATTTCGGATTGCGGATTTCGGACTTTAAGATTGCGGCACATTCACGGGCTATTCCCATATGGGAAAAACAATCCGGAGCTCGATTAGGCAAGACATCAACATCTAAAACATAGTCTCCCCCGCTTTTTTTCACTTCCTCTACTTCAAAGGCCCTCATCGTTAAAAGCTCAGCCACCTTTTCTGGCTTAGGTAATTTTTTAACGTAATCTTTTAACCAATTGTATGAAAAAACCATATTAAAACTGCTGTAAAAACCTAAGATCGCCACTATAGAAAAGTCTTATATCATGAATCTTGTATTTCATCATGGTTAATCTGTCAAACCCCATGCCAAAAGCAAAGCCCTGCCAGTTCTTAGGATTTAACCCTGAGTTTTTAAAAACATTGGGGTGCATCATGCCAGCTCCCATCATTTCCATCCAGCCAGATTGGGAACAAGCTGAACATCCTTTTCCTCCACAAATAAGACAAGCCATATCTACTTCAAAGCCTGGTTCAACAAATGGGAAATAACCTGGCCTCATTCTAATTTCAATTGGCTTTTCAAAAAATCTTTGGAAGAATTCTTGAATAATTGCTTTGAAATTAGCAACATTAATATCTTTTCCGACCATTAAGCCATCTATTTGATAAAAGTTAGTCTCGTGAGAAGCATCAGTAGCTTCATGACGGAAACAGCGATCAATAGTAATAATCTTCAGGGGTGGATTATTTTTCTCCATGTATCTGACATCAGTTGGGGTGGTATGGGTTCTTAAAACTAACCCGTTTTTTAAGTAAAAGGTATCCCATAAATCTCTGGCTGGATGGTCTTTGGGAATATTTAAGGCATCGAAGTCATACCATTCACTTTCCATTTCCGGTCCTTCAACCACCGAAAAACCCATTGCCTGAAAAATTTCCTCAGTTTTTCTTTTGGTCAAAGTCATGGGATGTAAATGACCCAGAATGGGTTTTTTACCGGGAGCTGTAATATCAAACCATTCTTTTTCTTCTGTTTCTTTTTGTATCTTTTCTTTTAAATCTCTGGCTTTTTTATCAAATTGAATCCTTAAAGAGTTTTTAAGTTGATTGGCTTCCCTACCTAGCTCTACTTTTTTTGCTCTGGGTAACTTTTCCAGAGAACGCAAAATCCGGGTAAGCTCTCCTTTCTTATCCAAATATTTCTTAAAAACCTGATTTAACTGCTTTAAATCTTTACTTTTTTCTATCTCCTTTTTTGCCTGATTTTTGAGCGTTTTTAAGTCAATTTTGGGCATATTCCTACCTTTATTTTACCTTAATTTTAAGGTAACTTCAAGCTAAAAACTGGGGATAACTCAACTGAAAAGTCGCTGGAATCTAATTGGTTCCAGCGACCTCTCTTGACTTTTAGCAATATTCAGCTATTTTTGTTCACTCATCCAACGCTTAACATACTTGGTTGGTCTCCAAGGATATGGTAAGAAGACTGACCCAAAATGGAAAGCGGAAACGCCAAGCATTCTAAGCCGTGAGATATCTTCATACTCCCAGATGCTCGACCCAATGACCGGAATATTTGTATTTCTGGACAGCTCTGAAACCATCTTCCAAGTAAAAGGCTGAGCAATCCTACCAGACACACCACCTCCACCATATCTTGCCAGGGGTGATTCTCTGTCAGGAAAAATAATATCCCACGGCACACTATTTATGTCGATGGCTTCCACCCTTCCTTCCAGTGCTTTGGCAATCTCGATGTATGGTTGAACATAGCTTAGCTTCAAAAGAAGCGGCAAGTCTGTCTCTTCCTTTATAGCTTGACAAACCCCAACCACCATCTCAGCGTTTTTCAAAAGAGCAGGATCAGTATTTGGGCAGGAGGCATTGAATTCAATGCCAACAATATTTGTTAGCAAGTTCAACTTCCTTGCCATTGCGGCACAACCTCTGCCTTCCTGACCAGTAATGGAAACTATCACTTTGTAGTTGTGGTGCTGAATCACCGGGTAGTCTCTCTCCAACCATCGCTCAAAACCAGGACCAGTCAGTCCAAGGGCGTTGGCTAATCCCCCAACAAGGCTTGGTCTTGCCAAAGCCAGCAAGGGATAAATAGTTCCCCCTTGGTCAGAGAGGAATTTCAATACTCTCCAAGGAGCGCGCCAACGAAGATTCCCCTTCCAGGAATCGAGAAGCAAGGTTTTGATAACGATAGTGAAAAGATGTGGATCTATCAGACCAACCCAGCGAAGCGAAGCGGCCATTCCCATGGCCAGCCCCTGCCATCGAAAGCTAAGGCGCCAGAAGCTACCATAAATTCAAGACGATGTTCATTGCTCAATTCAATCATTTCTGCATTCTTCCTCCAAAAAAATTAGGAAGGTACACGTCCCTCCTTTCCTAAGATTATCATATCTCAAAAGGCAATGCAAAGCGGCTCGTAATATTCCAACGAGCCGCCGCACCTTCACACTGATTAAAGTCCCTCCGTGCTTCATTCCTTTAATACTTAAAGTGAAAGGTCTTAACGCACCAAGTGCATAAATCTATCCCAACGCGTGGTGAATAATTTAGCTGAAAATGCTTTTCTAATTGCTCCTTATAATCATCCCAGCGAGACAATATCTTGTCCAAGGGTTCCTGCCAAACATTTCCCAAGGGAGATAGCCCGGGAAAAGTACTGTAGCAAGGAAGAACACTCCCCTTCAGGGTAATGTAAACCATCTTTTCCGGAGTTTCTTTCAATCTCGGAGTTTCTTTCTGCTCTGGCTTTTTTCTTGGACATTCATCTTTACCAGACCACTTGTAAAGATGCTCCCAACTCTTGGCCCGACCAGCAGCCAAGGTAGGATTAACCGCAATCTCGATTATTTTCTTATCGTCGTTAAGGAAGTGCAGGTCAGGTCCGAAAAGACCTACTTCTGCTAAACTACGAAAATCTTGGTCAGGTAAAAATCCTGCTCTTTTCAGTGCCTGGCGGAGACGGCGACTGGTTTCGAAATCGTTATTTCTGTCTATCGTAACAACTATAGCAATCTGGTTAGCAAATTTAAAAAGCTGAGAAAGAGTATATGAAAGCCGCTTGTCAATGTTGTCTTCTGAATAAAGGGTGTAACTGGTAGTCAAATGACAAAATCCGTAGTCTATCAATGGACCCAAGAAATTAAAGATTTCCAGAGGTGTGGGGCTTTTGTAGTCTTTGGATCCAAAGGGTGCAAAGGCTAGTTTAAGACCACGCCAATACTCTTTAGCTCCCGGTAAGCTCACTGCTTCCCCCAGGATGTCTCCCAAGCATTTCTCCTGATCAGAATATCTAAAAATATCTCCGCCAGTCAGATCTAAGCTATAAGGTTTTCCCCGGGCATCTATCTGTCCCAAAAGGTCTTTAATCCTCTCCCAAGGCATTGAAGGCCCGTCTGGAGAAGATTTCACGCAGCAGTGTCGGCAACGATGAAAACATTTATAGGTGATATCTATTACAAAACCCCAACTTTCCTTCATAAAAATCTTCTCCTTTCCAAAAAAAATTAGGAAGGTACACATCCCTCCCTTCTCTTTTATTATCACATCTCAAAAGGAAATGCAAAGCGGCCCGTGAGTTTACACTCAGCGGGCCGCCGCGCATTTTGCACCTATTAATCCCTCCGCTTGCTATCTTTGACCAGTCAGTTCCTTCCAATGGGTCTTGGGACTATATCGAGAAGAACCAACCGCGCAGTAAGGACATTCCTTGGGATCGTAGCTCTTGATCTCTGTTTCAATCAGGCCAACAATCTTCCTGCCGTCATGCTCAGAGAGAAGCGTGGCTGGTCGAAGCACCAAGACTCCCACAGTGGAAAGGAACTCTACCTCTCCATCATTACCATCTGTCACTGCCTTACGAACCGCATTGAGCGTCTGGGTTGTAGTGATGAGCTCTTCGGCCTGAAGAACTTTCGCACCGGCTGGAATTGTCTGCTTCTGCCATAGCTGCTTTTTCGAATCAGCCGGGTCCTTCTCGGTATTCAGGAAAATTGCTCCAAGTTCTTTGGCTACCTCGTGACCAAAAACAATGGCCGAGTAAGCAGAGCTTACCACCCAATCCACTCTTCCTATGCCTGACTCTCTTAGCCGCCGGCCAAGCTGACGTCCAAGAACTTCAGCAACATTAGGATATTTCAGGACTCTCGGCACATCGAAATAGCCACCGCTACACAGTCCTGAGGTAAACTCTGCGTGAGGCTTCTCGGGGCTCGGTTCGCCTTGATACTGCCAATGACCATCGACTTCTTCGAACCACGGCAGTATTGCTGTAGGATACAGAGTCTTGCCATCGTAATCCCGAGGATTAATCAACAGTAGATTCCCTATAGTCATCTTTCACCTCCTTCCTACTTTTTTTCTGCCGCCGCTTCTTTCAAAGCGTCTTCGATTTCTTGAAGAGTCTTTTCGGCGGCTTCCCGGGGGTTGTCATCCTGCGTTACGGGACGACCAATGACAATGCGTTTTGCGCCAGCCTTTATGGCTTTTCCGGGAGTCATAATTCTTGCCTTTGCCTGGTCATCTTCCTTTACCAAGGCCCAATCGGGTCTGATGCCGGGTGTATTAAGACTAAGGACCAACTCCTGCCTTTTCGAAAGCATCTCTGCTTCTTGCGAAGAAAGAATTAGTCCTCCCAGACCAGCAAGCTGAGCCATACGGGCAAAGCGTAGAACCCCGGCTTTTGTGGAACAGGTGAATATGGCCTGACATTCTTCTTCATCAAGAGAAGTGAGAACTGAAACGCCAAGCACTTCTGTCTCTCCACCAACAGCTTTCTTCGCCTCTCGCATACCATCGATACCAGCACAACACATTACCGTCAAGAGTTCCGGTTTGACCTCAGCCAGCATGGCGCCATCAGTCTCCATAGTGTTTGGTATATCGATAAGTTTCAGGTCAGCAAAAACTCGGAGACCAAACCCGTGCAAATCCTTAATCAACTCATAGCCACACGCTCTGAGAATAGAGTTGACCTTGATGATGACACCGAGCCCTTCGAGCGACTTCCCCAACTCCAGCACTTTTTCTCGCACACCGTTTATTCCTCCACACTTTCTAGGATCGTAGTCTGCTGCTACGATCAATCTTTCACTTGTTTTCATGATCCGACGATACTCCTTTCAGTTTAATAAAATTCAGTCACACACGAGCAATATTCAATTGTTAAATGAGCATCACCTCCTTTCTATTTATTCAAAAAAGAAGGGCAAGAACCCTCCTTTCTTGTGCGGACCCAAGGGGATTTGAACCCCTGATCTTCCCCGTGACAGGGGGATGTGTTAACCAGGCTACACCATAGGTCCATGGTGCCGGCGGCAGGATTTGAACCTGCGACTATCTTTGTAGCGGTGGAGGGATTCGAACCCACGACACGTGGATTATGATTCCACTGCTCTAACCACTGAGCTACACCGCCATATAATCCTGCTCCCTGCCTGCCGGCAGGCAGGTAACTACTGAGCTACGCCGGCAAGAAAAACATGTTGCGGCGCCCCGAATTGCACGGGGGTCTCGAGGTTATGGGCCTCGCAAGGTACTACTCCTCCACGCCGCGATGATATTTTATCATAGTTTAAAACGCTTGTAAATCCCTTAAGGCTTGCTCAAAAACCGTCAAGGCCGCTCTGGCATCGTCTAAAGATAATCTATAATCAGGGTCGTGAACAATGTTATTACGGACTTGATGGGTTGCCTTAATTTCTTCGATGTTGGGAAGAGTGGCTGAGGTTAGATTCTTTAGCCTCTCTTCTAAAGTTTCTCCGGCATAACCCATCCTCCGTAAAATATCATCCAGCATACTATCTGCCTCAATTATGGCTAATTTATATTCTGACTCCAAACCAGTATCTAATCTAGCAGTAATTTTATTCCAGACTTTAACTATCTTTCTGACGCCAAAGGGTCGCCAGGTAAAAAACTCAAATGCGTCAAGAAATAAAATAAATTTCAACCAGCTGCACTTAAGAAGGCCAAAGACAATGGCGCCTAAAAGAAACAAAGAAAAAACAATAAAAGCAATTTTCAAAACTAGGAACCAACCTGTAAATGTTGGCGAAAAAATAAACGACATCAAGTTTTCCATATTTTTCCTATCTCAAGAATTTTATCTTCTTCAAAAGGTTTACCAATAATTTGCAGGCCAACCGGCAGATCCCCTACTTTACCTACTGGCAGAGAAAGAGCTGGCAAGCCGACTAAATTAATGGAAACAGTATAGACATCAACTAAATACATAGAAAGAGGGTCCTCAATTCTCTCTCCAATTTTAAAAGGTAAAAAGGGCGAAACTGGCGTCAAAAGAGCATCAACTTTTTCAAAAACTTTTTCAAAATCATTTTTGACTAAAGTCCTTACTTTCTGGGCTCTTAAATAATAAGCTTCATAGTAGCCAGCTGACAAAACATAGGTTCCCAACATAATTCTTCTCCTGACCTCTTCTCCAAAGCCCTCACCTCGAGTTTTCAAATAGCCATCCAATAGTTTGGAATTTGTAATTTGTGATTTGGAATTTGCGGCGAAGCCGTATTTTATTCCATCGTACCTGGCTAAGTTAGCTGAGGCTTCTGAAGGATTAATCAGATAGTAAGCTGGAAGAGCGTATTCGGTATGAGGTAAACTAACTTCTTCAATCTTAGCTCCCATCCCCTCATATTTTTTAATGGCTGCCTTTATTACTTTTTCAACTTCAGGATCAATTCCCTTAATAAAGTATTCTTTGGGAACACCAATTTTGGTATTTCGTATATCGTATTTAGTATCTTGTATTTCGGGAATTTCGACGCTGGTTGAATCAAGCGAATCTTTACCAGATATGGCTTCAAATACTATCTTAGCATCTTCTACTGTTTTTGTGATTGGACCAATTTGGTCCAGAGAAGAAGCAAAAGCAATCAGGCCTGAACGGGAAACTGTTCCATAAGTAGGTTTCAAACCAACTACTCCACAAAAAGAAGATGGCTGGCGAATAGAGCCTCCCGTGTCTGAGCCTAAAGCATAGCAACAAAGATTAGATGCTACGGCTGCTGCCGATCCACCAGAAGAGCCACCAGGCACTCGACTCAAATCGTGAGGATTATGGGTTGGTCCAAAAGCTGAATTCTCAGTAGAAGAACCCATAGCAAATTCATCCATATTAGTTTTCCCTAAAATCAGACAATCCTCTTCTTTAAGTTTTTTTATCACGGTGGCATCATAGGGAGCAATGTAATTTTCTAGGATTTTGGAGCCGGCTGTACATTTTAAATTTTCAACTAAAATATTATCCTTGACAGCTAAAGGAAGGCCAGCCAGAATCGGAATTTCTTTGCCTTTAGAAATTAAATCATCAATTTTTTTAGCCTGAGACAAAGCTGATTCTTGGTTAACAGTTAAGAAGGCAAAAATTTCTTTATCTTTTTCTTTAATCTTATCCAAATAAGCCTTGCAAAGTTCAAGAGCAGAAAATTCCTTTTTCTTTAGCCCTTGATGGGTTTGACTAATTGTTAATTCCGTCAAGTTCATTTCAAAATTGATTTTACTTTGAGGTGACCGTCTATTAATTTTTTATTGAATTTTGAAACTTCATCCTTTCTCATTACATTCTCCATTTTAAGCGGATGGCTAGTCGGTTCTACTTTTGAAACATCTACCTCTTTCAATTTTTCAACATAATCCAAAATTGAAGAAAGCTCTTTTTGGAACTTCTCTATTTCTTTCTCAGTTAGCCCTAACCTAGCTAACTTAGCAATATGTTTTACCTCTTCTTTGGAAATCATTTTGGTGGTTCTAAATATTCTGTCTCTACTAAAACCTCATTTAATTCATCTAAGTTCTCCAGGACCATACCTGCCCCCCTAACCACGGCTGTCATTGGGTCTTCAATAATCTTGGTGGGGATTTTGGTTTCTTTCTGAATTAAAGTATCCAATCCTTTTAAAAGAGAACCGCCGCCAGACAACTGAATCCCCGAAGCCATTACGTCGGCTAATAATTCTGGCGGGGTTTCCTCGATAGCAGTTTTTATCTCAGTAACAATTTGTTTGACTGATTTTTCCAAAGCTCGCCTAATATCTTCATCGGAAACTAAAATTTCTTCAGGAAGACCGGTGACCAAATTTCTCCCCCGCATTGGTAGCTGCCTTTTCTCTTTTAAAGGATAGGCTGAACCTATGCCAATTTTAATCGCCTCAGCTGTTCTTTCGCCAATTAATAACCTATATTCATCTTGGGCAAATTGAATTATATCTTCATTTAGCTTGTCACCAGCCACTTTTAAACTTTTAGATAGAACGATTCCTCCTAAAGAAATTATGGCTACCTCAGTCGTCCCTCCACCAATATCAACAATAAAGTTACCTCCAGCTTCTTGAACAGCCAATCTGGCACCAATGGCAGCAGCCATTGGCTCTTCAACCAAAAAAACTACTCTGGCTCCAGCATTCCTGGCTGCATCGCAAACTGCCTTTTTCTCAACTTCAGTTACTCCACAGGGAACACCAATAATTACTCGCGGTCTGGGGTTTAAGAAAAACTTTCTCTTATGGGCTTTTTCAATAAAATAGCGGAGCATCTGCTCGGTTACTTCAAAATCAGAAACTACTCCAGAGACCAAGGGCCTGGTAGCAACAATGTAAGCAGGAGTTCGACCAACCATTTTTTTAGCTTCCTGGCCAATCGCTAAAACCTGGCCAGTCTTTTTATTGACGGCCACCACCGAAGGTTCAGTAATGACTATTCCCCTGCCTCGAACATAAACCAGAGAGTTGGCTGTTCCAAGATCAATAGCGATGTCTTCAGATATATAGGAAAGTAGTTTATTTAACATATTTTAATATTTGACTCAATTTGACTAACTTGATTTTTTTCTCACTTCTCTTTTTTATTTCTACTGAATTTTTCTTCAAAGTTCTCTCGCTAACAACCAACCTCAGGGGTATGCCAATCAAGTCTGCTTCAGCAAATTTCTCACCAGCTGACTTATCTCTATCATCATATAATACTTCTACTTTTGCTTTTTGTAAATCCTGATATAGCTTCTCAGCTGTCTTTTTAACCTGTTTACTATCTTCGATAGGCGAAGAGAATTTCGTCCTCTTCTTCACCTTCGCCAGGCTACGTGCATGGCTCGGTATTTGAAGTAAATGAACCTGAAAGGGGGCTACTTCCTTTGGCCAGATAATTCCATTTTTATCATAATGGACTTCAACTACTGCGCCCATCAGCCGACCAAGCCCTATACCATAACAACCCATTAATACTGTTTTTTCTTTCCCATCCTTATCTCTAAATTTTAAATTAAAGGTTTTGCTAAATTTATCCTTCAAATTAAAGATATTTCCTACCTCAATCGCTTTTTTGGCCTTTAATTTCTTACTTTTACATTTTGAACACTGATATTTCTCTTTTTGAATAATTTCTTTGTTGATAGCCAATTTGCACTTTTGGCAAAGATGTATCTCATCTTCTCCATAGGGAGTTACTGTCTGGAATTCATGAGAATACTCACTAAAAGTTCCTCCAGAAGCCAAAGTTAAAAAAGTTTGTTTTTCCAGTCCACATCTTTTAAAAATTTGAAAGTAAGCTTTTTTTACTTTTTCATAGTATTTATCTAAATCTTTCTCATCTTGATGAAAGGAATAAAGATCTTTCATGACAAACTCTACCCCCCTTAATAGTCCAGATTTTGCTCGCAGTTCGTCTCTAAATTTATCTTGAATCTGATAAATGAAAATCGGCAGGTCTTTGTAGGAAAGGACAAATTTTTTAACCAAAGGAGTAATAATTTCCTCATGAGTCCAACCCAAACTGAAATTTTTCCCGCTTCGGCTTTTTAATTTAAACATTTCTGGATACTGCCAGCGATTAGTTTTCTGCCAGCTTTCTTTCGGGTGAAGGGACGGTAAGAGAACTTCTCTGCCTCCAATTTTATTCATTTCTTCTCGAATAATGTTCTCAATTTTTTTAAATACCCTGAAACCTAAAGGTAAATAAGAATAAACTCCAGCCATTAACTTATCAACAAAACCACCTCTTGCTAAGAGTTGAGCGTTTACGCTTTTCTCATCCTTTGGTGCTTCTTTTAAAATTTTAGTAAAAAGCTCTGATTGTCGCATATTAAAATAATCTAATGATGTCTTTTATTGTTACCCAAATCATTAAAGCAATAAATAAAACGAAAAAAGCACTGGTAATATTTTGTTCAATTTTCTGGTTAACCGGCCTCCCTTTAACCTTTTCCATGCCAAGAAATAATAATTTTCCTCCATCTAAAACTGGAATTGGTAAGATATTGAAAATAGCCAGATAAACAGCAATCATAGCGATAAATTGCAGAAAATAATTTACCCCTGCTTGGGCAGCTTGAGTGATTAAAGAACCAATTCCTATCGGGCCCACTAACTGAACTCCCTTAGGCAGGCCTTCAGCCTTCAGCAAACCTGCCAGAATCTCTCCCCAACCAGCCACAATGGCACCACTAAGGTTAATGGTAGCCTCTATTCCTTTAATTGGGGATTGCCACCAAGGAAAAGACTTTTCAGCTGTTCTGACCAAAGCTACTCCCATTGCTCCTTCTCCTTCTGGTGGAGATCTCCTCGGGGTCAAAGAGACCTCAAAAACCTCTTTCCCCCTTTCAATTGTCAAAGTAACAACTTTACCTTTATGTTCCTCGGTAAACTCCTGGACTTCTTTAACTTTATTAAATTCTTTTATCGTATCACCAACTTTAATTCCTGCTTTTTCGGCTGGGGAATCTGGAGCAACTGCCAGAATCTGAACCTTAGGGTTAATTAAAGGACCCGGCTCAGTATCAGAGATAGCTACTGGTGCTCCGATGCTAAAAACAATGCTTAGTAAAATAGCTGCCACTATCCAGAAAGAAACTACTCCGCCCAAAAGGATTAAAGAGCGCTGCCAGACTGGCTTTCCCACAAATCGTTGATAATCTTCTAAACTACTTTTCTCTCCTCCTTCGCCGGGTATCTTAACAAAAGCTCCGAAAGGAATAAGGTTTATTGAATATAAAGTCTGACCAATTTTTTTGCCAAACAATCTTGGCGGATAACCTATACCAAACTCTTCAACTTTTACTCCGAATTTTTTTGCGACAATAAAGTGGCCAAATTCGTGAATAACCAATAAACTAATGATGCTAAAAACGGCAATTAATATAGTTAATATCATATCATTTTATTATTTCTTTTTTCTTTTTCTCCCCTATTTCTTCAATTTTTTTATTATACTCGTCAATTAATTCCTGAAGTTCATCTTTGGCTCGAAATTTATCATCTTCTCTAACCTCTCCCGTCTTGGTTTTTTCTTGAATTTCCGACCAAGCATCTTCCCGCCAATGTCTAATAGTTTTTCTGGCTTCTTCCTGTTTTTCTGAAATAAGTCGAATTAGACTCTTCCGGTACTCCTCGCTTAAGGAAGGCAGATTAATCCGAATGACATCTTTGTCTACTATTGGATTTGCCCCAACCCCGGTTTTTTCTAGGGCCGAAACAATTCCTCTAATATACGATTTATCCCAGGGTTGAATTAAAATTTGTTTTGTTTCTGGAGTAGAAATTGCTGCCAACTGCTTCAAGGGAAATTTCTGACCAAAACAATCCACCACCACATCTTCAACCAAAGAAGGAGTGGCTCGGCTGGTTCGAATCTTCAGCAATTCCCTTTCTAAAAAATTAACCACCTTATCAAATTCTGGTTTGACTTTGTCAATAATTTCTTGGTACATTAGAATTCTAATATTAATCTCTCCAAGGCCAACCTTGGATTAACATTGGTAGTTGAAATTAAGAATTTTGTCGTCTGAATAAGTTTAAGAATATTTTTTAACTCTGAAATCGAATACTGGCTAGCTGACTTCCCTTTATTTATTTTTAAAAGTAAAATGTTTCTAAAATATAACAGCCAAATATCTAGAGTTGTTTTTAAATCCTGGGGGTCTTTAGATAAATTTTTGGCGTACTGGAAACGGAAAGCTATGGTAGAGTCTGAAATTTTATTAAGCTCTTCAATCTTTTGGTAAAAGCTCTCTAATTTCTTTGAATCAGAAATAAAATCTAGAGCTCTGCCCGGCCTTCCTAAAGAAAGTTCAGCAATGGTTTTTAATTCTTTTTCTGAAATCCCTTGTTTTCTAAAATAATCTTTAATTTCTTTTTTGCTCACCGGATGAAATTTAAGAGTCTGGACTCGAGAAAGAATGGTTGGCAAGAGATACTCAGGAAAAGCGGTAATTAAAATTAAAAGGGTTTTACCTTTTGGCTCTTCTAAAGTTTTCAAAAGGCAGGTCTGGGCCTCCTGATTCATTAAATGAGCTTGGTCTATAATAGCTACCTTTAATGGTGCAGAATAGGGCTTCAAGGAAAGTTTCCAAATAAGGTTCCTTATTTGACCGATTTGTATCTCCTTTTTCCCAGGCTCAGCCTCAATTAAAATAAGGTCTGGCTGCTGACCCTTTTGCCCCTCACCATTATTTTGGTGGGGGGTTTCGCCAAAAAGAAAGGAAATCCATTCCAAGGCTATTTTTCTCTTTCCTAATTGATCTTGGCCAGCCAATAAATAGGCATGAGAGATTTTCCCAGTTTCAGCTGATTTTCTTAAAAGTTCCCATTGTTTTTGGTGGCCGATTATCATAAATCAAGCGTTAGCGCAGATTAAGAATAATTTTAATTCTTCGCAATTACTTCTTTACCATTATACTCTTTTTATATACCTCTAAATTATCTAAAACCACACCCGTCCCTTTTGCTACGCATAACATCGGCTCTTCAGCTATAAAACAAGGAACACCAGTTTCCTGAGAAATTCGCTCGCTAATATTTTTCAAAAGGGCTCCTCCTCCAGAAAGAATCATTCCCTTATCGATTATGTCAGCCGACAATTCAGGAGGAGTTTCTCTTAATACTGATTTTATGACGTAAATAATTTCCGATATTATATCAGAGATAGCTTCAGAAACTTCGTTGGAAGAAATTTTTATAGTTCGGGGTAAACCGGAAATTAAATCCCGGCCTCGAATCTCCATTTTTTTCTCTTCCTTTTCAGTGGGTTCAGGTAGAGCGGTACCGATTTTTATTTTTAGATCTTCGGCCATCTGCTCACCAATGGCTAAATTATGTTTTTTCTTAATGTAATCTGAAATAGCTAAATCCATTTTATCGCCACCTATTCTGAGTGAATGGCAAGTAACTATTCCGCCCAAAGAAATTACCGCCATCTCAGACGTTCCTCCGCCAATATCAACAATCATATTACCGGAACAAGAATTTATTGGAATGGAAGCTCCGATAGCAGCTAAAATTGGCTCTTTGGCTAAATAGACTTGTTTGGCTCCAGCGTTTATAGCTGCTTCAATGACCGCTCTTCGCTCGGTGGAAGTAATACAAGCTGGTACTCCAATCATTAATTCTGGTTTAAAAAAACGCCAAAAGCCAGAAACTTTATCTATAAAATATTTAAGCATTGCCTGAGTTACCCTAAAGTCAGCAATGACCCCATCTTTGAGAGGCCGATAGACCCTAATCGTGTCTGGAGTCCGACCAATCATTTCTTTTGCTTCCTCTCCGACGGCTAAAATTTTATTCTCATCAAGAGCAACGGCCACTACTGATGGTTCTTGCAAAACCACCCCCTTTTTGGGGACAAAAACTAAAGAATTACAAGTTCCTAAATCAACACCAATTTTTTTCATGATATCTGTATTTTACATTATATTTCCTATTTTGACAAATGGTGCTATTGTGAGTAAAGTATGACTAAAAGGACGCGGAAAATTTTATTTTTTATTTGTTTATTTTTGTTTCTCTTGATTGTCCCGACCGCCATTTTTTATTCCCAGGGCTATCGGCTTGATTTTGAGAATAAGAGATTTAGTCAGACTGGCGGGCTTTTTTTAAAAATCTTGCCAAAACAAGTTGGGGTCTATCTTGATGGAAAATTAAAAGAGGAGACTGATTTTCTCTTTGGTTCTATTTTAATTGAAAATCTTCTACCTAAGAAATATAAGATAGAAATTAAAAAGGAAGGGTACTATCCCTGGGAAAAGACCTTAGAGGTTAAAGAAAAGGAAGTTACCGAAGCCAAAAATGTTATTTTATTTCCAGAAAATCTAAATCTGACTATTTTATTTAAAGAAATAGAAAACTTTTGGTTCTCTCCAGATCAAAGAAAAATAATTTTAAAGGAAGGAAATGAAAAGGGTTGGGCCCTGAAACTTTATGAGCTAGATAAAGATGTTAAAAGCCATTTGATTGCTGAAAGGGATATTTGGCCAGTTGAAGCTGATTTGTTAGACTTAAAGTTTTCAGAGGACTCAAAAGAAATTTCTTTAGAAATTGGAGCAGCTGAGCAAATCAAATACTTTACTTTGGCTCTCAATAAAACTCCGCCCACTTTAGTTGCAAGTGAACCTCCATTGCCCCCACTTAAAAATGTTGTTAGCTATCAAGAAACTAACAATGATATCTATTATCTGGATAATTTCGGCCAACTATTTAAAAATGAAAAGAGGCTAACTGAAAATCCTTTCTCAGTCAAGCCGGAAACAGAATACGAGTTGAAGATATTTCAAGATTATCTATTTTTAAGAGAGGCTGAAACTCTTTATCAGTTCAACCACAGTTCAAAATCTTTTGAGAATTTTTTTGAGGGAATCCAAAATCTAAAAATTTCTCCGGATGCTAAAAAATTAGTTTATTTTTCAGATTATGAAATTTGGATTTTATTTTTAGAAGATGGGTCTCCCCAGAAAAAGACTGGTAACAAAATCTTTCTAATGCGTCTCTCAGAAAAAATTAGAGATTGTCTTTGGCTAAATTCTCACTATTTAGTCTTCAATACTGGGGATATCATTAAAATTAGTGAGGTAGACGAAAGAGACAAAATCAATGTTATCGATGCTTGGGAATTAAAAAATCCCAGAATTTTCTGGAATAAAGTTGAGAAAAGATTATATCTCTTAAGCGAAGGTAATTTATTCCGCTCTCGAACTTTGCTCCCCTAGCTTAATTTTCTTTTTAAACTCCTGCCAGTTAACGTCTCCCCAGCCAGCCATTGAACAAATTTCTTTAAATTGACAATACTGGCACTGCCAATTATCAGGATACTCTGGAATTCTATCAGGAACAGTATCTGAGTCAATCTTAGTTTTAAGGTTACTCAAGGCGTCTAAAAGAGAAAGGGCGCGCTTTTTATCATAGTCTATGATAAACTCTCTTAGCTCCTGATTATCTTTACTGACGTAAAGAAGTATCCCTTGGAGAATCTTGAAATAGTGTAAATAAAGTTGGATTTGGTCAATATTTTCTTCTTTCGGCTCAGTTAAGTTCTTAAAAATCATGCTGTTCATGCTTTTGATATCAAGAACATAGAGGTCTTTACCAGTACTAATGATGGCATCAGCTCTGCCGGAGATTATTTCTTGAGGAGGAATATTTATTTCGGAAGCAATCACGTGAACATCTCTCATGCTTAACAAGGGCTTCATAATCAGCTGGTGAATGTAGTCACCGTGGTCAAACATTCTTAGAACCCTGGCTTCCATTTCTTCTCGGGGAACATTTTTAAATTTAAAAAATACTGAACGGGGACATCGACCAGCATCAGTAATGTAAAAATGCTGCTGTCCTCTGTCTTTGTGCCTGTCCAAATAAAATTTGTCAATTAATTCTTTAAGCATAATTTTTCTATGTAAAGCGGAGAAAACAAATTTTGAAAATCGTGGGGTTTGGGCGCGGTGTAGGGGAAAACGATTTGAAAAATTTCGTTTTCTAAGCTCTTATCTTTTCGCCCACTGAGGAGCTCTTCTGGCTCTTTTTAAGCCAAACTTTTTCCTTTCCCGCATTCTGGGATCCCTAGTTAGGAAACCAGCTTTTTTTAATTGCTTCCTAAAGTCAGGGTCAAAGAGAATTAAAGCCTTAGCTACTCCATGCCTGACTGCCTCAGCCTGAGAATTAATCCCTCCTCCTCTCACTTTAACTAAAATCTTGAATCGATCAAGGCAGCTCATCTTATCCAAGGGAGATAAAATAATTTGCTGAAGCTCAAAAGTGGGGAAATATTTTTCTAAAGGTTTTTCATTGACTAAAAATGTCTTTCCCCCCTGTCTAAAAAGCCTAACCTGAGCAGTTGATGTTTTTCTTCTACCTATCGCTTTGAAATATCTAGGTTTTTTTTCAACCTTTTTAACTTTCTTTACTGTTTTCTTTTTTGGGGTTTTCTTTGTTATATTTTTTTTTCTAGGCATAACTCTATTTAGCAAACTTCAATCTTTTTATCATTTTTGCTCTTAGTTTATTTTTGGGCAACATTCCAAAAATTGCTCTTTTTAAAACTTCTGGAGGATTTTCTTTAAAAAGTTTTTCCACTGGCGTCTCCTTTAAACTTCCTAAATATCCTGAATGATGGTAATATTTTTTTTGTTCCATTTTCTTTCCAGTAAATTTCAGTTTTTCAACATTCTTAACAACAATAAAATCACCAATGTCTTTATGGGGGGCGAAGTCAGACTTATTTTTTCCTCGCAACAATACTACAATCTCAGTTGCAAGTCTTCCCAAAACCCTACCAGTCGCATCTATTGTATGTGTATTTCTTTGCATAATTTACTTAACGAGTTCTATGATGACCATCTTTGCCCCGTTTGATCTCCTTGGACCAAGCTTAATAATCCTGGTGTATCCCCCTTTTCTTCCTTTGTACCCAGGAACAATATCAGTTATTAATTTCTTAACTATTTCCTTAGAAAAAAACCTTGCCAATAATCTCCGGGAATGAACACTATCAATTTTAGCCCGGCTAATTTGTTTTTCAACAAACTTTGCTAGCTCTTTTGCTTTAGCTTCAGTCGTCTCAATCTTCTCTTTCAGAATGAGGTTGGTCGCCAGACCTTTGAGCAGGGCTTTTCTTTGATCTCTTTTCCTACTTAATTTTCTTCCTTTTTTTCTTTTTCTCATGTTCCACTATCTTAGTTTTTGTTTTTTTCTTTCTTTTGGTTGGGGCAACTTTTTCTTCAGTAATTATTTTTGGCGCAGGAATTTTAAAAGCACCTTTAAACATTGAAAAATGATTTACTAAAATCTCTGAAGCCTGATAAAAGGCTTCTTCCGGAGTAATAACTCCGTCAGTCTCAATTTCCAAAAATAATCTATCATAATCAGTTCTCTCTCCTACTCTCATATTTTCAATTTTATAGCTTACTGTCTTTACCGGGGTGAAGGTAGCATCGAGAGGAATAACTCCAATTTCCAATTTCTCTTGAGAGCGAGCAGCGGTTTTCTTTCTCGCCTCTCGAGAAGAATAACCTATCCCTTTTTCAATAAGTAGTTCCATTTCTAACTCAGCTGACTTACTGGTCAGGGTAGCAATATGGCAGTCCTTATTGACCAGTTCTACTTGGCTGGGCAGGCTGAAATCTGCTCCTTTTACTTTTTTTTCTCCTTTTACCTTGAGAAATACCCTTTGGGGTTCATCAGTAAAAACTTTAAACCTTAATTGTTTTAAGTTCAACGTAATCAAGATTACATCCTCCAGAATCCCAGAGATGGTTGAAAATTCGTGAGAAATACCTTTAATTTTTACCTGAGTAACTGCCGCTCCAGTTAAAGAGGAAAGCAACACCCTTCTTAGAGAATTGCCAACAGTTACGCCGTAGCCTGGATATAAGGCCTCGATTTCGAAAACAGCCTTGTCTCCTTCTTTTTTTATAATTTTTGGTTGTTTTGGTAAATTAATCATATATCGAGCTTCCGTTTATGGAAGCGAAGATGAAGAAGAGAACGAAGTCCTCTTCGACTAATTATCTTGAATAATACTCAAAAATTGAAGAGATTTCTGCTGAAGGAGCAGCCTCTTCTAAATTTGGTAGAGCTATGACCTTTCCCTCCAATTTCTCAGCAACTAAGCTGAGCCAAGATGGAGGTTTATATTTTTTTAAAACTGAGGGAAGATTTCGAAAAATATTTTTTTTAGAGGAGCCGGGTTTGATATTAATTCTATCTCCTTTCTTTACTAAGAAACTGGCAATATTAACTGGCCTACCGTTTACCAAAATATGGCCATGAGAAATCAGCTGTCGGGCTGAAGATCTGGAAGGGGCAAAGCCCAATCTAAAGACCGCATTATCCAAACGACTCTCTAAAGTCTTAATGAGAAAAGCTGACGCATCCTCAACTTTTCCCCTTGCTTTCAAGGCCTCTTTTACATATTTCCGAAACTGCCTTTCTTTTAAATTATACCAGTTTCTTAATTTTTGTTTTTCCCTTAATTCTTTCCCATATTCAGAAAGAGCTTTTGGCCGTCTTTTTCTTTTTTGACCTGGTGGATAAGATTTTCTGATCATCGGGCATTTTGCTGAAAGGCACTTCTCTCCCTTTAAAAAAAGCTTCACTCCTAACCTTCTGCAAATTTTGCATTTAGAATTTATCATAGCTATACTCTTCTTACTTTAGCTGGTCGACAGCCGTTATGAGGAATAGGAGTAACATCTTGGATTGAAAAAATCTCCAAACCCCTGGCAGCTAATGATCTGATTGCCGACTCCCTTCCAGAGCCAATCCCCTTTACTAAAATAGTTATCTTTTCAATGCCAAATTTCTTAGCAACTAGACAGATAGCCTCAGCTACCTTGGAAGCAGCAAAAGGAGTAGCTTTTTTAGCCCCTTTAAAACCAATGCTGCCAGCACTTGTCCAGCCCAAGACATTTCCCTGATTATCTGCCAAAGTAATAATGGTATTATTGTAGGTAGAAGAAATATAAATTCTCCCCTCTTTAATTTTTTTAGAGATCTCTTTAATTTCTTTTTTTACTTTCGTCTCAACCTTCTCTCTTTCTTTTAACAACTCTTCTTCAGTTTGGCTAATAATACGTTTTTTTCCCATTGGAGCTGAACTTTATTAGGTAGGAGTAGTTGGTGGTTTTTTACCTGAGCCTACTGTTTTTCTGACGTTACCCCTGACTGTCCGGGTATTGGTTTTGGTTCTCTGCCCCCTAACCGGTAAACCTTTGAGGTGGCGAAGTCCCCGCCAAGAACCTATATCTTTTAGTCTTTTGATATTCATCATTCCAGTCCTCCTCAGTTCGCCTTCGATCTTATAATTTTTTTCAATAATATCTTTAAGTTTGGCGATCTCTTGAGGGGTTAATTGAGAAGCCTTTTTACTGGGTTCAATTTCTGCCTCAGCTAATATTTTTCTACTCAAAGAACGACCTATACCATAGATATAAGTCAAGGAAAATTCTATTTGCTTTTGTTCCGGAATATTAATACCGGCGATACGTGGCATAGTTATCCTTGGCGTTGTTTATGTTTTGGGTTTTTTCTACAAATAACGTAAACATATCCTTTTCTTCGGACGATTTTACAATCTTTGCAAATTTTTTTTACTGACGGCCTTACTTTCATTGTTTTCCTCTATAAACTATTCTTCCTCTTTTGAGATCGTAAGGGCTTATTTCTACGGTCACTCGGTCCCCAGGTAAAATTTTAATCCGGTGTATTCTCAGCTTGCCTGCTAAATGACAAAGAATTTCCTCTCCGTCATCTATCTTTACTCGAAAATGAGTACTCGGCAAAGCCTCAAGAACCTGACCGGTTTTTCTTAAAACTTTTTTATCCATTAAGTAAACAATTGTTTAGTTTAACAAATTTAATATAGCTAGTCAACTCTTAAATTGATCTTAACTTTCTCCGGGTTCTCAGGTACTGACTTTACCCAAAAAGGCCAAAGTTTCACTTCAACCTTAATAATTTTTGGTTGATTTTCCAAGAAAATCTTAATTTCCCTTAATGATTTTCCCCCAAGATTATTTTTTAAATTAGACAGATCAACGTCTGAATAAGCTTTAGCTGTTAGACTCAAAGAAAGGATAATTTTGCCTGAATCCAGGTTAATGGTTTCAGCAAAATAATCTATTTTTAAACTTTCCTGATAGAGCTTTTTTCCTTCCGGTAGGTAGGGCAAAAGAGATTCTTTAGCAAAGCTGATAAGATCTTCTCGCTTAAATAGTAAGGTTTTTGATTTAGCTTTGACCTGAAAATTAAATTCTTCTAATTCATCTTCAGGTTGGGCTGAGGAGAACTTTTCCAGAATTTCTGTTTGAATGCTATCTTTTAAAAAATAAAGTTCTGAGGAAATTTCTTCTGATTGCAATTCATTTCTAAATGAGGATTCTGACTCTTCCTTCGCTTGCTTGACTAAAGAATCTTCAGCTTCTTCTAAGTCTTCTTTGGTTACTTTAGGAGCTTCTTCAAGGAAACCACCCTCCATTGCCTGGAAAGATTTAGCATAAAACTTAGTGTAGCGGTCGGTACCAGCAAATCCCGGAATGGAAAAGGTAGAAGCGTCAATATTATATTCTGGTCCGGGCTGATCAGCCACTACTTCAATATCAACTTCTCCAGCGACTAATTTTCCTGCCTCATAGTGACCACCAGGAATAGTCATTCTATCGGGGGTTCGAAATACTTTTCCATCAGCTGAAACAAAACGGGTGGTAGCCACCAAAACCTGAGAGGCGGTAGAGTACTCATTATAAACCTTGACAGTTCCTCGGCTCTTTCCCTCTTTTAAAGCAATGCCCGAAGCAGGAAAAATTGAAGCTACGGTTTTTTCTTTTTCAAAAATCTCTCCCGGAATAACTTTAGCTGAAAAATCAGGTTCCTCTACTGTTTTATCAACAGTTAATTTTGTCTCCAAAGTTAAAATTTCTGTCTCTGGCCAAATTTCTATTTCTGCCTTAGATAAAGTGAAATAAGAAATCCCCCCAGCGAGAATTAAAATAACGAAAATTAAACCTTTCTTAAGGGGAGGTAAGGAAATTTTAATCTTAGGTTTTTTAAATTTCGGCTGTGGCTTTTTTTCTAATACTTCTTCTATGACTTCTTTTTTTCCTATCTCTTTTGGCGGTAAAATATCAGTTACTTTTTTATTCATTAAATTATTGTACCAAAATTGCTCTAATTCTTCTAATGCCCGCGCTGGAAGATTCTTCTTTGGTAATTTTAAACCGGCCCAATTCTGAAGTTCTTTCTACGTGAGGACCAGCGCAAATCTCTTTAGAAAAACCTTCGACAAAATAAACTGTTACGATTTGGGGATATTTTTCTTTGAAAAAAGCTAGGGCTCCGGATTTTAAAGCGTCTTCATATTTCATTTCTTGTTTCTTCACTGCTAAGTCTTGTTTAATCTTTTGATTAACTAACTCTTCAACTTTCTTAAGTTCTTCTTCCGACATTTTTTCAGGATGGGAAAAATCAAAACGTAATCTCTGGGAAGTAATATCTGAACCCATTTGTTTAACATGCTCGCCTAAAACTTCTCTCAAGGCAGCGTGCAGTAAATGAGTGGCCGTATGCAGTTTAGTCGCCTCCACCGTTGCCTCTTTTCCCACTCCGCCAAATTTCTTTTCTGCTCCAGCCCGGGAAACTTCCTGATGTTTTCTTTTGCCCTCTTCAAATCCTTTTTTAAAATCTATGACTCCTATATTGCGTTCTATTGCCAATTGTTCCAATCTATCTGGGCCAACACGCGTGGTGCCAAAAATGTCATAAAGTACTTCGCCCGTAACCTTACCTTCTGTCTTTCTCTCTTCCATCAATTTTACCGCTGTCTTTTCTCTTTCTGGCTCAGATTTCTCAAATTCCTCTTTTTCATTCTGGATAACCGTTGAGATTTCTGCTTCTTGAGATTTTAGTTTAGGGTAAACATCTTTGTAAATTTCGACCACTTTTTGAGCCAATGGAATCAAGAAATTATTTGGCAAATTCAATATCCTACCATACTCTATAGCTCTCCTTAAAATGTTTCTTAAAACATATCCCCTTTCCACATTTGAAGGTAAAATTCCTTCAGAAATTAAAAAAACTGTGCCCTTAATATGATCAGCAATAATCCTTTCTGCTTTAACATTTGCCTCGGGAAGCATCTTCATAATTGGTTCAAATAAATCTGTTTCAAAAACACTGGGTTTTTCTTGGGAAATCATGGCTAATCTTTCTAGGCCCATACCCGTATCCACGCCTTTTTGTTTTAAAGGAGTTAGTTCTCCTTTTTTATCCTGATAGTATTCGTTAAAAACCAGATTCCAAACTTCAATACCTTTTATATGTATTTCGGTTGTCGGACCGCAAGGACCCTCCTCTCCAGTCGGTCCCCAAAAATTATCTTCTTTCCCGCATTTTTTAATATTTTTTTTGGGAATCCCTAATTTCTTCCAGATTTGAGTTGATTCTTTGTCTTCGGGCACATTTTTATCTCCCTGAAAAATCGTAAAAACAGCTTCATTCAATGGTAGTTTCAATTCCTCAAATAGCAATTGATAAGCGAATTTTATTGCTTCCTTTTTGAAATATTCCCCAAAAGAAAAATTACCCAACATTTCAAGAAATGTCAGGTGGTTTTCATCGCCCACTTCCTCAATATCAGAAGTTCGGAAACATTTCTGGCAGGTAGCAACATTAGGGCCGTAAGGAGAGATCTCTCCCAAGTAATACGGCTTGAATTGTTGCATGCCCGCCGAAGTTAAAAGAACACTGGGATCAGTGGGAATAAGTGAAGAAGGGGGCACAATTTTATGCCCCTTTTTCTCAAAAAAAGAAAGAAATTCTTGACGCAATTTCTTTGAGTCCATTGTTAAGCGTATCTGTCAGCTACAGTTGAAGCAACAAAAGATTCTGGCTTTATTTTAGGTTCAAAGCCGTTCCCTTTAATCAAACCTGTTACTTCTTTAATCATATCTTTTGTTTCGCCGTTTTCGCCTATGTCAGCGTGAATATAACGAAATTGATAACGTGATTTTCCTGCCAAATTCTGAATTCTTTTCTCAAAGTTTTCTCTTAAATAAAGAGCCAATTGACAAGAAAGAAAAACTTCCTCTAAAATTCTGGTTTTCCAGTTGTAAAATTTCCTGCCTTTATAGCCAATTTTTTTAAGGAAAAATCTTCCTCCTTCCCCTACCCTCAAAACAACTACGGCTAAGGGGAAGTGGGGGTTTTCACCTGAAGAAGAATCACAGCCAACAATAATATCATAAAACTTCTCTGGCTTCTCAGAGATATAGTTGAATAATTCTTCAACTACTTTCTCAAGTTTTAAATTTCCTTTAGTCGGATTATAAAAATACCCATTTAATAGTTTTTCCATATTAGATTATCTTATCAGATTTTTCTGATTTGGGCAAGCTTTTTCACGGCAGCTATAAACTCTTTGGCTTTTAAAGAGGCTGCCCCCACCAATACCCCATCCATTTGAGCATCTTTAATAAACCCTTGAATGCTTTTACTGTCTACGCTCCCACCGTAAATAATTTTAACTTTCTTAGCTGTATTTTTATTAAATAATTTAGTTAAATTTTTTCTAATAAAAATTCCTCCCTCTCTGGTATTTTTGGGGGTAGCTACAACGCTTCCTTTTGTTGTGCTTATAGCCCAGATTGGCTCATAGGTAATGATTATATTTTTAATCTCTGATTTTTTAATTCTAACCAAAGCTCTTTTTAACTGAGCTTCCATTTCTTTTCTGGCCGCTTCCCCTCTCTTTTTACTGCTCACGCAAAGAATTGGTCTCAAGCCTACTTTCAAAGCTGCTTTTAATTTTTTGTTTATCATTGCATCAGTTTCATTCAAATTCCTTCTTCTCTCTGAATGGCCGATAATTACATATTTTACTCCTAAATCTTTTAACATTAAGGGTGAGATTTCGCCAGTAAAAGCTCCTTTCTCTTCCCAAAAACAATCCTGAGCACCATTAGCTTTTAAAACAGGTAAATAAACAAAAGGTGGACAAATTACCACCTCAACCCTTCGACTACGCTCAGGGTAAGCATTTTTAATTCCCTTTTTTACCAAATTAAAAAGCTGCTTGGCTTCCCTAGGAGTAGCCGGATTCATCTTCCAATTAGCTACGACAAGTGCTTTTTTCATTGTTTTCTCAAATAGGCAGCAGCTTTTTCTGGTTCAATAGTAGAAATCTCCATTCTGGCTCCTAATTCAAATCCAGCCCAGGTTGCGGTCTTGGGTAAAATAGTCCAGTGCCAATGATAAAAAGGATAATCTTTGCCATCGCAAGGAGCAGTGTGCAAATAGAAATTATAAGCTGGGTCAGCTAGGCCCTGGTAAAGTTTTTTCAAGGTTATCTGGAAAGCTTCTGCCAATTGCCGTTTCTCTTTTTCAGTAATTTTTTCAAAGTAAGAGAGATGTTTCTTGGGAGAAATAATAACCTGAAAAGCTGATTTTGAAGCAAAGGGACAAACAACTAAAAACTCTTTATTCTCAAAAACAATTCTTTTTTTAACCTTTCTTTCCCATTCATTCATCTGGCAGTAGATACATTTCCCTGTGTTCTTGTAATAACTTTCCGAATTTAAAAGAGCCCTTTTCAAATCAACGTCAATTAAAGGAGTAGTAATTATTTGAGAATGAGGGTGGGCTATGGAAGCTCCAGCCTCTTTTCCGTGATTATGGAAAATAGAAATATAATTAACAAAATTTTTATCCATCAAGCTCAGATATCTCCTCTGGTAAGCATTGAATACTTCTTTGACTTCTTTGACACTTAATTGACCCAAAGATTTTTTATGGTCTCTGGTTATGACTACTTCATGAAAGCCAGCAGCATTTATCTTTTCATAAAATTCTCCTTCCCTCCTTTCTTCTAATTTAGGATAAGGAATAAAAGCCGGATATTTATTAGGAATAACAATAGTATTGGCATAAACCAAAACTGGCTTTTCTTGGCTTTTAATTTTACAAAAAGGACATTTTTCTTGAGGTATTTCTTCTACTTTTCTCTTCTCTTTTTTAAAAGTTTCTGGTCTCTTGGCTCTGCCAGTAGCAATGACTACCCAATCTTTACTAATTAAATCAAAACGCAGCTCAGACGGGAATTTCAATTTTCTTCGCTTAGCCATAAAAACCTTTAATTAAGTTTAGTTTTATAATAATTAAATCTCGAGCCATTTTAAGCATGCTTTTAAATTTTACCTTGCTCTCAGGATCATTTTTCCAATAAACCGGGATTTCTTTAATTTTATAGCCTAAGTTCTTAGCAATAACTAAAATTTCTGGGTCAAATGCAAAGCGCGAAATTCTTGCTTTAGGAAAGATTTCTTCGGCTGCCTTTCTATTAAAACATTTAAATCCACACTGAGTATCTTCAATCTTCCAGAGGTCAACAATTACTTTCCTATACAATTTAAAACCTTCTCCTAAAATAATTTTTCTTAGCCAGGGCTGGGACGGTGATAGCACCGCTCCTTTGACATCCCTGGAGCCAATAACAATATCAAAATTCTTATCAAACCAAGGCCAGATTTTTTCAATCTGGTCAATTGAAGTTGAATTATCAGCATCAGTAAATAGTCTATAATCACCAATGGCAGCCAGCATGCCAAAGCGAACAGCATATCCTTTTCCTTGATTCTTTTTATAGCCTGTTACTTTTAAATTTTTAATCTTAGATGCTAGTGATTCTGCTACTTTAACTGTCTTATCTTTCGAACCATCATTGACCACTAAAATCTCGTAATCATAATTCTGCTTGCTCAAATATTTATCAATATCTTCCAAAGTCTTGGGCAACCGCTTTTCTTCATCATAGGCTGGAATAATAACTGATAAATGAATTTCTGGCATTAAATCATTTTACCATAGTTAAAACTCTTGCTCCATCTTTTGTTACGGTAATTGTCTGTTCAAAATGGCAAGATAAGGAACCATCAGCAGTTTTAAAACCACAGTCATCTTTTGTTTTTTTTATTCTCCAGTCGCCCATTGTGACCATTGGTTCCAAGCAAAAAACCATGCCTTCTTTTATTTGAGGGCCAGTTCTTCTCTTGCCATAATTCAAAATCTGGGGCTCTTCATGAATTTCCTTACCAATACCATGGCCACAGAGCTCCCTGACCACATTAAATCCTTGTGATTCAACATGCCTTTGAATAGTGTTGCCAATATCACCAAAGGTATTGCCAATTCTCGCTTTTTTAACTCCTCTTTTTAAAGCTTTTCTAGTCACCCTAATCAATCTTTGAGCTTCAGGAGAAATATTTCCCACTGGCAAAGTTATGGCCATATCAGTATGAAAACCCTTATAGAGCATTCCTAAATCAAGGGAGATCACATCCCCTTCTTTTAATTTCCTTTGAGAAGGAACAGCATGAACAATTTCTTCATTTATTGAAGTACATAAAGCAGCTGGGAAACCTTGATGTCCTTTGAATGATGGTTTGCCACCGGATTTTAAAATCAGGGTCTCGGCGACCCTGTCTAATTCTTTAGTAGTAATTCTTGGCTTCACCCTTTTTTTTAACTCTTCCATAATTCCAGCCAGGATTTTACCACCCTCTCGCATTTTTTCAATTTCCTCCGGAGTTTTAATGGTAATCATCTACCAAGTTTTTATTTATAAAAACGCAGGTGAAGATGAAGCCTCAGCTTCATCAACTATAGAGCTTTCAAAATATCCTTAAAAACTTTTTCAATGCTTTGTTCACCATTTATTTTAATTAATCTACCTTGTTTTTTGTAATGATTTATAGCTAGGAGAGTATCTTCTTTAAACTCTTCGAGACGCTTTTTTATAGATTGGATATTGTCATCGCGTCTGACGAAAAGTTCGCCCCCGCATTTATCGCATTTTTTGAGTTTTTTAAATTCTCCTAGCCAGGGTATTAATCTTCCACAATTTTTGCATTGCCTCCTTTTAGTTAAACGATTAAATGATTCTCTTCTAGAAATATTAATTAAGATAACTTTCACATTAGCTCCCCATTCATACCAATCTAAAGCCTCATCCATCAGATTAGCTTCAGTGATTGTTCTATTCCAACTATCTAAGACAATGCCATTAATTTTGGGCCGTTTTTTTAATTTTCTAAATTCATCCACCCAGACATCAGCAACAATAAGACTGGGAACTAATTCTCCTCTTCCCATAACTTTAACTAATTTCTTGCCAGTAAAATCAGCTACTTTTTGCCGTTTCCGCAGAGTATCACCGCTGCCAATGTATTCTAACCCAAACTTTTTTGCCAGCAGCCTAGCTTGAGTTCCTTTACCAGAACCTGGCGGTCCTATAATAATTATGACTAATATTTTTTTCATTTTATTTATTATCTAAGCGAGGCAACAAATTTTAAAATCGTGGGGTTTGGGCGCGGTCTAGGGGGAAACGATTTTCAAAATTTCGTTGCTGAGCGACCTTAGAAGGTCTCATATTCTCTCATTTGTAATTGAGCCTTAATTTGCTTCATCACATCCAAAACTACTGAAACTACAATCAACAAGGCTGTTCCTCCGATTAAGAAAGTGAAAACCATCACGCCGGTTATTCCGCCAATAATCGAAGGCATGACCGCAATACCGCCTAAAAACAAAGCGCCAATTAACAATACCCTGTTTAAAATATAATACATAAAGTTAGCCGTTGATTGACCCGGTCTGATTCCCGGCACAAAGCCACCCATTTTTTGAAGATTAGAAGAAATAGCCTTAGGGTCAAAGGTAACAGCAGTATAAAAATAAGTAAAGAGAACAACTAAAAGAAAATACAAAACTCCGTAAATCCAAGGGTTTTGAAAAGCCGCCCCCACGCTTTGGGCAATGCTTCCTACTATTCCCCCGGCCCCTCCCAGAAAATTAGCAATCATGCCTGGAAAAAGCATAATTGAGAGAGCGAAAATAATAGGGATTACGCCAGCCGGATTAATTTTCAAAGGTAAATAAGTAGAGACTCCTCCATACATTTTCGTTCCCCTCACTCTTTTAGCATAGGAAACCGGAATGTTTCGGTTGCCCTCATTAATTAGAACTACCCCAGCAATAATAAGCAAAGCCATGCCAAAGAAAAGCAAATAAGCAGGGATGTTAGCTGGATCCCAGGTTATTAACATTTGCCTAATATTATTGGGGACATCAGCAATAATCCCAGCAAAAATTAAAAGAGAAACTCCATTACCAATTCCTTTTTCGGTAATAAGCTCTCCCAGCCACATTAAAAATACCGTGCCAGCCGCTATAGTTAAAAGTGAGGTAAGAAGTAAATTAGAAGAAAGCGGTTCAATTATTCCCTGACGTTGTAAAAGAGTAAGCATGCCGTAACCCTGAAGCATAGCCAAGGGGACAGTAGCTAATCTGCCATACTGATTAAATTTTTGTCTACCTGACTCCCCTTCTTCTTTATACATTCTTTCCAATTGGGGAAATATCATTGTCAAAAGCTGCATAATAATGACAGCTGTAATATAGGGACCCAATCCCAGCATAACAATGGAAAGATTATCCAAAGCGCCACCAGTAAACAAATTTAAAAGACCGAAAATCTGATTGCCTTCAAAAAACTCTCGCATCTTCTCAGCATTGATGCCGGGCATAGGCATATTAGCCATTACCCTAAAAAGAGCAAATATCCCCAGAACAAAAAGGATCTTATTACGTAAATCCTTAATTTTAAAAATTTGAATGACTTTTTGATACCACATATCTTTTTATTTTATTGTACCACCAACTTTTTCAATAGCTTCCTTCGCAGATTTAGATACCTGACAATCTTCAATAACTAGCTTTTTGCTTAGCTTTCCCCCTCCTAAAATCTTAATTTTAGGCATCCTCCCTTTTATTCTACGGATTAATTTCTTTTTCAACAAGACCTGAGGGTTAATTTTTTCCTCTGATTTAAACTTCTTTTCTAAAGTTTCTAAATTTAAAACAGCAATTTTGGATTTTAAGCTTTGGGCTTTGGATTTAAATCGGTATCCTCTTAATTTTGGGTATCTTTTGATTAATCCTCGGATTGCTGGTTTCAATCGTCTACCAGCTCTAGATTTTTGACCCTTCATCCCCCGACCAGAATAAGTACCTCTTTTGCCTCCACGTCCTACTCGTTTTCCTTTCTTTAGTTTATGTTTTGGTTTTATTTGATGTAACTGCATACTATTTTGCTTTCAGCTTTCGCAAAGCTGAGATAGTTGCCATAGCATTATTTAATTTGTTGCTCGTCCTTCCTAAAACTTTAGAAGAAATGTTTTTTATCCCAGCTAAATTACAAATAACTCTTACTGTTCCTCCGGCTACCAATCCTCTTCCTTTTCTCTGAGGTTTCAAAAGTATTCTGGCTGCCCCGAACTTGGAATCTACCTGATGAGGAATGGTATCTTTAACAATAGGAACTTCAATTAAATTTTTCTTAGCTAGCCTGGTAGCTTTCTCTACTGCCTGAGCAACATCAATTCCTTTAGCTACTCCTACTCCTACTTTCCCCTGCTTGTTGCCAACAATCACTACTGTTCTGAATCTAAATCTCCTTCCGCCAGCCGACACTCTTGTCACCCTGGCCAAATCCAAAAGCTTAGACTCAAATTCGTCTTTCTTTTCTTCTTTAAATTTTCTAAATCTCTCTCTGAACATAATTAATTAGAAATTGAAATAAATTAAAAATTTATTGAACATTAAAATTTTAGCCCTCCTTCCCTGGCTCCTTCAGCTATCGCTTTTACTCTGCCATGATATTGATAACCCCCTCTGTCAAAAACAACTTTTTCAATTTTCTTGCCATGCCCACCGACAGGCAGGTCTTTAGCTTTTTCAGCAATTAATTTGCCGACTTCTTTGGCTATCTCAACTTTTTTTGCGTTTTTTGCTTTTTTCAGCTCCCGATTGCTAACAGCAACAAGAGTTTTTCCCTTCTCATCATCAATCAATTGAGCATAAATATGTTTGGCTGATTTAAAAATACAAAGCCGCGGCCTGCGAGCCGTACCGAATATCTTAGCTCTTACCCGTTTATGCCGTCTTAATCTTTTTTGTTGTTTTTCTAACATTTTTTTACCCAGTGGTACCCACTACTTTTTTGCCTACTTTTCTTCGAACTTGTTCCCCAACGTATCTTATCCCTTTTCCTTTATATGGTTCGGGTGGTTTAACTTTTCTTATCTTAGCTGCTATTTGGCCTACTAATTCTTTATCAATTCCAGAAATAGTAACAATGTTTTTTTCTACTGAAATTTTTATCCCTTGGGGGATTTCTATTTTTACTGAGTGTGAAAAACCAACGTTCAAAACAAGTTCCTCTCCCTCAACGGCTGCTCTAAACCCTATCCCTTGGATTTCTAACTTTTTCTCAAATCCAGCAGTAACCCCTTCAACCATATTAAAAAGTAAAGCTCGGGTTAACCCCCAAAAAGCTTTAGTTTGTTTTGTCCAGCTCTTTTCGGAAAAAGGCTGGACAAAAATTTTATCTTCCTTTATTTCAACCTTAATTTCCGGCCGAATTTCCCGAGAAAGCTCGCCTTTAAGACCTTTGATTCTGACAATATTTCTCTCTATTTTCACTTCTACACCTCCTGGTATTAAAATTGGTTTTTTGCCTACTCTACTCATATTTTTACCATACCTCGCATATTACCTCCCCTCCTAACTTCTGTTTTTTGGCTTCTTTATCGGTCATCAACCCTTTGGAAGTTGAGATAATAACCATGCCATAGCCTCCTTTGACTTTCTTTACCTTATGGAAATCAAGATAAACTCTCTGACCAGGTTTCGAAATTCTTTTCAATCCGGAAATGGTTGGAGTTTTGTCTTCATACTTTAAAGTAACTTCAATGCTTTTTTTCGCTTTTCTTCCTTTCTTCTCAACTTTTTCAAGAAAACCCTGCTTAACTAAGATTTTAGCAATTTCATATTTAAAATTAGAAAAAGGAAACTCCACCGTTGGGTGACCTACGGCCTGAGCATTTTTTATTTGATTTAACGTATCGGCAACTGTATCCATAATATTACCAGGAAGATTTTTTAACTCCTGGAATTAAGCCTTGGTTAGCTAACTCTCTGAAACAAATGCGACACAAACCAAACTTTCTCATATATCCTCTTTTTCTGCCACATCTAAAGCAACGTCTGACTATTCTGCTTTTATATTTCGGCTTTTTTTTGGATTTTGCTATCTGTGATTTTGTAGCCATAAAGGTATTACTCGCTCTTAATGGGAAAACCTAGTAATCTTAATAATTCTAAACCTTCTTCTCTTTTCTTGGCAGTAGTAACTATTGTTATCTCTAAACCGAAAATGCCCTTGGCTCTCTCTGGCAAAATTTCAGGAAATGCTATCTGTTCTTTAATGGCAATGGTCAAGTTCCCTTCTTTGTCAACGGATTTTTTTTCAATTCCCCGAAAATCTCTAGTCCTGGGCAGAACAATATGAATTAACCTCTCCAAGAAATCAATCATTTTTTTCCCCCTTAAAGTAACCTTAGCGCCCACTGGCATACCTTGACGAATTTTAAAACTAGCAATAGATTTTTTGGCTGAGGTTTTTATAGCTCTCTGGCCGCAAATTAAACTAAGGTCTTCAATGATGGAATCAACAATCTTTTTTTGTTCCTCTGTCGTTTTCCCTGAAATTTGCCGACCAAAACCAGTATTGACCACTACTTTATCAATTTTTGGAACAGCCATCTTATTCTTATAACCAAATTTCTTCATCATCTCAGGAATAACTTCGCTGTTATATTTTTCGGTTAAAGGAGTAATCATTGTATTTCTTGCTTGCACTTTTTACAGATTCTTACCTTGTTTTTTTCTAAAATTTTGTAACCAATCCGGGTAGGTTTCTGGCATTTAGGACAGATTAGTTTTACATTAGACCTAGAAATAGCTCCTGGCATGGTAATAATTTGGCCTTTCTCTCCCTGCTTTTTTGGTTTTTGATGTTTCTTCCTTAAATTAACTCCTTCCACCAAAATTTGACCTTGCTTGGGGAAGGCCTCCAAAACCTTACCTTTCTTTCCTCGATCCTTGCCAGAAATTATTAAAACAGTATCATCTTTTTTTATATTCATTAGATTATTTCTGAAGCTAAATTAGCGATTTTATCAAATCTTTTTTCTTTTATTTCTCTTGGAACAGGTCCTGTAATTCTTCCCCCTTTGGGATCTTTTGATTTTCCTTCTAAAATTACAGCTGCATTATCATCAAACCGAATATAGCTACCATCTTTTCTACGAAAGGCTTTCTTCTGGCGAATAACTACTGCTCTAACAATATCGTGTTTTTTTACAATTCGCCTCGGTTCAGCTTCTTTGACTGCGGCTACAATTACGTCCCCAATTTGAGCATAACGCCGTCTCGTCCCGCCCAAAACTCTAAAACACTGGATAACTTTAGCGCCTGTGTTGTCTGCTACTTTAAGTTTGGTTTGAGGCTGAATCATAGCTTTTTAACTACTTGCCATTTTTTATCTTTTGATATTGGCCGGCATTCTTGAATCAAAACCTTGTCGCCAATATTGTACTCTCCCTCTTTGACGTGGGCTTTGTACTTTTTGTGCCTTTTATATCTTCTTTTATACTTAGGGTGCTCTTTTATCCTTTCTGTTTCCACCACCACTGTCTTTTGCATCTTCTTAGATATAATTTTACCGATTAAGGTTCTTTTACTCATAGATTTTTTAATAAAGTCGCAATTCTAGCTATTTCTTTTTTTAGATTACGAATTTCTCTGACATTTTTTACCTTTCCAGCCGATAAACCAAAACGAAGCTGTCTTAATTTTTCTCGGTTATCTTCTAAAATCTTCTGAAGCTCTCCTTTGGATTTTTTCCTTAGTTCAATTAATTTCACCTTGATACAAATTTTGTTTTTATTGGTAGTTTATCAGTTGCTTTTTTAAAAGCTTGCCTGGCTAACTCTTCTTTTATTCCGTCTAACTCAAAAATAATTCGGCCGGGCTTTATGGCAAAGACATAATGATCCACGCTTCCCTTTCCACCACCCATTGGAACTTCTGTTCCCTTTTTGGTTACCGGCTTTGCTGGAAAGATTCTAATCCAAAGCTTACCTCCTTTTCTTAAATATCTAATAATAGCTTTCCTGGCAGCTTCTATTTGTCTGGCGGAAATCCAACGGCTCTCCAAGGCCATCAAACCAAAGGAACCAAAAGAAATTTCCTTGCCCCTAGAGGATTTACCTTTTGACCTTCCTTTTTGCCATTTCCGATGTTTAACTTTTTTAGGCATCAAAATTGCCATAGAATTTAATCAAATTTTTCTCCCTTGTATATCCAGACCTTTACCCCAATTACCCCGTAAGTACAGAAAGCTTTTTCCTGAGCATAATCAATATTAGCCCTGAGTGTCTGACGAGGCAGTTTTCCTTTTTTCAACCATTGCCTTCGAGCAATTTCTGCTCCTCCTAACCTACCTGAGACCTCTACTCTTGTTCCTTCAATTCCTTTGGCAGCTGTAATTTTATCCAAGGCCTGTTTCAAAACTCTTCGAGGAGGAATCCTTCTCTCAATCTGCTGGGCTATCCACTGAGCGGAAAGGGCAGCTGAAGACCAAGGGTCTCTGATCTCTTTAATCTCAATCTTTGTCTCTTTTTTGGGACCAGTTTTAAAAACTTTTTTTTCTAATTCTTTTTTCAATTCCTCAATCCCCCCTCCGCCACGACCAATAATCAAACCTGGCCTAGCACTGGAAATAATTACATTAAGCTTACCGGGAAACCTCTCAATCTCAATTTTTTCTACCCCTAATTTTCCAATTTTATTTTTGAGAATTTTTCTAATTTTAAAATCTTCCTCTAAGTATTGAGGCATTTTTTTCTTATCCAACCAGCGAGAATCCCAATCAGCCAGCTCTTTTAATCTGTATGCTTTTGGATGAACTTTATGGGACATATTAAAAAGCCTTGCGCCTAAATACTCGTTT
>SDBU01001357.1_pt1 | contig 35197 bp, 26 predicted proteins | sample 2277071 | NCBI WGS metagenome assembly SDBU01 (sample SAMN10397929, study PRJNA504765) | marine sediment metagenome | isolation source: marine sediment core GS08_GC12, 126 cmbsf | place: Arctic Ocean: Gakkel Ridge, Loki's castle | collected 2008 | reverse complement strand
GTCCTAAGGTAGCGAAATTCCTTGTCGGGTAAGTTCCGACGCGCATGAATGGCGTAACGACTGCTGCACTGTCTCAAGGACGGACTCGGTGAAATTGGAATTGTGGTGAAGATACCACATACCCGCGGCAAGACGGAAAGACCCCGTGAACCTTTACTGTAGTCTGATATTGGTCACAGGCACCACATGCGTAGGATAGGTGGGAGGCGATGATCCGGCTGTTCCGGCAGTCGGGGAGCCAACCTTGAAATACCACCCTTGTGCTGTTTGTTCCCTAACCCCGACCCGTGAATCCGGGCGGGGGACAGTGTTAGGTGGGCAGTTTGACTGGGGCGGTCTCCTCCCAAAAGGTAACGAGATTGCGAATTGACGATTGACGATTGTGATCTGTTCGTTGCCCCTCATCGCGGTGACGCGGTGAGTGCATCCGGCTGTATGCTGGGAAATCCGAGGATCCGACGGTACGTGCGGAATAGCGAATCGCGAAACGACGTGACAATCCGATCGGTGCGGACAATCAGCAGGAAACCTTCTAGGATCTGGTTTCTAGAGTGGGATCCTCAGAGACTATACGCTGGACGTCTTGCGGAAAGGAGGTGCGACATGAAGGCGCTATTGCGTCGACTTATGTTTCACCGCGCGCGAAACGTGACAAGACAAGGTATCGCAAGGTTAGTATCGGGCTAAATGGACCCTTGGCGACTTTTCACCCAGGCCCGACGCGCAGTTCAAAACAGTCTTCTTTCTGCAAGATGAAGATATAGTCCGAGCTGCATGGCGACATGCAGAGGTCGGCAGAAATGACCGGCCCGCGCAGCAAGCTAATAGCCAACAGCTACTCAGCTTGTTACGCAGTAACAAAACTGAACGGAGGAGTGCAAAGGTCGGCTCAGCGCGGTTGGCAATCGCGTTTCGAGTGTAAAGGCACAAGCCGGCTTAACTGCGAGATATACACATCGAGCAGATACGAAAGTAGGCCTTAGTGATCCGGTAGTCCTGTGTGGAAAGGCTATCGCTCATCGGACAAAAGGTACTCCGGGGATAACAGGCTGATGACTCCCGAGCGTTCATAGCGGCGGAGTCGTTTGGCACCTCGATGTCGGCCCATCACATCCTGGGGGTGAAGGCGCTCCCAAGGGTTCGGCTGTTCGCCGATTAAAGTGGTACGCGAGCTGGGTTCAGACCGGCGTGAGCCAGGTCGGTCCCTATCTGCCGTGGGCGTACGAGACTTGAGAGGAGATCTCCTTAGTACGAGAGGATTAGGAGGTACGTGCCAATGGTGTACCAGCTGTCCCGCTCGGGGCACCGCTGGGTAGCTAAGCACGGAAAGGATAACCGCTGAATGCATCTAAGCGGGAAGCCCCCCTCGAGATTAGGTCTCGATGTCTCCCGATTCGTCGGGATAGACTGAAGGCCCCTGGAAGACTACCAGGTCGATAGGCGGGAGGTGTAAGCACAGAGATGTGTTGAGCTGACCCGTACTAATGGCCAAACGCTTGGCCACATTCATGAGTGGCTGTCGAGCCGACTCATTTAGCGCACCGGTCCACAAAACCAAAACGCGTCCGTTTCTTCAATTGCCACAGACGGCAACTATGAGCCCGGGTTGCTCCACGCAGCCCGGGTTTTTTGCTATGCTGTGGGCGTCACCGATTCCTGGGAGCGACCACCATGTTTGAACGATTCACCGACCGGGCCCGCAAGGTCATGGCTCTTGCCAACCAGGAGACCCAGCGGCTCAATCACGAGTACATCGGCACCGAGCACATTCTCATGGGGCTTGTCAAGGAGGGATCCGGAGTGGGGGCGAACGTCCTCAAGAACCTCGATGTCGACTTGGCGAAAGTGCGTCTGGCGGTCGAGAAGCTCGTCAAGCCAGGCCCCCCAACCGCCACGATCGGAAAGCTTCCCCAAACGCCACGGGCCAAGAAGGTCATCAAGCATGCCATCGAGGAGGCGCGGAAGCTCAACCACAACTACGTAGGTACGGAGCATCTGCTGCTGGGCCTGCTGGGCGTGGCGGAGGGAGTGGCTGCCCGGGTCCTGACCAACCTGGGCCTGGGGTTGGAGGACGTGCGCAAGGAGGTGTTGAATCTGCTTGGGATCGCCCAGGGATCGCCAATCGGTGAGGTTCAACCAGTCACCCAACGGAGTGCGGCAACGGTGTCTGCGTATGAGCGCAGCCTCTTGGAACCGACGCCGCCGCGCATTCCGGCGGAGCTGACCCAAGGGCTCGGCCTTGCTCTCTTGCCGCAGGGCGTCGAGTTCGTCCAGCTCTTCGATTCAGCCATTGTCCCCGCAATGAGGGCGAATGAGATGAGCGTGACAAGGGTTGACGATCTTTACAGTGAAGGTTGCGATCTTTCAGAAATACGATCGAACGTTCGCAGCGCGGAGGTCATTGTCGCCGACCTGTCCGGGTCCGATTCCGGCGTTCTTTACCAGGTGGGGTTGTGTCACGCGCTCTTCCGCTGTCCCATACTTCTTGTTCGCGACTCCGCGCAGCTCCCGCACGGCCTGCGCTCTATTCCGCACCTCGAGTACAAAAACGATACCGCAGGTGTCGATGAGCTGCGACGTGATCTGTCCAACGCGATCACCGAATTCCTGGCTGCGACGCGCAATCCGGACGTCTCGTAATAGCGGGCATCTCATTCGAAGAGCGTGTACCGCTGTTGCGGCTCAGCGAAGCCGGCGAATTCGTCGGCTACGAAATCCCCCCCTGTCGCCGTGGCGGCGTCGGGCGGTCGGGGGCACCGCCCCCTGCGCCCTGGATCGAGCGCGGGTAGTGTTGGCTCCCGTACCTTCCTCCTCCGGCCCTGTTGACGCCATTGTCTCGCCCGCCTGGCTGCGGTAGTATACGCTCGAAGCGGTAGTACTTTCCTGTTACGGAGGTGAGTCATGAACCGTCGTGCAAGTCTGTTGCGTTGGCTGATGGTCGTAGGTGTTGCGGGGTTTCTACCTGCGTTTTTCCTGAGATGCGACAAGGCCGCGTTGAATTTCGAGCGCGGGCTGCTGCAGGGACTTGGGGAAGACGTCGCCGACCTTCTGCTCCAGCAGGTGCCGATCGGACCCGACGAAGAGGGCGAATAGGCTCCAAGGCTGGATGCGACCCCGTCGTCTGCCGGGGTGCGGACGCGGCTGCCACCAATCCACGCGGACATCACACGGGGCAATGCAGGAGGCGTTGTGTAGGCTTGCTGCGTGCCGTGAGTGATCATTCTGTCCGCAGGCTTTCACGGGTGGGCGCCGTCCCACCGGAGTCACCCCCGGCGTTCCCGGGGGCTCCGGCGTTGGACCTTCCGCGCTCGCGCCCCAAACGCTATCAGTTGAACAACAAGTAGCGCTTTTGCGGCTCAGCGAAGCCGGCGAATTCCTTGGTTATGCAGTCGTAGGCGCCGCAGTCCCAGGTATCGTCGTAGTGATATAGGATCGTCTTTCTGCGGGTTTCCTCGGGCAGGGTGCGCAGCTCGGACAACAGGGCGTGGACCGGGGCACGGTGATCATCGAGCTGGACCTCGTGGAAGTTGAGCGTGGCGGCGGCCATCAGTCCGCCCAGGCCCTGCGGATCGAGACGCGTGTCGCCCGAGAAGGTGACGGTGGTGACGGTTTGGCGGTCAGTGATCAGCAGTCCCAGGCTGGGCCAGTCGAAGCGACGCTGCACGCGTATGTGGTCGGTGGGAAAGACGGTGAACTCGTACCGATCCAGCATGTCAAAACGATCCGGGGCGCCTCGGCCGGGCGGGCGGACGGCTCTTATCCGAAAGTAGTCCTGCAGCAAAGCGCATCGCCCGCGGAGCATGCTCAAGCCGCCTTTGAGGGAATGCGTCCACAGGTTTGCGAGAATCTCCATCGAGCTGATGATTTCGGGCTTGAAACGCGGCGTTCCGCCGGGCGGGGTGAACTTGAACGCGCTCATGACCGCCAGCTCTTCCAGCCCGGCGACGTGGTCGCCGTGGAGGTGGGTGATGAAGACCCGGCGAATCGCGGGGTAATTGATGCAGCCGTCACGGTCGAGGTACGCGAAGCCGGGCTTGGATTTGAGGGCGTCCAGAGCCAGCGGGCCGGTGCCGCCGAAGTCGATCAGGAGGGCGTCGTCGGGAACGTCCTGCCGGTCGGGGCCGAGCGACCAGGCCTCGATGAGGGCGTTGGATTGGAAGTTGCGCTTGGCAAAGGCAGCCCCGACACCAAGGAACGTAAGCGTAAGCACCGACGGCATCCTGAAAGCCCGATGGGCTGACCGAATACCCGCAACATTGGCGATTGCGGATTGTCGATCGCTCACCGCACGAAAACGTCAACCTGGAGTAGCCATTCTACAGTTGCCAATCTACAATCGTCAATCGACATTGGTCAATCGACACCAGCAGGAGCTTGGCATGAGCTACGACCTGACGGATCGAGTGGTTTTCATCACCGGGGCATCCAGCGGGATCGGGCGCGCCTGTGCGGTCGAGTACCACCGGGCGGGGAGCCGGGTCGTCGCGGCAGCCCGGTCGCTGGACAAGCTGCAGGACCTGGCCGGCGAACTGGGAAACGACCGGATCGCTCCCGTGGCGATGGACGCTACCGACCCCGCCCGGCGGGCGAAGGCTCTGGAGTTTACCCACCAGCGTTTCGGGCCGATCGACGTGCTGGTCAACAACGCCGGCTGGGCCAGCTTCACTTCGGTTCTGCGCATGCCCGTCGAGCACCTCGAGCGGATGGTGGCACTCAACTTCTGTAGTCCGATCGCCCTGATCCAGGCGGTCCTGCCGGGGATGCTCGAACGCCGCAGCGGGCAGATCGTGAACATCTCCTCGGTGGTCGGCAGCCAAACCATCCCGCGCATGGCGGCCTACTGTGCCACCAAGGCGGCACTCAACTCCCTAAGCGCCGGATTGCGCATGGAGCTGAAAGGTAGCGGAGTCGACGTGCTCCTCGTTGCCCCGGGCTCGACCAACACGGATTTTCTCAAATCCGCAGCCACCGTCGACGCGTCCGCCACGCGCCTGGCCCACACGCAGTATTCGCCCCAGCGTGTCGCCCGGGCGGTGGTGCGCTCTTCCCGCCGCCGGCGAAGCGAGGTGACCCTGACCGCCGAGGGGAAGGCCATCGTGGCCATCCGCCGCTTTTCCCACCGCCTGGCTGATGCGATCATGCATCAGGTCGCCAAACGCTCGATGCCCACCGACCTACGCCGCTCTCCGTGACCTTTTGATCAGCACGGCCCCGGCGCCGAGCAGTAGAGCGGCCGTTGCGGCCAGGCCCCATTCGGATACGGTGGGGATGTCCCCGGTTTGGCAAACCGGGACGAAGACCGCAAAGTCGTCGATGGCGGCTTCCACTATCGATCCACCGCCCTCATCGGAGGCTATAAAACGCATCATCACCTGGGCGGTGGGGGCCACGAAATCGCTAACGGTAAACTCGTGGTAGATCCATCCGCCGCTGGTGCCGGGGCCCGTTGGGCCGATCGTCTCCACGTTGGTCCAGCTCGCCCCGTTGTTGTTCGAGATGTCGATCAGGAAGGTGTCGGTAAAGGGGGGTGACCCGACGTCGTTCGAATACCACCGCCAGTATCCCACTCGCGCATCCCCGGCGGAGAGATCGATGGAAGGAGAAAGCAGCGTGGTTCGGCCGCCGTCGACATCGTTCACCCCTATATCTCCTCCGACAGGCCCCTGGCCGGTGACGAAGCACATCGTCCCCGGATCGGGGGTGTGGTCATCCTCCGGCTGGGCCGAAGTACCATTGGGATCGACGCGCACCCAGATGCCGGTGGTGGCGTCATCGCCGCCGGCCCCCACCGTCCACCCTCGATCCGTCTCCATGTCATCGTCGAAAACGAGATCGAAGCCGGTGAGAACCTCCGTGCTGTATACCTCGGCGGGTGCCCCCGGGGGATCAACAAAAGGTGTGCCCAGCGTGTTTTCGGCGGAAACGTGGAACGTAATTGTGCTGAAACAACCTGCCCCCGGTAGTGAGCCCTCGAAGTCATCATTGCCCTGGGCGGACATGGCCACCGTTGTCTCCGCCCCACCGTCGACGCGGGCGTGCAACGTGACAGTGGTCGGGTCGAGCGATGCTCCGGTGGCGTCAATGTGAACCGTAATCGGTGTTGGTGTCTCGGGCCAAACCGTCCCGGGCAGGCCCAGCGGGTAGCTGAACGATAACGCATTCAGATCGACGCCGAGCACGAACAGCCCTCTGTCGATATCGCTGACGAGCACCGTCCCACTGGGGAAATACGGGTAGCAACTCCACGCCCCGTCGAAGCCGTCGCCGTCGTTCTCGGGATAGGTGTCGAACCAGGCGACCTGCGGAGGGTTCACCGGATCGATATTGGCGTTGAAAACCCGCAGACCGCTGTGGTAGTTGGCCTCGTAGATGAACCCGTCGCGGACGTACAGGTTGTGATCGATCGAGTTCGTCCGGTAATCGATATACCCAAGGTAGACCGGGAACTCCAGGCTCGTGATGTCGAAGACCCTCGTCCAGGAGAGGCCGTCCAGTTCATCATCCACATAGAGGTAATGGAGGTCCTCGGTCCACACCTGGTGGCAGTAGGCCACATTGGGGTAGGGCGTGCGCGAGATGAGGAAGGTGTTGGACTTGTTGGTGACATCAATGATGTCCAGCCCCCGCCCCTCGCTGGCCCCGAACATGATCTGGCGTCCTGCATATGGCCCGCTGGTGTAGGTGATGACCTGGGCATCGTGCTCGTACGTGCCCCATGTGCCCACCTCCACCGGATCGAGGGGGTCGGAAAGATCAAAGATCACGGTCCGGTCGCTGCCTCCCGACGAGCCGCAGGTGTACAGGTATCCACTGTCGGCGTCTACGACGATGTTGTGGTTCTGGGTCGGGCAGCATATCGTCCTGACGAGCGTGACATTGCCGTTGTCGATATCCGACATGTCGATCACCTGGATGCCGACGCTGTGGTAGACATCGACAACGACGTAGGCCACGTCCTGGTAGACCTTGACGTCTCCCCACAGGCTGTCGTCGTGCAAGACCGTGGCAAACCAGTCCGGGTTGGAGGGGTCGGTGATCTCGACGAAGGCCACCTTGTTGGACAGGCCCATCAGGGCGTATTCCCGCCCCGAGGGCGAGACATACCCCCAGCAGTCGTTGCCTGAGTTTGCGTTGAACTCTATCACGTCGATATGACTGTACAGGATCACGTTGTGAGCAGGGAACCCGCCCGCGCGGGCCTCAAGCCCGACAGACCCCAGCAGGCAACAAACCGCCAGGCCAACCACCAGCTCGCAAGTATTCCGCATCTGCATGCTTGCCCCTCGCTCCTTTGTAGGGTGGGCATTGCCCACCTCGTGGCAGGGTGGGCAATGCCCACCCTACTAAGAACAATTCACCTTTCGCCTCATAAACGATCTCGGCGGCGGCAGCCCAGGCCGTGCAGCAATCCGCCCAGCAATATCAATGCGGTGGCCGGTTCGGGTACGGTGGAAACGACAAACTCCAGATGGAAGTGGAAGGGCTCGAGGTAGCCGAACGGGGCGGGAAGGCCCGGCGGGACTTCCTGGTCCACGTCTTCAAAGTGCCTGAGCCGATCATAGGGGAACGTAATCGCAAAGCCCAGCGTGTCCGTACCGTCGCCGAAGATCTCGATCGCACTGTCGCCGCTCAAGGACCCCAGCTCATAGTTGATCGGGAAGTCCGTGAAGATCAGCGGGAAGAAGTCCTCGAAGTCACGGAACGGGTCGGTGCCGGTATTTTGGTTATGCACGTTGATATAGAAGTTGGGAAGCTGGTCGACCTGGTCAGCGTCCCAGAGCTTGTGCAGCATCACGGTGTCTTCCTGCAGCCAGACCGGCTCGGCGAAGTGGATGTTTTGCACCTCCAGGGTTAACCACGCGCCCTCGACGATATCCGCGAAGAAATCGTCGGCGTGGCCGAAGGCCTTGAAGAACGAATGCGTGAGGAGAGACTCGTCTTCGGAGACCGCCCCGTTCACCAGGGTGCGCCGGCCGAACGTGTTCACCGAGTTGAAGTAGCCGAGATTCGGATCGCCGTCGAGCGGAACGACGTCGGACGGACCGGTGCCGCTGTAGTCGTGCTGTCCCTCGAGGACCCTCAGGCCCGAGTTGGTCATGTAGCTGAACGTCACGTCGGCCTCGCCGATAGGGATCGGCACGGCCTTCGTAGCGGTCGGGCTAAGGGCAAGAAAGACCGCGATCGCGGCAAGGTTGGCTATATGTTTCATGAATCGTTCCCTCCCTCTTGTAGGGTGGGCACCGCCCACCATTGGTCGTGTGGGCATTGCCCAACTACGTCCCAAAACGTCTCTGGAATCGACCGAAGTCGAGCAGGTCCACGTCGCCATCAGCGTCCAGGTCGCCCGGAGCACACTGGGGCGGCACGGGTCCAACGTCCGGACCGGTCATGCAGCCCGGGAAAGAACCGTAGTCAACCAGGTCGATCTGCCCATTGCCGTCGAAATCGCCCGTATCGAAAGGAGCGACCTCCAGCGTCTGGCTGACCATCAGGACCGGTGGCGACTTGCCGGTTGCTGCCCAGGCGTCATACAGCACCTGGCCGGCGTCGTTGGTGTAATTGGCGTCGCGCAGAAACTCGATGAACTCCGTAGTGGCGGTCTTGTAGTAGACGGCGACCGCCACCTGGGCGGTCTCCCTCGGCAGCATGAACTGCGTGTCGTCCCAGTATTGTCCGTCGTTGTAGGTGACCCCGACCACGAAGCAGCCCATCTGCCTGTACGGCTCATTGAGGAAGCCGCGCGGCGGGATACGGTTGTCCTTATAGATGACGTTGCAGAATGCGACGTGGTGCGTCGGTCCGACCGACAAGCCCACCGCCTCGGCCGTAGCTTCGTCAATTCCGAGCACGATCTCGTACACCTTGGTGTCGTCGGTTGCCGGCGTGGCCGTCTCACTATCATACGCCCCGCGCTCGGCGATCATCTGCCCATCACCGTTGAAGAACTGAACATTGACCCACATGAGCCGACCCTCCGCCTGACCGGTCGGGAGCCTGTGCCCTGTTTCGTTGATCACACGCACGTTGACCGTGTCGCCTGCTTGTGTCGTCTCCAGCGACGCCGCCCGCTCTAGCATGGACCGAGACCCGGCCACACTCATCTGAATCGCCTGCGGATCGACCTCGTCGGGATAGAGCAGCTCCACCACCAATGGGATCCAGGTCGCCCCGCCATACATACCGTGGTCCGCCATGTCGTCTCGTACAGGTCCGATGTCGGCCGCGGCCCCGGTAGTGTCGGGCATGTGGCAATCCTGACAGGTGCTGACCACCTGCAAGTTGCCGCCGAACCGCCCACCCGCGTCCACCCCGGTGGTGGCATAGTCGCTGACCAGCCACTCGCTGAAGGTGCGCTCCAAGGGGAACATATCGTACTTGTTGCCGGTTGGGTGTGGCTCGTCGAGTGCGTTGCCGATAAACGTGTCGTCGGGCTGCCGGTCCAGGGTCGGGTTGCTGGCGTCGTGGCACGTCTCGCAGAGTCTGGAATCGTTGAAAAACGGGGACTGCAGGTACGTGTGCATACTCGGCGTCCCTCGCGTGCTGCGGCGGCGGTCCAGCGGGTCCAGGATGTAACTGGCGTTGTCGTTGGTTACCGGAAGTGCGATGTGCTCGAGTATTACCCCGTCCTCGTCCGGACACTCACCGGGCTGATAGACCGGGTCGACCATGCGGTGGCAGAAGTGGCAGTTGTTGCCGTCGCGGTCGGAAGTGTTGATCAACGACCCGTCGGTGGGTATTCCGCGTTCCATCATCCATGCGCGCGGCACGTGGCAGCGGATGCACATGTCACCGACATAGGCGGCGTCCTGCTCGGCGATTGCCATGCACGCGTACATAAGCGGGTCGCGTGCCTGCAGGCCGTGCATGCTGCCCGCCCAAGGCTTGTTGATGAGAATCGAGTCGTCGTCCCCACCGTGACAGACCCCGCACGTCTGACTGTGGAGGATCTGCTCATAAGAGTTAGCATTGGGCTGACTGCCGCCCTGGTAGAAGTCGTTGAGGGTTGTCTGCGCCTGGAACGGGCCTCTTGTCCGCCCCGGGGAACTTCCCGGCTCCTTGCCGCTCCGTTTCAGATCCGGCGCCGCCCCCCAGGCGATGGCCGGGACAATTACCAGCGCGGCGATACCACGGGCAACAACTCGCCACTCCATTGCAAACATTAGTTCACCCTCGTCAGAGTTTCAAAACGCCATTCCCCCCAAATACCCGAGGTATGGTTGGGTTTCTTAGTCCTGCTCTCACCAAACTAGCGAAACCGGACGGACGATGCAAGAGTCCAGCCGTCCAACCCGCCTGCCGCAACGGACGAATCCCTCCATATCCCACACCACACCGGGTGACGCCCGGGTGACTCCTCCGGAGACTGGCGAGCTACACTTCAAGGAAGATCTTCTTGCTAAACCTGAACTGAAGGGGGACGCGCGGGGCGGTACTTGAAGAGGCCCCTGCGAATAGGGTAGCATTGTGAACATGACCTGGAACGCCCTGCCCAAGGACCAATGTAGGCACCCACTCGGGCGTGGCAGACAGGGCGTGATTTCGTGGCTGCCGGCTGGGGTGTTGCTGTTGGCGTTCGCTCCAACCTCGCACAGCCACCTCTTCATCTTTGATTCCCAGCGGGCGGGGGCTGCGCCGTGTCAGCCGGGCAACGGCTGGTTCGTCGAGTGCTTCTACGGCATTTCCGACGAAGCCGCGGCAAACCTGCTGACCGCGGAGGCCTATGTTTCCGAGGAAAGCCCGACGTTCACCTTTCGAGCTCAGTACCTCGATTGGCCGGCCGGACCGGCTGCATACGGCCTCGATGCCGACTTTGAAACGCTCGGAGACCTTCTGGATGACTACATCTCGGACCTTTCCGACCTCGACGCCCTGGATCTGCCGTTCGACCACTTCCTCCTCCGGGCCACCGGGTACGTCAACGCTCGACTCCGCGACAGTGACTTTCAGCCGGCGCCGCCGGTGTGGATGGACTTCGGCTTGGCCGTCTTTGACGGCGGCCGCGTCCGGATGTCGACCACCACCATCACCCGGATCCTCTTCCCCCAGCCGCCCTACGGCTACGGAACCGAGAACGCCATCATTGAATCGCCCGGCGCGTACCGGGTCGAAGTGACCCTCTTCAACCGGTACGACCCACAAAACGAGTTCGGCGCGGAACGGGCCGGTATCGAGCTTCTGACCTGCCACGAGGATGGGATGGACACTCCTAGTGGATTCCTGCTCGTCTGCGACATGGGCGACGCGAAGATAGCCCCGCCCTGGTACTTCTACGATGCCGAGGACGTCCTGCCGGTCATGCCATCCGACTTCGACGTGGACAACGACGTCGACCTGCGGGATATAGCCGGTTTTCAGGCGTGTTTCACCGGACCGGGTAACAAAGGCGCCCTCGACGAGGGGTGCAGAACCTTTGACGATGAGGACAACGACGTCGATCTTCTGGATTTTAGTATCTTCGTCGGAAGCATTGGCGGACCTGAGCCCTGCGCACGCTGATCCACCGCGCATTGCGAGGCGGTTAGTAATGACCACGAAGAGACTTCAGATTCACGTAACCAACGATCCCGGATTCATGGTTAACGGGTGCACGATCCACTTGCGCGAGGGCGGGCCTTGCTGGATCATCGATCCGGGCCTGCCGCCCCAGGCGAAGCAGATCGCTCAGCATGTAAAGGACAAATCGCTCACCCCTCAGGCTATCGTGCTCACCCACGGGCACATGGACCATATCGCCGGGATCGATGAAGTGCGCGAGCTGCTGGCAACGTGCCCCGCGGAGGGCGGAGGCTGCGAAACCATTCCGGTGCACCTGGCCAGGGAGGAGTGGCCCGCCCTTTCCGACCCGGCCCACAACCTCTCGGACCGGGTGGGGGTGGGGGTGGCTACCCGGGTCCGCGACCCGGTCGACCTTCCGCCCGGCGAAACGCTCGAGCTGGACGGCACGAGCTGGCGGATCCTGGACACCTCGGGACACTCGCCGGGCGGGCGATCCTTCTACTGCAGTGAGCTGGGCATCGTGTTTGTCGGCGATGCTCTGTTTGCGGGCAGCGTGGGCCGAGTCGACTTCCCGCACAGCGATGGGCCGACCCTCATCCGCAACATCCGCGAGCACTTGATGACCCTCCCCGAGGACACCCGCGTAGTGCCCGGCCACGGCCCCGAGACGACGATCGGTCGTGAAAAAGCCACCAATCCTTTTGTGATAAGCGGGCTGTGAACGACGCGCCACACCGGTTGGAAACCGGTGTCACATCCGATCTTTCCGGCCGCAACCGGGGCCGGCCGCTACCAAGGGTCTCAGTGATAATCCCGGCGCTTGACGAGGGGAGAAGCCTGTCGGTCCTGCTGCCCATCCTGCGGTCAATGTCCCTCGGGCAGATCATCGTGGCGGATAACGGCTCAACCGACCAGACCCAACAGGTGGTTGAATCGCATGGGGCGCTCTGGGTGTTCGAGCCCAGGCGGGGTTACGGGGCAGCGTGTCATGCCGGGATGCGGCAGCTTTCGCCCACCACCGAGATCGTAGTCTTCCTCGACGCGGACCTCAGTGACGACCCGGCGCTGCTTCCGGATCTGGTTGAGCCGATTGCCGCCGGCGAGTACGACTTTGTGGTCTCCACGCGCGCCGCGCACCTGCGCCAGCCGGGCTCGATGAGCTTGCCGCAACGTGTTGCGAATCGGCTGTTTCCGTGGTTGATCAAAGCGGGCTGGGGTCACGCCTACCGCGACATGGGCCCGTTTAGAGCGATCAGGCGGGCGTCGCTGGAGGCCGTCGACATGCAAGACCGGGCCTTCGGATGGACCATAGAGATGCAGATCCGGGCGGTGGAGCTGGGCCTTGGGATCAAAGAGATTCCGGTCCCCTACCGCCGGCGGCGCGGACGAAGCAAGATCAGCGGAACGGTTCTCGGAGTTCTCCGGGCTGCCTATTGGATAACGCGTACGTGCGTGTGGTTGTGGGTGACCAAAAGGCGCCGAATCCGGCGCGGTTCGAGTACGTGAATGATCGTGCGTGTGCATGGTTATCTGGGAAAAGGGACTTTTTGGATCTGGATGGCCCCCCGGTGTGTGGTTGGGCGGGGATGCGGTGCTACCCCGCCCTTCGATCGCCCGCGGCGATCTCAGGGCGGGCGTGCACCCTGGACAAACATTCGCCCCCGCCCTACGATTATGGTCGCGTCTCGGTTTGTACGCTCCCTTACGGTCGCGGATCTGCCAATGCTGGTTGACGTGCTTATCGAAACGTATCGCCGCTCGCCCAAGAGGGTGGCGGTTGAGGACCTCACCGGGTCGTTGACCTACAAGCAGCTCGGGCGGCTGGCATCAGTGCTGCGGGGGATCGTTCTGCGCGAGACGCGGTGCGCCCGGGTGGGCATCATGCTTCCCGCCTCGTCGGCTTTTCCGGCGGTTCTTTTCGGCACCCTGTGGGCGTCGAAGATCGCCATTCCCCTGAACTTCCTGCTAAGCCCCGATGAGCTCGCCGTGGTGGTCGAAGACGCGGACTTGGATCTCATCATCACCATGGGCCATTTCAAAGACCTGGCTGCTCGGCTGCCCGCCCGGACGCTGCTGCTCGAGGAGCTCGGCCTCAAACGGAAGATGGCCTTTGCGATGCTAACGCCCAGGCCGCCCCCTCCCAAGGTTCAGGCAGAGGACACCGCGGTCATTCTGTATACCTCCGGAACCACCGGACGCCCCAAGGGTGTGCAGCTATCCCACCGGAACCTGCACAGCAATTGCATGGACACGATCCACTCGCTCAACATCGACCCACCTCAGACCTTCCTCAACATCCTGCCGCCGTTTCACGTGTTCGGCTTGACCGGCAACGTACTGGTCCCCGTCGCCCTGGGGGCGACCGTGCAAGCAATTCCCCGCTTCAGCCCCGTCGCGGTGGTAAAGACCGTGGCTTCCAAGGGCGTCTCGATGATGATGGCCATACCGAGCATGTATGCAGCCATCCTGCGGAGCAAGTCCACCGCCCCCGACACCTTCCGCTCCATCTACCTTGCCGTCAGCGGGGGGGAGCCCTTGCCCGACAGCGTTCGGGAGGGCTTTGAAGAGCGTTTCGGTTTGACCCTTCGCCAGGGCTACGGGTTGACCGAGACCTCGCCGGTGGTGTCGCTTTGCACGCTCACCGAACATCGGGCAGGGACCGTGGGCAAACCCATCCGCAATGCAGAGATTCGCATCGTCGATAGTGTCGGCCAAGACCTGCCGGTGGGCGAGGACGGGGAGATTCTCGTCCGGGGTCCGGGGGTCACCAAAGGTTACTATAAGAAGCCGGAAGAGTCTCGCCGGGTCATCGACGGTGAGGGCTGGTTCCACACCGGCGACGTGGGCCGCCTGGACGATGACGGCTTCCTGTCGATCACCGGCCGCTCGAAGGAGATGCTCATCATCGGCGGGGAGAACGTCTTCCCGCGCGAGATCGAAGCCGTCCTTGAAACACACGAGGGAGTCGTGCAGTCTGCGGTAATCGGCATAGCCGACGATCTTCGCGGCGAAGTGCCGGTGGCTTTCGTGATTCCCGCCAAAGACGCTTCGGTGACGGAACCGGACCTGCGCAACTTCGCCAAGCAGCGCTTGCCGACCTTCAAAGTCCCCAGACGTATCGAAATCCGCGAGAACCTCCCCACGGGCCCCACCGGCAAAATCCTCAAACGCCGCTTGCGCGAGTTGTTGTGAGCATCGTGTCGTTTGGGAAACCCGCCACGGGTGCATGGGTGCCCCATCCTTCGCCTCCGGCGAAGGGTGGGGGACGGATACCGTATGCGAGGGCCGCGGAGGGGCGATCCGTCCCCCACCCTTGCTGCGCAAGGATGGGGCAGCCGCGCAATGTGAACGCCCGGATCGCATCGACCAGGGGACACGCGCTTATCAAGCACGCTGTCAGGGTGCGGTGGGGGGCTCTGCGGGCACAGGGGTCGCTTGCAGGCGGTTGAGCCATTCCCGGGCGGTGGGGTTGTCAGGATCGAGCGCCACGGCGCGTTGGAAGGTCGCGATGGCTTCGTCGCGCCGGCCGACCTGGGCCAACTCGATCGCGCAAGCCACCAGAAGAGCGGGTGATGGTTGGGATTCCGTCCGGCCAAGACCCAACTCGAGCATCGCAAGGCGTTCGTGATGGGACAGGGTAAGCAGGACCTGGGCCCGCTCGCTCATATGCCGATTGAGGTCCAGGTAGTTGACCGCCGCCTCGGGGTGTTGGCTTATCCGGGCCTCGGCAAGGTCAATCATAAGATCGTACTGGCCGTGCAGAAGCCGTAGCGGCCCGGGCATGTCCGGATGGTCGCGTACCTCACCCAGGGCAAGTTCGAGGGCGTATGCCGCTTCGCGCTGGGCCTCCTCCCAAAGCTCCCTTTCCAAAAGCATCCGGGCGAGACGATCAAGATAATCGACGTTCCTTCTGCCATCGGCAACGACGGTTTCCCGGGCGCAGCGGACTGCCTTATCGAAGTCGCCGAGCTTGAACGCGCAGGTGGCGAGACCCGTAAGCACACTCGGTTCATTCGGTTTGAGCGCCGCAGCCTTCTCGTAGTGGCGTTGTGCAAGCCGCGGCCAGGCATCGACGAACAAGTCGCCCAGGATTCTCTGCGATCGCCAGTGGTTTTTCCCCTCGCGGGTCTGGGCGAACTTCAACAACTGATCTCGGGCGTCGGCCAGGCGTCCCACGCTCAGATAAAGCCGGCCAAACACATAGGTCAGCCACGCATTAGCAGGATCCTGTTCCTGCGCGTGTGCGATGTAACGATTGATCTCTGCGACTGTCGCCTGCTTGGCATCGACGTCGCTGAGGGCGTCAAGCCTATCGATCGCTTCGATGGCGGCCTGGATCGCCTCCTCGGCGGTGAGCCCAAGCTCCGGGGACTGCGGCCCCGTGGAGGTGTCCGAGGTCGGCTCATCCGATCCGCCCCCGGGCGGCGGCTGCCACGCCTTCGCCGCGGTCGTCAGACACAACGCCAGGAGCAACGCCGACAGATTTCTCATCGTTTGGACTCCAAAACAGGCCAGCGCCGGGAATCTGCCTCGAGTGAAGCGGACTATAGGAGGGACGGTACGCTCCGGCAAGCTTGGCACCGAATGTCGCAGACCCGCGGGTGGATCCCAAAAAAGGTGGCAATTCGCCGATATTGGGTGGCATGGCCGCTCTTCTAAGCGGCCATGTCCGTCGCCACAGGATTCCGTGCCCGCCCTGAAGGCGGGCATGCCACCCAAAATGGGATGCACCCTACGCCCGCCCGCGGCAAACGAGGAAGGTCGAGGGCGGCGGGGTGGGTCATCGGCAGAGGGCAGGGCAGACGCGGTCATCCCTCAGCCGCGAAGCTCGCGGTGCCTTCGTCCCCCTGGTGCACGGTCTCGGCGCCTTGCCGCACCTTGTTGACTTTGTCGACCAGGATCTGCCAGGTTTCCCGCTCGATTCGCAGCACCTTGAGGGCGTCATCGATGGCCACGACATCGTGGTTTACGTTGGCGTCGACCAGCTTGCGGTAGAGAAACCCGTAGATGGCCCCTACACGCTCGCACAGTTCACGGTTGACCTCGTAATTGAGTCCGGCTTGCATTTCCACGATGATCGCCTGGGCTCGGGCGAGCCGTTCATAGGCCCCCTCGAAGTCCTTTGCGGCCAGGGCGTCACGTCCCTGCGATGTGTAGCGGATCGCCCCGTCGTAGAGCATGAGCTGCAACTGCTCCGGCGTGGCGGTCATAACGGCATCACGAAGGTAGGGATTGTGCGACGTCGAAGCCATGGTGCAGGTAGTATCGGCTTGTTAGCGGGCCCCAAAAACCGAAAACCGCGGGCGACCCAACGTCCTATAATGTAACCACGGTGCCGCGGGGGCTTACACGCTTAGCATCTGTGCGAGGGTGGCCAGAGCGCCCTGCTGGCCTTGCAGGGCGGCCAGGGACGACTCGAGGGCCGCGAACTCAGCTTCGAGCCGAGCCCGTTTCGCATCCAGCAGCAGGTTGAGGCGTTCGATCTGATCGTTTAGCAGCTTGGTCTGGTCGGAAAGAAGATCGTCCTTCAGGGCGATCACCCCGTCGAAATCCCGGGTGAGCTCTTCGAGAGTTTCCTTCAAGATGGGTCCAAAGCCCGTTTCCTCCGTGGTGAAAAGCTGTTCCACCGCGTGGGGCGATTCGGCGTAGGCATCTTTGAATTTAGACTCGTCGAACTCGAGGCGATTGCCGCCCCCGACTCGCACCCCCACGGTGAAAAGGTAAGACAGCACCGGCGAGGCCTCAGCATACTGCTGCACGATGACGCGATGCAGCCGGGAACGAATCAGGCCGACGGTCGAGTCGCCCAGCAGCGGCCCGCGCTCGTAAGTGTCGGGGTTGAAGCTGGTGTGGGTGTCGATTGTCATCTGCACCTCGTTGTAGGCGGACACAAATGCGCTGATCGCGTCGACCATCTCGTCGACGTCCTGGATGATCGTCACGGTCACCTCTTCGTCGTCGGCCGCCAGCAGGTCGAAGGTCACCCCTTCGATCAGTTCATCGAGCGTGTTGGTGTTGCTGGTAACCAGCAGAGGGGTGGAGGAGCCCTCCCCGCCGACCGTGACGACCGCGTCGCGCGCCTGCGTCAGGGCGGTGAGCCCCAAATCGATGCCGCTCGAGTCGATGATCATGTATCCCTGCCGTCCGGCGACGGACGAGGTGACGGTCAGGCTGTAGGGATTTGCGCTCCCCCCGGTGTTTAGAACGGATGCGGTCACGTCGACCCCGGCCTCGTTGATCTTCCGCACAACGTCGTCTAGCGTATCGCTCGCCCCGATCTCAACTGTGATCTCGAAGGACCCGTCGATCAGGTTCTCGCCGTCCCCGGCAGTCCCCGCGATGCGCAGGTCAGCCGCCGCCTGCCCGCCATCGACGTCATCGATGGTAAGCCGCCCCGTGCCATCGGCGGTGTCGATGATGACGATGCCGTCGCCGGTGTCGTTGATCCGCGCGGAAATCCCCGAGTCGCTGCCTGACCAGTCGTTTATCCTGTCGATGATCTCACCCACAGTGGTCAGGCTGGAGCCGGCCAGGTCCACGACGTGCATCGCCCCGTCAGAGCCGGTTATGCTGACGGCCCCGAGCTGAACTCCCCGGCCCGCATTGAGATCGGCAAGCAGCGTCTGGCGGGAGATGTACTGCAACTGGGCGTTGCCCCCCTCCACCGCTTGGCCGTGGAAGGGATCTACAACCGACCCCACCGCAATCCCCAGATCGGCGGCAAGCGAACCGGTCAGATCCTCGATCACCCATTCGGTGTTTTCGTCTCCGGCCTCACTGCGCAGGACGATACCGTTGCCCGCCGCGTTGACCGAAGCGACGATGGCTGCGTCCGCTGAATTGATCCGATCTATGACGTCCTGCAGCGTCTGCACTCCCGCAAAGTCGATGGTAGGGCCGTTAAGCGACACCCGGCCTGCGTCCACCCCCGCTCCACCGTTTAGCGAATGCAGGAGCACCGTGTTCAAACCGGCGATCAGGCGGCGCGATTCGAACGCTTCGTTCGGGTCGAACGTGGCGTCGAGCAGACCAAGATCTCTGGCCGCGTTGGACACGTGACCGTTGGAGTCCGCCCCGGCGGTTACCGTGACAGAGTTCGGATATCCGTTCGCCTGGAGAGTGATACCGGTTCCGTCGTCGGAAATCCGCGCTAACACCTGGGAGTAGTTGCCCGGGGCGTAGTTTATCGCATTGATCACGTCGCCGAGGGTGGCGATTCGATATATGTCCCGGCCGGAGATTGCATCACCGTCGACGTCCGCGGCGATTCCCAGATCGGCCGCGGCGAACCCGTCCACGTCTTCGACGATCAGGTGGCCGGCCAAATCGTCCGCGACATCCGAGCTGTCGTTAATCAGGAACTTCGAGTTCACGATCTGTATGCTCACCGAGACCTCGGCCTCGTTAAGAGCGGTCTCGATCATATCCCACACGTCTTGAGCGGTGGTTGCCCCGGTCAGATCGACCTCTACCGACGCCCCGCTACGATCGGTTATGCGAATGGTTCCCAGCCTCACTCCGTTGCCGCCGTTGAGCAGCCGCAAATCGGTCGTCGTCTGAAGGGCAAGTACGCTTGTAAGTGACACGTCGAAGTCGCCCTGGTCGGTTTGAAACCTCAGGTCGGGCCCGTCAAACAGCCGGTCAAGGCCGTTCCCATCGTTAAGGGCTGAAAGCGGGGTGGCCCCCGACAGACGAATGAGATCCGCACCCTCTATACGGTCCGTCTCTTCGTCGGCCAGTATGCCCAGGTCCGTCGCGGTGAACCCGCCGTCGACATCTGTGATGATCAGGTTGCTCTCCTCCGAACCGGTCAGATCCTCGATCACGATTCGATCACCGGTGACAAGAGCCCGCACGTCCACGTCGGCGTTGGAGTTGATGGCCGTAAGGACGTCGTCGACCGTTATCGCGGTTGACATGTCGATGACCGCCGAGGCCCCGCTACGGTCGGTTATCTGTATGGCCCCACGCCGCACGCCCCCGCCGGCATTGAGCGTGTTGAGTTCCGTGCTCTCGTTGACCTGGCCGTGGCCGACCTCGAGGGACAAGGTTCCCACGCCGATCTGGGTAGTGTCGGGGTCGGCGAAGCCCCGGCTGATCACTGAATGGTTGGTGACCAGGGAGTGGACCAGAAACGTGTAGCTGCCCGGCGTCGCGGTTTCACCGGCGACCGCGGTGACGACCGATTCGTTTGTGCTGGAAGTAGCGAAGCTCCTGAAGAAGGAAAGCGTGTCGAACCGAAGGGCTGAATTCTGAATCGCCAGAATCTTGGCGGAGAGCTCGATAAAGACCGTCCGCTGAATATCGAGGGCCTGGACGCGGGCCTCCAGATTTCGCACCGGCTGGCCCTCGATCGCCATGAGCTGGGCGATGAGCCTGGCGGAGTCGATCCCGGAGATCAGCCCTATTCCACTTGAGATTCCACTCATAAGCGTGTCACCCCGAGTCCTTTAGGGTGGGCATCGCCCACCATCTGCATTATCACGGACGAGCATGGTGGGCAGTGCCCACCCTACGTCTGAATCGCCGGCCATGTGGGTCGAGCTTCGCCCGACATTCGCAGCCGGCGTCGGGCCAAGCCCGACCTACCTCTTATCGGTCCACCGCGGAGGCTAACTCAAGTGCCCCAAGCTCTCCCCCGCCGCCGAAGGCCTTGCTATTACCCGCGATACATATCTCCGAAGAATGCCCCGGAGGGGCACTTGAGAATAGCCCGGCGATTCATCTATCCCAGCAGTGAGAGCACTGTGGTAGGGATCGCATTGGCGATCTGGAGGGTGCTCTGTGTGCTTTGCACCAGGATCTGTGCCCGCGTCAGCGCTGATACTTCCACGGCCATGTCCGCGTCGCGGATAATCGATTCCGAGGCGGTCACGTTCTCCAAAGCCACCCGCTGGCTGTTGATGGTCGTCTCGATGTGATTCTTCTGGATGTTCCCCAGCCTGGACCGGTACGTGGAAACCTGATCGACGGCTTCCTCGATGATCTCTTGGGCGGTGTGGAAGTTCTTGGTGAAAAGCCCGTTGTTGCCTCCACTCCTCAGGGTGTACAGGAGCCCGATAACCGAATTGCCGAGCTTGGTGGTGTTCACCGGGTTTAGCCCGACGTTGATCTGCCCGGCCGGTGATATTTCCGGGGTGATCTGGAAAATCGCTCCCCCGCCGGCGATCGTAAAGCTCGCCGAGGACAGCGTTTGGGCGAACGTCTCGTTCAGGTAGAGTCGTATGTCGAGCCCCGCGGCGCGTACGTCCGCCCGAAGCCCCTGGGCCAACGTGGTCTGGCTGTTGACCAGTACACCTACGTCGACGCCCTCGTCACGGACGATCGTCCCCGCATTTCCATTGACGATGAAGCTGCCGACCAGCGGCTCCACCGAGACAAACGCATTCGATCCATAGGAAAAGCTGTTGAGCAGAAGGGCGCTGGCCGCCCCGCCAACGCCCGCCGTGGACACGACAGCCGATACCCCGACGACGTCGGAAATACCGTTGATTGCCATGCGAACATCGGCGAGCGTTGCCCCCGAGGCGAAGCTGAGCATCTCGGTCCCGAGCAAGCCCTTGATCTCGATCGTAGAAGCAGAGGTAGTGGATGTGCCCCCGGGGTTCGCCCCGACAAACGCGAGTTGTGCGGTCTGGGCTGACTGGGTCACCCTCACTGACACGTCGCGCGGACCCCCGTTGGGCAGATGGGCGGCGAAGACCGAGACCGACTCCAGAGCAGCCGGAGGAACCCCGGACAGAATGTACGCCTTCTCTCCATTTAACAGTTTGCTGCCCGCGAAGGTCGTGGTGTTGGCGATCCGGTCGATGCTGTCGAGAATCGAATCGATCTGCAGTTGGTTGGCCGCTACCTCCGCGTCGGTCATGCCCGCGTCGTTGGCCGCTGCAACTACCAGCACTTGCAGATCCAGAAGCAGGGCGGAAACCTCGTTCAGAGCCCCCTCCGCTGTGGACATCACGTTGCTCGCCCGGGCCCCGTTCTCGATCGCCTGCTTAATGCCGCGGATTTCGGCGCGCAGACGCTCCGAGCTGATCAGCCCTGCCGGGTCGTCCGCCGCCCGGTTTATGCGCAGCCCGGTGGCAAGACGCCCGAGGCGTAGGTTCAAATCGTCCTGATTGCGTCCGAGTTGATGGATCGCCCGAATGGCCGGGATGTTGGTATTGATACGGCTCATCGAGTCATCCCTGACGGTCGAGGCATCCTCACCTTTTTTCGATGCCTCAGCTTGCACAGCCCTGTGCAAGCCCTGTAGCGGCCACCCCCCCGTGGCGGCCGTAGAGCGTGTGCCACTGCTCTTGAGCAGTGCCTGTACGGAACTCGATATCCACACTGCTCAAGAGCAGTGGCACACCCGCAAACTCGAGCGTGAAGCCGCACTACGCCCGCCACACAGCGTCCGAGAATGCTCTAATCGGCTTGTCGGCCTTCAGGGGACCCCACTTTAAAGAGAAAAGGTGCCAGGATGGAATGACCCCGCCGGAGTAGCCCCCGGCGGCTACCCACATTCCCGCGGTCAGAGCAAAGTGACCGCCTCTTCGACCTGATCGGGGAGCTCCGCCATAAACGAAGCGAACTGCGGACGCTCGGCGAGGCCCAGCTCGGATGCCGCACGAGACTCCGCCAGGTTGTACTGTCCGGGAGGTGCATAGCCGAGCATCGAGTTGATCATATCGGTCAGTTGAATCTGCAGCCTCTTGGTCCGCAAGGGGTCGTCCTCTGACGGGAACGTGTGATGCCGGGAGGTCAGGCTCTTGAGGTCGGGCGGCAGCTTCCATTCTGCGGCGATCAACTCGCCGAACTCCTGATGGCACTCGTGGCACAGGTAATCGAAGGTGGCCCTATCTATGGCGGCGTGCCCGCGGGCCTCTTCATTCTTCACCGTGCGCAACACTATGACACTGCCGATATCGTGCAGAAGACCGATAAGGAATGCGTCCTCCTGGTCCAGTCCGGTGAGCTTCGACAGGCCGCGCATGATGCACGCACTGGCCAGCGCCCGACGCCATACCAGGCCCGCAAACTCCTGCCCGCCTCCTTTGGCGTCGAACATCGCTGAGCGGAGCGAGTGGTGCATCATCAGTGTGCGGATCGTCCTGATACCCAATCGCTTGACCGCCGGGGGCAGCGTGGTAATCGGGTTGACGCCCCGGTAAAGCGGCGAGTTGCAGGTACGCAGCACGGTGGCGGCGATGACCGGATCCTCGGAGATGTTCTGAGCCACAGCGTCCAGATTACAGTCGCGGTCGCGCAGGCGGGTGAGGACACGCTCCGCGACGTGATGCAGCGGGGGGATCGCCAGGTCGTGGCCGTCGAAGTGGGAGACCAGCAGGTTCTCCAGCGCCTTGGCTTCCGCAGTCATGGTCGGCGGTTCGACCGGGGCCGGTTCAGTCAACGTTGCCCCGGCAGGTGCCCACCAGCGCTCGCCGGCTTCCTCATCCTCCTTGCGAGTGTCAACCGCAGCCGGCTCGAGAGTGGCGACCGCGGAGCCTTCGTCCGTGGGCGGAACTGCTAACGGAGGGCAAAGATCATCTTTGCCCCTACCCATTGCCCCGGCGCGGCTACCACCCGCGTCTACGCCGCCTCTACGAGCGTCGCCGCCGCCCAGCTTGTCCAGGATGCGCGTCCAGAATCCCATCGTTGCGGCTCTCGGCAAGCACTACGGTCGCCACCCGGCGGATGAACCGGTACCGCAAACCCTTGCGGCTTGTTCGGGCAGACCCGACTCTTTATCGGCGTGTGGGGGATGTCGGTTTCGCAGGGGGACGCGCCTCCTCAGGTCCGGTATTGCTGCACGGAGTCTACCGGTCACGACGGCGGCCCGTGCCGCCCGCGAAAACGCGGTCCGTGGGTCTGGGCTTCCGAACCAACGGTGCAGGCCGGCGGCGACGGTCAGTCCCCAGACCCCCTCTCGGGCAGCGACGCCGGGGTCGAAACCGATGATCCGCCGACGATGCTATGGCTAAGATCATCTTTGCCCTCCCGGGCGGCGCGGAGATCGTCGATCTTGTCGAGCTGTCGTTCGAGCTGGCGGGTCCGCACGCCCGCGAGGCTGTCGTACTCGTCCATCGCCTTCTTGAGCCGTTCGCCCATCCTGTCCATGCACTCGGCGTATTTGCCCCACTGCTTTTTGAACTCCGCCAGCAGCTCGAGGATCCTCGTCGAGGCCTGCTCCAGACGGAAGTTGTCCGCCGACTGGCGGATGACCGCGAGAATGGCGTAGAGGGTAAGCGGGGAGCAAAGCACGACCTTGCTGCGCAGGGCGTCGTCCAGCAGCTTGTTGTCATGCTCGTGAATGAAGCCGTAAACCTGCTCGTTGGGAATGAAGACCAGGACGAAGTCCACGGTACCGTCAGCCGGGTTGATGTACCCCCGGCTGGTCACCTCCCTCACCCGGGCGCGCACGTCCCTCAGGAACTGGGCGGCAGCAGCTTTACGGGCATCGTCGTCCGTGGCGTCCAGCACTTTGAGGTAGTTCTCCAGGGGGAACTTCACGTCCATGTGAACCTGCTGCCCCCCCGGCAGGGGGAAAGTGAAGTCCGGCCGGCTGCCGTCCTTGAGCTGGGTCTGCTTTACGTAATTGACCCCTTCGACGAATCCCGCCAGGCGCAACACGTCCTCCGCCATGCGCTCACCCCATTGCCCCCGACGTTGCGGGTTCGCCAGGGCCTCACGCAGGCGGGACGTCGTCTCATGGAGCCGGTTGGTGGCCTGTGTCGCCTTTTCCAGTTGGCCGGTAAGCGTCCCGTGCGACTCGGCTCTTTGTTTCTCTATTCGCTGCAGAAGACCGCTCAGAGTCGTTAGTTTGGTACCCATCTCCTCGAGGCGGGCGTCGATCAGTTTCTTCTTGTTTTCCAGAGCCTGATCGCCTTGAGAAGTGTGCTGTTCCAGCTTCGTCTTGGCGAGTTTCAGAAAGTCGTCCGCGTTCGCCGAAAGGGCCTCGCGCGACAACGCCCCGAAGGCGGTCTTGAGCTCATCAACCAATGCGGCGAGCTGGGCTGCCTTGTCCTGCTGAGCTTGTTCGAGCGCCTTGCGGGCTATGTCCCTCTCGTTCCCCCGGCGCAGGGCTGTGACCACCAGCACGAGCGCGGCCCCGGCCGCCAACCCGATCAATAGTACAACCCAGTCCGTCATCGCCTCGACGCTGGAGGGCGCGCGAAATCAATCGGGACGTAAAGCGTCGGGACCTCCGAATCGTCGGTCCTGATCGTCAGCTTGTGGCGACCCGGACTGCGCTTCGTCCCAGCCGGGAGGCTTACTACGATCCTCTGCTCTCGCTCACCGTTCTCGAACCGAACGCTCGCCTGGGGAATCGTGCTGGTAACCTCCAGAATGTTCGCAGGCTTGCCATCGTCCCATCGCAGGCGCACGGTCCTCTCGATATCATTCGGTTGCCCCAGCGGGACCCTCAGGCGGCCGGGCAGCGCCGTTAGCCGCGGAATAATCGAACCGTGGACGTTGACCATTTGTTCCGGGGCGTCCTCGACTCCGGTCTTGATCCGCAGCACGCTGCGAATCCGTTGGCGATCCCAGGGTGGGGTGAGACTGACGACGAGTTCGTAGCGCCTGCCGGGCTCGATCTCGCAAATCTGGGCGTCGAGTCCACCGTGCCCTCTCGGCGCCACCTCGGGGGCGATCGGGCCACCGTCGGCGGCCGTGATCATGATCGTCCGGTATAGCGTCGGGCTTTGCCGGCTTATCCGCCCGAAGTCCGCCCGGGAAGGAGTCATGTGCATGGGCATGAGGATCTGCCCCCGGCATCGCAGGACCACTTTGGGGCGGTTCGGATCGTCGGTCGTTACGTTGATGATCTTGGTGAAGTCTCCGGTATACTTGGTTGAGCTGAAGTACACTGCCAACTCCTCTGTCGCCCCGGGCTTTATTCTACGGTCGGACCGACCGTTGAACTTGGTGCCTCACCCGCCGTTCGCTTTGATGTTCAGGTAGCCCTCCCCCTCGTTGCGGATCGCGAAGACGCATTCGATCATGGGACCGGGCCAGATAGGGGCGATCGTCACCGTCGGCTCGGTACACACCCAGCGCGGCTGCGGGCCTCCCTTGGCTGGTGCCGGACCACGTTTGCCGCTTGACGGTCGCGGCGGCTGCTTGACCGTCAAAACGCTTCCCTGTCTGGAAACGTCCTTTTGCCGTGCTTTTGGCCCCTTCGCCGTATCGCCGCCCGGTTTGGCCTTCGCACGGGCGGCGTCCTGCTGGCCGAACACGCTGCCGGCCGTCAGGGCCGCACAAACGAGTGCCGCCCCGAGGAGCCATGTAGGCCGGGCTCTGCCCGACGTCGGCAGCCGGCGTCGGGCAAAGCCCGACCTACCACTGTTAGTTACGTTATGCATGATGCCGATCCTCCTCCGCGCCGCTTACCCGAACCTCGCCCCCCTGGCGAACCGGGACGGTCGCAACCCCTTATAGTATCAGATTTGGCCGCTCAAGGCGGCTGAAAAACCCAGGCTCGGCCGAAATCGCCGCCCATCCGTGCCCTCGGCTTGCCGAGAGTGTCACTGGATCGGTCGGTTTCGTGTCCGCATACGAGCGCGTGCTGCCCGTCCGCTCCGCAGCCCCGTCCCGAGGGGCATTCCGGGATCTCGGTCCTATGTTGGCACCCCGCAAGAATCGCCATCTTTCTTGGGACGCGTCTCCCCCCATGCCGCCCCGGACACAGCCTCTTCCCACCGGTCCGGCAAGCCATAATACTGTGGCCATGTAGGTCGGGCTTTGCCCGACATTCGCAGCCGGCGTCGGGCGGAGCCCGACCTACCACGCTTCAGACGCTGGGTAGACGATTGATCGGGGCGAGCAATGACGGTAAATCCGCAATCCCCAATCCCCAATCCGCAATCACCCAAAACGAGTTCTCGCCTGCGTTTCGACCGGGGTGAAGCCGGAGGAGCACTGGGGGACTTGGGAACGTTCATTCCCCTGCTCGTGGGGATGGTGAACCGTTGTGGGCTGCAACTCGAACCCACGCTCCTGTGCGCGGGGCTGGCCAACATCGTCACCGGGCTGCTGTTCAGAATCCCCATGCCGGTGCAACCCATGAAGGCCATCGCCACGGTCGCCATCGCCGAAGGCCTGAACGAGGCCCAAATCCTGTCCGCCGGGATCATCACCGGTGGGGTGATCTTGTTCCTCGCGGTCACCGGTCTGATCGATCGGCTCAACCGGGCAATCCCCAAGAGCGTCGTGCGAGGCCTGCAACTCGCCCTGGCCCTCAAGCTGCTCACCGGCGGCTTCGGCATGATCGCCGGCACGGAGGTGTGGATTGGCTGGGACAGCATCGGCCTGGCGATCATCTGCGCTGCCCTGGTCCTGCTGTTGTACTTTTCGACTCGCGTTCCGGGTGCCCTTGTCGTTCTCGCAGTCGGACTGGTCGCCCTGCTCGCCGCCGAACCGTCGCTCATTTCACAGACCCGACTTGGTATGTCGTGGCACCTGCCGAATCTGACGCACGCCGAGGATTGGACGCAGGGCCTCTGGAGAGGAGCGCTGCCCCAGATACCGCTGACCACTCTGAACTCCGTGATCGCGGTCTGCGCCCTGTCGCTGGACTTGTTTCCGCACAGATCCGCCGCCCCGCGCCGGGTGGCGATCTCGGTCGCCTTGATGAACCTCATCTGCTGCCCATTGGGTGCGATGCCCACCTGTCACGGCGCGGGAGGCCTGGCCGCCCAGTACCGCTTCGGTGCCAGGACCGGCGGTAGCGTGGTAATGCTGGGCATCACCAAGGTCGCACTTGCCGTTTTGTTCGGCGGATCGCTGCTGCTGTGGCTGCAGCGGTACCCGCAGTCGGTCCTGGGCGTGCTGCTGCTGTTCTCCGGTCTGGAACTGGGTCTTATATGCCGCGATCAAACCCGGCGAGTCGATTTCTTCATCATGCTGATCACCGCCGGGGCGTGTATGGCGGTAAGCGTTGCCGTCGGCTTTGTCATTGGCTGGGCGATGGCGGCACTTTTGGTCTGGGGAGTTTTTCGGATCGAACCTCCGGCTAACAACGATTCGCGGTGATCGGTGGAGAACCCCCCCCCCCCAGTAGTGGGATGACGGTCAAAGCGCCCGACACGACCGGACGCTCCGCATCAAGCGAACAAGCTCCCCACGCCGATATCTTAGGAACTGTTTAGCGGTCCGAGCGCTGTAGCGTGGGCAGTGCCCACCATCCGCATTAACCGATCAACAAGGGGATTCGACCGCATGAGAGTGCTCGTCACCGGCCACCGAGGATACCTCGGCTCTGTAATGACCGCGGTGCTGCAGAATGCACGGTTCGACGTGGTCGGGCTGGATTCCGATCTGTATGACGGCTGTGACTTTGGCCGAATGCAGGAGCCGGTCCCCGCCTTCGACACCGACGTGAGGGACATCGAATTCACCGATCTACTTTCTTTCGATGCGGTGGTGCACTTGGCAGGGTTGCCTGAGGACGGCTCCCTGCGGGACCGGCCTGGCGATCCAGCTTGCTGGTCCAGCCGGTCGCCCCGGTCGCTTCTCGACGAGGTTAACCACCGGGCAACCATACGCCTTGCCGAGTGCTGCAAAGAAGCCGGCGTGTCTCGCTTCCTGTTCGCCTCCTCCTGCGCGGTCTACGGGCGGGGTGGCGGGGAGCTGCTAAGCGAATCAAGCCCGGCCCATCCCCAGACCGCTTGGGCCGCCTCGAAGGTGCGCTGTGAACGGGACCTCTCCGAGCTTGCGGACGAAACATTCACGCCCGTCTTCCTGCGGAACGCGTCAGCCTACGGGGTGTCTCCCAGGCTTCGGGTGGACCTGGAGGTCAACGACTTGGCAGCCGCCGCCGCCGCAACCGGATACGTCACCCTGAGATCCCAGGGAACCGCCCACCGACCGTTGGTCCACGTTGAGGACATCGCTCGTGCTTTCGCAGCCGTTCTGCTCGCCCCCAGCGAGATCGTCCGCAACCAGGTTTTCAACATTGTCCGCTGCGGTGAAAACCACCGCACGATCGACGTAATAAACACCCTGACCGATCTTCTGCCGGACTGTCAACTGCACGTCGTCCGCGACAGGTTCGATCCTCACAGCTATCGCGTCGACGGATCCAAACTGCAGCGGACCTTCCCCAGTCTCTCTTTGAGATGGACCTTGCAACATGGCATCCGCCAGCTCTACAGCGCGATGCAAAGCGCCGGCTTGACTCCCGCCCAGTGGCGCTGCGACCGCTACCGTCGCCTGCTGCGGTTGGAGACGCTCGTCGAGCAAGGACAGCTCAGCGACACGCTTCGCAAGAAGCAGGAGGTTGCCCTTGCGTCTTCATCGCCCGCAGAGCTGCCTGACCCGCCGATAAGGAGCGCGTCATGTTTCGATCGTTATCGGACAATATCGTGTCCGACTGCACGTGAGCTCCCTGTCCCTCCCCTTCTGCCAGGTTAGGTGCCCATTGCGGTAAGGCGAAGATCCTCTTTGCCCTGGCCTGCGGCAACCAAGTCCAGGGTACTACTGCGATAGGTTCCAAGGCGGCTCTCGCCGGGTCTCACGACGCCGGGACAACGCTCCATTCTCGCCGGGCTGGCCATAGCAAACCCGATCGCGCACCATGGATGCGCAATGGCAATCGCAAGCACATTTGACCAAGCCCTGGGCGCCGCCCTTGCCCGTTGGGCGTTGCCCATGGCACCGAAGCAGCTCGGACAGCTCCGGGCCCATTACCAAGCGGTGGTGGAAGCTAATCGGGTGACGAATCTGACGCGGATCGTCGAGCCCGCCGCCGCGGCGGTGAAACACTACGCCGACTCCCTCGCGTTGTGCCTGTGGGTGAATGAACGCGGAATCGAAGCGGACACCGTTTTGGATATCGGAACCGGTGCGGGGTTCCCCGCCGTCCCCCTGGCGGCAGCCCGGCCGGACTGGACCGTCACCGCAATCGATGCAACACGCAAGAAGGTTGATTTCCTTTCCCGAGCTGCCCAGACCATCGGACTTTCCAACCTGAATGTCCTGCACGCCCACTCTCAGCATTGGCAGCCGGGCCTTTCGTTTCAAATCGTCGTGTTGCGAGCCGTCGCTCAATTGCCCAAGGCACTTGAACAATCCGCCCGCCACGTCGCCCCGCGGGGCTGGCTGGTCGCTTATCAGGCCGCGCCCACCGGGCGCGGCGATAACCCGGATGATAAGCCCATGGCACTTCCCGCCGGACTCCACCTCGACACGATCTATCCCTACTCCCTCCGAGCCGGCGACGAGACGCTCGGGCGGGGACTGCACGTCTTTCGCAAGATTCGCCCGGACCGCTCGCCCGGAAACAACCGCGACCACGCAGACAGGAGACGGGCATAGTTTTCCTGATGCATCGATCTACGTATAATCGCGACATGCGCTACGAAGGAACCGTCTACCGCCCGCCCAGCGAAGCCAACTCGTTTCTTCTCCAGGCCACCATCGGTTGCTCGTGGAATCACTGCACCTACTGTGCGACGTACCGGGACAAGCAATTCCGGGTGCGCCCCCTGCCTGAAACGCTGGAGGACATCGCCATGGCCCAAGGCTCCTTCGGCGATCGGGTACGCAAGGTTTTTGTCATGGATGGCGATGCTCTGACGATGGGCATCGAGCTGTGGGAGCCGATCCTCCAGTCGCTCAGGGCCGCCTTCCCGAACCTGCGCCGGGTAAGCTGCTACGCCACGGCCTTGAACATCCTGGCCAAACCCCAGCGGGAGTTGGAGCGCTTGCGCGATCTGGGGCTCGAGCTGCTCTACATTGGCCCGGAGTCGGGCGACGACGTGACGTTGAAACGCATCGCCAAAGGGGCCAACTCGGCCGATCACATCGAGGCCGCAGCCAAAGCCCGCCAAGCAGGGATGAAGCTGTCGCTCATCTTCCTGCTCGGCGCGGGCGGTACGGAGCGCAGCTTGGAACATGCCACCGCCTCCGCCCGACTGGCCACCGTTATGGACCCCGAATTCCTGTCCACCTTGACCCTGATGCTGATCCCCTCCACACCGATCTACAAACTCGCCCAGAGCAAGCGGTTTGAGATGCCGAGTGTCGAGGGCCTTCTGGGTGAGCTGCGCATCATCGTCGCCGAAGCCAACCCCACCGACGCCATATTCCGCTCCAACCACGCCTCCAACTATCTTCCTATTGGAGGCCGATTACCGCGAGATCGTGAAGCCATCCTCGAGAAGATTGATGCGGCTCTCTCTGGCGACGTGCCTTTCCGAGCAGAATGGTCTCGGGGACTCTAGCCCGAACTCAGCGACGCGGCCGACCCTTGACAAACACCCATGTCAAGGGCTGACACAGGCAAGTCCGTTTGGGAGGAAGTGTGTGCCGGCGCGTCGGGGAAAGCACCGCGAGAACCTCCGCCCTCGGTTGAAACGGGATCGGTGTTAAGGTACAATCGCGGACGCGAAAGCTGCAAGCCATGTAGGTCGGGCTTTGCCCGACATTCGCACCCGGCGTCGGGCGGAGCCCGACCTACTTCCTTACGGGCGCGGTTCGGAAGCGGCTCAGGGGAGTTAATGGCATGTTGATGCGCGGTCTTACCGCCACGGGCATACTCGGCGACAAGGGTGTGACTGCAACCGGTAGGGTAAAGATCGTCTTTGCCGTTTGGGCCCTGCTTCCGGGGTGGGCATGTCCGGCGCTTGGCGGGGCCAAAGCCGCTTCTCCATCCATCGTGAAGGTGTCCGGGCGGACCTATGAGCGTCAGGAGTCGCGGGCGAATTCGTATGTCGACAGCGCTCAGGGCAACACCGCGGTCGCGATGTACGCGGGCGGCGGCAGCGTGGTGGTATGGGACAGCCGCCGACAGGAGGAGGGCACCTACGGCGTGTACCTACAGCGGTTCTCCGCGTCCGGTCAGTCGGTTGGGGCCGAGGTGCACGTGAACGCGTACACCAAGAACATGCAGCTTGCTCCGGCTGTCGCGATAGACGGGCTCGGGGGTACGTGGGTTGCCTGGGAGTCGTTCGGCCAGGACGGCTCCATGAGCGGGATCGTGGCCCGGCGCTTCAACGGGGATTTCTCCCAGAGCACGGACGAAATCCTGGTCAATCAGCAAGTCGCCGGCCATCAGAGCGACGTGGTGGTCGCGGCGGACTCGCGGGGCAACGCCCTGTTTGCCTGGACCACGCCATGCAAGGACGGTACGGCCTCGCGCCGCGTGGTGGCCCGCAGGTTCGATCGCCACGGAAAGCCGCTGGGCGACGCGTTCGCCGTCTCGGAGTCAATGAATGGGCCGCTTCCTTACGGACGCAGTGCGGACTTGGGGCCGCTTCCTTACGGACGCAGTGCGGACTTGGGGCCGCTTCCTTACGGGCGCAGTGCGGACTTGGGGCCGCTTCCTTACGGGCGCGGTTCGGATTGCGGTCGGGAGAGCCTACCATCAGTGGCAATGGACGGGCGTGATCGCGCGGTCCTGGTGTGGTCACGGATGGATGAAAAAGGCCGGCCGGCCGGTATCCGCGGACGTGTCTTTGGGATGGGCCACTTCCTTACGGGCCCGGTTCGGATCTCGGGCGGCGCGGCGTTGACCCCGGAACTGGCCATCAGCGAGCCCGATGCCGCGGCCCCCGGCGGACACATCGAACCGTCGGTGGGGGCGACCGAGAGCGGATTTGTGGTAGCCTGGCTGACCGCTACGCCCAACGACTACGTGGTTTCAGCCAGAAGGTTTACCGCGGACGGCACCCCGGCCGCCAAGACCCAACGGGTCAGCGACCCAAGCGACAGGTACGTCAGCGGAGCGGCCGTTGCCGTCGCTACGGACGGGCGTTACATGGTGAGCTGGAACGCCAACGACAAAGACGGCAGCAAGAGCGGCATCTTCGCCCGCTGCTTCGATGCCGGAGGACTTCCTCTAAGCGGATGCGTGCGGGTCAATCGTCACAGGTCAGGCCGGCAGCGGTTGGCGGCTGCATCCGGCAAGCAGCGCACCGCGTGGGGGGATGATGATCGGCTGGTCTTCGCCTGGGCCGGCGACTCCGGACTCGGCGACAAGACCGCCGCTAACCTGACCCTTCTGGTGCCGAAGTATGACAAAGATCATCTTTGTCCTCCGGCGGTCCGCATGAAGGTTGGGATGGTCAACAAAGACTCCCGACCCTCTCGACCTCGAGAAACCGCGCCGAAGTATGACAAAGATCATTTTTGTCCTCCGGCCCCCAGGCCCTACGAGCCCCCGACATACGACCCGGATACCATCCCCACCGAGCCCTTCGGTGGTGACCCCCATCCTTTCGGAGACGGCCTCGACGAGGGTTTCCTCGGAATCATCAACACCGGGTGGGTCCCGCCCGATCCGCACCTGGCGGCCGGACCGGATCACCTCGTGGTCATGACCAACGGCGCGATCGCGTTTTTCCAAAAGGACGGGGTCAAGACCTTTCAGGACGAGATCGAAAACTCTTACGGGTTCTGGGGCGCCCAGGGGGCAACCGGGTTCGTGTTCGACCCGGAAGTGCTCTACGATCCGCACAGCGACCGGTTCATGGCCATGGCTTGCGAGCGGACCGATCCGGGTGGCGGCGACCGGTCCTACTTCCTGTTCGCGGTCTCGGACGACTCCGACCCGAACGGCAATTGGCACAAGTACCGGTTCGATGTGACTTCGCCTGCCGGCGGAGGTGACATCGACTCGCCGAACATGGCCGTGGATGCTCAGGCGATCTACCTCAGCTCCGACCATTTTAGCCCTACGACCTTTCTGATCTACATTTTGGACAAAGCCGACGTGCTGGTGGGCAACATGCCGACCACGCGCAGCCTGCTCATCACCGGTTCCCAGTCGCACGGCATCCCGGTCACCTACGATGTCGACGCACCGGCCCAGTACATGATTCACGCCTCGGAATTCGGCACTTACAGCTCGGTGAGCCTGCACGCCATCACCGATCCGCTGGGCAACCCGCGACTGGCATCGACCACGGTGTCGGTGCCCGCCTACGAGCATCCCGAGGACCCACCGCAAATGGGCACCAGCGTCCGTCCCGAGCTGTTCGAGGCCCGATTCTGGAGTTGCGTCTATCGCAACGGCTCGCTTTGGGCGGTGCACCATCAGAACAGCTCGAGGGTGCGGGCCACCTGGTATGAGTTTCGCATGAACGGCTGGCCCGCCGGCCCCGCGCCGGAACTCGTGCAGTCCGGTGACATCGATCCCGGCTTTCCCGTGCGGACCTTCTTCCCCAGCATCTGGGTGGACGACGCCGGCAATGCAGCGATCACCTGCGCCCGCTCCTCCCCCAGCGAGTACATCTCGATGTGCCGGGCGGTTCGAGCGGCGGGTGATCCGCCGGGTGAGTTCGGCCAGCTCGAGTTCGTCAAGCAGAGCTACGGCCCCTACTACTCAGGCCGCTGGGGCGACTACTCCGGCACCGCCTCCGACCCGACCCGCTTGGGGGTCTTCTGGAGCTACCACGAGTACGCAACCAGCGGCAGCAGTTGGAACACTTGGATCGCGGAGATCGACATGGGTCTGTGCGCTTTCAAGGGCGACGTGAACGGAGATTGCCACATCGACCTGAACGACTGGGCCCAGTTCGAGCCCTGCCTGAACGGTCCGAGCGCGGACAGCAGTGCGGCGTGCACCTGCTTCGATTTTGACGACGACCAGCACGTGGACGTGGCCGACTGTCTCTCGTTCTACACCGACTTCACCGGACCGGTCGCCACCATCCCCGCCTGCCGGTAAGGCAAAGATGATCTATGCCCTACCGGGCGACCGGCCGGGTTATGCTTCCAGGATTATCTCTCTCACCGCTGCGAAGCTCCCCGCTCCTTCAAAGCACGATACCAGATCCAGTTGAAGTTTGCCGTTACGTGTGGGCCCGAGCCGCAGGCTTTAGCCCGCGCGAACCTTCAAAGACCGCTCACACCGCCCACCGGAATCGGCATTGTCAAACTGGACCTGGTATGAGTCAGCCTCAGCAGATCGACGAGCGAATCGATCCGCAGCTTCATCGTGAGGTGGCTGCGGCGAACATTGACCGTTCTTCTGCTGATGCCGAGTTCGGCAAAGAAAAACCGAAGCAGGTCGGCCAACGGAGGTCGGCGCTCCGGAAAACCGGATCAAAGTCGCTCGAAGCGAATGCCCTGACGCCCCGGGATGAAAACCTCTAACCCGGTACTTGGGCTCGGACCTGGCCTGCTTCGGAACCCGAAATCTACCACGAGATGCCGAGCGGGTCAAGGCCTCGGCCGACGCGACGACGTCATCCACAAGGCGTGCCCCCAAGGCATTGGAATCGGCCTGCGGGAGAGGTTCGGCCTATCGCTTTCCGGTCGAATCGAGCCACTTGCGCAGGTGGAACGCGAGGAGCTCGGCCTGGCGCGTGTTCAAGATGTGGTCGGCGGTGCTCTGTGGGACGTTCAAGGCCTTCATCGCCCCAGCGGCCCGGGCCCACAGCCGATCGCGTTTTTCGCCGCTATCAGCCAGGTAAAGCTCGCTGACGATCTCCCCGAGTTTGGCGAGCATGATCTCGCTCTTGTGCTCGTAGTACCCGGCGATGATCTTCTTCTGGTGTGGTGTGTGCCCGGCCATACAGACTTGGCTATCCCGGATTATTCGTGCTGGCTACTGTATGACGACCTCCTTGTGAGCTAACCTACGGGTGTGAAACGAGTTAGCTCAAGACAAGGTGGTCGATGATGGTCCTACAGGGTGTAGCGCAGGTTTGCTTCGATTTCTTCTCCCGTCTGCCGATCGTAGTCGAGCCGAAGGACGTTCAGGTCAGCAGTG
>SDBU01001356.1_pt1 | contig 35199 bp, 8 predicted proteins | sample 2277071 | NCBI WGS metagenome assembly SDBU01 (sample SAMN10397929, study PRJNA504765) | marine sediment metagenome | isolation source: marine sediment core GS08_GC12, 126 cmbsf | place: Arctic Ocean: Gakkel Ridge, Loki's castle | collected 2008 | reverse complement strand
CTTCGCCCGGCCGCGTTCGCTCAGGACGAATCCCGCTTCGACGAGTGCTCTGTCCGGGCAGCCCTGCGTGGTGCCATGCCCACGCTTGCGTGAGGGTGTCCGATAATTCGTGCTAGGGTCGTTGTTTTCTGGCCCCGGCGGGGCCAACGTATTTAGCCCAGGGCGCCGCGCAGCAAGCCCTGGGTTGAAAGACCGTTACTGAACGAGCCCTGGCAGGGGCGATCGTGGGTCGGCCAAACGCACGATCGCCCCTGCCGGGGCTCTGGCGTGGGGGGGGGCATGTACCCAGGGCTTGCTTCGCATCGCCCTGGGCTAAAAACGCGCGCCCCGCCGGGGCGAGGCCACGGCCCCGCACGTGCCGGCACTGCGGTTCGGCGTCCCCGACGGTGGTGAATTACCGGACACCCTCACGCTTGCGTGGGCATGTTCGCGGGGGATTGTCGTCCGGCATGGCCACGCAAGCGTGGCCAAGGCACCGGTCACTATTGGCCGGACAGAGTATTCGCCGCGTTCGCTCAGGCCGTGCCGGGGGGTCGCCCTTCGACGGGCTGGGCTGGGGCAGGGCTGCGCATGCGGAGGGCGGCGGCGAGGCTGGCGAGGCCGGGGAGGAGGAAGACCACCGGCACGTCGATGTGGGCGGCCAGTAAGGCAATCGGGATCGCCAGCAGGGCCAGGGGGCTGGTGACGGTGTTGGCGAAGCCGAGGTAGGAGGGCCGGCGGTCGGGCGGGGCGCAACTGACGATGAAATGGCTGCCGCCGATCATGGAGGCCTGCATGCCGGCGCCAATGGCCATGAGGGCGAGCAGGTAGACCGCCAGCGGCAGGTCGAGGCAGGTGGTCAGGCCGGGCAGAGGCAGGGCGAAAACGGCGGGCAGTCGCGGGGCCAGCAGGGCCAGTGCGGCGGCGAGGACGAAGCAGACGCCGGCGCCGACGAAGCAGGCGCGGAAGCCGGTTCGGTCGGCGAGGCGGCCCCAGACAACGCTGAAGAGCACTCGACTGGCCTGATAGATGGCGACCAGCAGCCCGCCGAGCAGGGCGAAGGACTTGGGGTCGCCGCCGAGCTTTTCGCTGCCGTAGGGGATGAAGAAGGCGAAGCCGAGGACGTTGACGCGGAAGGTGACGCGGACCCAGAAGTACATGCGGTAGTTGTGGTCGGTTCGCAGCCACTGGGCGCCCCGGCCGAGTGATTCCCTCAGCGTGGTCCGTTGCTTGGCCGAGGGGCCGTCCTCCTCGCGGCAGCGGGTGAAGACGATCATGCTGGCTGTGGAGAGCACCGCGCCGATGAGCACCACCAGCAGGTAGTTGCTCGGCAGCGGAACGTTCTTCAGCAGCGGCTGGACGATGCACAGGCCGGCGGCGATGGCCAGGGCGCTGCCGAGGAAGTTGCGGGCGCCGAAGTAAGAGCCCAGCCGGTGGCGGGGGATCATCCGCCCGACCATGTCCATATACAGCACGTGGCTGGTGCCGCCGAAGATCTGGGTGAGTAGGAACACGGCGAAGAACAGCGTCAGCAGGGCCGGCCCGACGTCCGGTGTGAGCAGGCACATCACGCCGATGAGGGAGGCGTACGCCGTCGCTCGCAGCAGGATGATCAGCGCGTAGTAGGGCATCTTCTTGGGGCGGTGTTCCAGCAGCGTGCTGGCGAGCAGTTGGAAGGCCAGCGCCCCGCCCTTGTTGATGACCGAGGCGATGGCCACGCACATGTACGACTCGGTGAGGGCGTAGATGAGCCCGACGAAGATCAGTTCGAAGCGCAGGAAGGCCTGCCCCATGCCCCCGATGGCCCCGGCGGCGACGCCCAGCACGTGGTTCCGCCGCCCATGCACCATGCCCACGGTGTGGGTGCCGGCCACGGCGTCCGGGTCCGGTGTGCTGTCTGGGGAACTCATAACCCGTTACGCCTTCCGGTTGCCGCGCCGACCGGCCCTCGGCGGGGGTGTAGGGCCGGCTTCCGTCGCGGCCGGGAGGCCTGGGTACCGGTTCGACCTCCAACTCTCGCCCCCGCGACCCACCGCCCACCATACGGCAACAACACCACGGCTTCAAGGGAGTTGTGGGGACAGATACCTTAATTATGCTCACTCTCGCCGCTCCTTCGGCTTCCGTCCGCGTTTGCGGGGGCGGAGGACGCGGCCACTCGGCGACTCCAACAGCTTCACGGACGACTCATATCCGAGTTTCGGTATCTGTCCCCGCAATCGCGTGGTATCATCGTCGAAGAGCCCCACGGCGGTCGTGGGCCGCACACTTCACGGCCGGAGTGAAAGGAACCCAGCATGAATACGCCCACCTCACGACGCTCACTTTTTCGGAATGTCGGCCTCGGCTCCCTTGGCGCGCTGGCGGCAGGCGAATTCCTCACCGCCGCACGGGCCGAAGGGCCCGGCGAGAAGATTCTCGGGGCTTCGGGGGTCAAGACCTCGGCGCGTCCCAAGGGAGTATGGAGGCCCATCTCCGATCGAAAACTCCGGGTGGGGCTCGTGGGCTTCGGCGTTTGCCGCTTCGGCGCGGCGTTCGGTTTTCAGGACCATCCCAACGTCACGGTGGCGGCCGTCAGCGACCTGATACCGGCCAGGTGCCAGCAGTTGGCGAAAGCCTGCCGGTGCGAGAAGACGTACCCTTCGCTGGAGGAGCTGGTCAAAGACGACACGCTGGAGGCCGTGTTCGTGGCGACCGATGCCCCGAACCACGCCAAGCACTGCATCGACGTTCTCGCCCACGGCAAGCACGTGGCCTGCGCCGTGCCGGCCGTCTTTGGCTCGCCCGACGATGCCGAGAAGCTGCTGGCGGCGGTCAAATCGAGCGGGCTGAAGTACATGATGTTCGAGACGTCCGCCTTCCACGCCGACTGTCACGCGATGCGGCAGATCCATCGCGCAGGCGGGTTCGGCAAGCTCATCTATACCGAAGGGGAGTACTTTCACCACTGCGCGCGGCCGATTCCGTCATTTCGCGATTGGCGGGTCGGGCTTCCGCCGCAATGGTATCCCACGCACTCGAACGCGTACTACGTCTGCGTCACCGGCGGCGGCTTCACCGAGGTTGCGTGCATGGGAATACCCAGCGTCGTCAAGCACCTGCAGCCGGAACATAACCGCTACAAGAACCCGTTCGGCACCGAAGTGGCGCTGCTGCGGACCAGTGAAGGAGGGATGGCGCGCATGGTCGTCAGTTGGGACAGCCATGAGCCCGGCGGCGAGGGCGGCCGCGTGCGGGGCCAGCGCGGAGCGATGTGGGGAACCCCCTACAGGGGGGATGAGAAGAAGCTGCCTCACCTCGCCCGTCCGCCCTTGCCGCCGAAAGTCGCCCCCGGCGGGCACGGCGGATCGCACGGCCACCTCACCGAGGAGTTCGTCTCGGCCATCCTCGAAGATCGCAAGCCGCTGGTCGACATCGCCTGGGCCTTGAACATGACCGTCGCCGGCATCGTGGCGCATCAATCCGCCTTGAAGGATGGCGAGAGCATGAAGATCCCGCAGTTCAGTCTGTGAACGCCTGCGGCCTGGACGGAGTGTTTACTAGATTCCGCCGCCGTGGTCGTGGATGCCGCATTCTTTGTGGCCCTGCTCCCAGGGGAACTTGCCGGCGCGGGCGGGGAGGCAGCTCTTGGTGGGCACGTGGCAGGGCTCGCAGCCGATGACCCCGTACCGCTCGTCGTAGGCCGAGACGTAATCGTACAGGGCGTTGTAGGGCAGCTCGTGGTCGCGTGTGTACTGGTCGATCTGCTGTTCGGTCCACTCGAGCAGGGGGTTGAGCTTCAAGATCACCCGCCCGTCGGGGGTGGCGGCGATGGACGCCCGGTCGGCGGTCGCCTCGCGATGGTCGGACTGATCGGCGCGCAGGCCGGAGACCCACACGTCCAGCGTGGCCAGGGCGCGGTGAAGGGGTACCTGCTTGCGCGTATGGCAGCACAGCTCCCGGGCGAAATAATGCGTGTGCTGTCCGTGGCGGCGGTACAGCTCCTCGATCTCGTCGTCGGTGGGGGCGAACCGCTCGATGCCGATGCCGAAGCGATGCTCGACGCGGTCCAGCAGCTCGTAGGTTTCCTTGTGGTTCAGCAGCGTGTCGACGAAGAATACCCGGTAGGGAACGCCCAGCCCGCTGGCCAGGTGCACCATCACGATGCCGGTCTTCTGCAGCGACGTGCCGATGGCCGCACGCGAGCCGAAGGTCTCGAAGGTATACCGGAGCATGTCCTCGGCGGACATGGCCCGCAGGGCGTCGAGATCGACCTGGTCGACGGATATCCGTTGGCCTTGGACACTCATGGCGAATCCTTCCCCCCCGTGGCCCGCACCTGGGCGACGACGTCGTCGACCGAGAGTTTCTCGGCGATGGGCCGGCCGAGTGCGGGCGACTTGCCCATCCCGCCGCCGGCGGTGAGGGCGTAGGCCTCCTGGCCGCCGGCGCGGCGTCCGGAGAGCCCCACGTCGGCGACGGCATTGTGGGCGCAGCCGTTGGGGCACCCGGAGATGCACACCATGGTGCCTTCGGCGAGGTCGGTCACTTCCGCTCGCAGCCGATCGGCCAGGGCGTTGGTGTCGGTCAGGCCGTGGCTGCACCAGCGATCGCCGGGGCAGGCGACCACGCACACCTGCGGCCGTGCCGCCGCGGCCAGCGACGGCATAGCAGCGACGCGGTCGGCGGCGGCCACGTCGCCGCGGGCGAAGACGATAACGCGATGATGCCGGCCGACGCGGACCCGCGTGTCGTCGCGGCCCGCCAACTCGGCGAGGGCCTCGGCGGCGTCGGCGGATACGTCGCCGTTGGGGAAGGTCAGCGTCAGCCGATCGTCGAAACCGTTGGCGGTCTCGGGCAGCTCCGCCGCGGGCCAATCGCGCTGGCCCCGGGCGTGCTGGAAGGCTCCGTCGAGCATTTTCCGGAAGCGCTCATCGCCGACACGCTGGCGGATGTGCCGCAGTCGGGCGCGGGCGCGGTGCTCGCGGTCGCCATGTTCGGCGAACAGCGCCACCGCCCCGGCCACCAGGGGCAGCACGTCGCCGGCGTCCAGCCAGTCCCACAGTTCGACCCCTGTGGCCGGGCGGGGGCCGAGGGAGCCGGCGCCGATGACACGGAAACCCCGTCGGCCGTCGCGGCGGGTGGCGATGAGGCCGAGATCGTTGATCCAGGGCTGGTTGCAGGTGGGCCCGCAGGACAGGGCGATCTTGAACTTCCGCGGCAGGGCGTCGATGCCGTCGACGGCCTCGAGCATGTGGCGGATCTGCCAGGCCAGCGGGGCCAGGTCGAGCGAGCCGCTCACCACCCCCGAGCAGGGGCAGATCGTCACGTTTCGCAGCGTGTCGCCGCAGGCGCCGGCGCCGGTAAGGCCCACCGCGGCCATGGCGGCCTGCGCGGCCGGGACGGCCTCAGCCGTGACGTCGTGCAGCTCGACGTCCTGGCGGGTCGTCAGGTGCAGGGGGGCGCCGGGGGTGAGTTCACGGGCGATCTGCGCCAGCCCGCGCCACTGCGCTTCGGTAAGGCTGCCGCCGAGGATTTTCACACGCTGCATCCACCGGCCCTCCTGTCGCTGGGCGTAAAGCCCGATCAGCCGGGCCGCGCCCGCGTCGTCCGGCAGGGCGGAGCAAGGGAAACCGGTCTTCTCGTCAAATGCCGTCATCAACGGCTCCTTCAGTGCACACGGCCAAGCCCGCGCGTTCGGGCGGCCACGGGGCCCTACTGGGGCGCCCGATAAAACACAAGTAATCCTATAGAGATTATGATCTATATACGGCGGGCCGTCAAGGGGTGCAGTGAAACTTTCTGTACTACATAGCGTTCAAGATGTCGAATCTGTTTCGTACTTTCGTGCGTCATCTGCTGTAACATATGTCCTTGTCTTTCTTTGTGTGCTCTGTGACCTCTGTGGTGCATTCGCTGTCGACGCCAGCGCGGAGCAAGCGCTGCCGACGCCAACGCGGAGCAAGCTCAGCCGCTAAACGCTGCTGGGGTCACGTGCGGACCCATTTGGCGGCGTCGGGGCGTCTGGGCTGGGGGTCGAAGAATCGGGCATTTCGGCCGATGCGGTTGTAGTCGCCGATGTCGTCGCGGGCCTTTTCGGCCAGGGCCAGCAGGCGCTTGACGACGTCGGGGTGTTCCCCGGCCACGTCCTGGCGTTCGCCGATGTCGGCGTCGAGGTCATACAGCAGCGGCACGGCGATGTTGATGACGTCGGCGGGATCGACGAACTTCGGCCAGTTGAACCCCCACGGCGGCTGGGCCGGCCGGGGCAGGTGCAGCTTCCATCGGCCGGAGCGAACCGCCTGCAAATGGGTGTGCACGTAGTAGTAGAACGCCTCGGTGCCGCCGGCGGCACCCGCTTTGCCGCCGATGAGGCCGGTGATGTCGTGCCCGTCGATCACCCGATCGGTCGGCAGCTTCGCCCCGGCCAGCGCCGCGAGGGTGGGCAGCAGGTCCATCGTGCAGGCGATCTCGTCGCACACCCGCCCGGCGGGGATGCGCCCGGGGGCGCGCATGATGCACGGCACGCGAAGGCCGCCTTCCCAGGCGGAGGTCTTTGCCCCCCGCAGCGGAGCCGCCGAGCCTCCATGCTCGCCCTTCTTGTGCCACGGGCCGTTGTCGCTGGCGAAGATCACGTAGGTGGTCTCCTCCAGGCCCAGCGCCTTGACCGCATCGAGCAGCCGGCCGACGTTCCAGTCGATCTCCTCGATCACGTCGCCGTAGAGCCCGCGTTTGGAGGTGCCGCGGAACTTCGGCGACGCCCCAAGCTCGGTGTGCGGCATGCTGTGGGGAATGTAGGCGAAGAACGGACGGTCCCTGTTGGCCGTGATGAAGGCGATGGCCTCGTCGGTGTACCGCTGGGTGAGCGTGTCGAAGTCCGTCGGGCGTTCGATGATCTCCCCGTTCCGCAGCAGCGGCGTGCCTTTGCGGGAGTCGTTGCTGGTGGGCGTGCCGAAGTGGTAGTCGAACCCCTGTCCCCCCGGCAGCAGTTCCGGCTCGTACCCGTTGTTGCTGTGCCCGGCGAGGTCCCACTTGCCGAAGGCGGCCGTGGCGTAGCCGACGCTTTTCAGCAGGTCGGCGATGGTGACTTCCTTGCTGTGCAGGCGGGGGTGGATCTCGACGCGGTTGCCCTTGGTCGCCACGCGCAGTGGGTAGCACCCGGTCATCAGCGCCGCCCGCGACGGCCCGCAGACGGTCTGGGCGTAAAAGCTCGTGAACCGCGTTCCCTCCGCCGCCATGCGGTCGATACGCGGGGTCGCGATCAGCGGCGAGCCGTAACAGCCGAGGTCGTTGTAGCCCTGGTCGTCGGTGTAGATGATGATGAAGTTGGGTTTTCGGCCGCGGTCGGGCGCGCCCGTCGCCGCCGCCCGGGCGGCGGGCTTCGCGGCGCGAATCGTGTGTGGCTCACTCGCGGCCGACGACGCACTTCCGCCCGTTGACCCTCCCCCGGCCGCGGCATCCGCGGCCCCCGGCGCCCTCGCGGCCGCCAGCGCCAACCCCGCGGCCGCCAGAAAACCCCGACGCCCAAGTTGCCCAGTGCTCATGCCCTGTTCCTATCCGTAAGGGTCGAAACACGCAGTCTACCGGGTTCCTATCGGTAAAGGTCAACAAATACAGTCTACCGGGTGCCGTGGGCTGCGGCGTAAGCCGCAACCACGTTGCGGTCAATTGTGGCCGCATGCGTCGTGGTTGCGTCGCGTTGCTCCGCAGCCCACGGCACCCAAGAGAGTCCCTATCGGTGAAAGTCGAAAACCACAATCTACCGGGTGCCGTGGGCGGCGGCGTAAGCCGCAACCACGTTGCGGTCAACCGTGGTTGCACGCCAGTCGCATCGCCGCAAGAAAAACCATATGGTGTCCCCGGGTTTTCTCTTTACAGAGCCAGGAGCCAGGAGGATACTGGCCACGTAGGGGCACGGGCATAGGTCGGGCCAAAAAGGAGTCTCCCCATGCGCCACGCTACCTTGTTCGTGCTTCTCACGGTTCTGGCTGCGTCGCTTGTCACCCCAACCGCCTCAGGCGCCGACCCGCTCACCGACGCCGCCCAGGCCATCGCCGACCAGATCAAGGACAAACCCCAGGGCATCGAGAAGATTTTCGCCCCGTCGTTCCTGGTGGCAGTCCCGGCTGAGAAAGTTACCGGACTGCTGCAACAGCTCCACGCCAAGCACGGTCCAGTAACGACGGTGCGCCTACAATCGCGCGAATCTCGCGTGGCCGGCAAGTTCGTTTTCAGCTTCGCCCGGCAGGTCGAAATGCCTGTGACGCTCACGCTCGACGCCCGATCGCGTCAAGTCATCGGCCTGTGGTTCGGCCCCCCTGCGCCCGCGATTGCGTCGCTGGACGAGGCGGTCAAACGCCTGAGTCGGTTGCCCGGCAAGACCAGTCTGCAACTGGTGCGGCTGGGCGAGAAGCCCGCTGTCGTGCAGTCCCACAACCCCGACGAGCCGTTGGCAATCGGCTCGACCTTCAAGCTGTTGGTGCTGGCGACCGCGGTACAACACAAGACCCCCTGGGACCAAGTGGCGCATTTACGGACCGACTGCCGCTCGCTGCCCTCGGGCGACATGTCCAACTGGCCAATAGGTGCGCCCGTGACCGTACATACGCTGGCCCTGAGGATGATCTCCCAGAGCGACAACACGGCCGCGGATAACCTGGCCCACGTGCTGGGGCGCGAGAAGATCGAATCGCTGCAAAAGAACGTCGGCATCAGGGATCCCTCGCGTAACGTGCCGTTCCTCACCACGGCCGAAATGTTCCGGATCAAGAGCGACGACGCGCTGCTCAAGGATTACACGGCCGGCGACCTGGCCGCCCGCCGGGCGCTGCTGGCTAAGCAAATACTGGCTCGTCCATTGGCCGTCTCGAGCGTCAACCTGTCGAAGCCCACGGCCATCAACCAGGTGGAGTGGTTCGCTTCCACGGCCGATCTGTGCCGGCTGATGCAGTGGTTTGCCGACAAGAACGATCGCACCGCCCTTGATATCTTGGCCGTTAACCCCGGCCTGAGCGTGGCCAAGGACAAGTTGCCCTACACGGGCTACAAGGGTGGCTCAGAAGCCGGCGTACTCAACATGACTTGGCTGCTCAAGACTTCTGGAGGTCAGACGCTGGCCCTAAGTGCCACGTGGAACGACAACCGCAGCACTCTGGACGAGGAGAAGTTCTTCGGACTGATGCAGGCAATGCTCAACCTGATCGGCGCGGGGGCGGCAGGCAAGTAGAACCGGCGTGGCGAACTGATGACCCCCGGATCCCAGGCTCCTATCCGTAAAGGCTAACAAATACATTCTACCGGGTGCCAGGCGCCGGGTGCCGTGGGCGGCGGCCCAGGCCGAAACCACGTTGCGGTCGATCGTGGGTGCATGCGCCTGTAAGGCGCTATGGCTTCTGACCCTTCGTCGCCTTGAGGAATTCACTGATGATCTGCTTCCGCCGCTCAGTTGTCATGGCCAGACTATCCGGGATGTCGAGTACCTCAATGGTCGGAAGATCAGACGGATCCACCTGTCTCGCAACCAGGAGTGGATGCCTCGCCTCCCACGGAGCGTTCCACTTCGATATCTTTTTGCGCTTTCCCGAGATTGCTTGCGTCCCTGCCAGTTCCTTGTATTTGGCGGCATAGCTTGAGCGCCGGCCAGTTTCCGTAGCACACCACTGGTCGATGAGCCACACGTCCATCGCCCGGCACGTAGCATCGGGTTTCTCCTGCGCAATCCAGGCGCGAAGCAGCTTTCCATCGTTCATTTCACCAATGTTCGCGAGAACGTAGAACGACGCGATCGCGACGAAGTGAATCCGGCCGCGTTCGAAGGAGTGGCTCCTATATCGTTTATGCTTGGCGTAATACGGATCGTTCAGTCGCACTCCGGAAACGGCGGAAGGAGGCAGCGGCTTCTTCTTGGCCTCGATGAGGTCGTCATATGCAGAAAGCGCCTCCAGGATGGCCTGCCGAAGGAGGCGAGACAATCGGGCGGGATCCTCCCGGCCTTCCTCGATCAGACGCAAGACCTTCAGATTCCGGGGGATTGTGCGGCCCCAGCGACGGATGGTCCCGAGCGAGTACGCCCCGTCCCTGTCGGCACTGTCGGACACAACGAAGAAATTGCCTAAGTCGGCCACTACCTCCTCCGTGGTCTGTCGGGCTGTCTGCACCAATGCCCTCTTGCGTGGCACGGATATCGGGGGCAGACCTTTCGCGATCAACTCCGCCATTGTGTTGGACTTGATCACCTTGGCCCAGACGACGTAGACGGAGTTATCGGGCAGCTTCGTACGATCGGCGGGTGGCCCTACCGGGGCGTGGTCGCTGATTGCAACGAACGGGCGGCCGAGGCGGACGGCACCCGCGTAGTCGGCCTTGAACAGTTCGATGTTCTGCGGGGGCAATCTTTGTGCACCCCTGCGAGCCGGGCGCTGAAGCGTCACGGCCGTTTTCATACGCGTCCAGCCGGCGTCGGAATCGGACGGATCGGAGTTCGTGCCGGTCAGCGAGACCTCAAGGGCAACGTCCCAGGTCATCATGACGAGCCCAACGCCCCTCCCCATGGCCATAGGGACGGAAGCCTTCATCTGCTTGCTCAGTCGCTGGTCGCCGCGGAAGTCCAGTGGCTCCATCGCTCCCAGCAAGGGCACGGCCGTGCCAAGGGCTTTCAGCGCCTTGAGCATGTTCCTGCCGGGGTCCTGCGACGCGGCGATGGCCTGCTCCAACTGTCCGAGCTTGCCGGGGGGAATCTGGACCCAATACACCTGCATCAGCAACTTCCCCCTGCCGGGCTCAGGCGCCGGCCGCGTGGTGGGCCGTGAGCTTGGCCGAACGGCGGGCGGGGGGGTCTTGTGCTTGGGCGGTTGGCCAGATGGGCGAAGCTGGAAGGCGTTGGTCACGAGGCGAACGGGCTTGCCTGGTTGGCCGAGGCCTGGGTTAACCAAGACGGCTAAGCGAATCGTGTGTTCACCCGGCCCGAAAGCGAGGTCCTTGCCGTCCTTGTTTTTCCAGTGATGCGGCCCAGAAGGGGACCACCAGGGGACCTGCCATCGGTTCCCCGGGGCAAACGGAAGCACCTTGATCATCGCCGCTCGCGGTTTCGCGGAGTACCACACGCTGTCAAGCTCGATATCGATGAACTCGGCCGCCGCCGGCACGAGCCGCATGCTCCTCTTGCCATAGTTTCTCGCGTCGAGGCAGAGGGCCGGGAGTGCGCCTGGGTTCAGGAACCCGCCCGACAGGCGAACCTGCATCCCTTCAACCGCCTCCCCCCAAGCGCCCGGCGGCCACTGGGTGGGATCTTCCTCCGGCGGATGAACCTGTCCGGGGCCGACCACGGACAGGACAATCGGATCGCACTCCATGAACCCGCCTCCATCCCAAGCACTCACCGCGAGGTGACGGCTCAGGCTACACTCGAGCTGGTACCTGCCGGGCTTCTTGAGCTTTGCGGACAATTGCGCTTTCAGGGTCAGCCTACCAGCGGGGGCCAAGTAGCAATAGCTAGTCATGCGCCTGTCGCCCGTAACGTCCTTCCCGTCCTCCTTCATGCCCACGCCGAATTTCTTGGCAACTTCATCCGCCGTGGCCTGGCGCGTGTTTCGGTCAAAACTCACAGTGAACTTGGGGAACGGGGGGAGAAAATGCGGGAGGCCCCGGATGCTGACCCTCAGGCTGGACCCGTTCTGACATACCCAGAGGATCGGTTCCGTTGAGGTATTCTCGACGACGATCTCAATCGTCGGCGCCGTCCCGACCGCCATAGTGCCCTCCGGCTTCACCAGACGGCAGCGAAGTCCCTCAGAAACTTCGCCCCAGAGTCTGTCAGAGCCGGCAGGGCCCAAACGGCCTGAGGGAACCGGCGAAAGGGCCGCAAGTCGCGCAACGTAGAAGAGGCTCTTGACGATCTTGCCGCCCTTGTGGAAATCGGCTTGGAGGAGCGTTGTATCTTCCCGGTCATTCAGCGTGGCCCTGTCACGCATCGCACGGATATTCACCGTCGCGTCGTCGGGCACGGCGATGGTGCCCGAACCCGAGGACCACGCACCGCTCGACCGGCCGGGTGAGAACCGCCGCCTGGCCGTGTGCCAACGGCCCTCCACCCGAGACACGGTCAACTCCATGTCCCACGCGGAGATTCGGCCACCCCCTCTGCCGGTTCCCACCTGCCGCCGTACCCCGTCAGCTTCGGTCAGATAGCTCGTAACAACTACTTGCGCAGCCCCGGCCGGGAAGAAGCGCCAACGGTAGCGCCCCGCTGCCTCGTCGGCCGCAACGAACTGCACGATCGCGTCCATCGGAGCGGGCCGGCCCTTGGGCGACAGAAGGGCAAGGTACCTGTCCAAGGCCTTGCCGCGGGAGGCTAGTTCGTCTTTCAACGGCAAATACGCCTGGTCCCAACAGGCAAACCGGAAGCCAGCCGGCGTGTTCTTGAAGACGAGAATGATGTACTCATCCCCGCGCCCGGGTACCGGCAGACGCATGGCCGCAAAATCGGGCTCCTCGACTACCTCACCATCATCACGGATCGCCTCGGGCTGTCCGGCAAAGGCTTCGCGATGCAACTCCGCGAGTCCGCTGGTCAACCTGGACACGCACAGCGCAGAACTCATCTCCGCCGGCAGTTGCTTTACCTGCTCCCGTGTCAACCATCCCCGGACCGAGCCCAGCGACAGGCTCGTCATTGTTGCCAGGTCCTTCTGCCGCATCGCTGCAGCGAAGCGACGGGCGGTTTGCTTCGCCGACGGCGTGCTTGCCCCACGGGGGGCGGGCCGTGTGCTTGGCCGAACGGCGGGCACCAGCGGCTCTAGCTGGAGCGCCTTGGCGACAGCTCCGGAAACACGCTCCGTCTCGGCCCCCTTGCCTGGCAGTTCGACGACGATGTAGTCGGCGCTGACGCCAAGGATTCTGACGCCGTTGGCCTTGGCGTAGATGCGCAGGACGCTCTTTCGCCGGACCTCGTCGTCCGACCCGAACGGGAAGACATTGTATCTGACCATCGCTTTTCCCGGGGCCGCGTCGATCCGCCCCCGGATGATCTTGACGTTTGACGGGAAGGCGTTGTGCAGGTCCACTTCCCACCGCCCGCCGACCTCGGCCGCCAGCTTCGCTGCCGTGACCTCCAGGGCGCCCTCGCGATCCCCCGGCGGCGTGGTTGGCCGTGAGCTTGCCCGAACGGCGGGCGGGGGGGTGGTCACCAGCTTGTAGCGGATTCTGATGCCCCGGCCGTCTTTGGTGGGGCCGACGATCTGAAGTATCCCCATTCCACCGTTCCAGACCCGGAAGGCCAACGGTCGCCTACGCGTCTCCAATAAAGCGTAAGGCGACGCGGCCATAAGGATCTTGTCCACGTCTCGCGCATCCGTGTCCCAGCGAGTGGGCTGAAACTGCACGTTAAGCCTCGCAAGTCTCATCCCCTCCCCGTCAGCCGAAGGTTCGTAGTACATATCCACGCCGGCCTTGCGGAGCTCCCCGGGTGTTGGCAGACTCTTGAACGCCACATGAGCACCCGTGTCAAGGTCGAGATACATGGGGCCGGAGGCAGGGACTGCCTCACTCGGGAAGCCCTTACGATAGGCGACCACCCGCTCGAGAACGGGGCCGAAGGCCACCTCCGCCGCCGACGGCTGCAACGTGGGCCGGGCCGATGGCGGGACGGGGGTGATGACGCCGTCGGCGTCGATCTGGACCGCGCCCGGGTTGGCGGCGAGGAATTCACGTGCCTTCTCCGACACGTCGACAAGGCGCCCGGACCACGACTGCGAACGCCAGACCCCCGCCCGCCGCACGAAGCCGAGCCAGAACGCGTGCGGCCGCCCTTGGGCGTCCGGCATCGGGCGACTGGAGGCGAAGGCCCTTTTCTTTGTGGCGTATACCGCCCCGATCTGCACCTTCGACCAATCGACGCCCTTTTGCCTCCACACTTCATCGAGGAAGAAGAACTTCCCCAGCGGGGACGACAACTTCTTCCGCCGGGCGCGGATGGCCTGGAAGATCTGCCCGACGAGGAGGCCGGCATCCCTCTCGGCGGTCTTGTCGGCCTCCGCACGCCGGGTGAGTTCCTTGCTGGCCGTCTCGGCCGGCGGCGTGCCGGGCAACCCCGACACGACCAGGCGCAGGTCCTCCTCCGTGAGGTGCGGCGCGGTAAGGGACCTGTTGAAGCCCTCGAAGCGCTGACGGATATTCCTGCGGAAGCCGGGGAGGTAGTTCTGCTCCTCCGCCGATGTCGGCGGCGGGCGGGGGAGGCGAGCCACGGAGTACCGCCGGTAGCTGTCGAGTATCTGCTCGTCGGTCCGGCTGGTGAGCCATTTGAAGAAGCCGAGTCGGCCGGCAGTTCCCCGCTGGTTGGCCTGGTTTGCCCTGGCGTAGATCGTGGCCGGGTTCACCACGTTCGGCCACTGCTTGATGATCTCGTCGCACCACTTCATGCCCGCCTCGCGGTGCTCGCGATACTCGTGCCAACTGAGGGCCCCGCCGGCGGCCCGGTAATACCCCTGCAAGGCGTATCGCGTCCCCGGATGCTGCCGAGCGACCGCCAGAAATTGCTCCAGGTGCGCCGCCGGGGTGAGCTTCCCGATGTCCACCAGTATGCTGCCCGCGTCAGCGAGTTCCAACTCCTGCTCAGGCATCATGGGCTCGCCCGGCGTGTGGGAGGTCAACTGAGTCTTGAACTGGCGCCACGGCGAAGCGACCAGGAAGGGCTCCCCGCCGCCGCTCGGCCGGCACTGCACGATCGCCCGGATCCGGTACGTCCCGATATCGAGCGGGTAACGATACCCGCTCAGCCTAATCGGCTCGGCGTGCCGCTTGCCGGCGGCCACGGTTCGCAGGCGGTCCGACGGGTTGTCCGCATTCCAGCCGCGCATGCCCGGCAGGATGAGTCGGCCTTGCAGGTCGACAATCTCAAAACGTGCCGTCTGCTCCCAGGCCAGGTCCGTCGGGGCGTACGTCGGATGCTGGTCGTAAGTGATTTCCCCCCTGCCGTCATTCTGCACGTGCAGCCGCAACTGCGTCCTGTCAAAGGGGGGATATAGCACCAATGGCCCGACGACCTTCACGTCCACCGACACCCCGTTAACGGGCCCCTCGGCAAGGCCGTCTCGCCCCATCGGGAGAATCTCACGGGCCGATGGCGTGCCCAGCTCCCCCGGCGGCGTGCTTGCCCCACGGGGGGCGGGCCGTGAGCTTGGCCGAACGGCGGGCTGGATTGTTTTCAGCAGCTTGTAGCGGATTCTGACGCCCCGGCCGTCTTTGGTGAGGCCGACGATCTGAAGTATACCCATTCCGCCGCCCCAGACCCGGAAGGCCAACGGTCGCCTCCGCGTCTCCAATAAAGCGTATGGCGACGCAATCGCCAGCAGCTTCGCCACGTCCCGCGGATCCGTGTCCCAGCGAGTGGGCTGAACCTGCAGGTTAAGCCTCGCAAGTCTCATCCCCTCCCCGTCAGCCGAGGGTTCGTAGTACATATCCACGCCGGCCTTGCGGAGCTCCCCGGGTGTGGGCAGACCCTTGAACTCAACATAAGCACCCGTGTCAAGGTCGAGATACATGGGGCCGGAGGCAGGGACGGCCTCGCTCGGGAACCCCTTACGATACGCGACCACCCGCTCGAGAACGGGGCCGAAGACCACCCCCGCCGGCGGCGTGCTTGCCCCACGGGGGGCTCGCCGTGAGCTTGGCCGAACGGCGGGCGATGGCGCTTCGCGGCGGAGCGTTTTGCCGGCACATTCGTAGCGCCCGTCTTCTCGGCGTGTCAGCGTGAGTTGCTCAAGCGCCGCGGTCGCATTCTCGTCTCCCGTGCCGGTGGCGTGAACAACATCGCCGGTGAGAAACCGCAAGGCGCCGGCCTCCGCGATGGCCGGAACCGGGGGGTGCCCCTCGATAGCAATGAGGATTCGCCCGCGATCATCGGCGGAAACTTCCAGTCGCAGGCGCGATCGGGCATCATCGTCGAAGTATCTGCCCAACTGCAACGTGGCACTGCTGCCGGGAGGACTGCCCTTCGCCTGAGCGGTCGCCAGCCACGCCTTGCCGAACGCGTCCAGTTGGCGAAGAGCTTCCTTCTGCTCCACTCGACGCCAGATCGCCGAGCGCAGCCCCTTGGCCACCCTGGCTTCCAGGGCCGTCAAGTGCGGCGAATTCTTCCCCGGCGGCGTGCTTGCCCCATGGGGGGCAGGCTGGGTGGCGATGGTGACTGGCGTTGTGCCGCTTTCGATTATGCCGTGCGAGACCTTGGAAACATCGTCGATGGCGCGGACGATGTCATGGCCCCGCAGGTGCCTTAACATGCGGTTATGTTCGATCTTGGCCGTGAGATAGTAGTCGCCGGGCTTGAGATGGTATTGGGACTGCGATATGACCTGGCGGAATGAGGTCGCCTGTCCAGGCTGTAGCGTCACGAAATCCGACTTTGCCAGCGGACGACGACTGCCTTTGGCGGGCCGCCCTGACAAGACCCACATGCCGTCTCCCGTGATCACCTCCAGGTGCACCCAGGCATACAACGGGTCGGGGTAGGTGCAGATGGTAATCGGCTTGTCTGATACGTTGCGGTAGACGACATCCGTGACGATGTCCTCGTCGGGCGTGAAGGATGGCTTTACCGGGCGAACGGCACATCGAATGCCGCGAACGGCATCTCCCCAGGCAGGATCCTCCCCCGGCTCCGTGGCGGGCGCCTTAACAGGTTGGCGATGCTCCTTGAGAAAGTGGGCATGGCGACGGATCACCGGGTCCATATTCTTGGGAGACCCCGAGTACACAGTGTTCACGAACCACCAGCCATGTACGCTGGCTAAAGACACTACGAATACAATATCCGTCCCGTCCGCAGAGCGCAGGGGCGGGGTCGCGGCTGACGCGAAGCCGCCTCCGGTTTGCAGCTTCATTGTCGCCACGTCGAAGCCCTTTGGCAGAGGTGCCAGTTTCCCCAGATCCCCCTTGACGTTATCTGTGGAGTAGATGCCGGCTAGTTGCAGGGCCTCGTCTGTCTTGCCTGCGGCGACGCAGGAGAGGAAATGCTGCGCAGCCGCCTGAGCGGTCGCCTGTGTCGCCGGCGGCTTAGCCAGAATACCGCGGCGAAGCTCGTCAACGGGACGGGCCAGGGATTGGGGCGTGAGAAGCAGCCTACGTCCTAGCCGCGCCACGACGCGGCCGTCCGACGAGCTGATCTCCGGTACCGCTACAACACGTCCCCCAATGATGATAGCCAGCCTGCAGCCAGAATGTTTCCGCATGAACGCCTCTATCACAGCGGCATCCGGCTTGGGCCCGGGCTTCAGCACCCGCTTGGTGTCCTTGGCGACCAGCACGTAATTCTGCTTCTGGTGCGAGCCTGCCACGACGTCATGCCGCGCCAGGCCCAGATCGCAGTCTACTGGCAACCAGGCGAATTCTTGCATGCTCGGCACCCTTTGTCGCTTCGTCAAGCCGTTAGGTCCCTTGTATCGAAGGTCCCGAACCAGCAGGTCTGGATTCGCCCTGAGCGGGATCTGGTACGTAACAAGGCCTGACCAGTAGCCGTGCGGCGCCAATCGCAGTTCCAGAACATTTTCACCCCCCTCGGCGATGGCTCTCGGCGTTGGCCGCCTAGCATCGCTATGTGCCGGCAGCGTGCTTGCCCCATGGGTGGCGGGCCGCACGCCGCGTACACCGGTGACGATGCGAAGGTCGCCCGTCTTGCCCGGCCGCAGGGGGACGTTCTGGAACTCCACATAATGGTACGGGCGAACCTCCATGCGAAGTGTTGCCAGCTCGGGCCGGGGGCCCCTCCGCACGGTGAAGTCGTACCGCCTGAGACGCGGCTGTCCCGGCTTTCGGATGTCCGTGGTATTGCTCTGGTGGAGGCGATGGGCCTCACCGGCGGTGTCTGTCGCCACGAACCGCCAACTCAGGTCATCCCACGACAGGTCCGTCACAACGGAAAGGACGACGTCCTTGGCCGCCGGCGGGGGGGGCACCGGTTCCAGAAAGCCATGCCCTTGACGCAGGCTGAAGTCCCCAACGGTCCCGCTCTCATCGAAGGTGCCCGACGCAACAGACTTCCACGGGCCGGCAGAAACTCCGATGTAGATATTGGCCGTCTTCAGATCCTTCGGGAATAGGAATGCTTCAGCCGCTATGGAATGGATGGACCCGCCTCTGCCGTTGGTGGCGTTCACCATCCCCGAGCCCTTGTTGCCTGTGACGCTCAGGAGGGTCCCCCTTTCTCCCGAGCCGGGCACGCGGACCCGATAGGCAAGCTCAACGGCACGCCGATCGGCCCATGTCCTGCCTCCGAAGGGGTCAGACTGCGGGACGTACGGCCGCCCCGGCAGAGGCGTACCATCAGCACCCCACCACGCCTTGCCGGCAGAGGGGCACTCGGCCAGCCCGATCAGTTCGACACTGGCCCCATTGGGAAGAGCCACGGTCCACGGCGGACCCTCCATGCGAACCCCCGGCTGTGTGGCGGGCCGTGAGCTTGGCCGAACGGCGGGCGCGGGGGCAGGGGATCGCTTGCGAATCCTCTCGATGGCCTTGCGCCCCGCGTCTTTCTGGCTGTCTCTGGGGGCCGACTGCACGTACTGCTCCAGCGCCGGGATCGCCTCAGGTCCGCCTATCCGACCGAGGGAGTGGGCAGCGTACGATCCCACAAAGGCATCGTCGTCCTTCAATGCCTCCACCAGCGCAGTCAGGACTTTATCGCCAGACGCATGGCGCAGCGCCTGCGCCGCACGGCTACGAACGGACTGGTTCCTGTCGCGCTTCAGCAGCTTGATCAGTTCATCGGTCATCGTCGGGATTGTCTCGGGCGAACGCTTCCGCTCCAGGAGGATGGCGATCCGGTCGATGGCTGCCCGCTGACTAATGGGGTCGCCGCTGTGGGCCTCCGCTATCAGGATCGGAACGACCTCTGGACGGCCAATGCTGACCAAGCGGTTAAACGCAAGGTTTTTCTCATCCCGCGTCGCGCCCGACTTGGCGATTTCCAGGTAGAGAGGCCAGTGCTGTGTCCAATCTGAGGAGGCCTCCAGGACGCCAAGCAAGAGTTGCCGCTGTTTGGCCGATCCCGCCTTGTGGTATTCCGCCATGACGGTCCCGGCCAGGGAGGCATTTCCGATGGCTTGCAGGGCCGTGGCGGCGTCGGGCCTCAACTCCTCCGGGCCCTTCAGAAGAACTTCCAGCAGGGCAGACGTCGCATCCCCGTCCACATGCGCCGCCAGCAGGTGGATGGCCTGGCGACGCTGGTCGATCTTTCCTTTCTTGATCGTTGCGATGGCGGAATCCAACTCCTTCCGCGTGGCAGCCGTGATCTGGAAGTCCACCACGTTGGAGGACAGCGCCCCCTTCCATGGCGATTCCAGTTTACTCCTCTCCAGTACGGCGATGGTCCGCTCGCTGCTGGCCAGGCGCAGGGCAACGGTGAAGCGGCCCGGATCAACCAGATCGAACCTCATCAGGTCGCGGCGGAAGTTAATCGCCAGCATCGGGCGCGAGGATTTCCTGGGGCGTTGTCCTGACCAAAGAGCGATTCTTCCATCGAAAGCAGCCTTGAATGCCTCCCCCGGCCTTAGCGTGCGGTACGGCTTGCTCACCATCCAGCCTTCGGAGATGCCCGTCATGGTGGTGTTGACCCGACGCCCGTTGGCATCATGGACCGTGAGCAGAGCAGCGACGTAGTCCGGCGGATAATAGAAGGAGATCGGCTTGTCGGAGACGTTCTGGAACTCGACCTCAATCTTGATCTCATCGCCGACCTTCAGGGATCTCTGCTTGAGGGCGAGCGAGCACTTGAGGCCGCCAACAGCCCCCGCCCCCGCCGGGCGGGTGCTTGCGCCCCCGGGCGCCGGCCGTGTGGCAGGGGTTTTGAGTTTGCCCGCCGCCGCCAGGGCCTTTCGGATGCGAGGATCGCCCCGTGTGTCCAGAACACCGCGAACGAGAATGCGGATCTGGATACAATTGTCCGGCAGTTTCTTGTCCGGCGCGGCGGCGAGCTCCCTGCCGAGACCGATCGAGGGCACGCGACCAATGTACGAGGAGATCGGCGATCGGATCAGGCCCAGGTAGCACCGCTTCCCCTCGGCCACCACAACAAAGAACACGTTCAGGGCGCCGAGCTTGTCGAGCTTCGCGTTTGCCTCCGGGGTCAGGCGGATGAGATGCGAGTCCCAATCGTATTCGATGATGTCCTGATCGCACAGGATCGGGTCGTCGCCCAGCATCATGTCCTCGACGGGCAGCTTCTCCAGTCTAGCCGCGGGCAAACCCGACCTGATCACGCGATAGATGGCAAATCGGCTGCCGCGCCGGATCAACAGTTTGATCTCGGCGATGATGATCTTCGCCCGGTTGGCTCGCCCGGGGTCCTTGTCGTTGCTCGCCGCCTGCAGGGCCTCGACCGCCGGCCGGCCGATCTTCACCAGCGCCTGCTGGGCCGCGTCGCGGTCCGCGATTCTCCCGCTGCCAAGCCGCTCGATCAGCCGCTCGATCTCGGCCGCGCCCGCCGCCGACGGCGTAGCTGGCCGTGTGCTTGGCCGAGCGGCGGGCGGGGTGGTCGTCGAGCTGTCCAGGGATTCTCGCGGCAAAGGGGAGCGGGCGGCCCGTTCTCTTTCAAGACGATCGAGTTCCTCCTGGTTTTCCCTGACGGCACGGTCGTGTTCTTCCCGAGCCTTCCTTTGCTCGGCTTCCCGCTCCCGGCGCCCGATTTCCTCGGATTCCTTCACGTACCGCCCAAAGGCGGCGGCCGCTTTCAAGCCGGCCTGACGCCAGGCCTCCCGCGGATAGAACTTCTCGTACTGTTCTGCAGCCGACTTGGCGAAGTCAGCCTTGCCCGTACGGCTGGCAAGTTGCATAATCCGCTCCGCGGCAGCTTTGTGAACTCGAAACGTCCCGAGAATTGCCGAATTCTCCGTCTCGGGTAACTCGTCCGGCTGGGCTGTATTAACAACGTGCTGGTAGGCCGCAATAGCCTTGTCGCGGTCGCCTGCCCGATAGATCGAACCGGCCTTGAACCAAGCGTAGTCTTTCATGAGGATTGGATGGTTTCGGACGTATTCCCGCCACTCCTCGGTCATGGTTCGCGGCATGTCACCATACGGAGGATACTGAGGAACCTTTGCATTCGGATTGGCCCGCCCCAGCCGAAGCACAGCGAGGGCCGCGGCGTCCGTCTTCTTCTGGTGCAGGAGGCACTCGATTAACAGCAGATGGGCTCTATTGGCAATGTCAATGTCCTTCTCGTGGGCCGCCGCAAACTGCTCAAGTCTGGCAGCGCCTTCCTCGAATGCGCCGGAGCCGCGGATTTCCCGCCAAAGCTGCCGAAGTTGGCGGTCGGCGTCGGCTTGCCGTGTGGTTGGCCGAACGGCGGGCGGTTTGGTGGCCTTGGCGGCGAGAACCGCCCCGACATCTGGGCCAATGGCCGTCCCAGGCTCTGTGGTGGCCGCCGGCTGCGTGGCGGGCTGGGTGGGGCGGGGGGTCTTCCGTTTCCAGTCTGTCTCCGTCCATGCCCCCGCCGCCTGGCCGTGCCACAGGCCAGCCTTGCTTTCCTTCACAGTCAGGACCGGCCGGAGTTTGCACGGCTCCAGCGGGACCTTGAAAGCGACCCCATTTGCGTCCACGGCGTACCCTAGACTCACCGGGAGCTTGAGACGCTGGCCGGGCTTGAGCTGCCGGATGACCGGATCTCTGCCAATCTGTGACCAGGAGGACTTGCCAAGGACATAGCCGTAGCTCGGTTCATCCAGGCCAACGAAGGTCCGGGCATCCTTCCCTCGGGCCTGCACGGAGAGCCGCAGGCCGATCACCCAGTACGTCATACGATTGCTCCCTGCGTTGTTGGAGACGGCCAGCCTGACAGGCTTCTTTCCCGCATTCCACACCTCCAGCGCAGGTCCCCAGGGATGTTCCGGCGCCGCCCCGTGACCCTCCCACGGCAGCCGCAGCCGAATCCGCAGCCCATCCGTCCCCGGCGCTCCCCAGCCGGCTTCATCCTTGCGCGCCATTCCCACCGGTCGCCCCGGCGACCCGCCAATGGCGGGCTGCGTGGCCGGCTGCGTGCTTGCCCCATGGGGGGCGGACGTGGCGGGGGCCTCGGCGGCGGGAACCGCCCCGGTCAGCGTCGGCGGGTCGCTCGTGATCGCCGTCGGCGTGCTTGCCCCGTTGAGGGCGGGGAATTCGGCGGTCTCGTCTTCCTCGTGTCCAATCACGTCGGCGCTGATGAGCACGTAGACCACCTCGTTCGGCGGCTCGTTCGCTTCGGCCGGCTTCGTCACCACTTCGTAGCGTTTGGTGCCATGGGCGTCCACCGTCTGTTTCACGCCGATGGCCTCGTGCACCTGAGGGTCAAGCCGGGCGAGGCACCATGCGCCCCGCCGCAGGGAAACGGCCGTCTTGCATCTGGCCAGGGAATAGACTGGTTTTTCTGCGTTTCCTCCGAGAACCGATGTGACCCTCGAATCGCATTGCAGCGCCACGGTCTCCCCGTCGGCCGAGACGGTGCCCGCCACGTCGAACGCCGTTCCCGCCAGGAACGTCATGGGGATCTTCTTCCGCTGCTCCCCGAGAGCGGGCAGTTGGAAGATGATCTCGCTGCCCATCTGCACGTTGCCTCGTTGGCCATTGACCAACGTCACGCGCGGGGCCGCCAGAGTACGACTGAGTTGATTCTCCCGGACCCGCGCCAGCAGTGCCTCGGCATCCTCGCCTGCCAGGACAAGGCCGGGCTTTCCCTTGGGTCTGCCGTCAAGGTTCTTGTTCATCCAGGCGAGAAGCCCCGCGTGGTCCTTTGCCGGGACCGTGATGAACTTGGCCCGCACCCGAACCTGGAGAGATCGCACCTTGCGCAGCCGCGCGATCAGCTTGAGCAGCTTTTCGTGATTGGCCGGCGTTTGCGTCACGATAAGCTTGCCCGGGAAGACGTGCAGTCGCCCCTTCCCGCCCTTGGCCTGCCACGAATCGGGTGCAACCGTCTCTTGTACGAGCTTGACGAGTGCGGCCGCGAGCTCCGCTTGGCGATCCTTGGGCGGCTCCTCCCGGTCCCGGCGGCCGGCCCCCGCGGGCCCCGCGTACGACCACACGGGCGGCGCCTCGCGGTCCGCGATGGGCGTCATCAGGTCGCCAATGTCGTAGGCACGCGTGACCGTCAATTCCTCCGCCGCCGGCGCGCTTGCCGCATCGGGGGCTGGCGGGGGGGGGATGGCGGGGCTTTCCACGGTGACGGTGACCGCCTCGGACTTGGCCAGGAGCTTACCGTCGGCTCCCATCGAACAGTACTCCACCCAGACTGTGTGCTCCCCGGGTTTGCGCCGGGTCAGATCGAAAGCCCATGTCCCAGTGTCCAAGTGGGAGCGTGGGGCAAGGGCAGTGACGGTGTCGGATCGCGGCCCGCCGAAGTCCGCGTGCGTCTTGCCGGCTGGGTCCGTGTACGCCAAGCCAAAACGTGAGCCGAGGTAGATCATCCGATCGCCGTTGTTGTGCAGACGAAGTCTCAGCGCCTGCGTATCCGGACGGGCCTGATCGGCCAGCTTGCGGAGTTCCATACGCAGGTGTTCCAGCGCCTTACCCGCCTGCACGTCCCGTAGGATCGCTAACTGAGTGGACCCGTCGTCCACGACCTCAAACGTTACAGGGGCCGCGTAGACAACGCCCTCCCAGAACTTGCGGGGCTTGGTCCCGGCCAAGTCGCCGGTTTCCGGTCCGTATACCAGCTTTGCGGCCAAGCGCTCTTTCTCAACATCACGGACGGCATAGCAGAATTCCGCCGTATAGGTGCCGGGCAACAAGGCGGATAGGCTGGGCAGCGCGCCTTGTCCGTAGCTTTGCTCCTCGGGAGTCGACGGGTACACAAACGACCAGCTCTTGGCGGGGTCAATCCGAACGGCCTTCGGGCTCCGCTTCGCCAAATCCTCGCTCTGCAGGTAGTAGTCGCCATCGGGCTTGACTACCTTGAGGGTCGCACAGGGGTAGTGAGGCCCTGGGAGCCCTCCGGCCCATTCCGCCGTCGCGATCATGTCAATGGGCTGTGACGAGACATTCGTGAGGGTAACCTTGAAACGCGGCCGCTCGTTGAATGGGAGCTTCTCCTTGGTCAAGCGAACCTGGCACTTCAGCCCCGACACGACGGAGGGGCTGGTTTTCGTCTCCGCCGCCGGCGCGCTTGCCCCATGTGGGGCGGGCGAGGGGACAGGCAGAAATCCTTCCCCCGGCGTCGTCGAGCGCATAAGGAACACTTTCGGGCCTACCGTCGTAACGACACCGTGCGTCTTGACGCCCAAGGCTTCCAGTGCCTTTATCGCACGGATTCGGATCGGATAGACCATGCTTATGGAGTATTCAGTTCCCCCGGACATCTGCTGGACATGTATCCGTTTGCTTAGAAGGAGTTTCTTGAGCACAGGGATGGCACTGGGTTCTTTCAGTTGTCCGAGCAGGTAGACGAGTAGACGGTCCTCGGCATACGCCAGTTGTCGCAGCAGATGCGGGACAGCCTTGTCGCCTTCCAGGGCGACCAGCCGGTGCGCCGCAAGCGGAGACCCCGAACTCCCACGCAGAACATCGCGGTTGGTTTCTCCTCGATAGTACCGGGCAAGGTCCATTCCGGCTTTCAGCAGGATCTGCTCTTCTGGGGAGTCACTCCACGGCGTGCGCTCCCTTCCCTTGTAAATCAGCGCCAGCAGAGCCGCGCCGGCGGCATCTTCAGAGGCTCCTCTCTTTTCCAGGTCGCGCGCCAACTCCAGGTACTTTGAGTACCTCTTCCACGGGGCCTCAACCCTCCAGGCACCCAGATCAAGGGGATACGCGGCTCTGACGCGATCCCTCACTCTATTGCACAGACGAGCGTAAATGTTGTCGGCGACCTTTTCGAACGGCAACAGTCCGAGGTGACGCTCTGCCACAATCGTGGTGACATAGTACTCCGGTCCCCCGCCCATTTGAACGGCTTCCGAGATTTCACCGAGGGTGAGACGGTCTGCTTTCCATTGGGTCAGCCATTCCCTCTTCTCCCAGGAGCTGCAAACCAGGCCCTTGTTTGGCCCGCCCACCTTATCAAAAACAGTGGCGAAATATGGGATGAAGTACTCCGCGATCAGCGAATCGAAGTCCTCGCCTTTCAGGGCCCTTGCCCTGGCTTGCTGGGCCGCTTTCCGGGTGGGGGCAATGATCCTCTTGACCTGAACTTCCGCAGGAAGCGTGAAAAGCCCCGGCTTCTTCTCGTAGAAGTCGCGCAAGGCTTGCTCGGGGAATGCCAAGGGGCGCTTCTCATCGCGCACCTGCTTGCCTTTCTCCGCCGGCCGTGTGCTTGTCCCATGGGGGGCGAGCGCGGTTGTCGGGAGAGCACCGGATGGGGCAGCATCCGTCGCCTTCAACGCTGCCAGGATGTCGGCCTTGAAGGTCGGCCAGCCGTCGCGACCGGAGGCCCCCCAGAGGAACACCCGCCGACCTCGCCACGTGGCCAGCTCAGCGGCCACGCCTACCTGCGCCGTGACGTGCTTGTCCTGCTTGGGTGTATAGCCGGGAAGCATGATCCACAGGTGTACCACGCCGCCCTTGCCGCGTTTCGAGTCGATCGGCTTGAAGACTTTCCGATGCCAGGTAAGCTCCACGCCGTCACCGGACTCCCAGTGTGTCGGGGCGACCGTTCCCTTCTTGCGACCGGCGAAATCCCAGCCTTTTGGCAGCGTGCCGGAAACCAACTTCACGACCACGACGGTCTGCTCCGCGAGCCGGTCCGTCAGGGGCGTGCCATCCCGCAGCCGGGGTGGGCCTACCGTATTGGCATTCGATTCCATATCTACGGTTGCCCTTTCCCCTGTCTTTACTTCCACTTTTTTGCCAGGGACCGCTGCCTGTGAAATCGTCTTCACCACGTATCGGCCGGGAGCGACAGAATCGAATGTGAATCGGCCGTCTTCATCCGTTGTCGTGCTGATGCCCGCCACGGGCGGCGAATGTCCCCGAACGGGCCACCACGGTGTGGTCTTTTCACTAAGGACGGCAGGGACCAATAGCACGCGCACCCATTTGGCCACGGGGCCATCGGGTCGGGTAAGCCGCCCGGCGACCGAACCGCAACGGCTCCGGTCGAATGAAATCTGCTGATCACCGGACTTCACGGCGGCGTAGCCGAGGTACTCTTTGCCCATCAGCACAAGCAGGCCTGTCCCATTGGGGTAAGCCGGGATGGCGAGAACGTTTTGCTTATCGAACCGGGCAATGCCGGCCCGAATAAAACGCTGTCCGTCGCCCTGTACTTGTGTGGCGAATCGCGGGTTCTTCGGCAACGCTCCGCGAAACACGACGCGGATCTGGCGGCGTGCATTGCGATCAAGGATAACATCCCGTTGGATCACTTGGCCCGGCTCTGCGTCAAGCGGCACAACGGCTGCCTCAATGGAGTACCGCGAGTAAGGAAGAGGCACAGAGGAATAATACGAAGCGGCCGGCTTGGGTGACCCGCTCCACCACCCGGGTGCTCTACCGAGATTGATTTGCAGGGGATCACCGGCCCTTAGTGTAACAGAGAAGGAACCATCGGGCTTCACGGGTACTCTACCCAGACTGATTTGCGGGGGATCACCGGCCCTTGGCGGAAGAGGGATGAAACCAACGTGCTTCACCAGTGGACCCGATCCCACGGTGGCCCCAAAGGCTGGAGTCCCATCGGCGAACAGTGCTCGGCCGGTGACCGTAACCCCTTCGTTCTTGATGGGTCTAAGCACAATTGTGCCGATATCGGTTACCTTTCCGCCGCGAACCATGCCGTCCAGCTTGCCCTCTGTGTTGCCATGCCTGCAACTGAGGTACACCCGGCCGGCCGGAACATCCGTCAACTCCATCTCGCCGTCTTTGACCTGAAACGTGCCCGACATTCCGCGGCTGCCGAACCGCCCGGTTGCCGCTCGCAGCGGGTTCCCCTTGTCATCCACGACCTTCGCCTTCACATCCCCAAACACCACTTCGGGCAAACGGAACACCACCGTTTCCTTGAGCGGCTCATCCTGATCACCCCACGTGATCGTCTTCTCCCACTTAAGACCTTCCGCTTGTGCAAAGAATGCACGAACCCTGTAATTCCCCGGACTGAGCTGCTTGAATACAACCTTCCCACCCTTGGATCCCAGCGTCTTGAAATCGGCCTGCTGCCAGCGATCGCTGTCCCGACACTCCATGTACAGCATCACGGCCAGCCGGGCGCTCTTCGGTAGTGCGTTAGTCGGTTGCACCTGGACCTCTATGATGCCGTCATTGCGCAGGGACAGGTCAATCGTCTTGCCCGGTTTGATGTCCGCAACGGGCGCACGCCAGCGGCGTTTCAATTCGGGGTGAAACCGATCGTTGACGACCCCCCCCCAAGTCTCATCTTTCACCCAGACCTCGCCGGCGAAGGTCGAGTCCCTATCTACGAACGCATGATAGACGCCATTCAGATCCGTGGTGCCGTTGGCGATGCTCGTGTGACCGTCTGAGCTTGTCAAATAGAACTCCAACGATCTATTCGCCAGTGGAGTGCCATCGGCGCTCCTGGCCGTTCCCGAGAATGTCAGCTTGCTGTGATGCGTGAGTATGACGGTCCAGTCGCCGGAACCGGCCTGTTCGGCGGCGACCTTTGCGGGTACCCGTGTAAAACCGTTCAGCCAGAAATCGAAGCCCAGTCTGTCCGGTGGGACGCCACCCATCCGAAACCGCCCGTCAGTACCGGTGTGTACCGTCTTATCCGCGGAGTAGCTCCTCACGCTCACGCCGGGAAGCGGCCGTCCCTCGGTATCGGTGACCCTGCCGCGCACCTCAACGCCATGGGCCATCGCGATGTTGACCCTGTAATGCTTTTGCGGCGGCCCATGGATAATCCGGGCGTCCGTGGGCAGATGTTGCGGGTGCCGGACAGCAACGACGAACGTCGGCGGATCATTCGGCATCATTTCAAATCTAAACGCTCCATCCGCATCGGTATAACAACGGTCAATAGTTCTGCGCCTGTACCCTCCGGCGAAAGAGCTGGGGCCTGGATTAATCATCCGAAGAGTTTGAATCGTCACTGTGGCGCCCCGGATCGCCTTGCCCAACTTGTCCACAACCTTGCCGGAGATGGTGACGTCGTCGGGATTGACGGCCGGGGCAACAGTGAACTGCACCGGCTTGGCGGTGAGGGTTCCCTTCCAGGCGGTCGGCGCCTTGACCACGCGGCCGGTGTCGCTATCGACATACAAATCGCTCTTCGTGATGTATTCCGCCGAGAGCGTGTATTGGCCGGGCTTGCGGAAATAGTATTTGTAGGAATCGCGGCTGACGAGACCGAGCCACATGTTGTAGGTCAACACCTCTCCTGCCGGCAGACGCGTGAACTTATCTGCCGACGAAAGGACGGTTGGCGTGAGTCGAGCTTGTGGCGTCACCAGCTTCTTGCCATCGGGGCCGATGATCGTGAAACGGAACATGTCATGATAAGCCGTGCGTCCCCACGGAACGGCAACCTCCTCGTGCCCCAAGTTGTGAAGGCGGAGCTCCAGCCCCAACGTCCCGCCGAACTTGATCTTTGTCTCCCGCAGTGCGACCTCATAACGCAAGCGCGCCGCCGGCCGGGTGGCTTGCCGTGAGCTTGGCCGAACGGCGGGCGGTTTCGCTTCGCCGACGATCTCGATCTCGACCGGGCTGCTGACGGCACGGACCGGCTTGGGGGGCGCCTCGATGGCGCCCTTTTCATTGGCGGCGCAGATGAAAGCCACGCGGACCGTGTGCTTGCCCGGGGCCAGCTTCAGCGGGCGATTGCCGACTTTCCTGTGCCAATGCTCGTCAAGAGCCAGTGGAATGCCGTCGTATTGCCGCCCCGGCGGAAACGGAGAACTCTTGACGTCGACGTCTCCCTGCCACTGATACCACCGGCCGTCGACTTGCACCTCGGTCAATTGCTGTGCTCGAGCGACGTTCAGCTTGCGTTTGCCTTGGTTGCGGATATCCCCTTTCAGCGTCGGGGTCTGGCCCGCTTTCCACTGCACCTTGTCCGCACGCAGGCGGACCTGGACCCCCTCTGCCGCCTCGCCCCACTCGGCCCGGCGGGTCGTTGCCTCGGCATTCCGCAGCGGGGGCGGGCCTTCCGGATTGGCTTTCGATTCCACATTCACGGTCGTCCGTTCGGCTGTCTTTACTTCCACGATATCAGGGCCCACCGCGTATTCACCGGGAGCGATAGACCAGAACGTGAATCGCCCGTCTTTGTCCGTTGTCTTGCGGATGCCCGCCAGGAGCGGCATATACCCCTGGAGTCTCCGCCACGGTGTGCCATCTGCGCGAAGAACGGCAGGGAACAATTCCACGCGCACCCGTCCGGCCGCGCGGCCATCGGGTCGCGTGACCCGCCCGGCGACCGAACCGCAACGGCTCTGGTCGAATGAAATCTGCTGATCCCCGGCCTTCACCGCGGCGTAGCCGAGGTAGTCATCGCCCGTCAGCACAAGCAGGCCTTCCCCATTGGGGCAATCCGTAATGGCGAGAACATCTTGCTTATCGAACCGGGCAAAGCCGGCCCGAATGAAACGCTGCCCGTCGCGCTGTACTTGTATGGAGAATCGCGCGTTTCTCGGTACCGCGCCGACAAAGGCGACGCGGATCTGGCGGCGTGCCTTGCGATCGATGATGACATCCCGCTGGATCTTTGGGCCCGCCGCCGCGTCAACCGGCACAACGGCCGCCTCAATGCTGTACAGCGAATAAGGAGGAGGCATAGAGGAATAAGACGAAGGGGCCGACTTGGCTGACCCGCTCCACCACCCGGGTACCGCACGCAGATTGACTTGCAGGGGACGACCGCCGGTTAGCGTGACAGAGAAGGAACCGTCGGGCTTGACCAGCCCCGCTCCTTGCACGGATGCCCCAATGGCTGGAGTCCTATCCTCGAACAGCGCTCGGCCGGTGACCGTAACCCTTTGCCTCTTGACGGGCCGAAGCACAAGGGTGCCGATATCGGTCAGCTCTCCGGCGCGAACCATGCCGCGCAGTTCGCCCTCTGTATTGCCATGCCTGCAACTGAGGCTCACCGGGCCGGCCGGAATATCCGTCAACACGATCTCGCCGTCTTTGACCCGAAACCTACCCCCGATTCCGGAGCCGTAGTAGCTGCCGGTTGCCGCGGGCACCAGATCCAACTTGTCATTCACGACCGTCGCCTTCACGCCGCCGAACCCCATTGGGGGCAGACTCAAGACCACCGTTCCCTTGAGCGGCTTGTCCTGATCACCCAGCGTGATCGTCTTTTCCCACCCAATCCCTGCGGCATTGGCAAAGAATACGCGGGCCTTGTAACGCCCCGGAGTGAGCTGCGTGAATACAACCTTCCCGCCCGCCGGCCCCAGCAGTTCGGCACCGGCCTGCTCCCAGCGATTGTCGGGCGGGCGACCCATGTACAGCATCACGGCCAGCCGCGTGCTGTTCGGTAGTGCGTCAGCCGGTTGCACCTGGACCTCGATGCTGCGGTCATTGCGAAATGTCAGGTCAACCGTCTTGCCCGGTTTGGTGTCCCCAACGGGCGCACGCCAGCGGCGTGTCCATTCGGGGTGAAACCCAGTGCTGACGACAATCCGCCTGGTCTTACCTTTCACCCAGACATCGCCGGTGAAGGTCGAGTCCCTACTGAGGACCGCACGATAGATGCCCTTTGGGTCCGTGGTGCAACGGGGGCTGCTCCTGTGACCTTCCGGGCTTTTCAATTGGAACTCCAACACCTTATTCGCCAGCGGAGTGCCATCGGCCCCCCTGGCCGTTCCCGAGAATGTCAGCTTGCTTTGATGCGTGAGTATGACGGTCCAGTCGCCGGAACCGGCCTGTTCGGCGGCGACCTTTGCGTGTACCAGCGGATAACCGTTCAGCCAGAACTCGAAGTTTAGTCTGTCCGGCCGGACGCCACGTATCCGAAACCGCCCGTCGGCGCCCGTGTATACATTCTTGTCCTCCTGATAGCTCCGCACGCGCACGCCGCGAAGCGGCCGCCCCTCGGTATCGGTGGCCCTGCCGCGCACCTCAACACCACGGGCCATCGCGATGTTGACGCGGTAATGCTTTTGGGGCGGCTTATTGATGACCCTAACGCTCGTGAGCGGATGTTGCGGGTGCCGGACATCCACGCCAAACATCGGCGGATCGTTCGGCATCGTGTCAAATTCAAATGCTCCATCCGCATCGCTGTAACAGCGGTCAATAAGCGTGTTCATGTAGGAGCCGTCGAGAGAGTAGCGTTGATTCGTCCCAAGGGTACGAATTGTCACTGTGGCGCCCCGGATTGCCTTGCCGAAACTGTCCACAACCTTGCCGGAGATGGTGACGTCGCCGGGATTGACGGCCGGGGCAACAGTGAACTGCACCGGCTTGGCGGTAAGTGTTCCCGTCCAGGCGGTTCGCGCCTTGACCAGGCGACCGGTGTCGCTATCGATATACGAATCACTCTTCGCGATGTACTCCGCTGAGAGCGTGTATTGGCCAGGCTTGCGGAAATAATACTTCCGGGAATTGCGGCCGGCGGGTCCCAGGAAGATGCGGTAGGTGAACACCTTTCCGGCCAACAGACGCTGGAACTGATCTGCCGACGAAAGGACGGTGGGCGTGAGTCGAGCTCGCGGCGTCAGCAGCTTCTTGCCGTCGGGGCCGGTGATCGTGAAACGGAACATGTCATCATAAGCCGTGCGCCCCCACGGAACGGCGACCTCCTCGGTCCCCTCGTTGTAAAGGCGGATTTGCAGCCCCAACCGGCCGCGGGATTTGATCGTTGTCTCCCGCAGTGCGACCTCATAACGCAAGCGCGCCGCCGGCCGGGTGGTAGGCTCAGCGTCGGCGGCGGGTGGGGGCGCGGGGTAGTCCTTCTCGATCGCGGCGAGGATTTGCGGCCAGTCGCGGCCCTCGATGTCCGTCCCGGTGATGTTGTTCAGGTCCGTGCCGAGCTTGCCGTAGTTGCGTCCGGTGAGGCGGTTGATGGCCCGGACGATCCTGGCCAACTGGAACCGCGGCGGGGTATGTTCGAACCGGCCATTACGGGCGAAGTCGCGCAACGCCTGGACGAGGACCGGCACGGCTCGCATGTCGCCCGAGAAGCCCAGCATGCTGTACACGCGAGCAACCAGGCCGGGATAGGCCAGCCAGCCGTCGTAGCCGGTCCATCGGCTCAGCACTTCGACGGCGTCAGGCCCCATCGCGGCCAGCTCGTCGCGATAATCCCTGGAGTGGCTGCCGACCATCAGCATCCGCCGCCGGGTCCGCGCGTCGGCCAAGGCCAGCGCCCGCTGGAATTGGCTGTTCCACGTGTTGAAGGCAACCTCGGCGGCCGCGTGCCACAGCTCCGGCCGGTCTGCTTCCCGGATCAACTGCAGAAGCCCCCGGAGGGGATACCCGTCTTCCGGCGTCCGCAGGGCATGGGCCATCGTTCGGAGGGTCGCCGGCTTCAACTCGACGACCATGGCCTGGAGGATCGCATCCATCGCCTCGGGATCGCCTGACACGCCGATCCACCGCAGGACCGTGGCCGCATCGCCTCGTTTCTCGGCGCCGCGGTGCCCGTGGAAAGAAAGCATCGTCAGGGCGGCGTCGCGCAGCAGCTTCTTGGCCCGGGCGCTCAAGTGCTCCGCGCGGCCCAAAGCTGTCTGAAGCGAGGAGCTGGCCACGATGGTTCCGGCGGCCAGGGCCGGCCGCGGAGGAGTTCCTTTTTCGAGCATCGGGCCCAGCCGGCTGAAGACCTTCTTGCCGCTGATGTGTGGGTTGATGCCGGTGAAGCGTTCCAGGGCGCCGAACACGTGCCGCAGGACGTCGGGATCGCGCTCGACCTCGGCCGCCTTCAGCAGCGCCTCGACTTTCTCGGCCGAATCAGGGTAGAACGTCGCCGCCGCGGCAAGCCGGAGTTTCGGATCTGCCGCCTTCAAGGCTGTGATCGGGTCGTCGGGCTTCTCGTAGACGTCCAGCCGTGCGGGGTCCTGCCGCGGCCCGGCGGGAAGAGAGGGCGTAAACTCGGAGGACCATTCGAGCGGAATCCGGTGATCCCCGGGGGGAACGAATCGTGTCTTCTCCGGATGAAGTCTCCAGCGAATCCAGCCTTCCGGCCCTTTGACCAGGGCCCCGGTGTCGGTGAAGCTCGATTCCGTTACGGGGACCAGCACGTCCAGCTCGAGGAAGGCCTGGACGAGCTTCTGCATGGCCCGCTGCCGCAACCTCGGGAGGGACGGATCGTCATGGGGCAGGTGCGAGATCACAAGGTGCCCGCCCCCTTTGCCGTAGAACGTGCCGTCCTTTAGCTCGTAAGAGCCGCCATCGAAGCTGCGGTCCACATACCGTTCCAGCACCGGATCCGACGACCAGGCATCGCTTTTCGTAAAGCCTCCCATCGCGCGGATCATGTACGTGTGGCGGGCATTGTGAATGTCCGTCTTCCGGGCGCCCCCGACGTCGGCGGTCATCAGGGACACCGGGACGATCACACCGGCGGCCAGCGCCAGGGCCAGAAGCTGCCCCCATCGGGTCAGGCGGCGACGGTTTCGGCGGCCATCCAGAATGGCCAGCAGTCGGCCCTCGAGCTTGCTCTTTCGGGCCATGGCCATGGAGGTGTAGGCGGCCAGCATTCCTGACCGCAGCCCGGAGGCGAGCTCCAGCAGGTGTTGGGCGTAGTTGCTGGGCTTGTGGCCGCTGGCGAGGACGAAATCGTCGCAGGCGGCTTCGGCTTCGCGCTGCATCTGCCTGAACGCCACCCAGCACAGGGGGTTGAACCAGTAGGCGGCACAGGCGAGGTGGGCGAGCAGCTTGGCCAGGCAGTCGTGGCGTTTGGCGTGGGCCAACTCGTGCAGCAGGACCACCCAACGCCGGTCGGTGGGCCAGCTTTCGGCCTCCGCCGGCAGCAGCAGCTTCGCCCTCAGCACGCCCCAGACCATCGGCATGGGTTCGGCGCCGCTTTGCAGCAGTATGGCACTGCGGCGAAGCCCCACGGCCGCGGCCGCACGCCGGGCCAGTGGGCCCCACGAGCCGCCATCGATCCGCCTGCTTGCCCGTGCCAACCGCCATAGGCTAACGCGACCCAGCACGAGGGGCGCGAGGCAGACCACCGTGCCGGCCGCCCACAACGCCAGCAGCCATGGCATCACCCGCGCCCAGAACGGTTTTGCCGCTGGCGCCGTCGGCGCCGCGGCCGGCGGCGGCGAAGGTTCGTGCGAGGCCACGGGTGGGGCTTCCGGCGGCGGTGACGACATGGCAACCTGCGGCCCGGGTTGCGACGGCATCTCGGCCGCCGGGGCGTTGGGCGCAGCGAAGGTCACGTCGGCCGGCGGGGGAGGAAGGTCCGGCTCCTCGAGCGTAGGTTCCGACGCGGCGGCGACGGGTTGAGGCTCCTGCGGCGAGGGCATTTCCACCTTTGCCCAGCCGGGCAGCACCTGCCAGGACGGCAGCGCGGCCGAGGCCAGCGGCAGCGCCAGCAGCGCCCCCAGCGCCCCCAGCCAGACCACCTGCCGGGCGGCGGCCGACGCCTTTCGCATGGCCACGGCCAACAGGCCCGCCACGGCCAGCAGGGCGACACCCTTGACGGCGGCGTCCAGCAGCACCGGCAGCCACGCATAGGCCAACCGCTGTAGTGACTCCAGGTCGATCATGTTATTTCCCCTTGCTTCTGGCCTCGCGGATCAGTTTGGCCAGTCGCTTCAACTCGTCGTCGGAGATGTTCGTGTCTCGCTGGGCCAGGTGCGTGGCGACGGCCTGCCGCAGCGAGCCGCTGAAGAACGTGTCCACCACCCGCCGCAACGCGGGCGGGCCGGCCTTCCGCCGAGATACCGTCGGCCGGAAGATGTACTGCCGGCCCTTGGCGTAATGCTTGAGGTGCCCCTTGTCCTCGAGAATGCGGACCATCCGCCCCAACGCCCCGCGGGCGGGCGGATCGGGCAGTTCCTGGAGGACGTCCGAAATGGACGCCTCCCCGTGGGCATACACGATGTCCATGATCTGGCGTTCCCGCCGGCTGAGTTGCGAGTGAAGGTCCATAGGCCACCGTTTCCTTTCCATTGGACGCCCGAGCGGAACAGCGGTTCCGCCTGTCGCATAAATTATTATGTGCCTGCTCCCGGCCTCGTCAACGGGAAAGTAATAAAACCTTATGCGACGGGGCCAAGAAGACAACCTCGATCCGGTAACTCGAACTGCCCGTCTTCATTCCGCAGCGTCGGACGCGGCGAGGTCGGCGACGAAGACGACTTCGGTGTCCGAGCCAGCGGGGGTTTCGGCATAGACGACCTTTCCGCCGTATGCATGGATCAGTCTCTTTGAGGC
>SDBU01001355.1_pt1 | contig 35220 bp, 62 predicted proteins | sample 2277071 | NCBI WGS metagenome assembly SDBU01 (sample SAMN10397929, study PRJNA504765) | marine sediment metagenome | isolation source: marine sediment core GS08_GC12, 126 cmbsf | place: Arctic Ocean: Gakkel Ridge, Loki's castle | collected 2008 | reverse complement strand
TGCAAGGCTGTCAAAGAAGGTGAATAGATGAGGGAGAAGATAGCAAGGAAATAAGGAGGTGACGACTTGAGCAAGGAGAGCAAGAAAACCAGGTATCACGATTGCGAGTGTGGACGTAAGGTGCCCATAGATGGGGTTAAGGTGATGCGGCACTGCAAGCCGGGCAGTAGTGAGTATTGCGAACACAGCGGCAAGGGCGTGCCCACCAAGGCCCAAGAGAAGGTTATACGGGCCAATAAACTACTAGCCAACGCACAGCCCCAGGGTAGTGATATGGTGAGTATCAAGTGCATGTTCCCGCCGTGCACCACTCCTGTGATGGTGAAGGCCCCGCCGCCCGGCGTGACAAAGGGCACACCCCAACACATGCTCACCCTGGGCGGTATTCCTATGTGCACCAAGCATGGTGAATGGCTAAACTTCTATGTGTGGGCACAAATCAATATCAAGCTACAAGCCCAGCAAACGAAGGGTGGCTTAATCCTACCAGGCAATAAGGCCTTTCAAGCGGCCATGAAGGAGGGAGTGAAACCATGACACATTATCAGATAAGAGCCCCAATCTGGAACGGTGGCCAGCGGTGTGTGGGCCTTAACGTGCAACTGTTACACGGCATGGTGACCACGTTTGAAATCCTCTACACTACCAAGAAAACCAAGAAGCGTTCTTACCCCTACACCTTCACTGTGCCGACCGCTGTGGTGTATGGGTGCCCCAGGCAAACAGTAGACGGCGGCGTTGTGCTGGCTATTGTGCCGCTTGAGAAGTGCACCGAAGTGAAGCCATTGGAGGTGCCCGATGAAGGATAACGGATTACTAGCTCTAGCGGTGGAACGGTGTGAGAGGGCACAACTAGATATGGTTGTAGAGGAATGTGCCGAGCTTATACAGGCTATACAGAAGCATCGGCGGCAAGAAGATAATGCTGGCACACCTATGGCAGATATTATAGAGAAAGGCGTTGACGTTGAGCTATGCCTTGAGCAACTAAAGACTATTGCCGCCGAGCCTGTTTTATGGAACCATTTTAGAACATTAAAACTTAACAGGCTGGTCCGCAAGCTGGGGGTGAAGCGTGAAGCATAAGATAGGCTGGGCTATGATGGGATCCTTAGTATTGTGCCTACTGGTGGGGTTATCCTTACCCCTGGGCATCATGTATGGCTGGCAATTTAGTGCTTACTGTGTGCTGGCCGTGCTGGGGCTAGTTGGCTTTATCTTCCTGGCACAGTGGCTAATTTACAGCAAAGACGAGGGGCCATGAAGGGCAAGGGCGAATACCCGCCTGATTGGCCAGAGATAGCCGCCCAGGTAAAGGCCGAAGCGGGTGGCAAGTGCGAACGGTGCAACCACCCGCATGACCAGGCCAGTGGCCATGTGCTTACCGTGCACCACCTGGATGGCGACAAGGCGAACGTGGCGAGGTGGAACTTGGCCGCCCTATGCCAGCGGTGCCATCTTAAAGTGCAAGGCCGGGTGTTCCTACCACAGTGCTACATGTTTGAGCACAGCGAATGGTTCATGCCCCACGTTGTGGGGTATTATCAATCCCAGGGCTTTGACCTGGTGATGGTAGGAGCCACGTTTATGCTGGTGAGACTACCACGTAAAGAGAAGGAGTTAGTAAGTGAAGCGAACAGAATTGAAGCGGCGAACGCCATTGAGAGCAAACCCACAGAAGCGTAAGACGGCAAAGCGTGACCCGCTTGACGACCTGTTTAGTGAGTATGTGCGGCGGCGGGCCCTGGCCAGGGTAGGTGGTTGTGAACGGTGCCTGGCAAAGAAGCATGACACCACTCGGGATGATGGCACAACCCGCCCCGCATACATGCAGTTACAGTGCTCCCACTTTATCGGGCGAACCACCTATACTGTGCGGTGGGATGCCGACAATGCCGCTGGCCTGTGCGGCGGGTGCCACAATTACCTAGAGCACAATCCTGACGAACACCAGGCCTGGTTCCTGGGCCACCTGGGCCAGAACGGTTACGACATGTTACAAGCCAGGCGGCGAACCAGGCAAAGGCCAGACCGCAACGCCCTGGGCATTTATTACAAGGTGCAAGTGACGTTATTTAAGGAGGGGGTATGAAGTTCGCTACACTATACGCTGACCCGCCCTGGAAGTTTGGCAACGGCTGGGGTTGGGGGGCAAGTCAGTATTACAAGGTGATGAAACTTGACGACATAAAGGCTTTAGCGGTGCCGACTATTGCCTGTGATAATGCTCACCTGTATTTATGGGCCCCAAACGGAATGGTTCCCAGGGCCTTTGAAGTGATGGGGGCCTGGGGGTTTACTTATAAGACAATGATAACTTGGGTTAAGAACCGTTCTATCTTTGGGTATTACTTCAAAGGGCAGACAGAACAATTACTCTTTGGAGTAAGTGGTAAACTACCAGTCCTAGACAGACGACTAGTAACCAAGATTGACGGTGTTATTGGTAGGCATTCCGCAAAGCCCCAAGCGGCACGTGAATTGATTGAAAGGGCAAGCCCTCAACCACGCATTGAACTGTTTGCCAGGGGTAGGGTAGATGGCTGGTATTGCTGGGGTAATGAAGTGGAGAGTGATATAGAGCTGTGAATGAATGGTATGCCCCAAATGAGATACGCTACTGGCCAGAGCACGTGGAGTGGGCCATTACCAATTTGAACATGCTTGAGCAAGGTTTCTGGCCACCGAACCCACGGGAAACGGGCTACACTGATGTGCAAGGCCCCAAGCATGGCCACGGTGCCTACTTTGAGATACCTATTTGCCTGGCGGCCGAGATAACGGCCCGCCTGGACATGTGCAACACAGACGGCAAGCTGGCCCGCCAATGCCTGGCCGATGGTTGGGATGAGCAAGCACTGGCCGAGCTAATGCACGTTGATCAATACCGCATACACACCCGGGTGCGGCGTGTGGTGCTCTACTGTTCGGGCCAACGGCGGCGGCGTATAACGTTTAACGAGTTCAAGCGGCGGGCTGGTATTAGAGAAAGTTACAGGAGAACAAGAAGATGAAGAAGTATCAGATAATATATGCTGAAAGGAGGAGGGGGTGAACATTGGTGGAAGTATAGGTGGGGCAATATTCAATGATGAAAATCGCCGTTTCCGTTATGCCTTGTGGAGAATATGGGATAAATCAAAAGAGGCATTACTATTTATTGGATTAAACCCTTCAACTGCCAACGCTTTTAAAGATGACCCCACTATTGTTAGAATGGTGAACTTTGGTAAAGCTTGGGGATATGGTGGTCTTTATGTTGGAAATCTTTTCAGTATTGTATCGGCTAATCCAGATGTTTTATTCTTTGAGTCATCAATAGAACAGCCGGACGGGTTGAATGACCAAGCGATTAAGCAGATGAATAAGCTTTGTTCTACTGTTTTAGTGGGTTGGGGAGAATGGGGACAAAATGCTGGATTAAGACCAGCAAGAGTGCTTTCGCTCATAGGCGAACGGGCATTTTGCCTAAAGGTAAATAAATCCGGCGAACCATCACATCCCTTATACTTGCCTTCGTCAAGTAAAATGATTTTATATGAGAGAAATTCTGTTGGGGGCAACTCGGTAGAGAGTGATACTTGTAGTGATATACAAGTAGAACCATAAGGAGGAAGAAATGAATGAAAGGCAAATTTTATTCCGTATCGGTTTTCTCCATCAACAGGTTAGTGGGATATTTTGCAATCTTAAACATATTTTAAGAGGAAGCCAAGATGTGGCTGATACCAAGGCTGAAATGGCTTACGTTAAAACAGAGATAGGGGATTTAATAGTTCAAACTCATTTACTTTGTCAGCAATTGGATGTAGTTTATAAAGAATGCGAGGCTTTGGGTTGGGATAGATACACTGAGAGCAAGGCGGAGTGGAAAAAGAAGGGGTGTGGAGATAAGTGGGTTTAGGTTGTGAAGTAGAGAGTGATATAGAATTATAATATATGCTGACCTGGAACATTAACCTTGCGATACTCAACCTCTGTCTATACGATGCCCATTCTTAAAATGTTGCTGGAACTGTGATAAGGGTTACTGCCACCATTATTATGTTTTTGGATCCATCCTTGAATCTTGTATAGAAAATATTAGCGGGCAATGAAGTAGAGATTTATCCCCTGGGACGAGCGGGGACGAGTCCTGAGCTTGTCGAAGGAGTGATATAAACGTTAAGGAGGGTGGAAATGACACAGAGACAGAAATGCTTTCACTGTGATGAGGAAAACGGCGTATTGGTGAGATTAAACCCTAGTGGCAATGTAAAAAAGATGGTTTGTATGGGGTGTTTATGGGTGAGACATCGCAAAACTGCGTTTGAAATACTGGAGTATATCTTGAATAGGGAAGAGGCAGAAAGCCAAGGTAATGAAGTAGGTGATATAGAGCTATGAAGCCATATTATCAGGATTTACACGCTAAATTGTATAACAAAGACTGTAGGTCAATGAGGGAATTGGCCGGTGAGTCAATTCAATGTGTGGTAACCAGCCCTCCCTATTGGGGCTTACGAAAATACTCTGGCGAGCAGGAATTGATATGGGATGATAGGGATTGTGAGCATCAATGGGGTAAAGAGATGATTAAACACGATGCTTTGAGACATCGCCCAGGTGAGCATTGTATTGTCGGTAGTGAAAAGAATCCAGCTATTCACCCTGGAAATAAAGTCAATTCTGGCTTCTGCTCTCTCTGTGGTGCTTGGAAAGGTGCTTATGGATTAGAGCCAACACCTGAGATGTATATTGAGCATACCATTGAGATATTAAGGGAGATAAGACGGGTATTGAGGAAGGATGGGGTTGTCTGGTGGAATATTGGGGACTCTTATGCTACCTCATCGGCGGGCACAAGGGATATGGAGCCTGTTACTTGGGAAGAGAACGGCAAGGCTAAAAAGAGGGCGATGACTAGGATTGATAAAGTGCCAGGCTTAAAGCCCAAAGACCTCTGCCTCATACCCTTTAAGGTAGCCATAGCCTGTCAGGAAGATGGCTGGTGGGTTCGCTCCGTGATTATCTGGAGCAAACCCAATCCTATGCCAGAGAGTGTAACTGATAGACCTACTGAAAGCCACGAGTATATCTTAATGCTGACTAAATCAGCTAGGTATTACTGGGATGCTGAGGCTGTCCGTGAAAAGTATGCGGATGTAACACTTAATGACCCTCGTGTTGGCAAAGATAAAAGTCGTGGAGGTATAAAAGATTATGCTAATGCGGGTGTCCAAAACCCCAGTGATGTGAGGGAGAGAATATTTAATAACCTTGGCACTGGTCGCAACATCCGTTCAGTATGGGAGTTCCCAACAACTCCATACGCAAAAGCCCATTTCGCAACCTTCCCAGAGAAGTTACCAGAGATATGTATTAAGGCGGGCACACCAGAAGTAGGATGCTGTAGTAAGTGTGGTAGCCCTTATGAGAGAATATCCGAGAGGCAAACTAATGACACAAGACCTGGTAGGAACACAGGGGAAGGCAAGAGTGGGACTGCCAACGACCCTAACCAATCCCTACACCAAAGTGACCTATCTAAATATCGTCAGCAAATATCTTATGAAACTCTAGGCTGGCAACCCACCTGTAAATGTAATGCTGATAAAGTGCCTGGTTTAGTCCTTGACCCGTTTATGGGAGCTGGCACAACTTTATGGGTAGCTAAGAAATTAAATAGGCGGGCTATAGGCTATGAGATAAGCGAGGAGTATTGCCATCTGACAGTAGATAGATTGAGGCAACAAGTTCTACTATGAAAGACTGGTATTCGCCCGGGGAAATCAGATTCACAGTTCAGCAGTTCCTCTGGCTTGTTCGGAATCTAGCTAGTAAATTATTGAGTAGAAAGTGTATCATAGAAGAGATAGAAGAGAAGTATTGCGAGATTGCGGCTAAGAGGTGCAGCCAATCTGTTATGGCGTTGAAAATCTAACCGTGTGTGATGGGTGCTTTTTACCACACTTTGCATTTTAGGGTTCAGATATAAAACAGAGGGGGCTTGACAGGACTTTCAATGCGTGCTATGGTTTTAGTAATGGGCATCACCGTGCCCACGTTCCGCAAGGTTCCCTCCTTGAGGATAGAAGCCACCAGGTTACAGGCTTGGTGGCTCACGTTTATTAGTCCGCTTCTGCGGATTTTTTTTAATTTTTAACATAAGGTACAGTTTTGAAAGAAAGTTGCTAATTTTGCCCGTTTTTAAGGTTTTTATTTACAGAGGTGACATTGTGCCAAAGATAGAGTTTATAGCTTCCCTCCCTGATATATTGACTGCTATAACTATTAGTGGGGAAGGTGCGACCAGGGTGAAGTTTGATATTCCGGAGTCAGAAATAGCAAATGCGGTTAAATTGGTACTTCTTAAAGGGAAGGCCTTTAAGGTTAAAATAACAACAATAAACAAGGATGGGCCAGTGGAGTTGGAGGAGGTAAGAATAGATGTCTAAGTCCAAAGAGCAACTGAACAATAAAGGTGACCGGCGGGGAGTACATCCCAATAGCCTTAAAAACTTGGAGCTTGCACGAAAGAAGGGTAAAGGCTGGCAAAGGGGCAAATCAGGCAATCCCAATGGTTACAGCCTGACGGGGCTGGTAAGAGATTCACTAGATAAAGTTCCCACTGTCAAGATTGATGGAAAGGCTAATACAAAAACATGGATGGAGCTTATCGTTCAGGCTTGGTTAGTTGGTGCGTACAAAGGGAATGCCACTTACTTTAAGGAATTGATGGAGAGAGTAGAGGGTAAGGTGGCACAACCGCTAACAGGTGCCGAGGGTGAACCGTTGATACCGCCTATTGTAGAGTACCACTTCCCGGATGGTACTGTTATGAAGCCGCCACGCAATGGGAAAGTATTAGAGGAAGCTGAGGCGATAGTAGAGAATTATGACGGTAATGGAAGCAAGTCGACCGAGGGTTAAGGTAAGCCCATTTTTAGGACAAGCCAATATACTCGGTGATGAGCAAGCCCGCACCCTGGCGGCGATAGCGGGCACTGGCGGAGGTAAGACACAGTTAGGCTACTGGTGGCTGGACTTGAGAATGAAGGCTAACCCTGGATATGGCTGGTTAGTGGCTGAACCTACATTCAACATGCTGGCTAAGATTATACTAAATAGTACAGACCCCAAACGGCCCGACCTGATTACTTGGTTAAGGATGATGGGCTTTAGACCTAATTACAAGGCTGTAGACAAGATTGTTGAAACCGACTACGGCAAGATACTACTGGCCAGTGCTGACAACCCCGACAGTATGCAAGGTGCCGCCGTGAAGGGTGCCTGGCTGGATGAAGGTGGCATGATGAGCTTAATTGCTCATCAAACAGCCTTACAGCGTGTGAGTTTGTTTGATGGGCAGGAACTGATAACCACCACACCCTACAATAGAGGCTGGCTAAAGACAGAAATTGCCGACAAGGCCGATGGCGATTACATTCATGTTGAGAAGTGGAAGTCCATAGCGAACCCTGCATTCCCGAAGCACGTTTACGAGGAAATGAGAAGCGGGCCCAACGCCATGCAACGGTTCCGCTTCCGCATGATGTATGACGCCGAGTTTGAACGGCCAGCGGGCATGATTTACGGCAACTTCAACGCCGACAAGTGCGTTATTGAACCGTTCCGTATACCCAGGGCTTGGCCCCGCTACGTGGGCATCGATTACGGTCCTGTGCACACGGCGGTGTTGTGGTTCGCTAAAACGCCCAACAGATATAAGGGCTGGCCAGCGGGCACATACTTTGCCTACCGTGAATACCTGGAAGGCAACAAGAGCATTAAGCAACACGCAAAGGATTTGAACGCCCTGGGTAAGGGTGAGGACATAGTGCGTAAGACGGGTAGCGGTGTGGCGGCTGAACGCCAGTGGCGGCGTGAGTATAGCGAAGCGGGCTTTTACGTTCAAGAGTGCAAGATAAACGATGTTGAGGTGGGCATTGACAAAGTGTTTGCCTTGCATGCTCATAATGGGATTGTTTACTTTAACACCATGACGCACACGTTAAGCCAGAAGGAAGATTACAGCCGCAAGCTGGATGCAAGCCAGGAACCCACTGACGCAATAGACAAAAAAGCGGAATACCATTTTATGGATGCGGAACGTTACCTGGTTGCTAGTGGCACAAGTAGTCGTTCTATATTTGAGGTATAGCATGGCATTTAGCATAAGAGATTGGTTTAAGGGTAAGTTCAGGCTGGGGGGAACCGGCATTAGTATGATGGAGATACCGCCTAGTTGGACTTACGAAGCCTACCTAAAAGTATATGGCGAAGTAGGCTGGTTGTTTGCCGCTAACAATATAATAAGCGAAGGCGTGGCTGACGTTAAGTGGAACCTCTACAACAAAGACGGCGGCCAGAAAGGCGACCTGGTAGAGAGCCACCCGCTTATTGATATGTTCGCCTACGTTAACCCGTTCCAAACGAAGTATCAGTTCTTGCAACTGTTACAGCTTTACATTGGCTTGGTGGGTGAGGCGTTTATTGTGCTCAATTTTAACCGCCTGGGCGTGCCCTCTGAAATGTGGTTGGCACCGCCGCAACACATGGTGATTATAACAAGCCGTGAAACCTACATTGACCATTACGAATACGGCAAGGGCGTGGGCCGCTTGCGGCTTGAGGTGCCCGAGGTTATACACATAATGAACCCCGACCCCCACAACCCATACAGGGGTGTTGGCACGGCAAATACTATCGGCGTTGACCTGGATAGTGAAAAGAACGCCGTGCGTTATCAGAACCGTTTGTTTTATAACGATGCCACTCCTGGATTACTTATTGAATACCCCGAGATACCCGAGAAGAGCGAACGGGACAAAATACGCACCGAGTGGAATGAGATACACCAGGGCTGGCGTAATGCCCGCAAGACGGGGTTCCTGTGGGGTGGTGCAAAGGCCAATACCATAGCGTTGACTAACCGTGACATGGAGTATTGGCGACTACGGAAAATCAACCGTGAAACCATCATAGGGGCTTACCGCATACCGACCAGCATGCTAGGCCTTGAGGGCCCTGGTAGCAGAGCCAGGGTAGAGGCTGACGAACTGGTGTTTGCCAAGTATGTGCTCAAGCCCGCCCTGACCAGGATTAAGGAAGCATTTAACGAACAGCTTGTGCCCCTTTACGATGAGGGGTTCATGCTAGACTTTGACGATGTTGTGCCCGAAAACAGGGAAGCGGTAATTAACGAGGTGAAGGAACTTTACCCAATAGGCGTTTACACGCTTCAAGAAAGCCGTGTAATGCTGGGTAAGGATGCCGAGCCCGCCCCTGGTGAAACCTTTGCCGCACCAGCCGCACCGATGGGCTTTGCTTACAAGAAAGCCCGCCATGCGGCCCTGGTGAATAGGGAATTTGACGAAGCACAGAAAGAAACCCGCTGGAAGCTGATGGCCGACCATGCCGAGGAAAACGAGGAACTATTTAGGAAGCTGTTTAAGCGGCTGTGGTTTGAGCAGATGGATGTCGTGGTAGAACAGTATGCCACCACTCAGGCCACCATTGACGTGGATGCGGCCGCTAACCAGTGGAACGAAGCCCTGGCCCCACTGATTGCCGAGATATACGAAGGGGCTTACGACCTGGCCACAGAAGGTGGCGAACTGTCACCCGCCCACAGGCAACTGGAAGGGCTTGACCCTGTGGCATTGGAGTGGATTGCCACCCGTTCATTAAGCCTGGCACAGATGGTGAACGGCACAACCTTTGAGGAATTGCGTGTTGCCCTGGCGGCTGGCTTTGAGGAAGGCGAAAGCGTGCCCCAGCTAACCAGGCGAATACGGCAATACTACCAGAACGGTTTTGAAAGGCGTGCCAAGATGGTGGCTCGCACTGAGGTTATTGCCGCCAGTAACGAAGGGGCTTTACAAGGTTATGAGCATGAGGGCATATTGAAAGCGGAGTTTTACGCTTCACTAGACGACCGTATTTGCGTAGAGTGTGAGGCGTTGCATGGGCAAGTATTCCCAATAAACGAAACGCACGGCGTGATACCGGTTCATCCAGACTGCCGGTGCACGTGGATACCCCTTGTTGATTAAGGAGGACTGCCATGGATATGAGAAAGACATTAGTGCCCGTTGAGGTAAAGGAACTTGGTGACCGTGTCCTTGAGATTGCGGGTAGCACCGAGGACGTTGACCGCATGGGTGATGTTATCAAGTCTAAAGGGTGGTTGCTAAAACCGTTCAAGAAAAACCCTGTGTTTATGTGGGCCCATGATTACGACAAGCCCCCAATCGGGCGGGCCCTCAAGGTGTGGGTGGATAAGGAAACTTCACGTCTTATGTTTGAGATAGAGTTTGCCGACCGTGATACCTACGAATTTGCTGAGACTATTTACAAGCTCTACAAAAGCGGCTTCCTTCATGCCACCAGTGTGGGCTTTATCCCGCTTGAGTGGGAAGGCAAAGACGAGGAAAACCCGATACCGAAGTGGGAAGGCAACGTGTTCACCAAACAAGAATTACTGGAACTTTCAGCGGTGCCAGTGCCCGCCAACGCCAACGCCTTGGTGACCGCACGTGACCAGGGGCTTATAACGGTTAAGGAATTTGAGGCGGTGACCAAAGAGCCCAAAGATGCCTTGACAGTTATAGCTAGGATTGAAAGTCAAAAGACGGCCGGGGAAGTTGATGCCAAGATAATGGGCCTGGTGACCAAGCCGGAGGAAACGGACGACCAAATACGCATCCCTGTTAAGGATGAGGAGGGCAAGCACAAAGACCACGATATTAAGACTATTGACATAGATAAAGGCAAGGGCATATCGGCCCTGTATTGCGTGGAGGACAAGGTTATTATTACCTACCTGTTTGACAAGGATAATGACGAAAACTGGACACTGGCTAGTGCACAGGAATGGGTGGATGAGCATGCCAAGAACTACACCTTGGTTGACGTTACGGCTGTGAGTGACGAGGAACCACAGTTTGCTATACAGGCCGCCTTTGAATTGCTAGAGGAACCCAAGCCCCAACCTAAAGAGGTGGGCCAGGAACAGATAATTGACGACCTTGCCTATATCCTAGTGGCCATAGAACGGGAAGGCCTATCTGAAAAGGCCGTGCCGGGGGCCCTCGCCCTGGCCAGTGAAATCATTATGCGTTCAATGGGTAACGACATACCCACAGAGATATTGACTAAAGTCGGGGCGGTGCTGAATGCCAAGAACAAAGGGCGGCTAACTCAAATCCAAGAGCTTGCCCAGGCTGTGCTTGACAGTGCGGCCGCCGCTGACGAAGGCGACAAACAACTGGACTTATCCGAGCACACGCCAACGGAAGCCGAGCTAACCAAGCAACGGGCCCTGGACGTGGCCGCAGTAACCCAGGAAGTTATCGTCAGGATCAAGGGAAAACGAATTTACTAAAGGAGTAAATACTATCATGGAAGAAAAAGATAAACAGGAAATCGCCGCTATCGTAGCGGAAGGTATCAAGGCCAGCGGGTTGTTAACCCCTGACCGCAAGTTTATCCCGGTGGGAGATGAGAAAGGCGACCCCGACCCCAAAATTGTCATGGGTGATAGCCCTGAGGACAAAATCTTTGCTGACCGCAAAGGTGGGTTCCGTGACCATGGTGAGTTCATTTTGGCCATCACTGGTAGAGGCTCCAAGTATTACGGCACCCAGCACTTTGACAAGCTCAGGGCCTGGCAGAACGCCGTAACCAAGATTGCCGGTACCATGAATGAGGGCGACATGGCCCAGGGTGGTTACCTGGTTCCCGTGGAGTTTAGGGAACAGCTATTACAGACCGCCCTTGAGGCTTCCATTGTGAAGTCCAGGGCCACCAAGATACCGATGCAGACCAATCGCATCGTTATCCCGGCGGTTGTTGATAACGACCATTCCACCAATTACTTCGGTGGGATTATCCCAGCCCGCACCGCAGAGCATGGAAGTAAGGGAGTCACCAAGCCCATGTTTGACCAGGTGGCCTTAACGCTTCACAAGCTCACGGGCATGGTATATGTCACTAACGAACTCCTGGAGGATAGCCCCATATCTATCCCGCCATTGCTGGATGCCCTGTTCGGTGGTGCCATTGCCTTTGAGGAAGATGATGCCTATCTACAAGGCACAGGCGTGAACATGGCCCTGGGGGCTTTCAACGCTGGTAACCCCAGCTTGATAACCCAGGCTATTGAACCCGCCCAGCCCATCAACACCATCCTCTGGCAGAATATCATCAATATGTGGAGTAGGTTGCACCCGCCCAGCATGAGGAATGCCGTATGGGTAGCCAACATTGAGTGTTTCCCGCAACTGGCAAGCATGGCTATGGCCGTGGGTGCTGGTGGTGTTCCCGTGTGGATGCCAGGCAACGGCGTTGCTGGCTCACCTTTCGGCGCCTTAATGGGCCGCCCTCTGTTCCTATCAGAGAAGATGCAAGCCCTATCCACCGCTGGTGATATAGGCCTGGGTGACTTTAGCCAATACCTGGTAGCACAGAAGTCGGGCGGTGGATTGCAGACGGCTTCCAGCATGCACTACCACTTTAACTATGACGAGCAAACATTCCGTTTCGTGCTTCGCTATGACGGGCAACCGTGGTGGTTAAGCGACTTGACCCCCAAACGGGGAACCAATACCCTATCACCGTTCGTCATATTAGCGGGTAGGCCGTAAGCCGGGGCTGGGCCCCGTTCCCCGACCATAAAATAAAACAAAAGTGAGGAACTACAATGCAACTAGCACAAATAGCTAAAATAGTCCAGTGCATAGCCCCAGTTGACGGGAATGGCGGTATCGTACAAGCGGCAAGGGTTAACATGGCAAAGTATGAGCATGTTGCCTTTATCGTTGGTATCGGGAATTTAGCTGCCGACATTATCCTAACGATGTACTCAGCGGCCACAAGTCTAGCCGCTGGCACGGTTATGAACTTCAATTACCGAAGGAGTACCACCCCAGGAGCACTTGTATCGGTGGTAGATACAACGCCGATGGTAAACACGGCGGCTTTAACTATCGCCAATGCTACCGAGGACAATGACTGTATAGTCATTGAGGTTAATGCCGCTGACTTACCGGCGGTGGCAAGGCAGTATGTAGGGATTGACTTCAGCAATGCGGCCGCCGCATCCTTAATTTCCTGTATTGCAGTCTGCATGTGGCCACGGTATGCGGCCGAGCCTAACCTGATGCCTGACCCGACCGCCGCATGATGAGGCGTGGAGAGTGACGAAAAGAAACGCAAGAAGGCCAGGGTTCATTGCGGGCCCTGGCCTTCCCGAATAAACAAATACCGCCTAATAACAAGGCGGGGGGAGGCAACTAATGACGACTGGAACTGGAAAAGGCTTTGTGCCACAATTCCAGCTTAGAACTCTAGTCCACGGTATCCCGCTTTTGAGGGCGACCGCTACCTTACCGCAGACGGCGGTGGCGGCTATTTTTAACATTGTGGGTGGTAGAGTGCTTTTGACTTCTTTTATCGGTGAAGTTACCGTGCAACTTGGTGCGGCCGTTGGTAATATGAGTTTCAATGAGAATCCTACGGCTGGCACTACCGAACTCGTTTCTTCGGCGGTAGCTGTTAATAACCTCCCAATAGGTGACTGCGTTGGGATGGTTGGCACGGATGCGGCCGCTTTAGTACCCGCCGCCGCTGGTAACACACCTGACATGGCAACTACGGGGCGTGTCCTAAGAATAGGAACCCTGGAAGTGGAAATGACAGGGAATGGTGTGGGTTCGGTAAGATGGCTTCTCACCTATATACCATTAGATGATGGGGCATACATGACCGTAGCCTAAAATAAACTGTGAGGTGATAACATGGTAATGGACGTAAACTACACGCATGGCATGGGGCTTGCTACTGCCCTGTTGGGTATTAAGCTTGTGAGGCCAACGGCTACCTTACCACAGACAACGGCAGCGGCCATCTTCAATGTTGTGGGTGGCATGGTAAAAATGACCTTGATTATAGGCCATATAACCACAATCCTGGGTGCTGTTGGTAACATGAGCCTTGAGGATAACCCCGCTGTCGGCACTACCGAGGTGCTTTGTGCCGTAGTAGCGGCTGGCACGTATGCCCAGGATGATCTGATAGGCATAACTGGTATTCCCGCCAATGCAATGGTTCCAAATCTTACAGGTGGCATACCGGGTATGACTACAAATGGTGTTCCATTAAGAGTAGGAACCCTGGATTTACGGCTCTCGGCTAGTAGCACTGGCTCAATACAGTGGACGGTATGGTATGTGCCGCTAGAGCCTAATTCTCGCATGACCGTAGCATAGGTGATGGCTTGCCCTTTGTGGCAAGTTCGTCACCTCCTTAGCATGGGGTGGGTGGTTCTAGCACAGGGCCGCCCACCCAATTGTGAGGTAATTTATGGCAGTTCAAATGTGTAACCCAGCAATCGTGTGGGAAGGCTTGAGCACTGATGCCAAGCCGACACCCGTCGCAACTTTGCCAATAGAGATAGGTAGCATGTTTTACGAAACTGATACCTTCTATCATTATATGTGGAATGGCGTGGCCTGGGTGGGCCCCGTCATGTGGTTAGGATTTATTCAACCGTTTGACGAATACTTTAACGGGTATTAGGAGGAAATTATGACTGTTCAGATGATGTCAACAATTCAACGGTGGGAAGGGTTAAGCGTAGCGGGTGGTGACGCCAAGCCAGTGGCCCCCACCTTTACCGGCTCTACCTACTACGAAACCGACACGGGCCGCACCTACTTGTGGAACGGTCTTCTCTGGGTAATAATGCCCGTGCACATACTCAACGTGCAAGGCGGGGCATATACCATTCAGGACTTAATGGAAGCGTTCCAGGCTATGCCCGACCTGGCCCGTAGCCCCCAAAGCGGTAACACCCTTATGGATGGCACCGAGTTAGAGCTTTACGAGCAAGCGGATATTCACCCGTTTATCTTTGGCGGTGGATATACTGATTGGACAGGCCTTAACGCTGGGGCTGGTGAGGACACGACCATACGGGCCTACGCCATTATTGAAAGCGGCGGTGTTTATCGCCTTTTCTATAATGAGTCATTCCTGGCGGCGGCAGTGCCCGTGCCTATACTTACGCCGCACCCACGTGATATTGACACCCAGGTTGAGCCCAGGATAATGCACAACGTTTACGGTATTAAAATAACGGCACAGCAAGCCCTTGAAGGCGGCGGGTGGAATACCCTGCCCTGTGAGTGGTTTGACGCCTTACGTGGAGGATAATCATGTCACATAATAGCTTACCTGGTAGCCCAGGTGACTTACTGAACCATCATGTTCAGAAACTACAAACCTTTGCAGGTGGCGGCGGCGGCTCAACGCAACTGTTCCAAGTGAAGGGTGTTATTGAGATACGCCATATTTACGGCATTGTAGTCACTATCTTAAATGCTGACGTGGACAACTTGAGCCTTGACATATTCCCGGCTGGTGGGGCCCTGGTAGCCCTGGCCACCCTGGTTGACAGTGCAAGTGCACCAGTGGGTAGTCTGTTTGTTAAGCAAACAGATGCCACTAATGCCCTGGTGCTCAAGTCGTCAGTAGTGCCATATAAAGTTGAAAACACTAATTGGCGGGAACCGTTCGTTAACGCCATTGTGGGTGCCCAGGGTGATGGCACAGCAACCTATATCCGTGCCACCTATTCGGGCGTGGCCACAGACGGTGCCATTTTGTGGAGTGTGGATTATGACACATTAACAGATACGGGATTGCTAATACCAACATAAAGGAGGCCAGATATGGCTATAAGTGAAAAGACAAAGCAATTATCATTAAAAGAACGTAATAGGTTACAGGCTCGTGTGGACAAGAACACAAAGGATGCCGATGCCCTGGAAGCCCAAGCGGCAACTTTGAGGAAGGCTAATGTGTCAATCCTAAAGGACATTGCCGCCCTTAAAAAGGACATTCCAGAACCCGAGCCTGTTGTGGAACCAGGCGACACCAGCTAGGAAACCTGGGGGGTGACCTGTCGTTCGCAAGGTCATTGCCCCAATGGATGGGCCATGCCGCTTGTTGCTAAACTGGGGTTTTAACAGTGCATTACAGGCGTGATAGGAGTATAGACTTGATAATTAACGAGTGTGTATTAGACGTTGCCAGCCAGTATGGTGGTGCTGAACCTGGCGTGGTGACTACATACGATAAGAGCCGCTTCCACCATGACTTGAGCATGCACAATGTAACCTGGGTGCAAGGCGTTACTGGCATGTGGCTTCCTGTGTATAACGGCACCAGTTCCTACATGCACAGGGCACACGCTACTACGAAGGCTTTAGGTATTACTGGCGGGTTGAATGACGGCTACACTATTATGGGTTGGATAAACTGGGCTGATACTGGTCAATCCTTGATAGTGGCAGGGCGTTATGAGCTTGACGTTGGTGGCTGGGAGTTATACCTTACCGAAAATGCTGGGGTTTACTACCTTACCCAAAGGCACCATCATGCGGGTACCATTGTTGATACCCACCCACGTTCTGCTTCTAACTCTGTAGGCTGGACGCCAGGAGCAACCTACTTCTTCACCGCAGTATTCCAGGGTAATGGAACAGATTGTATTCATTACAGAAACGCCGTGCCCCTGGGTATAATAAGTACAACGGGAGGCATACGTGCCTTTGAAGCTACTACCTATCAACTGGTAGTCGGTATCCGCTTTGACCTTAGTGCTAACTGGTATGAGGGCACTATGGGCGGCTTACGCTTCTACCCTTATATCTGGACACCCGCCCAAATAAGAGCAAGATACCATGCGACGAAGTGGACAGTAGGGGTGCCAGTATGATAATCAACGATGTTGTATTAGACCTTGAAAACAGCATGGACTTGGAACCAGCGGCTACACCGTGGTATGACCTGTCACGGTATAAGAACCACGGGGCGGTTACCACGGCTACCTGGGTACAAGAACCAAGCGGCCTGTGGGTAATGGCATTTGACGGGGCGAATGATTGGATTGATTGTGGTAGAGATGCAAGTCTACTGTCAGCGACTCAAGGGACATACGAAGTTTGGGTAAAAGGCTCGGGATTTGTTGGAATAGTTAATACAGAGGGAGCTACCAGTAACGAATTTTACATTCACGTAGGACCAGAGACAAGGGTAAGTTGTTCTATAGCAACCGCTAATGTCTATACGCTTGATGCCATTGGCGATACTCTTGATACTACGGAATGGAATTGTCTTGTACTAACAAGCGATGGTGCCACCATTAGGCTTTATAGAAATGGCACAGAGTTACTCCTAACTGTCATCCTAGGAGTTAACAACGGAGATTGGTTTGGTGATGCTCCTGCCCTTGACCTTTTTAGTATTGGAAGTGTAAGAAGAGCTACTCCACTATACTTTACAGGGGATATAGGCGAAGTCAGACTTTGCAAGTATGCTTTGTCAGCCGGAAATATAGCAGCCCGCTTCCAAGCTAAGCGGTATTTGTACGGGGCATAAGGCTAAGTACATAGAGGATTAAATGTTTGATTTAACTTCAATATACCTCTTTGGGGTGGTTTGATGATAATTACTGATTGTGCGTTTGAACCCAGGCGTTACACGGGCCCTGTGGTGCCTCCCAACGGCCTTGAGGATATAAGCAAGGGCCGCAAGTGGGATATGGGCTTCCTGGGCACCGCTCAATGGACACGCTTGGTTAGCGGCTTGCAAGTGGTTCTACTTGACGGCAATAGTGACTACGCCCTACGGCCAGAAGCTAACTGGCGGCAAGAAGATAATGCTGGAACGGTTGTGTGCTGGGTTAATTCCAGCGTGCTTACTAACGACCAAACTATATGGGCCACTTCTGACCAGGGCACCGATGTTAACTTTATCCAGTTAAGGCTTGCCCAAACAACGGGCTTCATTGAGATAGTCCAGCAAGACGGCGGGCCCCTTAATCAGATAACAGGTGACGTGGCTTGTGGTGACGGTGTGTGGCACCTGTGCGTGGTTACAGGCGACACGATTGGTGGTGCCTACGTGCTGTGGGTTGATGATGGGGCTGTGGGCCTGACGGTTACAGCGGGGGGCAACACGGGCAACTGGCTGAACGCTGTTTATGATATTCGTAATAATATCACCGTGGGGGCCTGGGTGAACACTGGTGTTGAACAATACTTCAACGGCATGCTGTGGGCCCCACGTTATTATCCTTTCGTGTTTACACGTGACCAGGTATGGACAATGTTCAACAAAGAACGGGGGTGGTTCGCCCGATGATTATAAACGATTGCGTCCTTGACCTAAAGCGAAATGTAAGCCCGTTTGGAACGGTTATGCCACCCGCTGGCTGGCCCGACGTTAGCCGCTACGAGAATGATATGGTGGACGGTGCTGGTGTCGCTGGACCCGATTGGGTTCAACTACCGAGCGGGTTATGGGTAAAGGAGTTTGACGGTAACGACTACGCATACCGAACGGAGGCCAATTTTAGGTCAACAGATTACGCTGGTGCGGTTGAGGCTTGGTTTAAGTGTACCGCTGTGGTCGCTGGGGAAAAGGTAATTTTTGGAACAGCAGATAATGCGACCGGCCTTACCTACAGTCTGCTTTTTTATGTGAGGGCGACCACCGATAAGCTCACCATTTATGAAGACCACAATACGACCCAAAGTATTATCAGTGGGGGAACAAGTGTTAGGGATAGCAAATGGCATCACGTATCCTTTCAGTCTAACGGAACAGCTTATGCTATCTATTTGGATGGTATTCTAGAAGCCCTAACTTTGATAGTCGGTGTTAATGATGGAGATTGGTTCGGCGATATTATTAACAGGGATAGTATTACTTTAGGAAGATATGAGGGTACAACCCCAGCCGGTTATTTTACTGGCCAAATAGGCTCGCTGAAGTTACGATCGTACCCGCCTAATCCCGACCAAATAAACGCCAAGTTTGCCAGTGAACGGTACTGGTTTGATGGGGCTTAACGATGGACTTCAAAGGATTAGCCAAATCGATAAAGCAAACCAAAGAGGAAACCACCCTGGCCACCACGTGCCCGATTGATGGCTTCCCGTTGGAGGCTGACGCTAAAAATAACAGTATGCGGTGCCCGTTCTGTGGGTGGCCGAACAAAGATAGAATAAGGATAGGTGGAACGAATGCTTAACGCTTATGCTGACGTGACCACATTTAAGAGTGGCGAATATGCTAACATTGTGGCTAACACCGCACAGACACCGTTTCGAGAGCTATTAGAAAGTGCCAGCCGCCACATGGACAAGCAAACGCATAGGCGGTTCTATTGCTGGGAAGGCATCAAGTATTATGACGGCAAGGGTGGCAACCTACTGATTGACGACATATTGAGCATTAGCCTGTTGCGGCTAGACGAAGATGCTGACGATGTTTACGAAGCCACGATGGCCGCCACCGACTACCTATTATACCCGGCCAACAAACTACCTTATGACCGCCTGGAATTAAGTAACGCCAGTCTCTACGGCGGGTTTGCATCCGGTGTTCCTCGGGGCGTGGAGATAACAGGCGTTCATGGTTACGGTGATGGTGAAAGTATCACACCTTATTATACGCACGTCCAGACAGTGCAGGATAATCCACTTCTTGCCGCCTCTACGACCTTGACAGTTACTTCTACGACAAACATGGGAGCGGGCATGACCCTCCGTATCCAAGCGGAACAGCTTTACGTTGAGCAAGTAACGGCCGCAACTACCCTCCTTGTTATCAGGGCTGTTAATGGTACTTCTGTACCAGTTATTGACCACCCACTTAATACACCAATTAGTGTTTACGAAGCCCCCCAGCCCGTGATACAAGCCACCCTGGTGATGGCCATGCGGGCCTGGAAGCGTAAAGACAGTGCGTTCCAGGATGCGGTGGGTAGCCCCGACACGGGGATGGTGGTTGTTTACAAAGACGAAGACCCCTATGTGAAGGGCGTAATACACGACTATTTTAGGTATTTATAATGGTAATTGAAGCAACTAATACGGTGGTGAAATGTGAAAGGGTAGGACATTGCCCCCATGAGGGAACGGCTGTGGGTAACTATTACTGCTGTAAGTGTGGGCAGTATCTTTACTCACTAAATGTCTCAAGTCCTTATGCTCAGTTTGTTGAAGAGCAAAAAAGGTTAATTGATGCACACCCCGAATGGGGAGCCAGGTATCTATAATGAAGTTTACGTTGAAGTTTATCGGCGGCAAGAAGCTGTTTAATGCCCTCAAGTCGTCAAAGACTATAAGTAAGCCATTAGACAACGGCATACGCCGCATAACCTTGCAATACGACAACCTGGTTAAGAAGGCCACCGTGGTGGACACGGGCCGCTTGCGTTCCAGTATTCACCATGAGCTTAATCCCAAGCGGGCTAGTGTGGGCACCAACGTAGTCTATGCACAGTTTGTGGAATACGGCACTAGTAGAATGGCGGCCCGCCATATGGAGGGTTCCAGCAAGGTGCTGGACGAAGGTATGTTTGCCTATGCGTGGGGTAAGTTAAAGGATTGGTTGAGCAAGGGCAAGCATGATATTCACGTTAACATTGACAAGGAGTTCAAGAAGTGACCATTGAAGCAATAGGCACGGGCATTAAGGCAACTATCCTGACCACCATAGCCACTGGCTTGCGGGTGTATGCAACCAATGAGATACCCGACAGCCTGGAATTGCCCTGTGTGATTGTCATGCTGGGCCCCGGTAAGTATGCCACGGCCTTTGACCAATCGTTTGACCAGGTGTTTAGGCTTATACTTTGCGTGGCCAAACAAGATAGCCCAGCCGCCTTCAACAAGCTACTGGATTACGTTAACGAAACGGGGGCCTTGAGTTTGTTTGCCGCCCTGGATGCTGACCGCACATTGAACGCCACATGTAGTGCTTCAAAGCTGGATAACCACAGCGGTGCGGGTAGCACCCCGTGGGGTAAAATAGTTTACCTATCAACTGAGTTTGAATTACAAGTCTGGAGTTAAAATAGGAGGTATATTATGGCTAGAGTAGCGGGTTACGGTGGGGATTTATTGGCCCCTGGTATCATTGCTGGCATACGGGAATGGAGTATTGACTATGTCGCCGCCGCTATGGATGAAAGCGGTTTTGATGGTGGGCAACCTAAGACCTTCCTGGTAGGGCAAACAGAATGGAGTGGCTCATTCAACGGTTTTAAGGATGGTGCCCCGTTGGCCGTTGGAACCGTTCTGGCGGCCCAATTCCAAGAAAGTGGCGTGGCCACACAGAAGTGGACAGGCGACATTTACATAACGAACATAGGTGCTGGTGCCGCTGTGGATGGCATAGTAACGTATAGCTATACATTCCAGGGCTCTGGTGTGTTAGTGGTTCCAACCACATAAAGGAGGTGCCTTATGGCACGTATAGCCGGATATGGTGGCAATGTTTTTGTCGGTGCCCAGGTTATTCACAATATGGACGTTGCCTGGACAGAGCAGGTAGATGCTGACGTTACTCTTACCCTGGACAATACCGACTACAAAGTAGGCACAGGTAGTAACAAGATGGTGCAAGCCGCTGGCCTTATCCCGAACGATATAATGGCCAGTGATGTTATAGGGCTGGCAACGCTGGCCGCTTACACAGTGGGTTATTGCTGGGCCAAGTCAAGCGTTAATATAGGTGCGGGTGATACTTACCGCATCCTGATAGATAATCAAGCCATGTGTGCTAACCCCGAAGTTCAACTGGAATTACCTGTTCTGGTAGCCAATGTATGGAAGTTCTGTATTTGCCCTGTGGCGACTGGTTCGTTTGCGGCGGCAAACTTGCCCATATCCGTGGGCATAGAATTGGAAGCCAACGACCCCGGGCCCGCTACACTGTGGATTGACCAGATAGTGGCCGCTAAAGAGGTTGTTGGTATTCGTGAGTGGGCCATTGATATTGCGGCGGCGGTAGAGGATAGCTCGGCCTTTAGTGACGGCCAGGATAAGGTGTTCACCGTGACCACAAAGCAATGGGGTGGTAGCTTTAATGGCTTTAAGGACGGCCCGCCATTGGCTATTGGAACGGTTATAGCCCTTGAGCTTATGGAGGTTGAAACCGTATTGCCCGCTGTTCCCACAGCATCCTGGCGTGGTTCCGCTATCATAACGAACTTGAGCCCCGCTAGTAGCGTTGATGGCCTGGTAACATATAATTACACCTTCCAGGGCATACACGCACTAGAGTGGCCGACCACATAATGAGAGTGTGGGAATATAAGATTTACCTGGCGAGGCACCTGGGGTTACCCATTGGGGAATTGGGCCAGGTGCCCGCCTATGACTTCCTGGCAATGGTGCGGGAGGTGGACTACCAACAGCGATTAGAGCAATACCCGCTGTTACGGGCCCTGGGCCTAGTGGTGTGTGCACTGGTGAACGATAAACTACACAGACACAAGCCCGCCGAGTTTGTGGGCGATGTACCAAAGAGGGAGGCAAGACGAAAAATGAGCAAGAAGGATAGCTACGATGTGGTGCTGGGTGACGGCCAAACATACACCCTGGCCATCTTGAACGCTAACATGATGGAAGCGGTAGAGGATGAGTACGACAAGTCATGGGCCGACCTGTTTAAGGATGCCAGGGTAAAGGTGATTAAGAGCATGATATTGCAGATGTTGAAGCCGAATTACCCGGACATGAACTTGGACAGGGTGGGCACCCTGGTGACCACAAAGACACTACCCGCCCTGGTTGCAATCATAACTGGCATGAGTAAGTAATATGGCAAAGACCGAAGTAGAAGTAGTAATCAAAGGAACGGATAAAGCCTCTGGCGTAATGCGGAAGATTGGCAAGGCCGCTAAAGGCTTGGGTATTGGTATTGCCGCTATTGGCACAGCCGCTATTGGCATGGGCGTGGCCGCTGTTGCACAGTTTGCCGCCGCTGGTGACGAAATTCAGAAGATGGCTTTACGCACCAATTTTAGCACCGAAAGCCTGTCTGAATTGAAGCATGCGTTGGAATTGTCGGGGGCTGGTCTTGATACACTAGAGAAGGCCAGCAAGAAGCTATCTAAGGCAATGATTGATGCTAATGATGGCCTGGAAACATATAAGCGAGCGTTTGATAAGCTGGGGCTTTCAACCGAGGACTTGCTCAAGCTTTCACCAGAGGAGCAGTTTAATACCGTTGCAGAGGCTCTAGCTGGCCTTGAGGATGAAACGCTAAAGGTAGCATTGGCCCAAGAACTGTTCGGCAGGGCGGGCACACAACTATTACCGATGCTGGCCCAGGGCACTGAGGGCATAGCCGCAATGAAACAAGAGGCCCACGACTTGGGCCTGGTGTTCAGCCAGGAAGCGGCCGATAGTGCGGCCGAGTTTAACGACAACATAACCAGGTTGAAAGGTGCGTTTACGGGACTACTGAACGAATTAGCAAAGGTTTTAATGCCCGTGCTTGAGGCTCTTATACCTGTGTTGGTGGACGTTGTGAAGGCTTTACCCATTAAGGAAATAGCCGAACTGGTGAGTAAATTGTTGCCGCCCCTAGTTGCCCTGTTCCTTGACTTGGTGGATGCAATCCCACTGGATACATTGATTGCGTTTGTTACTAAGGCCCTGGGGCCCATCATGCAAATACTCACCGCTGTGGTTAAGCTAGCCAGCCCGTTGCTACGGTTGCTGGAACCAGTGCTTAACATTCTGATAATGATACTCGACGTGCTACAACCCGTCATAGATGCCCTCACCTGGATTATTGAAGGCGTGGGCGGTGTGCTTGGCGGTGTGGTTGATTGGATAGGTGGGTTGTTTGGCGGCGGTGGCGAAACGAAGATGGCGGCTGGTGGCATTGTCACTGGCCCAACTAGAGCATTGATAGGCGAAGCCGGGCCCGAGGCGGTTATACCATTACGTGCTGGGGGCTTCGGTGATACCATAAACGTGGTGGTTGAAGGTAGTGTATGGGCCCTTGAGGAATTGACCGACAGGCTACGTGTGGAGTTCCTAAAGATTAAAACCGACAACACGACAACTGGATTTTAAGAGGTAAGTAATGGCCGATGAGTTTGGACACAAAATAGTAGGAACGGTGCTAGACCAAGCCGAGTACGAGAACGTATTGGCACATAATTTTGATGGCCAGGCCGAGGGTGATATGATGATTGCCACTTCTGCTGTGCAATTATCACGGCTGGGTGCTGGCACCCAGGGCTACCCGCTGGTTATGGGTGCCGCCCGCCCGCAATGGGGTGGTGCCACACTATTGAACGGCGACATGGATGCGGCGGGGCAATTTATAACATGGAGTTTAAGCAAGGATAGTGCCTTAGTAGCTGACGAGGTATCCTTAAGTGGTTATGAAATAGCCGCTGATGAACGCACCCTAGCCATCAGCCAAGAAAACCCCGTGGTAGTGGATGTTGACGAAACAAAGTTTTCTCACAAGATGCCCATTAGAATAAATGGTGCAACTTACTATATGATGTTAACGGCAACCTAAAGGAGTGTGACATGCACGTAACATTAGAGCAATCAGAATTGGAGGCCTATAATATACTGAATAACCAAGTGCGGGCATGTTCGCAAGATTTACAACGCTTGACAGCCGCCAGGGATAGCTTCATTCGCCTGTTAGAGATTAAATACCAGGCAACATATAATCTAGTAACGAAGATACTCGAGAAGCCCGACCCCGAACCTGTTAAGGAGGAATAAATAAGGTGTGGCCATCACCTAGCTTCCCCTATACGTTCCCGATATTGTGGGTATGGCCACCTACGGCCCCGTTCCACATAGCAGTACAAGTGGCCTTTAACAGTGACCCGTTTGATGCGGCCCCTGTGTGGACGGATATAACCCGTGACGTTCAAAACATTACTATAAGGCGTGGCCGGCAAACGGAACTGGCCCGCATGGAAGCGGGCACCGCCACGATACGGCTCAAGAACGCCCAGGGTAACTACTGGCCCAACAACGCTGGTGGCCTTTACTTCCCCAACGTTCTACCAGGTAAAAAGGTTCGGATAATGGCCAGTTATGACAGCATTGGTTATTATTTATACACTGGCTTTGCCGCTGGGTGGCCACCGAAGTGGTTAAGCAAGACGGGCGGCCAGAACCCCATCGTTAGCATCAAGTGCGTGGATTTAATCAAGAACCTATCCAACTATGACCTTAATACCGTGGGCTATGCCCAGGAGTTAAGCGGCACCAGGGTGGCCAACGTGCTGGATGATATTGGCTGGCCAGCGGGCCTACGGGCCATTGATGCTGGCCATGAATTGATACAAGCCAGCGGTGCCATAGCTGACGAGAAGGCCATGACGCACCTGTTCCTGGTGCAAGACAGCGAGTATGGCACTATCTACATTGCTGGGAAAGGTGACGTGGTGTTTGAGGATAGAGCTCACCGCTTTGTGGCCCCGCACACTGTGAGCCAGGCCATATTCGGTGACGACCTGGGCGAAAACTACTACGCCGACCTGGCCCCCGAATATGACGATGAGTTTATTTATAATGATATTCGCATAACCCGTGACGGTGGTGCCCAGCAAGTGCGTGCGGATGCCGCCAGCAAGGCGGCTTATGGTACACGCACACACAGCAAGACGGGCCTACTAATGACCACCGACCCCGGGGCGTTAGACATGGCGGGCTATAAGCTACGCCTTTACAAAGACCCCGTATTGCGGGCCCGTTCCCTTAAAATCCTGGGGGCCCGTGACCCCGACCGCTTGTGGCCGAAGGTGCTGGGCTACGATATAAGCACTAGGATAACGGTGCGGCGTAACGAAGCCAGCATTGACGAGGATTATTTTATTGAAGGCGTAAGCCATCAGATAGACGTGCAGAAGCTAACATGGAAAACGTCCTGGCAATTAAGCAACGCTACCGACCAGATGTTTTGGATATTAGGCGTGGCTGGCTATACGGAATTGGGTTTAGCAACGCATCTGGCCTGGTGAGGTGACAATGATAACAGCGAATTTAACGCACGGCCCGCTTGAGGCCTACAAGCTGAACATTATTATGCCCATGATGGGTAAACGCCAACTGGTGCCCCAGGGGGTGGCTGATGTTGCCCCGCTGAAAGCACGGGTGAACCACGGCCGCTGGCTGGTGGATTGCGAATGTGCGGGGGCCGAACTGGCTTTTGAGGAAGGCTTGTTTATGTGCCTGTCATGCTTCAACCTTGAGCACGGCCATAAATACCGCCCTGTGGTATTCCCCGGGAACCGCAAGGCAATAGAACTATTATTGATGGGCCGCCCTGTGGTGAACCGTAATTGGGAACCTGGCGAAAGCGTGGCCTTCTTAAAGGCTGACAATGAACGGCATGGAGGTTGCGGCTAATGGCTTATGTAGCACCAAGAACATGGACAACGGGGGAACTGGTAACCGCCGCCCTGATGAACCAGGACGTGCGGGATAATATGGTAGCCGTTAAGGCCCAAGTGGACACCATTTATACAGCCACGTTTTCAAATCCCGCTAGAGCATTTAACGCCGAATACCAAAACCTTAGTGGCAAGATACGCATTGTTATAATCACCTCTGGACACGTTGGTGGGAATAATGAAAGTTACAGCTTCAACGCTGAAAATGCTTCGCCAGCAACCGTAACGCAAGGTTTACCTGACCACCAGGGTGCGGCAACTATGAACCAAGTAAGCACGTTTATCGTTCCTGATAACTGGTATTACAATACGGTAGCGGGTGCCCCTGTGGTAACATTGGTTGAATGGATAGAGTTTGACTTATTCTAGGAGGTGTTACTTTGAGCCCCGAAATAATTTATGCAATAGTCTTTATCCTGGTGGCCTTGCTGGCTATCCTATACACCAAGCTGACCGGCAACAAGATACCACCCAAAGTGAAAACGGCATTACACATATTCCTGACCTTGATACTCAAGGCGGCCACGAAAACGCCAGGGATTAGGAGCCTGTGCTTTGTGAAGGCGGCCAGCACAACTATACCGCCGCCATTGCCACCGCCCGTGTTCACTGGAACCATAACGGGCACCGAGATACGTGCCTTATTGGAACCGCTGGGCATTAAAATGTATGTCACCGTTGACCGTGATTACGAGCTAACAAGCATCCTTGAGATAGAACGGTTCCTAAAACATTACCATGAGGAATTGCCCTACACAAAGGATGATTACGATTGTGACGACCATGCCTGGCTGATGCGGGCCGAAGCCCTAAAGTGGAGTAAAGGCCGTATGCCCTGGGGTTATGTGGAAGGTCAGAGCATACCAGGTGAGGGCCGACAATTCGGGCCCCACGCCTTCAACTTTGTTATTGATGCCCGCAAGACCGTGTGGTATGTTGACGAATTAACTGTAGCGGCTGGGAAGGATAAACCAGTAGTTGCCTATCCCATTAAGAGCTACATGGGGCGGGTGTAATATGAGCCTCGAAATAATCATTGCCACCGTTGCCATAGTGGGGGTATTTGTTACGGGTAGTGGTTTGATATTGAGCTGGCGGCGTAACGGCACACACCAAGCCCAACGTGACCAGGCCCATGCGGAAGCCCAGTCGGCCAGGGATGCCGTGGCAGAAAGCAATCAGAAGGCTATATTAGGTCGCCTTGACGATAAGGACTACGGCTTGCAAGCCGTTAATATAACCGTGGGGAGGTTAACCGAACGGGTAACAGGTCACGACCGTGAGATAAAGGAACTAAAACAAAAACGCTGACCAGCGGCCACCAGGCCGCTAACCTGGCGTTTTTAAGGGGAGAGTAGTAGTAATGCTCTCCCCCTCTTTTTTATTCTATTTTTATAGCTGGCCTATCGCCACAAGCGAAAGTTTTACCATGTTAGGTATTTCCCTTAATCACCCCTTGACAAACGCAAGGGATTAGTTTATAATGTTCTTGACAGTTAAGGAGGAAACGCATGAAACGGATTGAGGAATTAACGCACCGATATTACCAGTTAAGGAAGCATTGGTGGGGCCGCCTTTACTTGAAGCTCAAGCCGAAGGGGGTGCCGCTTGGCCAAGTTTAATGAAGGTGACCACGTGGTGCTGGGCCGCCGCACACCAAAGGAACTACTGGCACAGGTGCGAACTAACCGCAAGCGAACCATTACCCATATCTACTACGATGCCGCACGCAAGTGCCGCTACTTCTACTTGGGCATCAACAACCGGGGTGCTAGTGCGGCCGTTGAGTGTTACCCTTTCAGAAGCTACATGCTGGATGCGGTAATTGCCAGGGGGCCGGGGCGGCCACGCACCAAACGGAAATATACCCGCCGCAATGAGCAATCAAGTGCCATACTACTAACGACAGGCCAACACGCCACATACCACAAACTGGTAGCCGACAGTAAACTGGTAGCCGACAGTGCATCACAGGCGTAAATGGTAATAGTCTAATTAAACACAAGGAGGAATAAAATGGAATCACTGAGACAGCTAAGTAGACTAGCTAGAAAAAGGGGGTAAAATGGTAGACATTATGACCTATATCTATATCCGACCAGAGGACAACAAGTGCGTTCACTCAAACTGTGGGGGCGGTGCTATTGGCAAGGAATACGAACACGATGACCCTAATTGGCAACCACCCAAAGACTGGCCTTATGGGGTAAAAGATTTACGCAAACCGTAATAGCTAGTATATTATAGGTAAATAAAGGGGGGATTGAGATGAAAGCCGAAGATACTGTAATGAGAAATATGGAAATCCAGCACGTCATATATAATGCTGAGCCTGAACGCTGGATTGACAATTTCTTGTTTGATAAATACCTTGCTCAATTTCAGGCTGTAGCCAAAGCCCAAGCTCAAATATCTTTTAAGGCTGGGCAAGAGTCAAATAAGTGAGTTATAAGGGGGGAACCATGGAGATAGACACCAAAGTAATACAAGCCGAACTGGATGCCCTGGTTAACCCTGTGCTGACCGACACAGATGGCCAGCCGGTACCCCGCCGCAAAGACAACACCATAAAGGTAGTCGTCAAAGTTGACAGGCAAATGACCAGCAAGGTGGGAATTGACTATTACGACCAGGGTTACCGCATACGCTTGAACCGCCCCAGGATACACAACCAGGGCCAGCTTGATAGCACCCTGGCCTGGGTAAAAAAAGAGATTGGAAGGATTTAATGGCAAAGAATAAGGTGGAAGAATTAATCCGGTATTTTATGGACAAAGGACTTGCTAGAGGACAGGCTATAATAGGTATAAAAACAGCCCTGGATAGAGCTAGTAAAGGGGTTATCTTAAAAGGAACTGAGGACAAAGTAATAGCCGACAATATGCGTGACTACTGGAAGCACCAGTGTTGTGGTGCTGAATAAAGGAGGTGAATATTGGCCGCTAAGCTAACCAGGGAAATGAAACTGAAACTGTGCCCGGCTTGTGCTAACCACGACGGGAGGCGAGATCCAGTTTGCGAGTCCAGGTATCAATGGCACGGCGATGGGTGCCGCAACTATGCACCCAAAGGAAAACGGAAATGGCTAATGAGGAATACATAGAGGCCACATGCCCTGAATGTGGGGCCAAGTTCAAATACCCCAGGTGCGGTTATAGGCCCGTAACTTGTAACCGTAAGGAATGTGTCTTTGCCCATGCACACCCCGAAATCAAGAAAGCCAGGCGTCCGTTCGGTGGCCGTCTTGGAGGGGCAGACTAATGAAATATTGTATTCACTGTAAGCGGAACGTAAAACCAACAAAGAACTTCAACTGGCTTGTTTTCATCTTTCTCTTGGGGTTTTTCTACCTACCATTCTACTGGTTCAAGGGAAAGGCATGCCCGATTTGCAAAGGGGCTGACTTCAAACGCAAGGGAATAAAATATAGTTAGCAATTAAAGGAGGTGTGCTAGTGCCAAAAAAGAACATGGAGATACGAAAACTAGCGTTGGGTATGTGGTTAAGTGGCATGACCTTTACAGCCATAGCCACAGCTATGGGCGTGAGCCGTCAATGGGTTCACGAAATGCTTGTGCCCCCAAAGGCTTTACGCCAGTTTGTTTATAACCAGGCTAGGGGCAAGTGCCAAGATTGTGGCATGCACTTGGGCCGTAATGGCCACTACCACAGCGAACCCACGGGTCCGATTGACGACTTCACCAAGCCCCTGGTTCTGTTATGCTGTGGTTGCCACGGCAAAGCACACAAAGGAGGTGATGCCTAGCGATACCAACAGTAATATACCAATATACCAACAGTAATATATTAAAAGTAAATTTAGGAGGGAACTAAAATGCCAAAGTTTGGCACGGATTACAGCAAATCAGCTCTAGACCTCAAGAACCCGCTTGAGGTGCGGGATTTACTAATGGCCTACTTGAAGGTCCAGGCGGCCAGAGATATCGCCACTATTACCCTGGATAACCTACTCGAGAAGTTACCCGAACACATTGCTCTGATTAAGACGGCAAAGATAATGGACACAGCCTACAAAGCCGTTAAGGAAGCGATTGACCGCTGTGGGAGTTTACAGGACATTGAGGAAGGGCTTTATGCCCTCAAGCAAGGCAAAGTAAGCACCAGCTATTCGGTGGCCAAAGTGCGTGACCTTGCTCCTGACTATGCAAAGGGCGTGATTGTTGAGGAAGTGGATGCCCGAAAGCTAAATGGCCTACACAAAGGTGGCCTGATAACCGATGCCCAGCTAAAGGAAATGACAATCACTGCACCGCTGGCCCCGGCTTATATTATTGGCTTGGCACAGAAGTCCGTGGAGGTGGCCGAATGAGCCCAATTAAAGGATTAACCGAACGCCGCCGCTTGCCACGGATTGGCAAGATACACCTGGGCATCAAAGTGAAACCCGAAGGCAAGGCCGAATACCCAAAGGCGGTTGATTACTTTGTGTTTGACCCGAACCACCCGCAATACAAGGAACTGGTGGACACCTACGGTGAACAGCCAAAGGAATTGCGGGTTGTATTCCCGCTTGACGACCCCGAAGCATTTACCAGTCAGTTCTACCGCCTATACAGCCGAAGCCGTGGCTTGGTGTGCAAGGGTGACGGTGAAACAGCTACCCGCATGTTTGACACCAAGACGGGGGCCCTGGCTAACAGGGATAGCAAAGAGGTGGCCAACAGAGAATGCACATGCCTGGGGCGGGAATGCCCCGAATACGGCCGCCGTGGCTGTGGTGAGGTGATGAACCTACAATTCTTATTACCAGAGGTTAGCGGGTTCGGCGTGTGGCAAATAGACACGGGAAGTATTAACAGCATCTTGAACGTTAACAACGCCCTTGCCCTGGTGCGGCAAATCTATGGCCGTGTTAGCATGGTGCCGCTGATACTGGCCCTGGAACCCAAAGAGGTAATTAACCCCGATGATGGCAAGAAAAAGACCGTGCGGGTGCTCAACATTCGTAGTCAGGACAAGATGATTGAGGCCTTCAAGAAAAGCCGCATGGCCCCCCTGGCCCTGGTGCAAGGCATGGGTGAGGTTTACGAGGAGGGCGACAAGCTGGAATTACCCGAAACGGGCGACACAGCCCCATTCATTGACTTGCCCAGCGAAACGGAACAGCCCAGGATAGGTAGCACTGAATATGCGGCAAAGCCACCCACACCCGAGCAGATTGCCCAGGCCGAGAAGAATACCAAAGACCTGTGGCCTCCTGATCCCCGGTATGCCGCCGAAGCGGCTGTGAAGCCCGAACCACAACCGGCACCGGAGCCTACGTCCAATGGTGAGGTGGACAAAACCATCACCATGATTGCCCAGGCCGACAGCTTACCCGTTGGCAAGCCAGGAATGCGGTTACAGGTAATAGAAACCAACGAAGTGCTCGAATGGGTGCAAGTGGATGATAAAAGCGGCCGCTGGCACAATTTAGGTGTTAACCCGCAACCAGCCCGTCGCCAGCATGAGCCCGAAGCGGTGGATGATGAACCAACACCCGCCACCCTGGCCGACTTCTTTGTCTGGTTGCAGAGCAAGGACAAGAAGTTTGGGCCCACCTGGTTCTATAAGACATTCAGCTACACTAAAGAAGCTATGAAGGAAGCCAAGACGATTGGCGAGGCATATAGGGAAGTAAAGGAAATCCAGGGCTGGTGACGAATGCGTTTGCTGGTGTGGGATAGGCCGTAAACAGTCGGCAACTCCCTTAATGAGTCGATGTGAAGCTAACAGCCAGCAATTATAACTTTCCAACGGAGGGAACATGGCCAGAATAGAACGAGATACAGTAACTTACTTCCCGCATGAAGCCAAAGCCGCCACGGGTGACACCTTGACCATATTACAGGGCCGCTATGGCAATGATGGTTATGCGGTATGGTTCAAGATACTTGAGAAACTGGCCGCTACCGATAAGCATTATCTTGATTTGAGGGGCCCTATGCGGTGGCAACTATTCGTGACCTACCTGGGTGTTAATGAAATAACTATGGTAGAAATAATGAAGTTACTGGTAGAAATAGAAGCCATTGATGTCGACCTGTGGGAGTCACGTGTGGTATGGTGTCAAAACCTGGTGACAAACCTGGCCAGTGTTTACAAAAACCGCAAGCGTGATTTACCTAGTAAACCAATAATTATCAACGGTAATACCATAACTATGAGAGATAACCCTATAACTAACAACGGTAATACACATAGTATAGTACAGTATAGTAAAGTAAAGTATAGTAGTAGCGGCGACTTCCAGGCTTACATAAAAGACCTTCAAACAAACAGATACCCAGGGCTTAACGTAGCCGAATTATGGAAGGATTGCCAAAGCTGGTATGCTGACCATAACAAGCCAATGAAGGATGCCAAGCGGTCCCTCAACAACTGGTGTAAAAAAGAGCTTGAGATGCACCCGCCCAAAGGTAAAACGCTACCGACAGCCGAGGAATTAAAGGAGGAATGGGATCAATGAGAGAGATAAAGTTTAGGGCAAAAGCACTTACCGGGGAACTTATCTACTTTGGTTTACACGAAAGCCGTTTATCAGGTGACCCCGATATTGTATTTTATGTTGGCGATATGCCCTGCGAAGTAGGTTCAGAACAGGAATACATAGGACTCAAAGACAAGAACGGCAAGGAGGCTTACTGGGATGATATTGTTAACGATGGTATCAATCCAGTTTTTGTTATTACGTCAGATTACCATTTGTTAGCAAGGCTCAGTGAAATAGAGTTTGAAGTCATCGGCAACATCTGTGAGAACCCAGAATTAGTAGAGGTAGGAGGGAAGCAATGACCACGGAACAGAACGAACGCTTTGACGCCCTAGCCAAGTTCAGCGGCATGCCCCTGGCCACGGGTGCCACTTGCACGCTGATGCAGTTCTTACCAGGCAAAGGCAGACAGAAGGCCTACGATGCTGCTTTGCAGTATGTAGCCGTTGAGGGCGAACCAGGGCACGAAAGCCCATTGCGTGAGCACCATTTTATCACGTTTGTTGGTGAGCCAGGCCGTGGGAAAACACACCTGGCCTTGGGCATAGGCTGGCAATGGCTTTGCCAGGGAAGGGGAACGGTTAAGTATTGGCAAGTCAGTGAATTGCTGGATGCCATGCGGCGGGAATATGACAAGATGCCCCAGGATGATTACGGCAACCCCCGCCCTGGTGAGTTTGACAAAGCCAAAGGGTGTGCCCTGTTAATCCTTGACGACCTGGGTGTCGAGAAATCAACCGAGTGGGCCGTGGACAAACTGGATACGCTAATCAACAACCGCTGGCTGGAAGGCAAGTTTACCGTGTTCACCACTAACCTGGCCCCAGGGCAATTAAAGCCCCGCATCAGAAGCCGTATAAGGGAAGGCGTAACCGTTATGCTTGAGGGGGTCGACTACCGGGAACTCAAGGCCAAGATGCGAAAGGAGAGAACCAGTGCCAAGAATTAAACAGGAACTTATGCTGCTGGGGCTTGACGTTGCTAAGCCACTTAGACAAACGGTGGTGTATATTTACTACGATAATACTGACCGAAGCAACACGAATTACCACAGGCCTGTACCGCCTAATAATCAGCGGTTCTACATTAAATTGCCCCAGGTGATGGCTGACAGCCCCATACACCGCACGTGCCGCTATGTTGGCTTCGTGAGTAAGTCAAAGGGCATACGGAACGGGAAGCAACGCCTACGGCGTAACTGGAAGGAAATACAGCTAGTGCGATATAGGGATGGGCCAGTAACACAATGGCACCGCTTCCCGTTTGACGTGTATGCCACTGAAATCTTTGGGGCCAGCGTGAGCCCCGACAATGCCGATGCCACGCTACGTGAATTATTACCCGAACGAGCCACAAAGGGGGTGAAGGTATGACGATTGAATTAGAGCAAGCCGCCCGCCTCCGTGACATAAATAACAAGGGGGTAACAAATGGAAGAAGACCTAACACCTGAAGAAACTGCAATATTTCACACCGGAAAGTGCCCAGATTGTGGTAGACAACTCTACAAAGGTTCCAGCTTAGGACTAGCTATACTAGTTCGGTGTAAGAAAAAGCACCTTTTCTTTGTGCACCCGCCCGGCACACCCGAAAGACTGTACCAAAAGGAGGTAGTAAAATGAAGTGTCTGCTGGTAAATATGTTGGGCTATGTGATAGTTTTTCTAATCGGGGTTCTAATCGGGGTTCTGGTTAGCGGTATGTTAGGATACTACCGGCTAATAGGATAAAGGAGAAAGCCAATGAGTGAAGATAACATAAACATAATTAAGGGGACTGAACACCCAGAGGAATTTGACCATCGTGAACAGGATGAATTGTTGCTGACACCTGATGAATTAAACGTAGCATTAAAACCCTACAATATCCAAAGGCGATGGAAGAAACTACAAGGGGCTGACAAGTCAATGCTTGAAGCCCAACTAGCCAAAGTCAAGCAACGCAACAGAGAGGTCATAGACTGGTTAGAGAAATATGCTATACACGGAAGCCAAGAACCTTTAGCCAATGTATTAGACGATTTGAGAATACATAGCCCACTCTATAAACAGAAGAGACTGGATAGACCCTTCAACCAAGTTCAGGGTAAACCTGAGTTGAGGAAGAAGATAGCAAGGATATGCAATCACACACATACTAAAGATGGTTATTCAGTAGATTGGGAAGACCTAAAAGAATATGAGAAGGCTGTTTTCCTTAACGATGCTGACCAAATCCTAGCCCTCTTTCCTGGTATAGAAGAAGCCAAGAAGCAGGAGAGGGAACGAGTTTTAGGAATACTCCAGAGAGAATATCCTGCTATAGATACTTGGCAATGCTGGCAAGCCCTAAAGGAAGAGAAGACCTGCAAGGCTGTCAAAGAAGGTGAATAGATGAGGGAGAAGATAGCAAGGAAATAAGGAGGTGACGACTTGAGCAAGGAGAGCAAGAAAACCAGGTATCAC